>MDTB01210277.1_pt1 | contig 22467 bp, 20 predicted proteins | sample 811161 | NCBI WGS metagenome assembly MDTB01 (sample SAMN05326650, study PRJNA326480) | marine metagenome | isolation source: seawater | place: Mediterranean Sea | collected 2009 | reverse complement strand
TCCCGAAGGTGCTACGCCTAAAGATGGACCTTCGGCGGGCATTAGTATGTGTACCGCACTGGTATCGGCTCTAACGGGTATCCCAGTTAAAGCCTCGGTGGCAATGACTGGTGAAATTACTTTGCGTGGTCAGGTGCTTAAGATTGGCGGCCTTAAAGAAAAGCTATTAGCTGCTCATCGCGGTGGTATTAAGACGGTAATTATCCCTTATGACAATGCAATGGACCTTAAGGAAATTCCTGATAATATCAAAGCTGATTTGGATATATGTCCGGTTAAAGTCATCGATGAGGTGCTTGAAATTGCACTCGAATCATTGCCGGTAGGGATGAGTGAAGAGGACTATAATCGTGGAAGTGGAGCGGAAAATACCCCAGAAAACGATCTAAGACCAAGCACTCACTAGTCTGTAGACTAAATTTTTTTTAAAAGTTAGCTTGACCAGACATATAAGCGTTGGTATAAAGTTAGTACGAGTCCAATAATCTCTAGGCTAGAGATTAGTTAAGTGGCCCGAAACGTATCAATACTGGATAAATTAACTCCATAATAAAAGGGGAACACTGTGAATAAATCTGAATTAATCGATGCTATCTCTAACTCTGCTGACCTATCTAAGTCTTCTGCGGCTCGTGCTCTAGACGCTGTACTAGGTTCAGTTCAAGGCGCTCTTGCAAATGGCGACCAAGTTTCACTAGTAGGTTTTGGAACTTTCTCTGTTAAGCACCGCGCTGCTCGTTCTGGCCGTAATCCGCAAACAGGAGCTGAGATTCAAATTAAAGCTTCTAACGTTCCAAGCTTCAAAGCGGGTAAAGCTCTTAAAGACGCTGTGAATTAAGAAGCAAACTCTTTCCTCTTCTTTTAGAAGTAAGGGTATCGTATTTAAAAGGCGCATACTTATGCGTCTTTTTTTAATTTTGGAAGAAAAAAATGTTACTAGATTTTAGAAATAATATGCGTGGTGTTGCTATTGGTATCACCATCGTTATTGGCCTTATCTTTGCCCTAACAGGCACTGGATCACTGTTTATTAGCACACCTGATTCAGAATCAGCGTTAGTGGTCAATGGTGACGAGATTAGCGAACGAGAAGTTCTTCAGGCTGTAGCGAGAGAAAGAAGTAGAATCCTTAATGAAAATCCTGAGATGGATAGAAGTTTGCTAGATGATCAAGCTCTCCGTCCTCAGGCCATGCAACAGTTAATAAGCAGGGAAGTTTTAATTCAAGCGGCCAATCAACATAACCTTGGGGTGGCTCCATCACTGATTAATGAATTGATCCTAGATGTTGAACAATTTCAAACTGACGGTGTGTTTGATGAAGACAGATTTCGTTATGCTATTAGAAGTCAGGGTTATACCTCTAGTTCAAAATTCACTGAGATGCTAGCGGATCAGTTTTTAGTTGAACAGCTTTCTGACGGCATTATTAATTCCAGTTTTGTAACCTCTAATGAAGTTACTAGTTTGACCGCACTGGTCGATCAAAAGCGTAGTTTTGAGTTTGCACGTCTTGCCTATCAACCTTTTGTTGATTCGGTAGATCTATCTGATGAGCAAATTGCAGCTTACTACGATGAGAATCAAGCGCAGTACATGACCGAGCGCAAGCTGAGTGTTGAATATATTGAGCTTAATCAAGCCATGCTTATCAACGCTCAGTCAGTATCTGCTGAACAGGTTCAAGCTAGATTTGATCAGGAAGCGCAGTCTGCTGATACCAGCCCATCATTACGCGCTGCACATATTTTATTAGAAAATAGTTCTGCAGAGCTTATCGCCGAGGTTCAAGCCAAGATTGATGGGGGTGAAGATTTTGCAAAGTTAGTGAGTGAGTACACACAAGATGTTGCCACCGCAGATATGGGTGGTGATCTTGGATTTACCGATGGCAGTACTTTCCCTGATGCTTTTGAGCAGGCACTGGCGGCATTGGAAGTAGGTCAGGTATCTGCTCCAGTGGAAACTGTTTCTGGTACGCATTTTGTCAAGTTGCTTGAAATTGAAAAGAAAGAATTCCTTTTTGATGAGCAGCAGGAGCGTATTACGCTTGAATTGCAAAAAGAAGCCGCCAATACACTATTGGTTGAAAAGCTAGAAATGCTAAAAGAGTTAGCGTTTAATGCTGACAATCTTCAAGAAGTGGCCGAAGACCTAGCACTAGAAGCTAAGACCAGTGAGCCATTTAGTGAAAATGGTGGGTCAGGAGTGGCCTCATCGCAAATAGTGGTTAATGCGGCCTATAGCCCAGAAGTTGCTGAAGACGGCTATGCCAGTGAAGTGCTTGATTTAGGTGACGATAACTACATTGTGCTGAGATTGAAAGAAAACTTCCCATCTAGGCAGTTGGTTTTAGAAGAGGTTCGTGACGATTTAACCAAAACACTCACTAATACAATTGCCAAAGAAAAAATCGATGCCAAAGCAGCAGAAATTACGACTACTCTCGATGGCGACAGTTCACTGTCTTCTATTGCGGCTGACTTTAAACTTGAAGTACAGAAGGAAGAGGCTAAAGATAGAGCGAATCAAGCGGTTAGTGCTGAAATCAATGCTTTTGTTTTTGAGATGCCTTCGCCGAGAGATTCAATTATTTCTGATAGCTTCACTGCGGCGAATGGTGATTTTGTTGTCATTGAGCTTACCGAAGTTGAGCTAGGAGATACTGCATCTCTGGATCAAGAACGTATTGAACTGATTCGTTCAATTGCTGAAACAGCGACTACGGGTAAAGAATTTGTATCTTATCAGCAAGCGCTAATTGAGCAGGCCAAAATAGTTCAATAATGAAGTTTTAACAGTCTAGCTTGTAGTATTCGAAAAGATATAGCCCCAGTGGCTATATCTTTTTTTATCTGTAGGTTTAAATCCAATAATAAATCCAGAGCAGCGTACTAAAAATATACGGATTAGAGAATACTAAATTCGCAATGGATTAATATATAACGTCAACCGCTGTCCCGGCTGTAAATATTTACTACCATCTAGTTTATTCCACGATGTGATATCGGTAATTTTAAGATCGAATCGTTTGGCGATTAAATACAGTGAGTCACCACTGCGCACCTGATAGTTAAGTTTTCTGACAGGGGTGGTTTTGGGTCCTGATTTTGGGGCTTTAATCAGCAACTCTTGACCAACCTTAATCAGATTACCTGTTAGGTTATTGGCACGCTTTAGGCTGGTGATTGAAATTTTATGCTTGGCGGCTATTTCTGACAATGTATCCCCTGCAGACACTACATAGGTTCTGGTGGGGGGGATTCGGTACTCTGTTAGCACCGCTATCTCACCGGTGGGTGGTATTCGCAATACTTGGCCGATACTCAAAAAGTCATTTCGTAAGCGGTTAGTTATTTTTATTTGCGCGGTGGTTTGTTCATAGCGCTTGGCGATATGCGTTAGGGTGTCGCCAGATTTTACAATATATTCGCGGTATTCGGCCCATGTAGAGGGGTCGCTTGTGGCTAAAAAGTCACTCAGTACTTGGCTCTTTTCAATCGGTAATAAAATATGGTAACCCGGCTCTGGTGGGGTAACTGAGCGTTTGTAAGCCGAATTTAACTTGGTAAAGATGGCATCATCGACCCCTGTTACCTCTATTATCTTGTCTAGTTCTATCTGTGCCGGCAGTTCCACTACAGAGAAATAGGCTGTATTGGCTATCTCGGGTAGTTTTACTTCTAGTTTTTCTGCATCTCTTACAATATAGGCCAATGCCATTAACTGGGGTACGTAATTTTTTGTTTCTCGAGGCAGTTTGAGCGACCAAAAATCGGTGGATTTCCCCAAACGGCGATTTTTTCTAATGGCTTTTCTGACAACCCCTTCACCAGAGTTGTAGGCGGCTAGCGCATGTAGCCAGTTGCCATTAAACTGCTTGTTTAAATAGGTAAGGTAAGTCGCGGCGGCGGCAGTTGAGTGCACTACATCGCGTCTTCCTTCGTACCAACGACTGCGCTCTAAGCCGAGGGATGTGGCTGTTGATGCGATAAATTGCCAAAGACCTACGGCGTGACTTGGGCTGTAGGCGAGGGGGTCGTAGTTACTTTCTACAATCGGTAGCAAGGCTAATTCTAAGGGTAGATTTGCATTTTCTAACTGTTCAGTAACATGAAACAGGTATGGCGATGAATGCTCAAATAGTAAGTTGAGATTATGCGGGTTTTTTAGGTAGCGTTTTAGCTGTTTGTTAGCACTGTAGGGCAATTCGTTCGGTGTTATTTCGAAGCCTTGGCGCAATCGCTGCCATGCGTCTATTTGCGGTGCCGGTGCTAGCTCTGCCTGTTGGTTGATTTCTAAATTGTCTTCAGTTGGCAATTCTGCGCTTTCTAGGCTAGTTTCGGGGTCTGGTTGCTGCGGTGCTTTAGGAATTGCACTAGGTGCGTTTAAATCGACAATAGGTGCGTTTTCTGTTGAATCAATGACTTCAGGTTCTTCTGTAACCGTGGCACAGCCGACCAACCTCATACTTAACAGTAAAAGGCCCAGGTAAATAATGCTATTTTTAGGCTTGGATAACACAAAAAACTCTATCAGCTGCAAATTTTAGGAGCGGGATTGTAACGGTCATGGCTGCTATTAACAACATAGCAAATTTACGTGTGGTATTTGATGTATTTTGTTTGATGTCTAATAGGGTAATACTTTGTAACATGTTAGGATTTACTCATATTCAATTTAGTCTCTGAGATCTATGCGTAATAAAAGCCAAATGCTGGCCAATTTGTATCAGAAATATCTGGCAATAACCTCAGACAGTAGCGCTATGGTTTTGGATAATTGGCAGAGCAAAAAGTTCGGCCAATATTTGCTTGATGCAGAATTAAAATTGCTAGCAGAGAACTGTGCTGATTTGGCGGGTTATAGAATGATGCACTTAGGTTTAATTGGAGAGCAATGTGCGCTTGAGCCATTTGAGCAGTTACATCAATTCTATATTCGCCCGACATCAAATGATTTATGCTTTGCAAGTAGCTCGGTGGTAGCGGCTAATGAGGACTTGCCACTGCCCTCTGATATTGTTGATGTGGCGATTATACAGCATGCTCTTGAGTACTCTTCGTCACCGCAGTCTGTGTTAGCCGAAACGGCTAGAGTGCTTGCCCCCGGTGGGCATATGATTCTGTGCGTATTTAATCCGCTAGGGCCTATGGGCTTGTTAAAGTGGCCTATGAGGCTGCTAACTAAGCGCCCTGAATACCAATTTTATAATCTGCGTAAACATCGCGTATATGATTGGCTATCGCTGCTTAATTGCGAAGTGATCGGCGTGCAAAATGGCGCGTATAATTTGCCTATTGGCGGTGCGAGTTGTTTTCGCGATGACACAGTTTGGCAGAAAATGTGTGAAAAGGTTGGCTCTCCATGGGGTAATTTTTATATGATTCATGCTGTTAAGCGTGTAGCGGGTGGTATTAGTAATCGCGCTCGCGCATGGCGCCCGTTGGCGGCTAAACCCTATGGTTCTAAGCGAACTAATATTAATCGATCACCCCATAATTAGGCGGTAACTGTAATGAAAACTGTGGAAATTTTTACCGATGGTGCCTGTAGGGGTAATCCTGGGCCCGGTGGTTGGGGTGCGCTATTGCGCTATGGCGACAATGAGCGGACACTCTGTGGTGGTGAGCATGAGACGACCAATAACCGTATGGAGTTAATGGCGGTTATTCAGGGGTTATCGGCCCTTCAAAGAGCTTGTGAGGTAACAGTAACCTCTGATTCAACCTATGTATTAAAAGGCATACAGGAGTGGATGCCTAACTGGAAAAAAAGGGACTGGAAAACAGCCTCAAAAAAGCCGGTTAAAAATGTCGATCTATGGCAGCAATTAGATCAGCTAGTTGAGTTGCATACGATTGACTGGCAATGGGTTAAGGGTCACAGTGGCCATACAGAAAATGAGATTGCCGATCAGTTGGCAAATCGCGGTATTGACGAGCTGGATTAAGCAAAAATATGAGACAGATAGTTCTAGATACAGAGACCACGGGCCTTGAGACTTCTCAAGATCACAGAATTATCGAAATTGGTTGTGTGGAGCTGGTTAATCGCAAACTGACGGGTAATCATTACCATCAATATATCAACCCTCAGAGAAAAGTTGATGAGGGTGCAATGCAGGTGCACGGCATCACTGACGAATTTCTTGAAGATAAACCCTTATTTGCCAATATAGTGGATGAGTTTTTGGCATTTGTCGGTGATTCTGAGTTGGTTATCCACAATGCCCCATTTGATATTGGCTTTATCGATCACGAGTTATCCAAGCTGCCTAAGCAACCCAAGTCGATTGCTAATCTGTGCCCTATAGTGGATACCCTTGCTTTGGCAAGAAATAAGCATCCGGGGCAGCGCAATAATCTTGATGCTCTATGTAAGCGTTATATGGTGGATAATTCTCAGCGTGATCTTCACGGCGCATTGCTCGATTCTGAAATTTTGGCGGATGTTTATTTGATTATGACCGGTGGTCAGGTCAATCTTAATATCAATGATCAGTCGAGTGCTGATGATGGTGCTGTATCCACTTCAAGTGGTATAAAAAGACTCCCCACAGATCGCCCCGCGCTAAAAGTTATTAAAGCGAGTGATGCTGAACTGGCCAGTCATAACAAGAAGCTCGAAACGATTAAATCTGCGAGTGGTCATTGTGTGTGGCAGGATATATCTCAGTAAGACTATTTGATGAGTGACTCAAAGGCGGGGTTAAATATACCGGCCAAATTACCTTCCCAGCCTAAACAATACCGGCTGCTTGAATCGCAACTTATGCATGCGGTGGCTAGCCGTGATCTGTTTCGTTTAAAACAACAATTAAAAAAAATTCAGCAGAGTTTAAAGGCATCTGAGGAAGGTCTTTCTAGTTGGAATAGGTGGGTGACTGCTGCAACCAAGTCGAATAGCTGGGTTGAGACTCGAGCCGCTAGCTTCCCACAAATTTCTTACCCTGACCTACCTGTTTGTGGGCGTGCGGACGAGATTCGCGATCTAATTAGAGGTAATCAGGTGGTGGTGATTGCCGGTGAAACCGGTTCGGGGAAAACCACCCAGTTACCTAAGATATGTTTGGAAGCTGGTTGCGGTCGGCGCGGTATTATCGGTCATACTCAGCCGCGGCGAATTGCCGCTCGCTCGGTGGCTAGCAGGCTGGCTGAAGAGCTAAAGACGACTCTGGGGGATAAGGTTGGCTATCAGGTCCGATTTGCCGATCAAACCAATCGCAATACGCTCATTAAGCTGATGACTGATGGTATTCTTTTGGCTGAAATTCAGCGCGATCGTTTTTTAAGTCATTATGATACGATTATTATTGATGAGGCCCATGAGCGCAGTTTGAATATTGATTTCCTATTGGGTTATCTAAAACAAATTCTGCCAAAACGCCCCGACCTTAAAATTATTATTACCTCCGCAACCATTGATGTAGAAAAATTCTCTAAGCATTTTTCCAATGCGCCTATTATTGAAGTATCTGGAAGAACCTATCCGGTAGATATTGTATATGACAATGTCGATCAAACTGCGTTGGAGTTGGATCAACAAATTATTGATCGTTTAAAGGATATTGAGGCACTTGGTAGTCAGGGAGATGTCTTGGTTTTCTTGAGTGGTGAGCGTGAGATTCGTGAACTCAGTCTAGCAATTCGCAGGGCGCAAATCCCTCATCTTGAAGTGGTTCCCCTATATGCGCGTTTAAGTCTGGCAGAGCAGAGAAAGATCTTTTCTCCGCATAAGGGTCGGCGTGTGGTTCTGAGTACCAATGTGGCGGAAACATCGCTGACGGTTCCGGGTATTGGCTATGTAATCGATGCGGGCCGCGCCAGACTTTCGCGCTACAGTTACCGCACCAAGGTTCAGCGCTTACCTATAGAGGCTATCTCTCAAGCTAGTGCCAATCAGCGCGCCGGTCGCTGTGGACGAGTGCAGAAAGGTGTTTGCTATAGGCTGTATACCGAGGAAGATTTCACCAATCGCTCGGAATATACCGATCCTGAAATTATTCGCACCAATTTGGCCGCGGTTATTTTACAAATGATGCATGCGCGCCTCGGTGATATTCGTGATTTTCCGTTTATTGATAAGCCAGACTCACGGATGATCAACGATGGCTACAAGCTATTAGAAGAATTGCAGGCAGTCGATAAGAAAGGGGCACTGACGCGATTGGGCAAAATGCTAGTCGCTATTCCCTTAGATCCAAAATTTGCTCGTATGCTGATCGAGGCCTCAAAGCTTGGTTCTCTTGCCGAATTGATGATTATTACCACTGGGCTAAGCATTCAGGACCCCAGAGAACGCCCAGCGCATAAGAAGCAAGCGGCTGATTTGGCGCACAAGCCATGGCTTGACGAGAAGTCTGACTTTATGTCGCTACTGAATATCTGGCTGCACTTTGAAGAAAAAAGACAAACCTTGTCGCGCAACCAGTTTTCAAAATACTGCCGCGCTAATTTTGTATCCCCATTGCGAATGAAGGAATGGCGTGATTTGCATCATCAGGTCCACAGTGCCTGTCGCGGTCTAGGCTTTTTGGATAACAATCAAGCGGCTGATTATCAGTCAATTCACTGTGCGTTGCTTTCAGGACTGCTTGGGCAAGTCGCCAATCGTCAAGATAAATGGGAATTTCTGGGTACACGCAATCGCAAGTTGTTTATTTTTCCAGGCTCTGGAACCATTAATAAACCACCAAAGTGGATCGTTGCCGGCTCATTGATGGAAACAGCTAAACAATATGCGTTAAATGTTGCCAGCATTGAACCCACTTGGTTGCCGGTATTAGCAGCGCATTTGGTGAAAAAAACCTATAGCGAGCCCTTTTATCACGCTAAAAACGGTTTAGTCATGGCAAAAGAGCGCCAGACCTTATTTGGCTTAACCATTGTCGAGGCAAAACTCACGCCCTATGGAAAAATTGCTCCGACAGAAGCTCGAACCATCTTTATTCAGCAGGCTCTGGTTGAGCATGGCTACCGAGGTAAGGGGCGATTTTTAGTCCATAACCAAAACCTATTAGAAGAATTGCAGTCACTGGAGGATAGGTTTAGGCGCCGCGATTTAGTTGCCGAGCAAAAAGTGGTCTTTGGCTTTTATGACGAGCGATTGCCTAAGGATATCTATAATCAGGTGGCTTTTGATCGCTGGCGCAAACAGGCTGAATCTAACGATAGGAATATTCTAAAGCTCAATCGAGAGTTGCTATTGCTGCGGGGTTTATCTGTGGATGAGCAGGCACAGTTCCCAGAGCAGGTAAGCTGTGGCGGTATAGATTTTCATTTGAGTTATCGCTTTGAGCCTGGGCATCAAGAAGATGGAGTTAGCGTCACCATTCCACTGCCAATTTTGCATCAGGTACCGCGCTTTTTCTTTGAATGGGTGGTGCCGGGTATGCTGCGCGACAAATGTATTGCGCTTATTAAAAGCCTGCCAAAACAGATTCGCCGTCATTTTGTACCGGTGCCAGATTATGTGGATAAAATTTTATTATCCACCAAGGCTGAGGATAGACCTCTAACCGAGGTTCTAGCTGAACAGTTACATCGGCTTTCGGGGTTTACTGTAGCTGATACAGATTGGCGCTATGAAGGATTAAACCCATGGTATTTGATGAATTTTGTTCTACAAGATGAAAATGGTGAGCGGGTTGCCATGGGGCGCAATTTGCAACAGTTACAGCAAGACTTTAAACAGCAAATTAATAACAACCTACAGCAGTCTGAGGACGATGATATTAGTCGACAACAGGTTGTTGAGTGGGATTTTGAACATTTGCCGCAGCAGGTGAGTATTCAGCGTGGAAATATTACCATTAAAGCTTGGCCCTGCTTAAAAGACTGTGGTGACTGGGTAGATATTGAGCTGCAAGACAATCCCTTAGTAGCGGAAAATCTTAGTATTGAAGGGCAGTTGAGGCTAGCCTTGATTAAAGGTCGTCAACAGGTCAATTATTTATCAAAAAATCTTCTCAAGGGTTGTGATTTGGCATTAAAAGCGGCCGCTATTGGTGACCGACAATCCACTGTAATGGCAATTATAAGTGCTAGTTTTCAGCAATCTATGTTTGCCGATGAAAAAGCTGTTCGCGATAAACAGGATTTTGAGCTTCGATACTCTGAAGGTGTGGGTGAGGTCATTGGCATAGCTCAAGAGTATGCCGATATTATTCAGTCTGTTTTACCGCTATTACATCATTGCCGCAAACAGATACGAGCAATAAATTTGGCGGCGGTTTATGCCAAGTCAGATATTGAGGAACAGATTGAGCGACTTTTTTCGGTCAAAACTCTGAGCACCATAAAGTGCGACCATCTTGTGCAGTATCCTAGATATATTCGTGCCCTAGAGATAAGGCTTGAAAAATTACCCATGCAGATCTCAAAAGATCGACAGTGGCTGGATGAAATACAGCAGTTTTCTCAGCGAACCAATGATCAAGAACCCGCATCTCTTTCCAGAGAGCTTGCCGTGGAGCTGCAAGCCTATGAGTGGGCCATTGAGGAATATAGAGTATCGCTGTTTGCCCAGCAGTTAGGCACTAAGATGCCGATATCAAGTAAGCGTTTGGAAAAAATGTGGCAACAACTATATGAGCGATTGCGACGATTTTAGCTAAATAATGGCCTATTTTTTGTTATCTACCCGTGTTTTGCGGTTGAATCTGTAAGCCATGAACCATTAAAATATGATAAACCAGTTAAGGGTAAACGAATGAATAGGTCCTCGCTAATAAACGGTATTATTTCGATAATCCTTTTGTGGTGTTGCTCTATCTGGTCAATTTCTGTGGTTGCTGATCAGGCGGCTGACGTCGATCCCTATCAAGCGGTTAACCAAAAGATATTTAGTTTCAATAAATTTTTAGATGATCATCTCGCTCGGCCTGTTGCTAAGTTTTATGTTGCGGTAACGCCTGATCCTGTTGAGCGGGGTATTGCTAATGTATTTGATAACCTCGAAGAGGTTACCAATGTTGTTAATGATCTGTTGCAAGGCAAGTTTGTCCAAGCGGCAAATGATAGCGGACGCTTTGCAATCAACAGTACGCTAGGAATCGCTGGCTTATTTGATGTTGCTTCGCTCTTGAGCTTAAAGAAAAGTGATGGTGAAGACTTTGGTCAAACATTGGGTTATTGGGGTTTGCCTGAGGGACCTTACATAATGCTTCCTTTTATGGGTCCCTCTACCCTGCGCGATGCGCCATCGTACTTTGTCGACCAGTTGACCGACCCATTAGATTATTTGGATAACAGTACTGATCGAGCGGCAACCACTGTTTTAGGTGTGGTAAATACTAGAGCCTCATTGCTTGAATATGACAATTTGCTAACGGGCGATAGTTATACCTTGGTAAGAGATGTCTATTTGCAAAGAAGGGCTTATCAGGTAAATGATGGTGCCGTAGAAGATGAGTTTGATGATCTTGATGATTACTAGTTTTGATCAACGGAGTAGAGTCACTGTTGTATAATTATAACAATGCTACTGATTGCACTAACAAAGTGAACGCTCAATGAGTGAGTTAACAGGCCCAGTGATTGTTGTTAACGACAATACCGAGGCAGCACAAAGTTTGTTGGCAAGTTTCCAGTCTAATGGTTGGGACTGTCTGAGCGCCGAAAATCTTGATCAACTTAAGAACATCTGTACTGATCCTCTAAATCAGCCGATTATTTTTACCGCCGAATATCTGCGAAATCGCAAACTTGATAACGATGCTATAGCTAAGTTGTGTAGCTACTATTTGGTTGTGATCGCGATGGATAATCAGGCGTCGGGCAATGAGGCTCAATTTTTTAGGTTGGGCGTATCAGATATATTAGAATCTGACCTAGCACAGCGTGATATCCCCCAGCTTTTAAAACGATTATCGAAGCTTGCCTCTAATCGCGGTCATCAGCAAAGTTATGGTGAGCGGTTACAAAAGATAAATAGCAAATTACAGCAAAGCATTAAGCTTTTAGAGCATGATCAAAAAGCTGGCTTAGAAATACAGAAAAATTTGATGCCTGAAAAACCCATACGATGTGGCGATATTGAAATTGGCCATTCAATGGCGCCCTCGCTCTACCTGAGTGGTGACTGTGTTGGTTACCAATTTGTATTGGGCCGTTACCTATTATTTTATTTTGTCGATGTCTCTGGTCATGGTGCCTCATCGGCATTTGTGACGGTATTGCTGCATTTTATAACAGGACGGATTATTCGCCGTCATGCCCGTGAAGAAGAATACGATGCATTAGCTCAGGCACCCGAGGGGCTGGTAGAGTCGATTAATCAGCAGTTGATAAATACCGAGTTGGATAAGCATTTGACCATCGTGGCCGGGTCATTGGACACAGAAACTAGAAAGCTGCGCTACGTGGTTGGTGCGCACCAACCTTCTCCGATTTTGATTGTCGATGGCAATGCCCAATATCTGCCGGGTAAAGGTAAGCCCGCGGGTATTTTTAAGGATGCAACCTGGGAGGTTGAAGAAATACAGTTACCAGAAAAGTTTGCATTGGTGCTTTTATCGGATGGTGTTTTTGAGTTATTACCCGGAAAAGAAATTACCGATAAAGAGACTCGGTTGTTGCGCTATTTAAGCAATCGATCGGTAAGTGTAAAGTCGCTTAAAAAAGGTCTGTTTATCGAGGGTATTAAAGATCTTCAAGATGATGTGTCTGTTCTATTGTTGACTGGGGGCTCTTAGTTTGAGTCAGGGTAAAATACTAATTTCAGATAAATCTGATAATTACCTTCTTAAGTTAGTGGGTGATGTGCGCCTTACGCTTAGTGGTACCCTTAACCGCTATATGGAAATTCTTTTTGGTAAAAACCAAGTCAAAAGTGTTGTTGTGGATATGCTTGATGCCGAGGGGGTGGATAGTACAACTCTGGGACTTATTGCTAAGTTGGGCTTACATTGTCGCGAATCCTACCAGATGAATGTGAAACTCTTTTGCCAAAACCCGTCAATTATTCGCACCCTTGAATGTATGGGTTTTGATGAAATCATTGATATATTTCAGCAGTCTCCAGAGGAGTTTGATACAGAGTTGCGAAGCTTAGAGGAAGTGCCTGCGGCGGTCGATGAGGTTCGTAGACAGGTTCTTGAGGCGCATAAGTTACTGCTAAAACTTAATCCTAAAAATAGCGCCGAATTTACTGATTTAATTAATACCCTAGAGGCAGATCAGTAATATATTTTTTTAATTCTGTTCTAACATTTCAATAAAAGCTAAGGCAGCATTCGATAGACTGCGATTTTTGTGATGGATATAGCCTAGTTCACGCGCGACATGGGTATGTTCTGTTGTCATCACATGTAGGTTTTTAATTAATGTTTCTGGCAGCATACTCCAACCCAGCCCGATTTCTACCATGGTACTAATGGTCTCTAAATAGTTGGTCGACATAGGCGTTTTTAATGGCACGCCTTGTGTTTCGAAAAGCTTTTGAATAATGCGCCCAGTGTAGGTATTAATTCCTGGGAGAATAACTGGATACTGTGCTAAATCCTGTAAGCTGGGATGATCAATTTTTGCCAGAGCGTGATCAGCTGCGCAAATAAACCTCAATGGATCAGTCCATATTTTTTGGCATAAAATATTTGGATGTTGTTCCAAGGCTAGCGTAATAACTGCGACCTCTGATTTTCCTTGCAGTACCTGTTCGTAAGCTTTTTCAGAGTCCATAAACTCAATATTTAAACTAACCCCTGGGTATTGTCGAGCAAATGCCTTCAGCGTTGGCGGTAAGCGATGGAGGCCCAGATGATGGCTAATAGCTAAATGAAGTGTGCCATTGGCATCGCCAGACAGGTCATTAATAGCCTGAACCGCCGCTGCATATTCTTGAAGTATATGTTGAGCTCGCGGTAACAGTGCATTACCTGCCTCGGTAAGCGTGACTTGCCGCGCTATACGATCAAATAATTTTTTACCTGTTTGGTGCTCGAGACTGGCAATTCGCTTACTAACCGCTGACTGAGTTAAATGTAACTGTTCAGCGGCCAGTGAGAACGAAGCACAGTCGGCAACAGTTACAAATGCTTTTAGGCTCTGATTATCCATGAGTGACAACTTATAGATTCTTATTAGGAATCATAAATATGAAAAATATGAATTTATTTCATCATAAAGTATCAGTAAACTATGCGCAATATTGAAATTTAGGAGAACAGCATGTCGCAAAGAACAGTCTACGACAAACTGTGGGACAGCCATTTAGTGAAACAAAATGAAGATGGGTCGGCGCTTTTGTATATTGATCGCCATATTCTTCATGAGGTCACATCACCCCAGGCATTTGAGGGGCTTCGTTTAGCAGGTCGAAAACCCTGGCGTCTAGATACAAACTTAGCCACGCCTGATCACAATATATCAACTGATCCTAACGAGCGGGCTGCAGGTGTTGCCGGTATTCCAGATGATACGTCGCGTATTCAGGTGCAGACATTGGATGATAATTGCGATCATTTTGGTATTAAAGAATTCAAAATGAATGAAATGGGTCAGGGTATTGTGCATGTTATGGGTCCTGAACTAGGGGCCACCATGCCAGGGTTAACCGTGGTCTGCGGTGATTCTCACACTGCAACCCATGGCGCACTTGCCTGCTTAGCGCATGGCATTGGTACCTCTGAGGTCGAGCATGTATTAGCTTCCCAATGTCTTGTGACTAAAAAGATGAAGAATATGCGCGTCACAGTTGAAGGTGTTTTAGGTGTCGGCGTAACACCCAAAGATGTGGTGCTAGCGATTATTGCTGAAATAGGCACAGCCGGTGGCAATGGTCATGCGATTGAGTTTGCTGGCTCTGTGTTTAGAGATATGTCGATTGAAGGTCGAATGACAGTGTGCAATATGGCCATTGAGGCCGGAGCGCGTGTCGGTCTGGTTGCAGTTGATGAAAAAACTGTCGACTACTGTCGTGGCCGCAAGTTTATGCCCAAGGGTGAGATGTTTGATAAGGCAGCTGAATATTGGCGCACATTAATCAGTGATGCTGATGCAGTATTTGATACTGAGGTGCAGATGAATGGGAGCGAGATTGCGCCGCAGGTATCTTGGGGCACTTCACCCGAAATGGTGGTTCCAGTAACCGGTAATATACCTAGAGTAGAGGATCAAACCGATGCGGTTAAACAAAAAGGTGTAGAGCGCGCATTGGAATATATGGGTCTTGAAGGCGGTGCGCCCATAAGTTCGGTAGCTGTAGATAGGGTATTTATAGGATCCTGTACCAATTCGCGTATCGAAGATATGCGCGCTGCAGCGTCGGTGGTTAAAGGCCATACTGTATCTAAGTCAATAAAACAGGCATTGGTGGTGCCGGGCTCGCAAATGGTTAAAGAGCAAGCAGAGGCAGAGGGTTTAGATAAGGTATTTATTCAGGCTGGTTTAGACTGGCGTGAACCCGGCTGTTCGATGTGTCTTGCGATGAATGCAGACAAATTGGGTGCGGGTGAGCACTGTGCATCTACCTCAAACCGCAATTTTGAAGGTCGTCAGGGCAATGGTGGTCGCACCCATTTGATGAGTCCTGAGATGGCTGCTGCTGCCGCAATTACTGGGCATATTGTAGATGTAAGAGAATTTACCGGAGATCAGTCATGAAGGCATTTACTCAGCATAAGGGTTTGGTTGGGCCAATGGACCGCGCCAATGTGGATACCGATATGATTATCCCCAAGCAATTTTTAAAATCGATTAAGCGCAGTGGTTTTGGACCTAACCTATTTGATGAATTGCGTTATATGGATGAGGGTCAGCCCGGACAAGATTGTAGTCAGCGTCCAGTTAACCCAGAATTCCCACTAAATTTACCGCGTTATCGAAATGCTTCTATTTTATTGGCCAGAAAAAACTTTGGCTGTGGCTCTAGTCGTGAACATGCGCCTTGGGCTATGGAAGATTATGGTTTTCGCGCAGTTATAGCTCCCAGTTTTGCGGATATTTTTTACAATAACTGTTTCAAGAATGGTTTGCTGCCCGTGGTTTTAACGGAACAGCAATTGGATGTGTTATTTACTGAAATGTACGCTGATGAAGGCTATCAGTTGACCATTGATTTAGTACAGCAGAAAGTAGTGCGTCCCAACGGTGAAAGTTTTGGGTTTGAGATTGATCAGTTTCGTAAAGATTGCCTGATTAAAGGGCTAGATGAGATTGGGTTAACACTGCAGTCGACACAAGCAATAAAAGATTATGAAAAAACGCGTGCTGAACAACAGCCATGGGTATTTGGAGCAATAAAATAATGGCAAAAAAAGTATTGATATTACCCGGTGATAACATTGGGCCAGAAATTGTCGCAGAAGCGGTCAAGGTACTTCAGCGAGTCGATCAGAAGTATAAGTTAGATATTGAGTTAGATTATGCTCATCTTGGTGGCGCTGGCTTAGATGCTGAGGGTTCTCCCTGCCCAGCGCAAACCCTCGCGAAAGCTCGTCAATCTGATGCCATATTGCTTGGCGCGGTTGGTGGCCCTCAATGGGATGACGTCGAACGTCATTTGCGCCCAGAAAAAGGCCTGTTAACCATTCGTTCAGAGTTGGATTTGTTCGGTAATTTACGTCCCGCCATTATGTACCCTCAGTTAGCCCATGCTTCATCGTTAAAGCCTGAGTTTGTCTCAGGTTTGGATATTTTAATTGTGCGCGAGTTGGTAGGTGGTATTTATTTTGGTGAGCCCAGAGGTATACGCACTCTAGAAGATGGTCAGCGTGAGGGTTATAACACCTATAAGTACAATGAATCAGAAATTCGTCGTATTGGTAAGATGGCTTTTGAAGCGGCTATGGTAAGAAATAAACGACTTTGTTCGGTCGATAAGTCCAATGTTCTGGAGGCAACCGTACTTTGGCGTGAAGTGATTAGCGATATGGCGGCGGATTACCCAGAAGTAGAGTTGAGACATATGTATGTCGACAATGCAGCCATGCAGTTGGTAATGAATCCTAAACAGTTTGATGTGGTGGTTACCGGCAATATGTTTGGTGATATCTTGTCCGATACAGCGGCAATGTTAACTGGATCAATTGGGATGTTGCCATCGGCATCGTTGGATAAGAACTCTGGCGGTATGTATGAGCCCTGTCATGGTTCGGCACCGGATATCGCCGGTCAAAGTATTGCTAACCCATTAGCGACTATTTTGTCCGTGGCGATGATGCTTCGATATTCCCTTAATGCACCTGAAGCGGCTAATGCTATTGAGCAGGCGGTCAGTGTGGTTTTGGATAATGGTTTGCGAACGGCCGATATTCAAACTGAGGGTTGTAAGCTTGTGGGTACAGTAGAAATGGGTGATGCAGTCGTTGCAGCACTTTAAATAATATTTAGTAAAAAGATCGAGAAAAGGTTTTACCAATGAAAAAGACAGGTTTTGTAGGTTGGCGAGGCATGGTTGGCTCCGTGTTGATGGAGCGTATGCGTGAAGAGTCGGATTTTAGAGATATACAGCCAATATTCTTCACCACATCGCAAGCGGGCCAAAAAGGGCCGGACGTGGGCGTAGAAATCCCACTATTACAGAGTGCTTTTGATATCGAAGCGCTGGCGCAAATGGATGTTATTGTGACCTGTCAGGGTGGCGATTATACAAAGCAGGTGTATCCACAGCTTCGCAGCAGTGGTTGGCAGGGGTATTGGATTGATGCCGCCTCAGCACTGCGTATGGAAGAAAATTCTATTATTGTTTTAGATCCTGTGAACTCTATGGTGATCGAAGACGGTCTTGCCAATGGCGTTAAAGATTATATTGGCGGTAACTGTACAGTTAGCCTAATGCTAATGGCACTGGGTGGGTTATTTAATGCCAATCTAGTTGAATGGGCTAGTTCAATGACCTATCAGGCGGCCTCTGGTGCAGGGGCGCAAAATATGCGCGAACTCATCTCTCAAATGGGCGTGATTGAACAAACTGTTGCCGATAGTTTAGCTAATCCAGCTTCAGCTATTCTGGATATTGATCGTCAGGTAACTGATACTCTGCGCAGTGATAGCTTTCCGGTTGATAATTGGGGTTATCCTCTGGCGGGTAGCTTGCTGCCCTATATTGATTCACAACTAGAAAACGGTCAAAGCCGTGAAGAGTGGAAGAATCAGGCGGAAACCAACAAAATTCTCGGGCGCGATGGCAATCCAATCCCGCTGGATGGTCTATGTGTAAGAATAGGTGCCATGCGTTGCCACAGTCAGGCACTTACCATTAAGCTCACGCAAGATGTGCCTATGGATGAAATTGAGTCTATGTTAGCCGAAGCTAATCAATGGGCTAAATTTGTACCTAACAATAAAGAAGACTCTGTTGAGCACCTAACGCCTGCCGCTGTCACTGGTGGTCTTGAAGTGCCAGTGGGTCGGGTGCGTAAAATGAATATGGGTAGTCAGTATCTTTCTGCATTTACCGTTGGTGACCAGTTATTATGGGGTGCGGCGGAGCCATTGAGACGTATGTTGCGAATTGTTATTGAGCGTTGATTTAGCGCTCTCACTGAGAAAAGAACGATGAGACAAATAACGGCATTTTTAGGCTATTGGATTAAGGCTATTTGTAATAGCAAACTAATAGCATCTGTAATTATTTTGTCTGTTAGTTGTTTTGTCGTAGCCGCTGACTCTAATCTCGAGTTATTGGATGACAGTGTTGAGCCAGTCAACCAGTCGACCCAACAGTCTGACAGTCAGTCCAGTATGCCAACCCATACCGTGGTGGTGGGTGATACATTGTGGAATGTCACCTTTAGGTTGCGCCCCGAGGGCATGCCTATGGCGCAGGCAATGGATGTCTTATATGAGAATAATCCACAGGCATTTATTGAGGGTGATAGTACCAAGTTAATCAAGGGGTCAGTGGTTAGCTTTGTGTCCAGCGTAGCCATTAGTAGGCCGGCTGATATTGTAGTTTCACAAGAAAATTCAAGCCTAATTATTCCAACTATTGATGTCGCGAAAGATATTAGTGTTGAGCCAGAAATTAGTTCAGAAGTTGCTCCAGAAGTTAATCCAGAAAAGCTTGTAGTGGCAACCGAACCTTTAGTTGATAGCGTTGAAAATATAGAGTCGAGCGCGGAAGTGATTGCGCCAGAGCCAGAGCCGGTTGTAAACCAACCCGTTGATCAACCAGACATCCAAGCACCACCGTCAAATACTTTCTCGTTTGACCAGTTGATAGCCCAATTAAAACAATTTGATCAAAAAGATTTTTTCCAGCTTGTCGCTAAGTTAAAGCAGTTGCCTATCGACTTTTGGATTTTTGTTTGCGCACTGCTATTTGCTATGGTGATTAATCGCGCTAGAAAGTTAAATCAAGCAGATAAAGCCGCAGATCACTCCTCGCAAGGGCAAAAGCACATTGAGACTGTACTTGACGGCCCCTTTGCAGAAAGCGCAGGTGACGATGTATTTAGTGAAACACCAGAGGCCGTTACGCAGACTGATAAAGAGGCTAAACAAACTCAGCCAAAAGAAGAAATTACCCTTCCCGGTGTTGAGGCACTAGAAGCCCAGTTTCGAGAAGATGCTGAGGGTGGCAAGTCTCAAACCAGTCAGTTTTTAGAGGTTGATTTTGACGATGACGATATGGATATTGATCCTCTTCAAATCAAGTTGGATATGGCATCACTGTGTATAGAGATGGGTGATATTGAGAGCGCTCAGGCTATTCTTGAAGAAATTATTGGCGAAGCTGATAAACAGGGTAAGGCAAAAGCACGAGAAATTTTAGATAGCATTGAAACCTAATTGGCGGATATATTTGTGACTGATTGGATTTATACAGAGGGTTGCATGATGCCGGAGGGTCAGGATTTACCATCTGGAGTCTCAAGGTTCGCGGCAATTGTTCAGTATAAGGGTGCCGATTTTTGCGGATTTCAGCGACAAAAACACAGCCCATCAGTACAGCAGGAATTAGAGCTGGCGCTGAGTTATGTTGCCGATTGCCCAGTAAAGATTCATTGTGCGGGGCGCACAGATACTGCAGTTCACGCCAGTCATCAGGTGATTCATTTTGATACATCTGCCGATAGATCGGGTTACAGTTGGGTGCAGGGTGCCAACAGTCAATTACCTGACAGTATCTCCCTTATCTGGGCAGATAAAATCAGCCAAGATTTTCATGCGCGCTTTAGTGCAGGGGCTAGAACCTATCGTTATGTGATTGACAATAGTCCAACTAGACCGGCAATTATGGCCGCTGCAGTTACTTGGTTTAAAAAGCCTTTGGATATTTCTTTAATGCAGCAAAGCTGTGAGTATTTGCTGGGTGAGCAGGATTTTTCTGCTTTTAGAGGTTCAGGTTGTCAGTCAAATTCTCCCTGGCGCAATGTTCATAAGGCCAATGTGTATCGCCGAGGTAATTTAGTGATATTTGAAATTACTGCCAATGCATTTTTATTGCATATGGTGCGCAATATAGTAGGCTCTCTTTTGGAAGTGGGCACAGCGCGTCAAAAGCCGCAGTGGATTCAGCAGTTATTAGCTCAAGGCGACCGCTGTAAAAGTGCAGCAACTGCAGCCCCCGATGGGTTGTACTTGGTGGCAGTGGATTATCCCGGTGGATTTGGATTGCCGGCACTGGCTAAGGGTCCGGTGTTCTTACCAGCAATATTAGATATTACAGAAGAATAAGCTATGACAGTTCGTGTAAAAATTTGTGGTATTACCAGTCCAGAACAGGCATTAATGGTGCAGCAAAGTGGTGCTGATGCGTTGGGATTAGTGATTTATGAAAAAAGTCCCCGCTATGTAGATATCGATCAAGCGGCAACAATAAGCGCTGCCGTCAGCGATTCAGTGCTAGCAATTGCGCTATTGGTCAATCCCAGTGAAGATATAGTTAATCAGGTTATTGCTCGGGTCAAACCCGATTATATTCAGTTTCATGGTGATGAGACCCCAGAGTTTTGTCAGCAATTTAATTACCCCTTTATAAGAGCGGTCCGCATGCGCGATGGCTTAGATATAGACGCAGAAGTAGCTGCCTACAATGCCGAGGGTGGGTTTTTATTTGATGCTTGGAGTGATGATCTCTACGGTGGAACAGGCCATAGTTTTGACTGGAGTCGACTGCCGACTACGACTGATTACAAGCTGATTCTTGCCGGTGGTTTAACCCCAGATAATGTAGCAGATGCGATTGCTAAAACCGAGCCCTATATGGTCGATGTAAGCGGTGGAGTAGAGGATAGCCCTGGGATTAAAGACCCGATAAAAGTCAAAGCCTTTGTGGCACAAGCCAAAAAAAATAAATAAAAATGTCATGCTAGAGTAAATTCCTTTGCTATAGCTTAGCGACTCTCGATTTCTCGTGTTAGAATAGTGAAAAAATTTTATTACCATTGGTAGTCTGTGTATCAATGGATAACAGTTGAAAGGTAAATTGATGGATTGGCTGAAACGCATCCGACCTTCGGGTCCCGCATCAACAAATAGTAACCGATCAAGCGCTGTCCCAGAGGGCTTGTGGAAAAAGTGTCCTAAATGTGCGGCACCACTTTATCGACCAGAGCTAGAACGCAATCAAGATGTATGTCCAAAATGTGGCCACCATATGCGTATCGGTGCACGTCGCAGACTCGATATCTTTTTGGATGAGCAGGGCCGCGAAGAGATAGGCGCTGAAATTGTTGCCATTGATCGATTGCGTTTTAAGGATGTAAAAAAATACAAAGATCGCCTGACTGATGCACAAAAGAAAACCGGTGAAAAAGATGCATTAGTTGCCATGTCTGGCAGTCTTCATTCTATGCCAGTCGTTGCCTGTGCCTTTGAATTCGCCTTTCATGGTGGCTCAATGGGCTACGCCGTTGGTGAGAAATTTACCCGAGCAGCTAGCCTAGCGCTCGAACAAAAAGTTCCTTTTATATGCTTTGCCGCCACTGGGGGTGCTCGTATGCAAGAGGCACTTATCTCGCTGATGCAAATGGCTAAAACCAGTGCCGTACTTGAGCGTTTAAAGCAAGCTGGAGTCCCCTATATTTCTGTGATGACCGATCCAGTTTATGGCGGTGTCTCGGCTAGTTTGGCCATGTTGGGTGATCTCAACGTTGCTGAGCCCGGTGCGCGTGCAGGTTTTGCAGGACCAAATATTATCGAACAAACTATTCGTCAAAAGCTTCCAAAAGGCTTCCAAAGAAGTGAGTTTCTTCTGGAAAAAGGCCATATTGATATGATTATCAGCCGCGATGAAATGCGTGATCGCTTGGGTAGCATTCTTTCCAAGTTAACAGGTCAGCCAGAACCGGCCAATGACTAACCGCTCACTGGCGGAATGGTTAGAGCTTTTAGAGCAAAGGCACCCCTGCGAAATTGATCTCGGTGTTGAGAGAGTTAATGAGGTTTGGCAGCGCTATAAAACAAGCCAATCTGTAACTGGAGAGAATGGTCGATCTAAGGTAATCACAGTGGCCGGAACCAATGGGAAAGGCTCCTGTGTTGCCGTTATCCAATCCCTACTTTTAGTCCACGATTA
>MDTB01113497.1_pt1 | contig 22470 bp, 17 predicted proteins | sample 811161 | NCBI WGS metagenome assembly MDTB01 (sample SAMN05326650, study PRJNA326480) | marine metagenome | isolation source: seawater | place: Mediterranean Sea | collected 2009 | reverse complement strand
GCAAGTTCTTTACCGCCATCGACCGAAACCGTAATATCAACATCCGTCGGTCCGTCAAATTCAACTGCAAGCTTTTCGATAATATCTCGCATCATCTGGCGTGGGACCGGATTTATGGCTGGTTCACCAACGGGCACTGGCAGGCCGGGTTTTGTTATGATGCCAACGCCGTCACCAGCATGAAACCGGATGCCGCTTCCGCTGGTAGCTGGCGCAACATGAACTCTTATCACAGCACCATGTGTAACATCCGGATCATCTCCCGCATCCTTTATAATCGCGGCGATTGCGCCCGTTGCGCTCAAGGCGGTTTCATGAACTGATAGCTCAGCTGTCATGCCGGATGGTGTCTCAATAGAGACGATATTAGGAAATTTTCCTGTGACCATCGCGGTATAACTGGCATTAAGAGCTGCTGTCGCGCAGGTACCCGTCGTCCATCCAAACCGCAATTGTGTGGTCAGGGGCATACGCATATCAGCCATACTCTCCTGTTATGGGTCAATTGTCCAAGGATTGCATCAAAGCAAGACTGGACAGAATCTAGTATGGCTGAGAAGATAGCGGTCGGCAAATATGAATAATAACTAAACGTGCAAGAATTCAAGTCAATGCTAGAAAGACTATAAAAACCATAACAATGATTGTACCAAAATGTTCAGCCAATGACCTCATTCCCTGACCTAGATAATCCCCCAAATGGAAACTGGCCTGTTTTCGAGCCTGGATGGGTATGGCTAGTAGGTGCAGGCCCCGGCGATCCGGGCCTGTTGACGTTGCATGGCCTTAATGCGCTCAGGCAAGCAGATGTAATTGTTTATGATGCTCTTGTCGATAAATCTATGTTATCATGGGCATCCTCTGAAGCAAAGATCGAATGTGCCGGCAAGCGCGGGGGCAAACCATCCCCCCTGCAACGTGATATTTCTCTCAGACTCATTGATTTAACCCGGCAGAATAAAAGGGTTCTGCGTCTGAAGGGCGGCGACCCTTTTGTTTTCGGACGTGGCGGCGAAGAAGCCCAAACTTTGATTCAGGCTGGTGTCCGGTTACGGGTCATACCGGGCATTTCATCTGGAGTTGGCGGTCTTGCTTATGCCGGTATTCCGCTAACCCACAGAGACGTTAACCAGTCTGTTACTTTTATTTCCGGCCATGACCGCACAGGAAACACCCCGACAGCTGTCAACTGGCAAGCTATTGCAGAGGGCTCGCAAGTCATCGTCCTTTATATGGCCATCAAAAATTTGCCAGAAATCTGCGCAAAGCTAATGAATGCGGGCCGAGATGGCCAAGAACCTGTTGCCGTAGTATCCTCGGCAACTTTACCCGATATGCGAATTCTTGAAACATCACTTGCAGATGCTGCTATAGATGTTGAGAAAGCAGGGATGGGGCCCCCAAGCATCATTTGCATAGGCAAGGTCGCTCTAATGCGCCAATGTCTCGACTGGATGTCGGCATTAGATGGTACGCCGCCGCGAAGCCTTGACCCGCTTGGGGTCGGGCTCATTTCTGAGACAGGATGAGACACGTGCAACGCTCGGCTGCTGGTCTTATGATGGCCACAACGGCATCTGGAAATGGCAAAACTTTGCTGACTATGGGTCTACTTGCGGCATTTCGCGCTCGTGATCTTACCCTACAACCCGGCAAAGCAGGACCGGACTATATCGATCCGGCTTTTCATTCAGCAGTGTCAGGCATGCCGTCTCTCACCTTTGACAGTTTTGCGATGACTGATGAGATGCTTCATAATCTTGCTCAGTATGCAGCTGGACGCCATTTTGTGGTTGAGGGTGTAATGGGCCTGTTTGATGGAGCGGCTTCAGGTGGCGGCACATCTCATGAGCTGGCACGCATCCTCGGCCTAAATCTTGTTCTTATCCTGAATGTGAAAGGTACGTCTGATACAGCTGCTTATCTTGCTGACGGAATAAAGCGCCATTGTCAGGATATATCTTTTGCCGGGGTTATCCTCAATCACCTTGGTAGCCCCCGTCATGCAGACCAAATCGAGCGCGCCCTTGACGCCTTCGAAATTCCCTGTCTTGGTCGTTTTTGGTATGATGACGAGCTTTTGATACCCACTCGTCATCTCGGCCTTGTTCAAGCAACTGAATGTATTCGCTCTGATGACTGGCAAACATTTCTTGCCCGGCTTACAGAGGCAGTTGAGACAGGGCTTGACGTTGACAAGCTTGCTCAACTTGCCACCCGTCCAGACAATCCTGAGCCACCGCTCCCCTGCCCTTCTTTTTCTCCACCCGGCCAACGCATTGCTGTTGCCCATGACATTGCATTCGGATTTTCCTATGAGCATATCATGAGGGGCTGGCGGGACGCTGGCGCCGAAATTCTTCCCTTCTCTCCTCTGGCTGATGACGCTGTCTGCGAAGATGCTGACTTCATTTATTTGCCCGGAGGCTATCCGGAATTACACCTTCCTAAACTCAGCACCGCGACATCCTTCCATAACAGCCTGAGACAAGCGGCGATTCGAGGCTGTCCTACCTATGGAGAATGCGGCGGGTTTATGACACTCGGCACAGCGATTTGTGACGCTGATGGCATTCCATGGCCGATGGCAGGCCTGCTAAAACTGACAACATCCTTTGCTACACCCAAGCGCACATTGGGTTATCGGTTTCTTAACACTGAAAAAGGTCTTTTTGCCGGTAGTTGGGCAGGCCATGAATATCACGTGACACAGGCCATTGAACAAGACGGAGAACCTCTTTTTTCGGTTAAAGACAGTTATGGGAAGCCGCGCGGTACAGCGGGGCTGGTAGATGGATCTGTGCAGGGGTCTTATATGCATCTTATAGCCCGAACCCCCTAAGACGATTCAGTTATCCTGGCTTAACTATCTTTTTCGGACGAAGCAGATGGACTTCTTCTGCGTTATATAGAAGCGAGTCTCGAAAATCTGGCGCTGCTTCCAGCGCACGCCCTACAAAAATGAGCGCTGTGCGCGTGATTTTTGCATCACGTACTTTACCATGAATATCTGACAATGTTCCTTTCAGAAACATCTCATCTGGCCAGCCGACACGGTAGGCAACCACAACCGGACAATCTTGCCCATAAAGCGGTGTAAGAACGCGCTCGATTTCAAGAAGATTGCGGATCGACAGATGAATGACCAAAGTGGCTCCTGTTCTGCCAAGGCTCTCGAGTTCTTCTCCGATTGGCATCGCGGATGATTTCATGGCAGTGCGCGTCAAAATCAAACTCTGAGCGATTTCAGGCACAGTCAGCTCAGTTCCCATGGCCGCAGCTGCTGCAGCATACGCCGGCACACCTGGGCAAATGTCATAAGTGATATTCATCTGGTTCAGCCGCCTAACCTGCTCCGCGATCGCGCCGTAAAGCGATGGATCACCAGAATGCACACGCGCCACATCCTCACCACGGTCATGAGCCCGACTGATTTCCAGCATAATCTCATCAAGGGTGAGAGATGCTGTATCAATAACACGCGCATCTGAGGGCGCACATGCAACGATGGCCCTAGGAACGAGTGAGCCGGCATAAAGACACACTCTGCAGGTCTTAATAAGCTTCAGACCCCGAACAGTAATAAGGTCTGGTGCACCGGGTCCGGCGCCGATAAAATGCACAATCATAAAAAAGTGTCCTTTTATTCTTGTAGAGAAGCTTCTGCATCCGATTTGGCGGCATAACCACGCGGCGTATAAATCGCATCAGCACGCCCAAGATCGACGTGGCGTGACTGACTGGATCCGACCAAAACCACTGTCATCATATCCACCTCTCTACTATCAAGCGTTTCCAGCGTCCGGTAGTTAAGTTTTTCCTGAGGTCTGCCGAGATTTGAGGCAAGCAGAACAGGCGTGTCACCCGAACGATAGGAAAGCAGAATATCGCGAGCCTTTATCAACTGACTACGACGTCGCATTGAAACAGGGTTATAAAAGGCAATAACAAAATCTCCTGCGCCTGCCCCATGCAGGCGGGTTTCAATATGTTCCCATGGGGTGAGCAGATCCGATAGAGATATACAACAGAAATCATGCCCCAAAAGAGCGCCAGAACGGGCAGCTGCAGCCTGCATCGCCGAGATGCCCGGTGCTGTTATCACCTGAACACGACGCGCTGCCATGCTCACACCACCAGCCTCATCCCCCCTGTCGAGCAATTCAAAAACAAGGGCGCCCATAGCATAAATGCCAGCATCACCGGAACAGATCAGAGCGACATTCTGTCCCTTTGCCGCTTCCTCTAGGGCAACGCGACAACGCAACTCTTCCTCACCAAGTGCGAATTCCCTTACTTCCTTTCCGTTCACCAACGGACCTAACAGGTCAAGATAGAGACGGTAGCCAATAAGCATACCAGCTTGCGCTATCAGTCTGCTTGCCTCTGGCGTCCGCCAGTCATGCCCGCCGGGACCTATCCCAACAAGACTAACACAACCTGGTTTTCGGCCTGTTAACTCTGTGATGACGGCGCCAGCATCTGCCACGGCAACGGTCAGATTATCAGCTGTCTGTTTTGGCAAAATAAGTGTTGCTTCATGACCGGCCAAACGAATAGCAGCCGCTTCGGCAACACCATGACACCCAATTGCGTCAAATACAACTTTTGATGGCTCCGTGAGCCGGTATGTTTCTTCTTCAAGCTCTGCAGGGGAAAACACTCTAACAGAACAGCCAATCACCTCAGCAAGGCGCGCCAGAGCTGGCTCATCTGATTTCAGGTCCACCGAAGCAATTGCACATATAGCTTCCCGCGCGATACCAGCATCGGCAAGTTTCTGAAGGACAAATTTTTCTGCCTCATCTGCAGAATATCCACGCGCACACCCTACACCAAGAACAAGCTGTTCCGGGTGATAAACAAGATGGTTTAATTCTGGGGAAACAGAACTTGTTGTAACAGAAATTCTTACACTATTGCCATCATCGAGCGGAGCGAGCCATTTTTCCATCTCCGGATAGCCGCGCGCCTCACAAGCCGCTCCGCCATCTGCAAGCAAGGATGCCATTGCCGATTTCACATCACAGTCAGAACTGAGGCGATAGCCAGCTGGCGGCATATCAAGCTGAAGAGGAAGGCGAATATCGCTTGCTGTTGTTACCCCCAGATGGGCCTGCAAATGACCGGCCAGATTGACTGCAATTTCGCTCCCACCATGGTGGCTCCCAAGCAATGGTATTACAGTCTTGCCATCTTCGCTTACGGCTATAATTGGTGGGTCTTCATTTTTTCCCGAGAGATAAGGGGCAACAGCACGGATAAGAATAGCTGTCGAACAGATACCAATTATCGGTCGCCCTGATAAAAAAACAGACGCAATATGCGATAACGTATCCTGAAAAAGAACGGGTGCACCCTGACAACGTGGATCAAGGCCATGAATGTTTGTGCCCTCCGGCAAGACTGGCAGACTCTGCTCAGCAAGTCTCAATCCATGAGCGGTCAGCACAATAAGAACAGGAGGCAGAGTTATCCTGTCCATTCGTCAGCGTCCTTGAGAATGAGAATCATGGAAAAATATGGCGCCGTTTCAGGGGCATCCGCCAGTTTGCAACTTTGTTCATTAGGTAAGCTGGCATAAGATACAAACCAACTATTTTGTGTCAGTGCCATTTCATCTATGACGGTGCGCAATCGCCTTAAATGACGGCCTACCTTCATAATAGCAAGGCTGTCAGACTTAGTAATGTGCGTTTTCAGACCCTTATTGTCCAGCGGCCCCGGGAGTACTGTTAAAACCTCATTACGGGCAACAAGCGGCCGAAGCGCTGCGGCCGCAACAGCTGTTACAGACGACACACCTGGGATCACCGAAATGCAAACTAGGTCACGAAGCCGCGCGAGCACATACATAAACGAGCCGTAGAACAGGGGGTCACCTTCACATAAAACAACGACATCCCTCCCCTCTTTCAGATGAGCTACGATAACTTCTACACCCAGGTCATAAGCATCCTGCGCCGGCTGACGGGCCTTAGTCATGGGGACTGATATGGCTATTTCTTCTGCGTCTGCTCCGATAGCATCAGCAACAATCGAACGGGCAAAACTGGGGCCATCTTCAAGAGTTGCATAAGCAATAACAGATGCCCTCTGGATAGCTGTCCATCCTTTGCGGGTCACAAGCTCGGGGTCGCCTGGCCCTACTCCAACAGCAATCAGCTTGCCTGTCAGGGTCTCTTGCGGGGTCATGCACCATTGCCTTTGTGCCAGATATATTGCGTGACCGGCATCAAACTCCGCCACCCATGATAGTTACCAACAGGCTGAGCATAAGTGATAGAAATACGGGCAAGCAGGCCACCTTCTGCTTCATGCGCAGCAAGCAATAAAGCTTCAGATTCCAGCGTTACCGCATGGGCGACAAGTCTACCACCCGCTGGAAGCTTTTGACGGACAGCAGCAATGAGGTCTGAGCTCAGCCCGCCACCGATAAAAATTGCATCCGGTTCTGGCAGGTCTGTAAGGATGTCACGACAATCACCCAGACAGGACGTAAATCCGCGCACCCCTATCTGGTCTACGTTCTGATGCGCAAGGGCCAGTCTGTCCTGTCTGATATCAACACCAAATGCGGCTCCTTCCGGACAATGGCGTAACCATTCGATAGACACCGCTCCTGAACCACATCCGAGATCAATCAACACACCCCCGGGATGCGGCATTAGACGAGTGAGCGCTGCGCACCGGGTCTCAAATTTTGTCATCTTACCATCTGTGATATAGGCCTTATCCGGCAGGCAGGATGAGGGAGCGATATGCCCATTTCTTTCTGCAGGAGCAAGATCAATGCATAGGATATGGAAATCTGCTGGCGCATCGCCAAGGTCTTCCCAGCTATCTGCTGTGGCAACAAGACACGCTTCGTTCTCTCCGCCAAGATAAGACAAAGCCGTCATTTTCGCTGCCCCCCAGCCTGCACTGCGTAACTGGCAGGCAACACTGACAGCGCTATCTGCTAATTGCGGAATGACAAGTAGGCGTGCACGGGGATAAAGATGCCCTAATAGCTGACTTTTTGGGCGACCGTGCAAACTTACAATACGAGTAGTCTCAAACGGCCAGCCCATGCGTGACGCAGCAAATTGTAAACCCGAGATAGCAGGTTCTATATGAAGCTCATCACGCTTGAAATGACGAAGCAAATAACGGCCAGCGCCAAACCACAGTGGATCTCCGGTTGCAAGCATTACAACCGATTTTTCATGATAATCAGCCAGCAAATCTGCAAGCTGGAAAAATGGTTTGGGCCAGTCCTGAACAGAATCAAGGCCCGACAGATCAGAATGAAAGCGGCTATCCGCAATGACCAGATCAGCTAATTCTAATTGGCTCTTTTGCTTGAGAGAGAGCTTGCTTGGTCCTGCTTCATCAACGCCATAAAGATGGAAAGGTGGCACCAGCGTCATTGCGCATCTCCAGTAGTCATTCGGCAAAGAGCATTGACAGACGCTGATGCAAGCGCAGAGCCGCCTCTAGTCCCCGCCAGACTTATGAATGGACAAGGGGTTATCTCGCATAGAGCCTGCTTTGATTCGGTCGCTCCGACAAACCCCACTGGGAAGCCCAAAATAGCAGCAGGCTTAATGCCGCTATGAGCAATTTCTTCGAGCACCGCAAACAAAGCAGTTGGCGCATTCCCAACTGCTACAACAGCGCCCTCCAAATGCGGTTTCCAGAGCTCTACCGCAGCTGCCGAGCGCGTTGTAGACATCCTATAAGCGATTTGCGGCACAACGTCCTCATTCAATGTAACAATGACTGGGTTGTCTGCTGGCAGAAACCGACGCGTAATTCCGGCACCAACCATTTCACAATCACACAGAATAGGGGCTCCCTCACGCAGAGCTGTTGTAGCAGCTGACACAATCTGGCTATCCCAGCGCAGTGCCGGCACGATGTCGACCATGCCGCAGGCATGAACAAGCCGGACAATAAGAGGCACGATATCAGCATCAATGTCAAACGGTGCAAGAGCGGCTGTTACCCGTTGAAAAGACAGTTCATAAATCGCTGCCGGATCTTTCTCGTAACAGAATTTCATCAGTCCTTCGCTTTTTCACCCCTTGTGCCTGACGCTGGCATAGATTTACGCACTGATTCCGGACCATGGGGATGTTTGGCATGAGGATAAGGGTGGTGATGGTGTCCTTGATCATGTCTCTCTTCGTGGTCATGGTCGTGCGATTGGTTATGGGTATGATAATGGCCATGCTCATGGGCATGGCGATGTGAATTACCAGTCAGCCGGCAGGCGCCAGTGCAGAACTCATCACACAGAAAGCAGTCCTTAATATTGCTACCGGGAGCTAATGCGCCTGCGCCTTCTACGTGATGGTGATGGGATTCCTGAGGCAATCCGACTTCATCTTCAAAACCAAGGGCAGAAGACCGGTATTTACATAGCGCGCAATTCATCAGATTGCTGCCTTCGATAATCTCTGTCACGCGCTCGGCGAGTGTGGAAAGAACTTTTGGATGGTCATTCAGATAACCAGCCTTTTGGAATTGAATATTTGGATTCGCGGCAGCCACCTTGTCAGTGAAGCCGTAAATCCGGTCTATCAGGATGCCGGAGAACAGGAAGTAGGGAAATATTATTACCCGTCGATAACCAAGCTTCACAACATGTGACAGGCAGGGCTCAACCAACGGGAAGGTTACACCGGAATAGCCTACTTCGCACCAGCCAAAACCCAACCCTTCCCAGAGCATGCGGGCAATCTTTGAAATATTCGAATTGGCATCCGGATCAGACGCACCGCGCCCTATAACAACCAGACAGGTTTCAAAAACTGGAACTGGCCCATACTTTTCATCTGCCACCTTAATAGCCTGCTGGACACGATCGCCTGCAGCTGAGATCATACTAAGTGAAACAGCAAGCTCGCGGCCGTACTGGATGGTAACACCTTTTTCGGCGGCGTAGGCGTTTAGGACAGAGGGAATGTCATTTTTTGCATGACCTGCTGCAAACAGCATACAAGGCACAGCAAGAATATGCGTAACACCCTGAGCTATTAAATTGTCGAGGCCGACACGAATGACAGGGTCGGCAAATTCGAGATAGCCATATTCCACAGGCCAATCTGGAAAATAACCTTTCATCTTCACTGCCATGGCAGAAAATTCTTTAACAGCAGATTGGGAGCGTGAACCATGCCCACATATCATCACGCCGTATTTTGTAGAATCTATCATTTATTCTGCCCTGTTTGATGCAAACATTCAACTGTGACGCCGGATCACTCAGAACCGCTTAAGCAACAAATCTACAGAAATCCGAATAAGGCTTATGATGTCCCTGTTCGACCGGAGTTCGGATTGCAGCCCTGATAGAGGTCGCGCGCACCGAAATCACTTTCACCTTTGTTGACAAGGCTCCGAATTGATACAGTCTCGATACTAGGCCTGCCAGCAGATAGCAATCGCTAAAATTCCGACAGAAATCATGCTAATGATACCGACCATAGTATCGAAATAGGCGCAGAGTGATAAAGGTGCAGTCCACCAAAGGCAAAAAGGCACGATGATTTTTGAAGTCCTTCAACAATTTACCTGGCAGCCCTTTGGCACAACACTCCTCATATTAGGCGGTGCGCTTCTGCTGGATTTATGGCTTGGTGAGCCGGCATGGCTCTGGAAGCGGCTGCCACATCCAGTGGTTTTATTCGGACGCACAATTACCTTGTTAGATAAATACCTCAATCGCCGTAGTCTTTCCGGACAAGGGCGCAGATATACTGGCTGTGTTGCCCTGTTATGCCTTCTTGTCCTTGCAACTATGTCAGGCTGGGTCCTCCAACAGGTCAGCGGATTCACCGGCTTCTGTATTCAAGTTGTCATTGTTTCTATCTTGCTAGCTGGAAGATCTTTACACGACCATGTGCGTGCTGTTGCCCGCCCTCTTTCGATCGGAGATGTAAAGGGGGCACGCAGGAATCTTGCGATGATTGTTGGTCGAAAAACAGATAAGCTTTCTTCAGATGAGATTGCACGTGCTGCAATTGAGACAACAGCTGAAAATCTGTCTGATGGTGTTATAGCACCCGCTATTTGGTATCTTGTTTTGGGTTTGCCTGGATTATTCATTTACAAAATAGTGAATACCGCTGACAGCATGATAGGATATAAAAATTCTCGCTATTATGCGTTTGGCTGGGCAGCGGCGAGAACGGATGATTTATTGAATCTTCTTCCGGCCCGCCTAACTGCTGCTCTTCTGATAATGTGTGGCAACAAAGCAAATCTTCGGTGTCTTCTGGCAGATGCGCCGCATCATCTTTCGCCAAATGCCGGATGGCCTGAAACAGCGATGGCACTATGCCTTGGCGTTCAGCTAGGTGGGCCCCGAAACTATAATGGGCGGCAGATTGACGGCGCAATACTGAATCAGACAGGCCGAGGCACATCTCATTCATCAGATGTTGACCGCGCCCTTGTCCTGATGGTCCTAGTGATTGTGTTGTCCGCCCTGATTTGTCTCTCCGGCGCCTTCATTTTGAGATAAGCAACTCAGCTAAAGTCCGGCAATTTTGCTGAATTGGGCCATATTCATATGAGATGCTAAATGGTCGGCCAGTGCGTTCAGCTCAGTTTCTATTGCATCATCAAAAGCAATTGTCCCGACCTGTTTGCCCATTGAGGCGAAATAACTCTGTCGCCATTCATCATTGGCAAACAGGCCATGCATATAGGTCCCGTAAACTAAACCAGAAGCTGATATGGCGCCATCAGGCACTGAAACGCCATCTTCTTTGTCTATGATAACAAGCGGTCGACTACAATCAGCACCCTTAGTTTGTCCCATATGGATCTCATACCCGTTGAGAGGCAAAGCATTCCTGCTGTCACGGCCTGCACAAATGCTCACAGTCTTATCCCCTTCAAGCGTAGTTGTGATGTCCAGCAAACCAAGCCCGTCTATCCGCTCAGCCCGACCTTCAACGCCATGCGGATCGGAAATGTTGTTTCCGAGCATCTGGTATCCGCCACATAATCCTATCACATGCCCGCCGCGCCTGACGTGCGCTTTGATGTCTGTATCCCACCCCATTTCAACCAAATAATTCATATCCGCGATTGTTGCTTTCGACCCACATAACAACACAAGATCGGTATCGGCCGGGACAGGCTCACCCTGTTCAAGGAGTGTAACGTTTATCTGAGGATCTAACACAAGCGGATCAATATCATCAAAATTTGAAATGCGTTTCAGAACAGGGACTGAAACCTTGACCGCGCTATCCGTCCCCTTTACATCTGCCTTGCTGGAGAGGTCGAGTATATCTTCTGCTGGCAGATAACGTGCAGAGTCAAACCAAGGCAGAATGCCAAGTGGTTGCCACCCGGTTTTAACCGAAATCATTTCCATGCCATCATGGAATAGGCTAGTATCTCCTCTGAATTTATTCACAACAAAGCCTTTGATACGTGCCCTGTCTGCAACATCTAACACAACGTGCGTGCCAACCAGAGACGCAATAACACCGCCACGGTCAATATCACCAACCATCATAACAGGTATGTCACGGGCTTCGGCAAATCCCATATTGGCAATATCCCCATGCCGGAGATTTACTTCAGCCGGACTACCTGCGCCTTCTACAATAACCAAATCACAACTAGCCGCCAGCCTGTCAAAAGCATCTGTTACTGATGGCAACAGCTCAGCCTTACGGGTTCCGTATTCACGGGCTTTCATTGTGCCGAATACAGTGCCATTAACAATAATTTGAGCCCCTGTATCAGTCTGCGGTTTTAACAAAACAGGATTCATATCTGTGTGCGGCGGCACAAAACAGGCACGCGCCTGAAGCGCCTGCGCACGCCCTATTTCGCCACCATTCTCCGATACGGCGGCATTATTTGACATATTTTGAGGTTTAAACGGGCGCACTGTCACACCCTGACGCGCAAAATAGCGGCACAGACCGGCAACGAGCAATGATTTGCCGACATTTGAGCCAGCCCCTTGCAACATTACAGACGCCGTCATCAGAATTCGACGCCCTGCTGAGCCTTGACGCCTGAACGAAACGGGTGTGCCAGCAATGTCATTTCAGTGGCAAGGTCTGCAATTTCCAGTAATTCATCGGCAGCATTCCTGCCGGTTAGAATAACATGGGTCATTTCTGGCTTTTCAGTTTTCAAAAATGCGACCACCTCGGACAGATCAATATAGCCATAACGAAGGGCAATATTTATTTCATCAAGAAGAACCATCCTTTGCCTCGAATCACGGATTAGAGATTTTGCCATCTCCCATGCATTCTGAGCAGCTGCTATGTCTCTGTCCTTGTCCTGAGTTTCCCACGTAAAGCCTTCGCCCATTGTATGAAACTGGCAGATATCTGAAAAATATTTATCTATCAGCGTGCGTTCACCTGTTTGCATACCACCCTTTATAAACTGAACAACTGCACATGGCATCTGATTAGAAATGCATCGAAAAATCATTCCGAATGCCGCACTTGATTTGCCTTTCCCTTTGCCGGTATGGACAATGACAAGTCCTTTTTCATCTGTTTTTGTTGCCATGATTTTATCACGGGCCGCTTTTTTCTTTGCCATCTTTTGATTATGGCGGGCGCTCTCCGATTCCGCTCCATGCACCCCATCGCCAGTCATTGCAATATCACCCATTATCTTTTTTCTCCGTTCTGGCATTGCACAATTTAAACAGCCTGCCTGATTTATCCCTTCAACCTGTCAGATATGTCATTCCGGTGTGGATGCCACAGTCCACGGTCAATTGCTTCTGCAAAACGGCTAAGAATATCTTGCCATGCCTCGGGATTGGCGTTCTGAAGAAAGGCTGACACCGACTCATCTTCAACCCATGCCTCATAAAGCTGAGCAAAGTGATGTTCCTCAACTTGACTTGTTGTTGCGGCAAACGCAAACAGATAATCGAGTGTTGCCGAAATCTCAAAAGCGCCTTTATAGCCATGACGCATGACACCTTCTGTCCATTTCGGATTACTTGCACGCCCGCGAACAATGCGTCCTATCTCATCGGACAAAGCCCGTATTACAGGGCGTTCGGGATTGCTGTGATCATTATGATATATGGGAACAGACTGTCCTTTTATTACTTCAATGGACGTGCTCAACCCCCCGATAAACTGATAATAGTCATCACTATCCAAAATATCATGTTCGCGGTTGTCCTGATTATGAATGACACCGTCAGCCGCGCCCAGCCGATCTTTTAGCATATCATGTGCTTCGGTGCCCGCATGTTCCTCCCCATAGCCATACGAGGACCATGCCATGAACGCGTCAGCAAAGTCGGTTTTTCTCTCCCAGATTCCCTCATCAATAAGGGTCTGAAGACCGGCTCCATATGCTCCTGGTTTAGCCGAAAAAATGCGCAGAGAGGCATGGCTTACAGCGTCAGCTTCAGATAATCCTTTTTCTATCAGTCTGGCTGCTGTTTTTGTTGTGGCAGCCGCAAGAGGGTTCATATCTGCTGGTTCATCCAAACGTGCAACAGCCCGAATTGCCCTGTCCATAAGCTGGATTTGAGCAGGAAATGCATCTCTGAAAAACCCAGAGCAACGAAGTGTAACGTCGACGCGAGGGCGGTCCAGAACTGACAGCGGCATTACATCAAATCCTGTGACACGCCGGCTATTTGGGTCCCAAACAGGTTGCACACCAAGCAAAGCAAGTGCCTGGGCAATATCATCGCCCCCCGTGCGCATATTAGCTGTGCCCCACGCTGATAAAGCCAGTGATTTCGGCCAGCACCCCTCATCCATCAGATAACGGTCGAGCAAAGCAGATGCTGATGCCCACCCAATACGCCATGCGGTGGGTGTTGGCAGAGCACGACTGTCCAATGAATAGAAATTACGTCCTGTCGGCAGAATTTCTGGGCGGCCGCGGGTAGGGGCGCCCGACGGCCCTGGCGGAATATATTCCCCCTCTAGTGCCTGCAGCAGAGACTGTTTTTCCATCGTTGCAGACAAGCATATACCCTGCCGGACAGAGGCTGCTGTTTCTGTCAGCAGGGTGGTTGTGCGCGGCCCAATCCGCGCCGAATCGAGCGGAGCGCTGACCAAGTGAATAGCAAGGGCATCAAGTCGCTCTATCGTGTCACCTTGTGAGCGCCACACATCTGTGCTGACTTCGCTGAGTATATCAGGTCGGGGACCTTGCCATGACTGTGCTTTGTCGGCAGACAGGGGATCAAAGTCCTCTGGCAGGCCAAGCTCGTCAGCCAGCACACGAAGAAGCGACGCATCTTTGTCCTCGTGTATTCCGCGCGGGCTGCGCATTATCGCAGCAACAAGCGCATTGATTTGCGTTTCCTCCGGCATACGACCATAAATATGGAGACCGTCGCGTATTTGAAGCTCTTTAAGATCGCATAGGTAATTGTCAAGTTTCATCAGCTTTTCGGTCTGACTATCAGTCTCTGCCATCGCGCAGTCTATCGTTAGACCATTTCTGTCTGCCTGCGCCAGAATATCAATCATCAATGCCTCTGCACGCTGACCATCCATACCGGCTGCCTCATAATATTCATCCATCAGGCTTTCAAGCGTCCCGAGACTCTGCAGTGCACCTGCCTGTATTAATGGTGGCGTAAGATGATCCAGAATAACAGCTGATGTCCGCCGTTTTGCCTGCGCCCCCTCTCCTGGGTCATTAACAATAAAAGGATACAGATGCGGTATGGGTCCCAGAATCGCTTCCGGCAGACAGGTCTGCGATAATGCAAGTGCCTTTCCCGGCAGCCATTCGAGGTTCCCATGTTTTCCAACATGAATGACAGCATCAATTTCAGCATGTGCCCGCAGATAAATATAGAAGGCAAAATAATGATGCGGTGGCACCAGATCAGGTAAGTGATAAGTTGATTTTGGGTCAATCTGATAACCGCGTGCCGGCTGGATGCCGATTAGAGCGGAACCAAAAGACAGAAGCGGCAGGAAAAACTGCTCCCCATCTGACATCGGATCTGCTTCTGGTGCGCCCCAACGCGAAGTAATTGCCTGCCTGACAGACTCTGGCAACCGCCCGAAATGACTTTTATAATCTGACAAGCTGAGATAATGGCTACATTTCCGATCTTGCCAGCCCGCATTTGTTGGTCCTGATTTTAGCTGATCTATAAGGTTTGCCGAACTGTCAGGAAGCCCGGTTATTTCGTACCCCTCACGTTTAAGACATCGAAGAATATGAAGAGCACTTTCTGGTGTATCAAGCCCCACCCCGTTGGCTATGCGTCCATCTCTGTTTGGATAATTTGACAGAATTAGTGCAACTGACTTTTCTGATACTGCTCTCTGACGGAGACGCGCCCAATTTTTTGCCAGCATGGCGCAATATTCGACTCTATCTGGTAAAACATCGTATCCGGTCAGCATAGCACCTGTTAGAGCATCACGTTCAGGCTCTTTTTTATAAGCAAGAGCCCGCATTAGAATTCGCCCGTCAAGTTCAGGCAGAGCAACATGCATTGCGAGATCTCGGGCACTCAGTCCGGCCACTGAGGTTTGCCACTCATCAAGACGCATGGATGACAGTACAACTTGAAAAACAGGGGCATCACAGACCCCAAACGGTCCAGGAGAACGGTAATTACTCTGTCCGCCAATCACAGCCGTATCAGGATCTGATACAGCAAAGCTCGTAGTGTTAAGGATAACATCTACACCAGCGCGGCAGAGGAAGTCAGCACAGATACCGGCAGAATCAGCCTGCTTCAAAGAGGTAACAAACACACAAATGACGTTCATATTCTGTTTGGCAAGTGAAGCTGCCAGATAATCTATCGGCGCCGTATCACCAGACTGATAAAGCGCCCGATAAAAGATAATGGCCGCAACAGACTGACCATTTTCTTGTGTTGCCAAAACGTCGTCAAGGCCAGAAAGAACTGTGGTTTTGGCATTCGGGACGTATAAGCCTGCAGGCATAAGAAGCTGGTGCGGCAGGCGCATGGCAAGCGCATCAGCCTGCGAGGTATGGGCAAGCTTATTCAGAAATTCAAGCAATCTGTCTGCATTTTGCGCGCCCCCTGCATCAAGATACCTTGCACTAGCAGCACAGACATCCGGACTCACAGTTGAAAGCTGGTCAAGTTCGGGATCAGACTTGCCATCTCCTGACACAAGAACAAGCACTATTCCTGTTTCTCTAGCAAGCCTATGAATCTGCTCAGCCCCATAGCGCCAGTAGTTAATGCCACCAAGCAGTCTGACAATAATGACCCTTGCATTACGGCATGTTTTTTCAATAAATAGATCAACCGAATAAGGATGCGACAAAGACAGATAATTTGCCACTCTGACAGAGAGACGCTCGCCCTTTTTCTGCTGAATATTGCCGAAGCGGCGGGCTGCATGGGCAAACATGGTGATATCTGTATCAGCTGAGCTGAGACAAATAATGTCACCTGACGGCACATCAAGATCAATAGCATCTCCACTGTCATAGAGCGCACCAGATTGATCAACATTCAGCAGATGCATCAGACTAGAAAGAACTTAAAGATGAAGGAGAGGGTACTGGACGCCAGCTGCCGCCAAGAGCGTTGGCAATGCCATCAAAATCCATATCAGAAAAACCAATCACAACAAGTGCGCTCATCATTTCAAAATCCCCTTGATTCGCTGCCTTGCCAAAATAGCTATCAACTCTGCGTCCCACTGCCTGCACGATGAGCGGTAGCATTTTACCCGCGACGGCAAGCCTGCCTTTAGCCCGTAACATGCCAAATTCTTCGGCGACCTGAGAGAGGTGCGATACAAAAGCGGCACCATCTTGTAAAACCGGCAGCATCAGGACTCGGCTTTCAAAAGAACCATGGCCATGTTCGTGACTATGCTCATGAATATGATCATCGCTATGGTGATAGGGCTCAAGGTGGGAGTGAGCTGGTTGCTGTGTATTTATCTTTTGAAAGTGGTGATCATGCGAATTAGATGAACGCAAAAAGGCTTCCTCTTCTCCATCAAGCCCTAACAGAAAAGGAATTGACCCTGATTGAGCTGAAACAGGTATAATTGGCGTTTTATGATGCAAAGAGTGAGTGATTTTCTGGCAGACTGCATTAATGCTATCTGAATTCAACACATCAGATTTAGACAGCAAAATCAGATTTGCTGCCTGAATTTGGTCAGAGAATAATTCTTCAACAGGACTCTCATGATCAAGTTCGTCATCAGCGGCACGCTGTGCTTCAAGGGTTGCCATGTCCTGGACAAAACCACCTGCATAAAGAGCCGGCCCGTCAACAAGTACAATGACACCATCAAGCCTAACAGAAGCACGAATATCAGGCCAATTAAACGCCTGCACCAGAGGCTGAGGCAAGGCAAGACCGGATGTTTCGATGATAATATGGTCAGGAGGCTGCGTCTGCGCGATGAGTTGTTGCATCGTTGGCAGAAAGTCATCTGCCACAGTACAGCAGATACACCCATTTGAGAGTTCTATAATATCTTCATCCCTGCATGCTGGGATAATACATCCATCCTCTTTGTCGCCAAAATCTGAAATCAAGCTGGCATCAATGCCAATATCACCAAATTCATTGATGATCAGGGCTAGCCGTTTATTCTTTACTTCACTCAGCAAACGTTTGATCAGGGTTGTCTTGCCGGCACCCAAAAAGCCTGTAATTACCGTTGCAGATATTGGTTGTTTGAGAGGCATATCTGACCCTTTTATCTATTCGGGGTGGGCTGTATAACCCAGCCCGACTGTGAAAAATATTAACCAGTCATGCCTTCGACATGTTCAAGTAAATATACCAGGCCGCCACCAGCCGCAAAAGCTCCTGACAGGCGCGGCTTGGGCGCTATTGTTTTTGTTGCTTTCCAGAGAGCGAAGAAAACAAAGGCTGTGAGACAGACAACGCCCATCTGAACGACTACCAAGCCAAGAAAATACTCTACTATTGGAGAGGGCTCGGACCAGATCAGAGGAGAACCAAACGCAAAGCCGTGAAACAGGCCGGAACCAATGGAAAGTGCCACAGCAGTGGGAAGTTTTAAATCTCTGCGATGCGTTACCAGAAAACCTGTAAGGACAATAGATGCGGAGATAACCAGCTCAGTCATCGGCAAAAAGCCGCCCGCCAGCAACATCAATGTTCCCGCTGTTGTTGTAGCAATAAAGAGAGCGCCAGCCATCATTCTGTTTTTCAGAAAGGCGATCATCACACCAAAGAAAACAGGGGAAGCGAGATGGTCAAGGCAGACAATGGGATGCCTTACACCGGACAGAAACCTTTGCCAATTTGTCTGCGGAGCAATGCCGCTTAGTGGATGATACGCCAATGCTGGCGTCACAAACAAACCTGCAATTATGGCGCATGCCAGTCCTGTATTTATACTTTGCCTATAAAGTTTCATTAGCTTCGATCCCCCATAGAACATTGTGTCACAACAAAGCCGCATAGGATGAAGCAAAAAAAGAAAAGACAGGCGCTTGTTTCCCTGCACTTTCTTTTCACAGCAATCCCCGGCTGCAAAAATTATCGAAATACACCGTGGCAGGTCTCCTGGCTTGTGATGTTTTGTCTCTATCCTGCCTTCCCAGTCAGCCTATCGTATAACCAGTGGCATCATCGGATCAGAAACACATCACTCACAGTCGCGGGGACGGCCCTGGTTTTGGATGTCTTGTTTCATCCTCACCTGATTCCCTTTTTAAGGCATAGCGTTTAACGCTAAAGCCACCAATGCGTTTTCTCTCAATCAAGAAGTCCCCAAAATCGCTTTAGATGTCAACAGGAATGCGGCAGTCTTTGGCTTATCCGCGCCATTTTATGAGGCAGGCTTCAAGTTTCTGAAAAATGGCCTTGTCAGCTGTCAGACCGAAACGGATCCATTTTGGTGCATACGAGAAGGCACGGACCCACATTGCATCACATGCAAGCCTATCATGAAGAGCTAGCGCGTCATTATCGCAAACTGTTACGAACAGGCCTGTCTGACCTACAATGTCAAGCCGATAGGCTTCGAGCAGGTCACGCATCTGCTGAGACAGGACAGCGAGTTCCAGACGATGAGAGGCTATCCATTTATGGTCATCAAGTGCACAGGTTGCTGCAAGCAATGAAGGCGTCGCCACAGGCCAGGGACCAATATCACATCTCAGCTTTTCAATATCCTCGGGATGTCCCATCGCAAATCCAACACGCAGTCCCGCAAGCCCAAAAAATTTGCCCAGAGAACGCAATATGATAAGTCCTTTTTGGCCTGCAAGGGGCATCAGAGATAGCTCCGGATCACAGTCAATAAATGCTTCATCAAGAAGCAGGAATCCTCCTTTTTCGGCAAGGCCGGTGCACAGCTCTTCCAACATTTTGGTATCATAGAGCCGCCCATCAGGATTATTTGGGTTAACCAGAACGGCGCAGACAACATCTTGCGGCATCTGACTGGAAGGAATAACCTGATGACCGGCCTGTTGCCATGCAAGGGCATGTTCGGAGTATGTTGGCTCCGAGATCCAGACACGGCACGGCTTTTCCATAAGACGAGGGACCGCCCGCAACAGTGACTGACTGCCGGGACCTAAACAGAGGCCAGCCGCCCCAGACACACAATAAGCGCGTCTGGCTACCGACATTAGCCTTTCCTCATCTGATGAACGGGGCAGGGCCTGCCAGTCAGCTACATTAGGTAGTGAAGCTGGTAATGGGTAGCAAATCGGGCTGATCCCCGTTGACAGGTCTGTCATCTCATCAGGTTGGTAACCATAATGACGGGCTGCTTCGTCACGGTTGCCACCATGGATGAATAATGAAGACGGTGCTGTCGTCACGCTGTTGATACTCCTGTGATGCCTGTTTATGATATTGTGCAGACAGGCGTTGATTTTGATAGAGCTTTTTTATGCCCGTACCGGATAAAAACTAAATGACAGGTTTACCCAACACCATCTTTATTTTTGGTTTAGGCTATGTCGGACTCCATGTTGCAAATCAGCTGAGTGAGCAGGGCTGGCAGATTATCGGGACGACAAGAACACCTGAAAAACTCGCAAACTATTCAAAGCGTGGCTGGACAATTCTGCCCTTCAGTGATGAGACAGATGTGCCGGATCTTAGTCATCATCTAACAAATGCAGACGCTCTACTCTCGACCATTACAACCATCTCCGGGCAAGATCCTGTGATTTCCCGCCACAGGCATGATATACAAACATTTTCCGGCTGGGTTGGCTATGTATCCGCCACATCTATCTATCCTGACCAAGCAGAGGGCTGGGTGGATGAGACAACCCGTCCAGAACCTGCCACTGCGCGCGGTATTGCCCGGCGTGAGGCTGAACTAGCATGGGAGGCGCTTATAGATGCAGAAATTTTTCGTGTTGCAGGCATTTACGGTCCAAACCGAAGTCCTTTTTCTGCCTTGCGCGCGGGCCGTGGCCGGATTATCGACAAGCCAGGTCATTTCTTTAACCGCATTCATCAGACTGACATTAGTCGAATTATCATTGCGGCATTAACCAAACCGCGACCAGGTCGGATTATTAATCTTTGTGATAACAAACCTACTGCCCAGGCAGATGTCATTAGATATGCGGCGGACCTTATCGGGGTTACACCGCCTATTCCTGTTCCATTTGAAGAGGCTGATCTTACGCCGATGGCGCGTACCTTTTATATCTCACGCAGGCGGGTGCGTTCCGTGATTCGCAGTGCTGAGCTAGGCGTTGAACTGCTTTATCCTAACTATCGCTCAGGTCTACGGGCAATACTGGCGGAAGAAACCAAGACGCCAGAAAAACTACCATAGATACCCGCTTAGCTAATTACGGGGTCAAGACTACCTGATGCATAGCGTACTGCCATTTCGCTAAGTGAGATGTTCTTTATTTTATGGGCATTGCCTGCTGTGCCAAAACGCTGAAATCTATCTGCACAAACAGATTGCATAGCCTCTTGTGCAGGTTTCATGAATTTACGAATGTCAAATTCGCCCTTTTTCTCGTTCGCGACCTTCCGAATAGCCCCCGCCATTGCTAGGCGGCAGTCAGTATCAATATTGACCTTCCGCACCCCATTCTTTATGCCACGCTCAATCTCGGTAATTGGGACGCCATATGTCTGCGGCATTTCACCCCCAAATTCATTAAAAATTTCCTGTAATTCCTGTGGTACTGACGATGACCCATGCATCACAAGATGTGTATTTGGCAGACGCCTATGGATTTCCTCAATGACGTGCATGGCAAGAATATCACCGTCCGGCTTGCGCGAAAATTTATAGGCGCCGTGACTTGTACCCATAGCAATCGCGAGCGCATCAACCTTCGTGTCCCTTACAAATTCAACAGCCTGTTGAGGGTTAGTTAGGAGCTGTTCCTCTGAGAGCGTGCCTTCTGCGCCATGTCCGTCTTCTTTATCACCCATCCCTGTCTCAAGACTGCCGAGAACACCAAGTTCACCCTCGACTGATACCCCGCCATGATGTGCCATAACCGTCACATCGCGGGTAATCGTTGCATTATAGTCGTATGAGGCGGGTGTTTTACCATCCACTTCAAGAGAGCCATCCATCATCACCGAAGTAAAACCATACTGGATAGCTGTCATGCATGTTGCAACAGAATTACCGTGATCCTGATGCATACAGATAGGGATATGCGGGAACATAGCATCCAAACCCTTTATCAGAGACTGTAATATGAGGGCTCCTGCATAGGCGCGGGCGCCGCGGCTCGCCTGAATGATGACAGGCGCGTCATGTTTGTCAGCCGCACTCAGTATGGCGAGACCCTGTTCCATATTATTGATATTGAATGCCGGAACACCGTAATGATGTTCGGCTGCATGATCGAGAAGTTGACGCAAAGTAACAAGCATTTTCAGATCCTTTTACCTTTAAAATATATGAGCAGAGTGCCCTGCTTCTGTTTGGTTTACGTACCCTTGCATATAGGGTCAACCTCATCAGCCGACCCAAAAATAAGAGGAATCCGCTGATGAAGTTCACGAGGCGTTATCTCAAGAATGCGGGTTTGTCCATCATGAGCAGAGCCGCCTGCCTGTTCGACAAGAAAGGCTATCGGATTTGCTTCATAGACTAAGCGTAACCGACCCGTTTCATAACCATCACGTTTATCTGAGGGATACAAAAAAATTCCTCCACGACGGAAAATCCGGAAGGCATCAGCAACTAGCGATCCTGCCCAGCGCATATTGAAATTTTGCGCTCGTGGGCCTGTCTTACCAGCAAGAAGGTTGTCGATATAATTACTGGTTTCCTGATGCCAATGACGGCTATTTGACGCATTGATGGCAAATTCAGACGTTGTTTTCGGTATGGCAATCTGCCAGTCCATGAGGCAAAACTCACCGGTGCCATCAAGACAGAATGCGGCTACGCCATGCCCAAGCGTTAGCAAAAGTGATGTTTGCGGTCCATAGGAAAAAAACCCCGCGGCAATCTGACTATCGCCGCGTTTAAGCATAGAATGTCCATCATAAGGAAG
>MDTB01189695.1_pt1 | contig 22479 bp, 24 predicted proteins | sample 811161 | NCBI WGS metagenome assembly MDTB01 (sample SAMN05326650, study PRJNA326480) | marine metagenome | isolation source: seawater | place: Mediterranean Sea | collected 2009 | reverse complement strand
ATGGTGATGACCAAGAAAATGATTCTAATGAAGTAAGAGATTACTTTACAGAGTATTATAGAAAAGGCGAGGTTATTAATCTCGCCTTTTTTATTTATAAAAAACTGATTAAATTAAAAAATAATTTCATATAAAAAGTGGCTACAAACTTTAAATTAATAGTACAGTATGATGGGACTGATTACTGCGGGTGGCAGATTCAAAAGAATCAAACAACAATTCAGGGTGTTTTAAAAGATTGTGTCCAGAAAATAACTAAGAAAAAAAATGTTAATATAATTGGGTCAGGTAGGACAGATTCAGGAGTACATTCTTTAGGTCAGGTTGTTAATTTTAAATTACGTACTAATATGAATGCATTGCAGATGTTAAAAGCTTTGAATGCTATTTTACCTAAAGATATTAAGATTTTTAAATCTGAGATTGTTGATATGAATTTTAATGCTCGTTTTTCTGCTTTAAAAAGATCTTATTTATATAAAATAAATTTAGACGAATCTCCATTTAATTATAGATTTATATGGCCATTATCAAAGGATTATAACTTTGAGGTTTTAGAAGAGTGTGCAAAAATCATTCTATCTAAAAATAATTTTTATAATTTTTGTAAATCATCTAAAGATATAGATAATTATAATTGTATTATATATAAGTCTTGCTGGAGTCGTAAAGACAAAGAGCTTAATTATAATATTATTGCAAACCGGTTCCTCCATCATATGGTTAGGATGCTTGTAGGAACAATGATTGAAGTTTCAAATGGTAAAATTAACGTAGATGATTTTAGTAAATTATTTGACTCTGATTTTAAAAAGAAAAATATTTTAACAGCTCCATCAAAGGGTTTATATTTATTTAAGGTCACTTATTAATAATGATTAATTATTCAAAAATAACAGGGTATATAGTAGTTGTTTCATTGCTCTATTGTGTTTTTTTAATAACTATAATTTTATTAAATAATAATTCTACTGGTAATTATAAAAATTTATTGAATATTGAGTCTATACAAAATGTTTCAAAATCTGTTGTGGGCATTCATGTCACACAGTTAAAGAAAGAAAAAATCAATAATCCTTGGCAAAGATATTGGGGTAAATATCAAAGAGTTATGCCTATTCAAAATATGGGTTCTGGATTGATTTTAGATAAGAATGGTTATATTGTAACCAATTACCATGTCATCGAGGATGCTTCTGAAATTATTGTTAAAATATATGGAGGTGAAAGTTTTAATGTTGATTTAGATAATATATTTTTTGATGAATTAACAGATATTGCAATAATTAAATTAGATGGAAAAGATTTTAAAGTTCCTAATATTGGAAATTCTGATAATATACAAGTTGGAGAAGAGGTTATTGCATTAGGTAATCCATTAGGATTGTTTGATGTTTCTAATGAGCCAACTGCTACAAAGGGAATTATAAGTGCAAGAAATATTAACTTTGGCTTGAATGAGAGAATTGGAAGTGTGTATCAAAATATGATTCAGACAGATGCTTCAATAAATCCAGGAAATAGCGGAGGGCCTTTATTGAATTTAAAGGGTGAAATTATAGGTATAAATACTTTTATTATTACTGGTTCAGATTCTCATCAAGGTTCGGTAGGTCTTAATTTTGCGATACCTATTAATCATGTGATGGATATTTTTAAAGATTTAAAATCAAAAGGTTATATAGATAGAAAGTTTAATACAGGCGTTAAAGTTCGAAAGATAAATGACTTAATTATGAAGTATAGAAGGCTAGATTCAACTCAGGGTGTGCTTGTAGTAGATGTTGAAAAAAAATCTTCTGGTGAAAAAGCGGGTTTAGAAATTGGAGATGTAATATTAAAGGTTAACGGTAGAAGTGTTAATTCTTTAAAGAATATTAAAAATATAATTGATGAAGATCTTTTACGGTCAGGCGATAAAATAAATCTTTTAGTATTAAGAGATGATGTAGAAATAGATATAAATTTATTATTAGAAAAGGGGAGCTTTTAATGATTGATAGGTATCAAACCGAAAGAATGAAAGAAATATGGTCTGATAATAATAAGTTTAGAACGTGGCTTCAGGTTGAGATTGCAGCGGTTGAGGTGTTGTGCAATCATAATATTGTACCTCAAGCATCTGTAAATGTAATAAAAGAGAAAGCAGATTTTGACAAAGAAAGAATTCTTGAAATAGAAAAAGAAACAAGACATGATGTTATTGCTTTTTTAACAAATGTCGCAGAATATGTTGGTCCTGATTCAAGATATATTCATATGGGTATGACTTCTTCTGATTTGTTAGATACATCTCTTGCGTTATTGTGCAAAGAGGCTGGAGGAGTTATTTTAGATAGGTTGATTTTATTTCACGATTTATTAAGGAGTAAAGCAAAGAAATATAAAAATACTTTTCAAATTGGAAGATCTCATGGTGTGCATGCAGAACCTATTACTTTTGGTTTGAAAATGGCATTGTGGAGTGATGAAATTAATCGTCATATAGATCGTTTAAAGTCAGGTATAGATTCTATTTCTATTGGTAAAATTTCGGGAGCTGTGGGAACTTATCAGCATTTAGATCCTAAAGTGGAGCACGATGTATGTAATAAATTAGGTATTAAAGCAGCAAACGTATCTAATCAAGTTGTTCAAAGAGATGGTCATGCTCATTTTTTACAAACTCTTGCTTTAATTGGAGCATCTATAGAAAAAATATCAATAGAAATTAGACACTTACAGCGTACTGAAGTATTAGAGGCTGAAGAGTTTTTTAAAAAGGGTCAAAAAGGTTCTTCTGCAATGCCTCATAAAAGAAACCCTATAGTTACTGAGAGAATGACAGGCTTTGCAAGATTGCTTAGGTCTAACGCACATGTTGCTGTAGAAAATGTAGCATTGTGGCATGAAAGAGATATTTCTCATTCGTCAGTAGAAAGAATTATTATTCCAGACTCTACTACTCTTGTGCATTATATGCTAATTAAGATGTATGATCTAATTGATAATTTAATAGTATATCCAGATAGAATGCTTGATAATATAAATAGTACAAATGGTTTGATTTTTAGTCAAGAGGTTTTATTGGCTTTAATTAAAAAAGGTTTAGTTAGGGAAGAAGCGTATAAGCTTGTTCAAAAAAATGCCATGAAATCTTGGAATGAAGGATCCAGTTTTATGGAAAATATTAAAAGTGATTCAAATATTATGTCATCTATCTCTGTAGAAGAGTTAGAGTCTTTATTTGATTTAGATAAGATATTAATTAATATTAATAAAATTTATAAAAGGATGGGGTTAGATGGATAATTTGAAAAGTAAAATAAAAGAACAATTAGGATATTCTTTATCAGACTCTCCTAATGAAGAAATATTGAAAATATTTTCAGATAAAGTTGATAAGCATTATAGGGGAAAAGTACGAGATAATTTTTATTTAGAAGATAAGATTGTTATGGTTACTTCAGATAGAGTGTCTGCTTTTGATCATGTTTTAGGGACCATTCCATTTAAGGGAGAAATACTTACAGATATTGCAAATTTTTGGTTTGATAAAACTGTAGATATTATTGACAATCATATAATATCAAGGCCTGATCCTCAAGTTTTAGTAGTTAAAAAAGCATCCCCATTGCCAGTTGAAGTTATTGTTAGAGGTTATATAACAGGAAGCTTATGGAGAGATTATTGTAATGGTAAAGGGAATCAGTATGGATTTGAATTACCTCATAATTTAAAAAAAGATCAAAAGTTTGATCATATTATAATTACGCCCACTACCAAAGAAGATTACGGATTGCACGACCAGCCCATATCAAGAGAAGAGATTATTAATCAGGGTTTAGTAAGTAAAGATATTTATGAATCAGCTGAAGATGTAGCGATTAAGTTATTTAATAGAGGTCTAGAATGGGCAGATAAAATGGGCTTGATATTAGTAGATACAAAGTATGAATTTGGTATGGTTAATAATAAATTGATAGTTATAGATGAGATTCATACTCCTGATTCTAGCCGATATTGGGTTAAGGAAGGTTATGAGGATCGGTTTAATAATGGTGATTCTCAAAAAATGTTAGATAAAGAAAACATTAGAGAGTGGCTTTTGGAAAAAGGTTTTTCAGGTGAAGGTGCTCCACCTGAGTTAAGCGATAATATTAGAATTTATCTAGCGGAGCAGTATATGAATTTGTATAAAAAATTAACAAATAGAAAATTTGAACCTTCTATGGGTGAAGTTAAAAACAGAATTTGTAAAAATCTTGAATCAGCGAATATTAAGTAACTTTTAATTTAAGAGAGGTTTTATGAGAGCAAAAATTTACATAACATATAAAGATGGAATTTTAGATCCTCAAGGAAAGACTGTAGGGAGTGCTTTAAAATCAATGGGGCTAGCAGATATTAAAAGTGTTTCAATAGGAAAGTTTATTGAGATGACTTTTGATAAAAGCCTAACAATAGAAGAAGTAAAAAAGATAACAGAGAAATCTTGCCAGAAGCTTCTTGCGAATCCAAATACTGAGCAGTATATATATGATATTGAGGATTCAGATTGAAAAAAGTTGCTGTTATTGTATTCCCAGGTTCTAATTGTGATCATGATGCTTATAATGTTTTCAAAAGTATAGATAATGCTTATGTAAGTTTTGTTTGGCATAAAGAAAACTGTTTGAAAGACTATGATGTAATTGTTATACCTGGAGGTTTTTCATATGGCGATTACTTACGTGCTGGGGCTATTGCTAGATTTTCACCAATAATGAAAGCTGTTGTTAAAGAGTCAAATAAAGGTAAAAAAGTTATTGGAATATGTAATGGATTTCAGATTTTGATTGAGTCAGGTTTATTACCTGGTGCTCTTATAAATAATAAAAATATAAAATTTTTGAGCAAAATGGTAGAGCTTAAAGTTGTTAACAATCAAACGAGCTTTACTCATTTATTTAAAATGAATGATGTTTTAAGAATGCCTATTGCGCATAAGCAAGGTAACTATATTGCGGATGATAGTCTTATAGCTGAACTTAAGGATAATAATCAGATTGCATTTACTTATGAAGATGAAAATCTCAATGGTTCGGTTTTAGATATTGCAGGAATATTTAATGAGAAAAAAAATGTGCTTGGAATGATGCCTCATCCAGAAAGAGCTTCTGATCGGATTTTAGGTTCGGTTGGAGGATATGATATCTTTAAGTCTATTTTAGGAGAATGAATTAGATAATGTCAACAAAATCAAGATCTTTGATAGTTATATTTTTCATCACTTTTTTTGGTTGCCTTTTAGGTGCACTATTTACTGAAATTTTTGCATTTATACTGCCGGATGATACTATAATTAAAAGGTTTTTTGTTGATTCTATAAGGGCTATTAAAACTCCTGACAATTTCGGTATAGATTTAGGCATTTTAAAAATAAATTTTGATTTAGAATTCCATATAGGAGTTTTAAGTATTTTAGGAATATTAGTGTCGTGGTATTTTCTTAGATATTTTAGATAAAAAAGGAGAGTTCATATGTTTAGCGGACCAGGAGAATGGATTATAATTGCATTAGTTGTTATTGTGTTGTTTGGAGGTAAAAAAATTCCAGAGCTTGCTCGCGGTCTTGGAAAAAGCATTCAAGAGTTTAAAAGAGCTAGAGATGAGATAAAAGATGAGATAGATGATTCTTTGAATGAGAATCAAAAATAAAGATGAATGAATCAATAAATCAAAAGATTGATTTTTTCAATAAATCTATAAATGAAAGGGCTAGTCTTAATTGTATTGTAAATAATCTGTCTGAAAGAGCTAAAAAGAAGTTGTTATCATTTACAGATAAGCAGAAATCAGGTCGTTTGTTTGGAAAAACAATTGCTATAAAAGATAATATAAATATTAAAGGTGTAAGTATGTCTTGCGCTTCAAATATTATGGAAGGTTACGTTTCTAATTATAATGCAACTGTAATTGATAGAATTGAAAAATTTGGAGGCTCAATTTTAGGTATATCTAATATGGATGAGTTTGCTATGGGTTCTTCAACTGAGCATTCTATATATGGTAATACGGTTAATTGTTATGGGGATAATCTTGTTGCAGGAGGTTCTAGTGGTGGTTCTGCAGTTGCTGTTTCTGCAGATATGGTAGATTTGGCTTTAGGTAGTGACACTGGGGGTTCTGTTCGACAGCCTGCATCTTTTTGTGGTGTTTATGGTTTGAAACCTACTTATGGTAGAATATCAAGGTATGGACTGACTGCTTTTGCCTCATCTTTTGATCAGATTGGAATTTTTTCAAAAACAATTAATGATATGGTTGATTTGTTTTTATCAATAGCTGGTAGCGATAAAAAAGATTCTACTTGTTCTGATAAAAAATTAAACAACTTTCATTACTCACAAAAAGAAATAAAAAAAACTAGAATTGGATTGCCATATGATTTAAATAATGATTTCAATGTTAATCCTGAAATATTAGACTGTTATAATTCTTCGATTGACTATCTTTCAAAACAAGGTTTTGAAATTATAAATCTAGATATGAAAAATTTAAAGTATTCTATTGCTGCTTACTATATATTGACCACAGCGGAGGCTTCGTCAAACTTGTCAAGATTTGATGGTATAAGATATGGATTAAATGTAGATTCGAAAGACCTTGATTCTATTTATTTAAAATCAAAGTCTAAAGGATTTGGAGAAGAAGTTAAAAGAAGAATAATTATAGGTACATATATTCTTTCTTCTGGATATTATGATAGATACTATTCAAAAGCACAAAAAATAAGAAAGCTTATAAAAGATGATTTTGATAAATCTTTTGAAGAAGTTGATATGTTGTTCTTACCCACATCTCCAGAGCTTCCTTATAAAATTAATAAAAAGATAGGAGATCCATTATCTATGTATCTATCAGATATGTTTACTGTTCCTATGAATTTGTCAGGTCTTCCTGCAATTAACGTTCCCCTAGGTAATTCTAAAGAAGGGTTGCCTATTGGTATGCAATTTGTTTCTAAAAACTTTGAAGAGAATGAATTATTTTCAATATGTAAATTTTTGGAGAATGAAGGTAAAATTAAAATAGAAAGAGGTTTTTCAGTTTAATGTCAGGTCACAGTAAATGGTCAACAATTAAAAGAAAAAAAGGAGCAAATGATGCTAAGAGGGGAGCTGTATTTACTAGACTTTCAAAAGATATTGCATTAGCAGCTAGAGAAGGAGGAGATGATCCTGGTATGAATTCTAGTTTACGACTTGCAATTAAAAAAGCCAAGTCTTCTAATATGCCTTCAGCTAATATAGAGCGTGCAATAAAAAAAGGAACTGGCCAATTAGAGGGAGTAAACTATGAAAATTATCTTTATGAAGGTTATGGTCCTGAAGGTGTAGCCATTATGCTTGAAATTATGACAGATAATAAGAATAGGACTGTGCCAGATATAAGACATATTATGAGTAAGAATGGAGGTAATTTAGGAGAATCGGGATGTGTTAGTTGGATGTTTGAAAAAAAAGGAGTTGTCATTATTAAAAAATCTTCTATCAATGAAGATGATTTATTAAATCATTGTTTGAGTTATGATATCGATGATATTAATTCTCAAGATGATAATTTTTATGAAATTAATGTTGATCCTAATAGTTTTGAGGCATTTTGTGTAGAATTAGAATCAAATAAATACTCTATAGAAGCTGAGTTGTCTTTGCAGCCTCAAAATACAGTTAAGATAAAGGAATCTAATGCAGTATCGATAATTAATCTTTTAAGTCTTCTTGAAGAGCATGAAGATGTACAGAAAATATATACAAATTTAGAAATTGAAACGACTAAATTAGATAGTTGAGAGTTATTGGTATAGATCCAGGTTTGCTTTGTACAGGTTTTGGTATACTTGATATATGTGATGGAAGTTTTAAAATTGTCGATTATGGTGTAATAAAAACAAATTCTAAGGATAAGTTGAATATACGTTTAAAAACAATATATGAAGATTTAAGTTATATTATTAAAAAATATACTCCTTCTGTGATGTCCATTGAGGAAATTTTTTACGGTAAAAATGTAAAAGCAGCTTTATTGCTAGGTCATGCTAGAGGTATTCCTGTTCTTTTATCGGCGAATAATAATTTACCATTATTTGAATTTTCAGCTAGAAGAATTAAGCAGTCTTTGACCGGGAATGGCAATGCAACAAAAGAACAAGTGCAGTTTATGGTTAAAAACTTACTATCAATGGATAAGCTTCCACAGCCTTTAGATGCTTCTGATGCATTAGCAATTGCAGTGTGTTATAAACAGAATTTCAGGATATGATAGTTTTTTTACAAGGAAAATTAGTAGATAAGTTGTCTGATAAAATTGTTGTTGGGGTTAATGGGTTAGGCTATGAGTGCAATATATCTGGATATACTTTTGAAAAGCTTCCTGATAAAGGTGAAGATGTGTTTTTATATACATATCTTAGTATAAGTGAAAATAATCATAGCTTGTTTGGCTTTTTAAATATAGAAGAAAGGAGGTTGTTTAAATTGTTGATTAGCATAAATGGTATAGGTCCAAAAACAGCTATTCCAATACTATCTTCTGCAAAACCTGAAGATATTATTAATAGGATTTCTTCAGGTGACTCTAAGATGCTTTCTTCTTTACCTGGTATAGGTCCAAAAACAGCTCAAAGAATAATTGTCGAATTAAAAGATAAATTACCTGATGGTTCTTATTCATTAAAAACTACAGACTCTAGTATTGTTAAAGATGCTCTTAGTGCTTTAAGTATATTAGGTTATTCTGGTGCTCTGGTTAGAAAGAGAATAGATCAGATATTAATTAAAAATGAAAACATAAAAACTGCAGATTTGATTAAAGAAACCCTTAATAAAATTAAATAGCTCGTGAAAACTAGTTTATATAGTAAGCATATCGAGTTAAGGGCTAAAATGGTTGATTTCGCAGGATATAAAATGCCAATTCAATATCCCCAAGGAATTAATTTGGAGTCTAAGTCTGTTAGGCAAAGCGTAGGTCTTTTTGATGTTTCTCATATGGGGCAAATATATATAAAAGGCGAAAATAGTTTAGATTTTGTAAATTATATTACAACTAATAATGTTTCAAAGCTATCTCCAGGTCAATGTCAATATACATTATTGTGCAATGATCGTGGAGGGATTATAGATGATTTGATTTTGTACTGTTTAGACGATGGTTATATGCTAGTAGTTAATGCCGCAAATATAGAGAATGATTTTAATTGGATTAAACAGCATAAGCCTAAGAATATAACTATAGAAGATTTATCAAAAAATATATCTTTAATTGCATTGCAGGGTCCCAAGAGTAGATATATTTTATCTAAGTTTCCTGAATTAAGAGAGTGTTTGACTGATTTAAAATTTTATAAATTTTCTAATATTAAAAATAAAGGAATGTTTGATGTAATAAGTCGTACTGGTTATACTGGAGAGCTAGGGTTTGAGATTTATTCAGATCATGAATTTATCAATTATATGTGGGATAAATTAATATCTGATTATTCTGTTTCAGCTGTAGGTTTAGCAGCGAGAGATATATTAAGATTAGAAATGTGCTATTTGCTATATGGAAATGATATGAATGAAAATATAACACCTTATAATTGTGGATTGCATTGGGTGGTTGATTTAGACAAACCAAATTTTATTGGTAGGAGTGAATTAATCAATGAAAAAAATAGTACAGATAAAAAAATAGTTAGTTTTTTAGTCAAAGATAAATGCATTCCTAGAAAAGGTTATTCATTGTTCTGTGGAGATAAAGAGGTTGGTTATGTTACGAGTGGTACTTTTTCTCCGAACCTTGCTTCTGGTATAGGTATGGGTTATATTCAAAATAAATTCATAAAAAAAGATAACTTTCATTTGAGGATAAGAGATAGAAAGTTCTCTATCAATGTTTTTAAAGGTCCTTTTATAAAGGAGAATTCTCTTTTTGAGTAAAGTAATTTCAAATAGAAGGAATGAAATAGTAGGATTAATCTTGATTCTTTTAGGTCTATTTGTATTTTTAAGTTTAATTCCTACAAATGAATTGCCTCAAGGTTTAGGCAAGGGTTCGGTAAGTGGCTGTAGTGAGCCTTTTGATTATACTATTAGCGCTCCATCTGATAATATTACTGGAAGATTTGGAGATTTTGTTTACTATCTGCTTGCCTGTAAAGGTTTTGGGCTTAATAGTTTAATTATTTCAGCTGTTTTATTACTGTGGGGCATTACATTAATCAGGTCAAAGTCGATTAATAAAACTTTTATTAGATCGTTGTATTTATTGATTGCTATGATTTTTTTATCAGTATATTCTAGTGGTTTTAATGGAGGTTTGGTTGTTCAGTCTGGTCAATTCGGGGTATCTATTTTTAATTGGTTGGAAAATAGGTTAGGCGCATTTGTATGGATTTCTGGCGGCCTTTTTTTTTATATAGCTACTTGTATGATATTTGAATTGCCTATATATCGTACTCTTGATATGATTGTCAGCCCTTTGATTAATATGTTTCAAAATTTTTTTAGCTTTGTCACATTTAAAAATAAAATAAAAAATAAATCACAAATAAATTCTAATACTCAAGTAATTCAGGATGATAACAATATAAGGAAACATGATGTTCCCGTTTATGAAGATGAAGTTAATAGCTCAGAAAAAAATGATACTTCTGTTTTAGAGCAGCAAGCTATAGAATCTAATTCAGTGTTAGAAGATTATTATTTAGATAAAAATGAAAGCATTCCTAGAGTGAAGGATAATCAGGAAGATGTCGTTGATTTAAATCAATCTGAGAATTATAACATTGATAATATAGAAATAACAGAAGAAACTTCTATTGATGAAGTCAGTTTAGATTTAAGTAAAGAAAGAAAACATAGGTTATTTAATTTTAAATTGCCACCTACAAGTATTCTTAATGATGAGCCTGATGTTACTATTGATGTTTCTGAGGAAGAGCTTAGAGCTAGGGGGCAAGAAATTATTGATGCGTTGGCTTCTTTTGGGGTTATAGGTGAAATAGTAGGTATAAAAAAAGGCCCTGTAATAACGCTGTATGAGATTGAGCCCGCAGAGGGTGTTAGAGTTAATAAGTTTACCAATTTATCAGATGATCTTGCTCGTGTAATGAAGGCAAGTAGAATAAGAGTGTTAGCTCCTATACCAGGCTCAAAATCTGTTGGTATAGAGTTGCCAAATGATAAGCCTAAGATTGTGTATCTTAAAAATATCATTAATTCCGATCAGTATGTTAATTCAAAATCTAAGTTAACTATAGGTCTTGGTAAAACTACTATGGGTGAAGCTTTTTCTTTTGATTTACAAAAAATGCCTCATTTGCTTGTTGCAGGTGCAACTGGGGCAGGCAAATCTGTTTGTATCAATACTATTATTGTTTCAATATTATATAAAGCTAAGCCAGATGAAGTTAAATTTATATTAATAGATCCTAAGAAATTAGAATTGGCTACATATAAATCTCTTGTAGGTTATCATCTTATTACAGCTCCTGATCTAGATGAGTATGTTATGACAACAGTTGAAAATGCAGTTGGTATATTAGATTCAGCTATTAGTGAAATGGAGAGAAGGTTTGATTTGTTCTCAGGTGTTCGTGTAAGAAATATTGAAGAATATCATATAAAGCAAAAGCAAGATTCACATTTAGAAAAAATACCTTATTTAGTGGTAATAATTGATGAATTAGCAGATTTAATGATGACTTCTGGTAGAGCAGTAGAAGACCCTATAACAAGATTGGCTCAAAAAGCAAGAGCAGTTGGAATTCATTTAGTTGTTGCTACCCAACGTCCATCTGTTGATGTTATTACAGGACTAATTAAATCAAATTTTCCTGCTAGGATTTCATTTCAAGTATCTTCAAAAATTGATTCCAGAACTATTTTAGATCAAATGGGCGCTGAAAAGCTTTTAGGTCGTGGAGATATGCTTTTTCTTCCACCGGGAAGTGCTTCTCCTACTAGAATACATAATGCATATATAACCTTAGAAGAAATTGAAAAATTGATGAATCATATATCTTCTCAGAATAAACCAGAGGAATTACTTTTACCTGAAAGAAAAAAAGATATCCCTAAAAGTGATTTTAATGTAGATGAAGATAAAGATGTACTTCTATTTGATGCGGCAAAATTAGTAATTCAGAATCAGCAAGCATCTGTTTCCTTATTACAAAGAAAATTTAAAATAGGTTATAGTAGGGCAGGTAGGTTAGTTGATGAGCTTGAGGCTTTAGGTATTATTACAGGCTATAGTGGTAGTAAAGCAAGAGAGGTTTTAGTTGATGAATCATATCTCGATACGATTTTTAATTAAAATTATTTTATTTAATGTTGTTTGTAGTTTTGTCCTGTGTTCAAATCTAGATAAATGGCTTTTTGATAAAAATAATTTTTTTAAAAATGAAATGGTTGAAGTTTCTTTTACTGCAAATTTTCAATCAAATCAATTTCCAGCCTATATTGATAACGTTACGTTACTCTTTAATACACAAAAAAATGTATATCAAGTAAAATTTATGGATGCCATCGTTTATTATGATGGTAAAAAAATAAATCAATATAATTTTCAATCAAATCAAATGTTTATAAATAAACCAGATAAAATAATTAATAGCCTTATTAGTAAAGTATTTTCAGCTAAATTGTTCAATTTTAAAAATTATAAACTAATAAATAGTGGCAGCTATCTCTATCTTGAAAATTTATTGAACAGCGATTCACTTATTATTTCATGCGGAACAAAGGACACTATTAAGTATATAAGTAATCATAATAAGTATTTTTTATATGACATCAAATTTGATGTTTTAGATTCTACAATGTTTAAAAATAGACTTTTTTATAATATTGTAGATACTTTAACTATAGATATTTTTGATTTCACAAGCTAGTTTATCTATTTAATCAATGTATATTTAAACTTTATTTCTTATAAAAGAATATGAATTATAATCGAAAAAAATATATTTCATTAATCTCAGTTACTATAAGTTTTTTTTGTATATATATTGTTTATAAAAAAATAAATTTTGCTATTTTTTTTAGAGAGTTATCTGAGGTTAATTATTGGTATGTTTTTATGTGCTCATTTTTACTATATGTTACTGTATGGATTAGAGCTTTGAGATGGAAAATTATTTTAAGTGAAGAATTCAATATATATAGTTTGTTTAAATTGCAAATGATTGGATATTTTGCAAATTATACGTTACCATTTAGGCTGGGTGAGTTAGTTAGAGCTTTTTTGCTCGGAGATAAAGAAAATATATCAAAAAGCTATATTCTTGGCACAGTTGTTGTTGAACGTTTCCTAGATATGTGTATGCTTTTTTTAATGATAATCTTGACTTTGTTTGTTGCACCTGCTTGGTTTACTAGTAATGTTAACATATATAGTTATTTATTTGTAGTTGTGTGCTTTTTGGTTGGTTTTGTTTTAATTTTTAAAGGATTGAGGTTTTTAAATTTTCAATCAATAAAAGGTTTTACATCCAGTTTTGTTCTAGCATATCACCGTTTAGATATAAAAAAAACTATATATTTAAACTTTTTGGGCATCTTTATTTGGTTTATATATTGGGTAAATGTTGATTTAATGTTTCAAGCATTTGGTGTTAACGTTTATTGGTATCAGTCTTTGATTGTATTAATTGTTTCTTCTTTGGTTTTATCTATACCTTCTCTACCTGGAGGCTTAGGTACATTTCATCTAGCTGTTCAATTAACTTTGGTATCATTAAATATTATGAGTGAAGGATTAATATTACCATATATCACTATTCTTCATGGGTACGGTTATTTATTGTTGACAGTATCTGGTTTTTATTATTTCATAGTAGATAAAGATATAGGTATTAAGCAGCTTATAGATTTAAATAAAATTAAATAATATGTCATTTTGCGTTATAAATAGTAAAAACTTCAAGCATAATATTGACTTGGTCACTCAAAAAATAGAACTAGATAAGATAGGTTTTGTTATCAAAAATAATGCTTACGGCCACGGCTTAATTGAGATGGCTAAACTTGCGCATAATAATGGAATTAAGAATGCAATTGTTATTAGTATTGATGAAGCAGAGCTAATCAGAGATTTTTTTGATACAATTCTTGTATTGGCAGATATCCCTAAAATTAAAAGTTCAAATAATATACATATTACTATTAACGAATTAGATTCTATTAGTAAAATTCCAGAAGGGAGCTCTGTTGAGTTAAAGGTTGATACAGGTATGCGTAGAAATGGTGTTTTAGTATCGCAGGTAAGTAAAGCATTAAATCAAATTGATTCCAGGGGGCTTGTTCTTAAAGGCGTCTATACTCATTTTGCAGACTCTTTTAATGATTCTTTTTTATCGGAGCAAAAAATGGAATTTGATACAATTAGAAAAGTCATTGAAAATAATTTTAATTACAGTTCTATCAGGTTTCATTGTTCCTCATCATCTGGAGTTTTTAAGTTTAATAACAATGCGTATGATATGGCTCGAATTGGTATTGCTTTATATGGCTATATTAATTCGCCAGATAAAATTGATTTAAAGCCAATTTTATCACTTTGGGCTAATAAAATTTCTACTAGACAACTTGCAAAAGGAGATAAAGTAGGTTATGGAGGAAGCTTTATTTCAAATAAAAAAATGAAAATATCAACTTATGATATTGGGTATGGTGATGGTTTCATAAGAATTGATGAAAATAAAAAACAGGCTGAGATTAAGGATGGTAGGCGTATAATTGGTAGAGTTTCAATGAATAATTTAGCAGTAGAGGGAGAGGATCAAGAGATTTGCTTGTTTGATGATGTGACTAGGCTTGCTGAAATACATAAGACTATACCATATGAAATATTATGTCGAATTAGAAGCAATATTAAGAAAAAGGTTATTTGATGCAGTTTATTGATTTAAAAAAACAGTATAAAATATTAAAAAAAGATATAGATAAAAACATTAATTCAATTTTTGATAGATGCCAGTTTATAATGGGGCCTGAGGTAATTGAATTAGAACAAAAATTGTCTAAATATACGGGTTCTAAATATTGTTTATCGTGTTCATCTGGTACTGATGCATTGTTGATTGCTCTTATGGCTAGAGGCGTAGGTCCTGGTGATGCAATAATAACAACTCCGTTCACTTATATTGCTACTGCTGAGGTGATATCCTTGTTAGGCGCCACACCAATATTTGCTGATATTTACCCAAATACATTCAATATTAATCCTGACGGGATAATTCATGCTTTTGAAAAAGCAAAAAGTAAGAATTTAAAACCAAGAGGAATAATACCTGTTAATTTGTTTGGACTACCTTCAAGGTATAGGTTGATTAAGAAGATTGCTGATGAATTAGATTTATTTATAATTGAAGATGCAGCACAAAGTTTTGGTAGTTCAATAAGAAAAAAGAAGTCATGCTCTTATGGAGATATTGCTACCACGAGTTTCTTTCCTGCTAAACCATTAGGTTGCTATGGAGATGGAGGTGCAATTTTCACAGATAATAAAGATTGTTTTTTGAAAATGGAGTCTATAAGAATTCATGGGCAAGGTAAAAATAAATATGATTGTGATAGAATAGGCTTAAATGGAAGACTAGATACAATTCAGGCTGCAGTTTTGCTTGCAAAGCTGTCTATTTATGATAAAGAAATTGAAATGCGACAAAATGTTGCGAATCTTTATTTTGAAAACTTGAAAAATCAAAATAAAATTCAGACTCCATTTATACCTGTTGGGTATACATCTGTATGGGCTCAGTATTCTGTTCTTTTTGAAAGTCAATCTGTAAGATTAAGTGTAATTCAAAATCTACAAAAAAAAGGAATTCCTTCTGTTGTTTATTATGAGAAGCCATTGCATTTACAAAAAGCATTTATGAGTTTAGAGTATAATTATGGTGATTTCCCTATTTCAGAAGATACGAGTTTAAGAATTCTAAGTTTGCCTATGCACCCTTATTTAGAGTCATCAGATATTGAAAATATATGTAATATAATAAAAGCATCTATTTGATATGATAAAAAAAAATAACATTGGAGTTATTGGTATTGGTAAGCTTGGAAAATTCCATATTGATAAACTTAATAAAATTTCGGGATGTAATTTTGTAGGTGCATTTGATTTAGATTTGGATTTAGTAAATAAGTACTCGATTAAAAATTTTTTAACTATAAATGAATTATTTGATGAGTGTGATTCTGTTATAATTTCAACTCCTACATCGACGCATTATAGTATTGCTAAGCAGGCATTGAATTTAGGGTTAAATGTTTTTATTGAAAAGCCCATAACTGATAATTTAATTGATGCTGAAGATTTAGCAGTTATTGCTAAAGAAAATAATAAAATTATTCAAGTTGGACATATAGAAAGATTTAATAAAGTATTTATTGAATCTTTAAAATACATTAAAGATCCTCAGTTTATTGAGATTCACAGAATATCTCCTTTTCCTAACAGGTCTTTAGATATTGATGTTGTGATGGATTTGATGATTCATGATTTAGATATTCTTATATCTATGAATTTAAATAATAAGATTATTGATATAAAAGCTTCTGGTGCTTCAGTTATTACTGACTATATAGACTTAGCAAATGCACGTATACAATTTGAAGATGGATTAGTTGCTAATTTAACTGCGAGTAGAATATCTGCAAAACAGATGAGAAAAATTAGAGTTTTTCAGAATAAATCATATTTAGGAATTGATTTGTTTGAAAAAAAATTAGATTTATATAAAATTAATCATGAAGAAAATGATTTAATTGAAAACAAGAAAATAGAAATTGAAGATAGTGATGCTTTAGAGCTGGAACTAATACATTTTATTGATTGTATTAATAATAATAGAAAACCTATAGTTAGTGATAGAGATGCAATAAAAGCATTAAAATTAGCATTAAAGATTAAAGAATTAATTAATGAATCAGGCAAAATTTAGATTTTAATATAGGATATCAGATAACAATGAAAGGAATTATTTTAACAGGAGGTAGAGGTGCTCGTTTGCATCCTGCTTCAAAAATTATCAATAAAGGACTATTGCCTATTTATGATAAACCTATGATATACTACCCTTTGTGCACTTTAATGCTATCAGGGATTAAAGATATTTTAGTTATATCAACTCCAGAGGATATTGGTCGATTTAGAGACTTGCTTGGAGATGGCTCTTTTTTAGGCATTAGTATATCATATGCCATTCAAGAAAATCCTAATGGTATAGCTGAATGTTTCATTATAGGAGAAGATTTTATTGGTGATGATGATGTCTGTCTAATATTAGGTGATAATATTTTTTATGGTAATCATTTTGGGAATATTTTAAGGAATACAGTTGAAGATTTGAAAAGGGATAAAATTTGTACAATTTTTGGATATTATGTTACAGATCCTGAGCGTTTTGGAGTTGTTGAGTTTAATGATAACATGGATGTAATCAGTCTATCTGAAAAACCTAAAAAACCACGTTCTAATTATGCAGTTGTTGGTCTTTATTTTTATGATAATTCTGTTGTGGATATATCAAAAAATATAAAACCCTCAGATAGAGGAGAGTTAGAGATTACTGCAGTTAATCAGGAGTACCTTAGAAATAAAAAAATTAAAGTTAAGCTTTTAGGCCGTGGGCATACATGGTTAGATACAGGAACCCATGATACTTTGGTAGATGCATCATTGTTTATGAGATTGATGGAGCAAAGGCAGGGATTAAAAGTAGGGTGTCCCGAGGAAGTTGCTTTTAGGATGGGTTTTATTGATAGGCAGACAATTATAGAAATGTCAAAAAAATATAATAATTCATATGGAGATTATTTAATTAAAATTATTAATTCATGATAGAATGTTCAAAAGTTAAAATAGAAGGGTTGTTATTGTTTAAGCCTCTAATTCATAAAGATGAAAGAGGTACTTTTTCAGAGGTTTTTAAGGTTGGTGAGTATAATAAGTATTTACCTGAAGGTATTGAATTTATTCAAGATAACCAATCAGTTTCAAGTTATGGTGTTCTTAGAGGACTTCATTTTCAAAAATCTAATTTTGAGCAATCAAAGCTTATTAGAGTTTCGTATGGTGAGATTCAAGATGTGGTTGTAGATATTCGTACAGATTCCACAACTTTTGGACATCATTTTTCTACTATCTTGAATCAAGAAAATGGGAATCAGCTTTTTATTCCTAAAGGGTTTGCTCATGGTTTTTTAACTCTATCAGATATAGCTGTGGTGAATTATAAAGTAGATAATGTATATTCAAAAGAAAATGAGTCTGGCATTCTATTTAATGATAGCAGCTTGAATATTGGCTGGAATATAAATATTGATAAAATAAAAGTGAGTAAAAAAGATTTGTTATTACCTGCAATAAACCAAATTAAAAATGATTGATTTTCACAATCATGTATTGCCAAATCTAGATGATGGCTCAACATCAATGGATATGAGTGTAAGTATGCTTGAGACTGCTTCAAGTCAGGGTATAAAAACAGTTGTTAACACCATTCATTTTCAGCATCCCAAAATGGAAAATAAAAATATTGATTATGATTATGTTAGAAAGATTAAAGATGAATTGGTTTTAAATATAAAAAAAAAAGATATTGATGTAGATATAAAACTTGCGGCAGAAGTTTATTATTTGCCTAATCTGTGTGATTTGATTGATAATCCCTTGCTTACAATCAATAATTATATGCTAGTGGAATTCCCAATGGCAATTATCCCTCCTAATTATTTAGATACTTTTTTTAAATTAAAAGTCAATGGCTGCACCCCTATTCTTGCTCATCCTGAAAGATATAGAGTTTTTCAAGATGATGTAGATTCTTTAAGTAAGTGTCTTGATATAGGCGTTGTTTTTCAATTAGATGCAGGAAGTTTGATAGGTCATTTTGGAGATCTGACTAGAAAATCTGCTTTTGAAATGATTTCTAGAGGCTACTGTCATATTATAGGGTCTGATGCACATAGCAACCTTAAAAGAAACTTTTGTTTGCAAGAAGCGTATGATATAATTGGGTCTTTTGATAAAGATGCGATAGAATTATTGAAGAAAAATTCTGAGAACATTGTTAATGGTGAAAATAATTTAAATCAGGTTAAAGTTAGTATGAAGCGAAATCTACTATCTTTTTTAATGAAAAAAATGAAAATCACTTAAAGTAAAACTTTAGCTTTGTATTTAGGATATTTATATAGAAATTAGCCTTGTTCTTAAAAGGATTTTGATTTGTACAAGAAACCGAAAGTTATAGCTGAAATAGGATGTAATCACAAAGGTGATATGAGTATTGCTTTTGATCTTCTTGATTTAGCGAAACAGGCTGGAGCTGATGTAGCAAAATTTCAAAAAAGAAATTCTAGAGAACTCTTATCTAAAAAGCAATATAATTCTCCTCATCCAAATCCGTATAATTCATATGGAGATACGTATGGAGAGCATCGTGAATTCCTTGAATTTGATTTAGAACAAAATATTAAATTGATGAGTTATTGCAATAAGATTGATATTCAATACTCTACATCGGTATGGGATGTTACTTCTGCGAAAGAAATCGTATCAATCAATCCAAATATGATTAAAGTTCCCTCTGCGTGTAATTTGCATTTTGATATGTTAGAAACTTTAAGAGATCAGTACGATGGCGAGGTTCATATTTCTCTAGGTATGACGACTCCTGTAGAAATTGAGAAAATAATCAATTTTTTTGATGTTAAAAACATTCTAAAGGATAGAATTATTATATATGCTTGTACATCTGGGTATCCTGTTCCTTTTGATCAACTCTGTTTACTTGAGATAAAAAAATTAATTGAAAAATATGGTAGTAGGGTTAAATCTGTTGGTTTTTCCGGCCATCATTTAGGTATTGCTGCTGATATTGCAGCTTATACTTTGGGAGCAAATTGGATAGAAAGGCATTTTACTAAAGATAGAACTTGGAAGGGCACAGATCATGCTGCTTCTTTAGAGCCATCAGGATTATCGAAGCTTATAAGGGACTTAGATATAACGCATAAATCTTTGGCATACAAAAAATCTAATATTATGGATATTGAAGAACCACAAAGAGAAAAATTGAAATGGAAAAAATAAAACTGATAGTTTTGATATCTGCTATACTTTCAGTTGTGCTTTCATTTGAGCAGGATTTTAACAAAATTCCAACAGGTGAAGATTATATTACAGGAGAGGATGGAATAAAGAGAATTTATGTTAATGTTTGGGGGCATGTTAAAAGTCCAGGACCATACCTTGTATATGAATCAATAGATATTATTACATTGTTATCTGTTTCAGGTGGGCCTTTAGATGGAGCAAATCTATCTAAGGTTAAAATCATAAATCAATTAGATAATAAAATTAAATATATAGATTTAAATAAAATTATTGAATCAGAGGCAAGTGCATCAATTCAATTTAATCCGTATGATACTGTCGTAATAAAACCTACTCTAGGATATTATATTAGAAATAATTCCGGGGTTCTGAATACATTTTTACAAATCATTAATATAGCTTTGAATTTTAGCAATGACTAAAGAGCCTTTAATTCAACCAAAAATAAGCACAGATCAAAATGCTTTTGATTTTTATGAAATCCTTTATTTCTTTAAAAGAAATTATTTAGTAATTATTGTAGCTACTCTAGTGTCACTTTTAATAGGATGTTTTATAACTTTAAGAACTAAGCCCGTATATATAGCTAATGCAAAATTACTGATTGAGAAGAAGGATGAAGATGCTCTTGGAATGGGTAGTATAGCGTTAGAAGGTCTTTCAGATAAATCAGCTATTCAAGATAAAATTGAAATACTTAAATCAAGAACAATTTCAGAAGAGGTAATAAGAAAACTTTCTGTGCCAATCAAATCTTCTGATGGTAGTTTAGTATATAGAAAGATGTTTGCATTGAAAAATAAACCTTATGAACCGAAAGGGTATAGAAAAACATTTAATAATTTTCTTTATTTGTGGGGTTTACTATATGATGAGCATGAAATAGTTGCAAGTGATAATATTAAAGACTTAGATATAAAATATCTAGCTACTGAGCTTCAAAAAAGAACTGTTGTAAATAACATAAAAGGAACCAACATTATATCTGTTACTATTGAAAGTTTGGATTACGATGAATCCGAAGAGTTGGTTGATTTATTTATATCAGCATATATCCAGAAGGAAAAAGAGTGGGCAAATTTAGAAATTCAATCTCAAATTAATTTTTTAGAGAATCAGATTCTAAAAAAAAGAATTAATTTGAATGCTATAGAAGACTTAATTCAAGCTTATCAAGAAGAAGAAGATATATATAGTGAAGATGGAAATTCGAGTCTATTATTATCAAATTTCATTGAATTAGAAAATAAATATAATAAAGAGAAGATTTTATATAAGGATTTAGAGTATAGGAAAACTCTTTTTGCAAAAGAGTTAAATAAACAAGATATACCTAAATCTTATGAATTAGCGGTTAAAGACTCTATACGTAATTTCAATATTTTGATTGAAATATCGAATAGTAGAATTGACAATATTAATTCACAGTTATTAGATAATGAGAGAACATTGGACGAGTTGCCTGAAAAAATCAAGAATTTTGTTCGGTTAAAAAGAGATAGATTGATTCTAGATAATACTCTTATGCAGCTTGAAGAAAGGATGCAGTCTGCTAAAATAATTTTAGAATCAGAATCGGGTCCAGCTAAGTTGATAGTTGAACCTCAAAAACAAAATAAAAGTATAAGGCCTACAGTTTTTATTAATTTGTTATTTAGTATATTTTTTGGGTTTTCTATTATTTGTGTGATTTTATATGCTAAAGACTTGTTTGATTTCACCATTGGGACAATTGAAGATTTAGAGTCCTATGGATTAAATGTTTTGGCAATTATTCCTTCAATTGGAAATATCAAAAAAAATAAAAACAAAGTTGTAAAAAATGGAAAAGAGTTAGCAAGAAGATTAATATTGTCAGAAGACCCTAAATCTCCAGTTTCAGAGGCTTATAGAACCCTTAGAACGAGTATAATGTACTCTAGTTCAGATAACAATGTGATTATGATTAGTAGTCCAGGTCCTGGAGAAGGCAAAACTACAAGTATTTGTAATTTGGCAATTACTTATGCGAATTTAGGTAAAAAAACTTTATTAATTGATGCTGATTTAAGAAAGCCTGTAATTAATAAAGTTTTTGAATTAGATAAGTCTCCTGGCTTAACTAATTATATTGCAGGGGATGAGATTTTAGAAAAAATATGTCAGAAAACGTATGTTGATAATCTTGATATTGTAACTTCAGGTATATCAACTCCAAATCCTGCAGAGCTTTTAAATTCTTCTAAAATGAAAGATTTATTATCAAAAGTAAAATCTAAGTATGATATCGTTTTAATCGACACTCCTCCAATGATTGCAGTTACAGATGCTTTGATTTTATCAAATTTAGCAGATTGTTTT
>MDTB01140107.1_pt1 | contig 22479 bp, 23 predicted proteins | sample 811161 | NCBI WGS metagenome assembly MDTB01 (sample SAMN05326650, study PRJNA326480) | marine metagenome | isolation source: seawater | place: Mediterranean Sea | collected 2009 | reverse complement strand
TGTTTTGGTGATGAGTGATAATGCGATCGGTGCCTAACATTTCACTCAGCGCGGGGGTGGCGAGGAGATGACAAAGCAGCACGCTAATCAGCCCAAGACGAGCGTTCTTAGAAAAAAATAGTTTCATCTAATCCACAACCTATGGTTTAACCTTAATTATCCCATCATAGCCGGGCAAGGTTAAGATATTATTTCCCAAATAGTACTAAATGCTCCAAATCCAGACGAATCCCCAGCGGTTGTCCAATGGGGTGATCATGATGGCTGGGTGCATAACAAGATACGATCGAATCATTGGGCAAAGCGAGCGTGTAAATAAACTCTGCACCGAGAAATCTTTTATCTTTAATAACCGCTTTGATGGGACTGTCATCATCATGCGGAATATCATCTGGCCGTACTAATAGATCAACGTCCTGATTAATTTCGAAGCTGGGTTCGAGCTCACCATGGATGATGCCAAAAATAGTTTGTATTGAATCGGGTGAGATTATCTTTGCCGGAATGAAATGCCCAGGGCCAACAAAGTCTGCTACAAAGCGAGATACTGGTTGGTGGTAAATATTATAAGGCGTATCGAATTGCACGATTTCACCGGTATTCATAACGCCCACCCAATCGGCTACCGCAAAAGCTTCTGTCTGGTCATGGGTCACCAGCACTGCGGTGACGTGTTCTTTTTTTAAGATGGCCCTGACCTGAGTAGCTAACTGTTCTCTCAGTTCTGGATCTAGGCTGGAGAAGGGCTCATCTAACAATAGCAGGTTGGGTTTGGGCGCCAAAGCGCGCGCCAGTGCGACGCGCTGTTGCTGCCCGCCCGATAGCTCGTGCGGATATTTGCGGTATTGATGACTGCCGATATCAACCAGGTCTAACACATACTGCACGCGTGCTTTAATATCTGGGGTGGCCTTTTTTCTCAGACCGAAAGCTACATTTTGATAAATAGTCAGATGAGGGAACAGAGCCAAATCCTGGAACATCATGCCAATATTACGGTGCTCTGGTGGCACTATGGTATGACTGTCGCTGATAATGGCGTTGTCCAGCTTAATCTGCCCATGATTGATTTGCTGCAAGCCAGCAATCGCACGCAGCAGGGTTGTTTTTCCGCAGCCACTATGGCCCAGCAAGCAGACAATGTCATGCCGGTTGACCTGCAGATCAGTTTGCTTCAATACCTCGGTTCCTTGATAGGCAATCGCGATATCTTGCACGCACAACAAGGCTGGCTGATTAGTCATTTTTATTAATTGACAGGTTCACTAGGATGACTGGGATAATACCAGTAACTACAATTGCCAGTGCTGCACTGGACGCATCGGCCAGACGTTCATCAGATGCCAACTCATAAGCCCTGACGGCCAGAGTATTGAAATTAAACGGTCGCATAATCAGCGTAGCGGGCAATTCTTTCATCACTTCGACAAATACTAATAATGTCGCTGTCAGCAAGCCGCTGCGTATGAGGGGCATATGCACGTGTCTTAGGGTGGCGAAAGGACTATGTCCCAATAAGCTGGATGCTTCGTCTATCGATTGGTTGATCTTAGCTAGGCTAGCGCCTACAGACTGTAAGCCGAGCGACAGAAAGCGGACCGTGTGGGCAAATACCAGAGCGAAAATAGTTCCTGTGAATAGCAGACCTGAATCAATCTTGAAGCCGCTTTTAAGGACATTTATGAGTGTATGGTCTAGTTGCGTAAAAATAATCAGCGTGCCGACAGCGATGATAGTGCCCGGGATAGCATAACTCATAGCACACAAATTAATTAAGCCTTGAACCGCTTTGTTACGGATGGAGCGTTTGCCATAAGACAAAATTAAGGCAGCTAAAATGGTCACCAATGCGGCACATAAGGCCAGTAGCAGGCTGTTGAAAGCGAGTTGCCAAAAGTTCGCATCAAGCATCCTACTGGCTGTGTCGATGGCCCATTGAGACAATTGCACGACAGGAATTATAAAGCCGAGCAGCACGGGGATTAAACAGATTGTCATGGCCAATATGGCTGCGCCGCCGGTGAGTGGCGTGGGTGCAGTGGCATGGCAGCTGTTACTGGTATTGTGGTAACGGATGCGTCTGCGCGAATGCTGTTCGAACATGAATAACATGAATACGACCAGCATCAGTAGACTGGATAGTTGTGCAGCGGTTTGGGGTTCGCCAAAGCCGAACCAGGTGCGGATGATACCGGTGGTAAAGGTGTCGATGCCAAAATATTGGACCGTGCCGTAATCTGCCAGTGTTTCCATGAGCGCTAACATGACGCCGGCCACAATCGCCGGGCGTGCCAGCGGCAGAATAATCAGGGTCAAACGTTCTAGGCTGTTCGCCCCCAGCGACTGGGCCGCATGGGTCAGATTGTGTGATTGGGCGATTAAGGTTGAGCGTGTCAGCAAAAAAACATAGGGGTAAAGCACAAACGAAAACATGGCGATGGCACCACCCATGGAGCGTATTTCAGGAAACCAGTATTGACCATATGACCAATCGAAATGATCTCGTAGCGCAGTTTGCACAGGGCCGGCAAAATCTAGAATACCTGTATAGGTGTAGGCGATGATGTAGGCGGGCATCGCGAGGGGCAGTAAGAGCAGAAACTCTAGATAACGCTTGCCCGGGAAATGATACAACGCACATAACCAAGCGGTTGGCACGCCGATAATAAATGTGCCCAAAGCAACACCAAGAGCCAGTTGCAGCGAATTACTAATATAATTCCACAGCACATAGTCCAACAGATGTTGCCAAGTTGGCGTATGGCCTTGCAGATTGAACTGCAATACCACAAGCAGTGGCATAACCATCAGACTGGCGATCGTGACCACAGTCAGCCACCAGAGAGTGTTAGATGTACGGGTCATAGTGAACAATTTGATCGAGTCCGTAGAAGTGAGTGCCCGCGCTTATTTCCAACCGGCGATATCCATAATCTTGACGGCATCTGAATTAAAAATACCGAGTTGATCAAGGGCTAACGGATCGGCTTTGAACTCACCCCATGAAATCAATGTGGGATGGGTCACGATACCGCTGCGCACTGGATATTCCATATTGACATCGCCGTACCATGATTGCGCCTGGTCGGTGTATAAAAACTCAATTAATTTAATCGCCAAGGCAGGATTGCTGGCATATTTAGTGACTGCGATACCGCTGACATTGACATGCGTTCCGTGAGTGTCTTGATTCGCCCAGAATACTCGGACTTGATCAGCCACCGCTTTTTCCTCGGCACTGCCCGCCATCATTTTTGCCAGATAGTAATTATTCACCACGGCCACATCGCATTGCCCGGCAACCACTGCTTTGATTTGATCACGATCACCACCCTGTGGATTACGGGCCAGATTTTTGACCAATCGGTTAGCCCATTGCTGGGTGTTATCGATGCCGTGATGAGCAATCATGGCAGCAACCAGTGACTGGTTATAAATATTATTGGAGGATCGTATACAAATGCGTTTTGACCAGGCTTGATTAGCTAGCGCTTGGTAGCTGGACAGTTGCTGCGGCTTGACGCGCTGTGGATGATAGACCAGGGTGCGTGCTCTGAGTGACAAACCAAACCAGTAACCTTCAGGATCCATATATTGCGCAGGTGCGGATTGAGCGAACCTAGCGCGGCCGACGGCCTGCAGAAGTTGCGCTTGTTTTGCCCGATGTAATCGACCAGCATCCACTGTAATCAAGACATCAGCCGGTGTGTTCTCAGCCTCACTCTTGAGGCGCTGAATGAGGGCATCTGCTTTACTGGTAACAAGATTAACCGTTACCTTGTTCGCTTCAGCAAACTGGTCAAGCAAGGGTTTGATGTATGCTTCCTTGCGCGCAGAATAGACATTCAATTCTTCCGTGGAATGAGCTGATTGAGCAAGGCAGGCGCATAAAAACAGACAAATAACACTGTTATTTTGGTATTTCATGTTAACAATCACTGTGTGTAAGAATGGAGGAAATTCAAGTGCGCATCATAATAACACAGTTGAGACTCATTCTCATTTAAATTAGGGCTGTATACGTTTTGAAAAATAGCGATTTCGTGCAGATCGATCCCGCCATTCAACATGCTTGGCAAGCGTTCATGCGCGCGCACAACAGGCAGACAATTGCTCAACAACAGCAACGTGATATTCAGTTATTGTGGCAGCAAAGCCCCTATGCCATGCGTGTTTGTCAGCGTTACCCCCATCAGTTGGATGAATTATTGACAATCAGCGGTAGTATCGATCAAAGCCTGCCTTGCTTGCACGAGAACCTGTCAGTGCGTCTCGCTGGACTCGACGATGAGCAACAATACAAGCAATGCATACGAGAATTTCGTCACTTCCAGTGTCTCTTGATTTGCTGGCAAGAATTGATTCTGAATACAGCCATCGAAACAATCCTGACCGCCTTGAGTAATGTGGCTGATGTCTGTGTCCAAGTGAGTGTCGCTTGGCTGCATGAGCGCTTACAAAGCAAACATGGTCAGCCGCTGATGGAGAACCAGCAAGCGGCTGAGATGTGTGTGTTGGCGTTAGGCAAGTTGGGTGGACGTGAATTAAATTTTTCATCTGATATCGATTTAGTGTTCTGTTACAGCGGTGCAGGACAAACCGCGGGGCCAAGCGCGATCACTCATCAAGAATACTTTACTTTGCTCGGCCAGAAATTGATTGATCTGCTGGGCAGTCAGACTGTTGACGGTTTTGTCTATCGGATCGACTGCCGATTACGGCCATTTGGTGAATCCGGTCCGTTAGTGGTCAGCTTTGATAGCCTGGAGGAGTATTTTATTACGCATGGACGTGAGTGGGAACGCTACGCGTTTTTGAAGGCACGCATGTTGACAGGCAGCGACCATGAGCAACGTATCTTTGCTAGCATCAGGCAGAATTTTGTCTACCGCAAGTATGTGGATTTCACTGTCATCCATACCCTGCGCGAAATGAAAGACTTAATTGCCCAGCAGGAAATCCAAAAGGGTAATAGCGATAATATTAAGCTCGGCCAGGGCGGTATTCGAGAAATTGAATTTATTATTCAATTTTTTCAACTGGTTTATGGTGGTCGCGAATTAGCATTACAAACTAACCATATTTTCGACGCGAGTCAGTTCATTGCCCAGCTGGGTTATCTCACTCAACAGGAAGTCAGTGCTCTGCTAGCAGCATATAAATTTTTGCGTCAAACCGAAAATCGTCTGCAAATGTCGGAAGATGAGCAGACTCATCAGCTGCCGGACAAACCAGACGACCAAGTCTTGCTCGCCCGGTCGATGGATTTTGAGACAGCGGCTGGTTTCCAGCAGCAACTGGCTATGCACAGAAACCATGTTAATGCTGTATTCCTAAAAATAAGAAGCGATCAAGAGCAGCCAACTGATCGCAGCAGCTACTGCTTGATTTGGGATAAGTATGCCTCTGAACAGGGCGATGACTATACCAGCCTGTTATCTGAGTCAGGCTTTAAATTACCACAACAGTTGCATCTGCAACTTGGGAAATTGGTTAATAGTGTTGCTTATCGTAAGCAAGACAGTTTGGGACGATCACGTTTGAACAGCTTTATGCCCAATTTTTTAAGTCAGCTGGTGGATGCCGATCTCGCTGAGAAATCACTGTCAGATTTATTCATGCTGGTGCAGAGTATCCTGCGGCGTTCGATATATTTAGTCATGCTGGATGAAAACGAGGCCATCCTTAAGCAACTCATCAAGGTGAGCACGGCAAGCCCATGGATAGTCAACCACCTGACTACATATCCGCTGCTGTTGGATGAGTTAGTGCATCCGCTCACCGCACAGGATTTTACAGATCGCCTGGTGTTACAGGATCATTTTCAAGCGCAAGTACTCAGCCATCAGGCGCTATCGTACGAGCAAATATTGGAGCGTGTTCGCTACTTCAAGCATGCACATGAATTACGTATTGCCTGCGCTGATGTCAGTGGCACACTGACTTTGATGCGTGTCAGTGATCAGCTCAGCTGGCTGGCCGAGGTGATGGTGAATGGCTGTATAAGCTGTCTCAGACAGGACTTTGGCAGCGATATTAGAGACCATATTGGGGTCATTGCATTCGGTAAGCTGGGCGGTCTGGAGATGAGTTATGGTTCTGACCTAGACCTTGTGTATGTAGCTAAAAATCTACCTGTAGAACAGTCAGATCAAGCCTCGCGCCAACTGCAGATAACCAAAAGCACACACCTGGTGCAACGTTTAACCCAAATGTTGACCTTGCAGACGGTCAGTGGTCGATTATACGAGGTCGATACCCGCTTACGCCCCGATGGGGCCGCTGGAGCGCTGCTCACGAGTTTTGATTTTATGCGTGATTATTATCAGCAACGGGCCTGGATTTGGGAGATTCAAGCGCTGGTGCGCGCGCGCTGCATTGCTGGTGATGAGTCGCTGGTGACACAGTTCAATGACCTGCGCCAATCGATTTTGAGGCAGGCGAGAGATCCCCAGCAATTGGCACAGGAGGTGAATACTATGCGCCAGAAAATGTTGGCTGAAAAAGCCAGCAAGGATGCTCGCCGATTCCATCTCAAGCATGATCTTGGAGGTATCACGGACATTGAATTTATGGTGCAATATATGGTGCTGGCATATGCCAGTGATCATGCTGAACTGTGTATGTACTCAGACAACATCCGTCTGTTAGAGTGTTGCGCGGATATCGCTGTGATACCGGCCGCTACAGCACAAGAGTTAAGTGACATTTACCGTCAGTATCGACAAGTGATGCACACTAAAGCGCTGCTTGCATGTAAACCAGAAGTATCTAGTCAAGAGTATATTTCCGCGCGCGAAAAAGTTAGAGAATGCTGGAATCAAATTATAGGTCGTTAAAGGATTAGGAGAAGAACATATGTCGATGTCAGACAGAGATGGGAAAATTTGGCGTGATGGTGAGATGGTGGATTGGCGTGATGCTGAAACCCATGTGCTGACACACACTTTACACTACGGGGCAGGTGTATTTGAGGGTGTGCGTGCCTATGATGGCACTATCGGTACAGCAATTTTTCGTTTGCAAGACCACACTAAACGACTGCTCAACTCGGCAAAGATCATCGGTATGAAAGTACCTTTTAGTGCGCAACAACTCAATCAGGCTCAGATTGAGGTGGTACAGGCCAATGATATGAGATACGGCTACATCCGTCCGATGTGTTTTTATGGCTCTGAAGGTATGGGCTTGCGCGCAGAAGCTTTGCAAGTGCATTGTATTGTGGCGGCCTGGGAGTGGGGCGCCTACATGGGTAAGGAAAAATTAGAAAACGGTATCAAGGTCAAGACGTCCTCATTCACACGTCATCATGCTAATGCCACGATGTGTAAAGCCAAAGTGAACGGTCACTATGTGAATTCTATGTTGGCTTTGCAAGACGCTGCGCAGGATGGCTATGATGAAGCGCTGATGCTCGACCCACAAGGCTTTGTTGCAGAAGGCAGTGGGGAGAATGTGTTTATTGTCAGGGACGGAATCTTATATACACCAGAACTGAGTTCGGCGTTGGATGGAATAACTCGTCAAACGATCATTACTATCGCCAAGCAAATGCAAATACCCGTGGTTGAGAAACAAATTTCACGCGATGAGGTATACATCGCTGATGAGGCGTTTTTCACAGGCACTGCCGCAGAGGTGACGCCGATTAGGGAATTAGATCAGCGTCCTATTGGCAATGGTTCCCGCGGGCCGATTACTGAAAAACTGCAAGCGACCTATTTCCAGATTGTGCATGGTGAGGTAGATCAATATAAAGATTGGCTGAGTGAGGCAAACGACTAGCCGGCAGCAGACAGACTGAGTGCTAGCGGAGTGTTAATGCATGGCTTGGTCGATCAGCATGATATCTTCATTGTTGAGCGTGCCGGCGGCATATTTCAGTTGTAAAGTATCGATCAGATGATCGTAGCGTGCGCGCGATAAATCCCGTTGCGCCTGATACACCGCGCGCAGCGACAGCAGCACATCAATCGTGGTTCTGGTGCCGACTTCAAACCCAATTTCGTTAGCCTCGGCACTGACTTGTGCTGACTCTAGCGCTTTTGCCAATGCCTGTACCTGACTGACGCCTGCGACAACATTGTGGTAGGCCTGACGTGTATCACGCGTGACTTCACGCTTAATTTGCTCATGCGCCTGCAGCGAGGCTTGATACAGGAAGCGACTTTCCTTGGTTTGGTAATAGGTACCACCGCCCCGGAAGATAGGAAAGTTGAGTTCTAGACCAATTTTCGAGTCTTTTGATTCTCGGTCTCCGGTAAGGCCACCACTCTCGACATCACTATGGCTGGCTACGATATCCAGAGTGGGGTAATAACCTGACTGACTCCGTTTTATGTCTTGCTGGGCAATCGTCGTTTCATATTCATTGATTAACAGGCGTAGGTTTTGTGTCAGTGCAGTGTCAAGCCATGTCTGGATGTCTGCGGGTTCTGGTACCACAGGATTGATGTTGTCTGCGCGCTGGGCAAACATCTCTAAACGCTCACCCGTCATCATGGCTAAATTATCCAGACTAGTTTCCAGCGCAGTGCTGGCTGCAATTTCTTGCGCCACGGACAAGTCATAAGATGATTGAGCGTCTTTGACATCGGTGATGGCAGATAAACCAACCTCAAACCGATTTTCAGCTTGCTCAAGCTGACGCCCAATCGCGCGTTTTTCCGCGCGGGCATAAGTGAGGGTATCGCGCGCAGATAAGACATTAAAGTAGGCCTCAATCAAACGAATCATCAGATCTTGTTTTGATAAGTCCCATTCAATTTGCGCCCGAGCAACTATATTCTTTGATTGTCTGAGTTGAATGTAGAAATCACGATTATAGAGAGATTGGGTGAGCCCTAGCTGATAACCCTTAGTGTTGTAGTCCACCTTGGAGCCGGGCACACCAAACGTATTCCCCTTCACTTCCAGTCGGTTTTCTGAGTTTTCAGCAGAGAAACTAATCTGAGGTAATAGGGCAGCTCGTGCGAGCGGTCGTGCTTGCGCTGCGGCGTGATAGTTAGCTTCGGCCTGTTTGATGATCGGGTCCTGTTTTTGTGCGAGCAAATACACTTCAGCCAGCCCCTGCGCGTGGAGTGGTGTTGCCACAGCTAGGTAAATAACAGCGGTAACGGCGGTAAGCTTGGCAGCTGTGGTCATAGTCTGGGTTCAGAATAGTTATTCGGCGCGCATTTAGCAGCACGTTGCGCATTAAGATTACAGTAATTACAAGTCATGAGATAGAGTTTGGCATTGCTGTCATTAGTACAGGGGCATGGTGTGGTCGACTGTTTTTGCCCACTCATCAATACCTCCAGATAAGTTAATAATATTGCTAAAGTCATTTTGAGCAAGATAGGCAGCCACCGAGCGACTGCGTATGCCATGATGACAGATAATGACGGTCTCTTGATCAGGATCGAGTTCATTCATAGCGGTTGGAATTTGGCGCATGGGTATCAGTTGCGTGTGCTGTATATGACAAGTGTGATACTCCCAAGGTTCACGCACATCAATCAGCACGGGACGGGTGCTGGCGGTGGCTAGGTATTCGCTCAATTGTCGCGCAGACATTTCTCTAAAACTCAATGGCTGTTCCTCTTGTTTTACTCATAACACGAGTAAATTGCTGAGGCAGAATTCGCTGCGCCAAGCAATGTACACGCGAGAGTATAACTGATCTTGCAAATCCATAGGCGAGTGATCAATTGGCCGTTACAAAACCACTCATACAGGTTATATTCATTAGCGCAGCAGAGGCTTAAAATAGAACTATCCAATGACTCCCAAACATCAGGTATTGTTATGAGCGCAACACGCAGTGATCTCGTTAAGGAAACTAAGCGACTAAGCGAAGAAGTGACCCGACCATTTCCTCGCTCCAAGAAAATTTTTGTCAGCGGTTCTAATGCCAGCATAAAAGTGGCGATGCGGGAGGTTGCTTGCGCTAATACCAGCACCAGCGAAGGCGAAGAAATAAACCCTGCTATTCCTGTTTACGACACATCTGGGCCGTTGACTGACCCAGAGGCAGATATCGATCTATCCAGAGGTATCCCGAGAATTCGTCAAGCATGGATCCAACAGCGCCAAGATACCGAACAACTTGCAGGTCTGAGTTCAGATTATGGACAGGCACGCGCCACAGATCCGAGCACGGCCCACTTGAGATTCGGTACCCAACACAAACCAGTGCGTGCTAAGGCAGGCGCTAACGTCACTCAAATGCACTATGCACGCAAGGGGATTATCACCCCAGAGATGGAATATATTGCGATCCGCGAGTCGCTGCGGTTGCAGGAGTTGCATGCCGATCCACGTTATCAAAAATTACTAAAGCAACATCCGGGTGAGTCCTTCGGTGCCAGTTTGCCCGCTCAGATCACCCCCGAGTTCGTGCGAGATGAGGTGGCGCGTGGTCGTGCCATCATACCCAATAATATCAATCATCCGGAATCAGAACCGATGATTATCGGGCGTAACTTTCTGGTCAAAGTGAATACCAACATCGGTAACTCTGCCCTCAGTTCGTCAGTGGTTGATGAAGTCGAGAAGATGGCATGGTCAGTGCGCTGGGGGGGCGACACCATCATGGATTTGAGCACAGGCAAGAATATCCATGAAACACGCGAGTGGATTTTGCGCAACAGCCCAGTACCAGTAGGTACCGTGCCAATTTATCAGGCACTGGAAAAAGTGAATGGTAAGGCTGAGGATTTGAACTGGGAAATGTTCCGGGACACTCTAATTGAGCAGGCTGAGCAGGGTGTGGATTATTTCACTATCCATGCTGGCGTGCGCCTCGCCTATGTGCCACTCACCGCTGAGCGTCTGACGGGTATTGTCTCACGGGGTGGCTCAATTATGGCTAAATGGTGTCTGGCCCATCATCAAGAGAGTTTTCTTTACACCCACTTTGAGGACATTTGCGACATCATGAAGGCCTACGATGTTGCCTTTTCACTGGGTGATGGCCTGCGTCCGGGTTGTCTTGCTGATGCTAACGATCGGGCTCAATTTGCAGAACTGGAAACGCTCGGCGAGTTGACCCAAAAAGCTTGGCAGCATGATGTGCAGGTCATGATTGAGGGGCCGGGCCATGTACCTATGCAGATGATTAAACAGAATATGGATAAAGAGCTGCAAGACTGTTACGAGGCCCCGTTTTATACCTTGGGCCCACTGACGACAGATATTGCACCGGCCTATGATCATATCACCTCGGCCATTGGTGCTGCCCAAATCGGCTGGTATGGCACAGCGATGTTGTGTTACGTCACGCCTAAGGAACACCTCGGCTTGCCTGATCGTGAAGATGTGCGTGACGGCATTATTGCCTATAAAATCGCAGCGCATGCGGCTGATCTGGCCAAAGGACATCCCGGGGCGCAATTACGTGACAATGCGTTGTCCAAAGCACGCTTTGAGTTTCGCTGGGAGGATCAATTCAATTTAAGTTTGGATCCTGAACGTGCGCGCGAATTCCATGATCAGACGCTGCCGAAGGAATCCTCTAAGGTCGCCCATTTCTGTTCGATGTGTGGCCCTCAGTTTTGCTCAATGAAAATTACTCAAGATGTGCGTGAGTATGCCAAGACCAAAGGCATCGGTGATATCAAAGTTGCCATTGAATCTGGCTTACAGGAAAAATCAACCCAATTCAGAGACGAGGGTGCCAAGATTTATAAGAACGTCTGATTGATCGCACGCACACGCTAAGACTTTGGCATGCTATTGCCCTGCATGGCATGAAGCCTGGCCTAAAATCTCATGTGTGCCACTTTGGCTAGACTGTTAATCGTTAACAAAGTTAATAATTAGCATTGATATATAATGGGTGACGATTCTATCTTGCGTATTCACGTGGCGGCTTACTCATCCCAAGCACTGCTTATTTCATGGCCTGCATCCGCTAATGCCTCGGTCAATACCTGTCCATCATAGCCGTGATAAATACGTTCGCCTAAAACAATAATAGGCACACCCTGACGACCGAGCACCTGGTAGGCGAGAAAGCCATGCAGCGATTTCTCTGTGTCGTATTCTGTGTACGGAATCTGATACCGCGCCAGAGTATTGCGCAGTGCCTTACAGTAAGGGCACCACTGAGTGGTATAAATGACGATATCTTGTGCGCCACTAGCCGGCGTGTAATAGGCTCTCACGCCCGCGTAGGCGGCCCACACTGACGCGCTGGAGATGATGAGGATGACCAGTATTCTTGTTAGCATGGTGTAAGTCTAAGCCTTATATCTATAGACGGAAAGGTCAGGCATGTTATATTCATTAATACTAATATAGTGGGCGTCGAAGCTAGTCTGATTGCCCATCTAAAAATGCAATCCCAACATTATCAGGAGGGAGTATGTTTGAACCATTAGCAGTGCCTTTTGGCTGTGTGATGTTATATAACGTCGTTACGCTCAAAGAGGGTGTAGCGGTAGAGGATGTCGAAATGATCCTGGGCGAAATGTGTAATGTCGTAAAAAATACTTACGGCGACGACCAGGGTGGCTTTATTGGTGGACAAGTATATAAGTTCACTGGCTTTATATCAGATGAAGGTTCAGTAGACGCTAATAAAACAACGGATGATCATATTGCTATCGTGACCTATTGGCAATCATTCGAGCAGCATGAAAAATCGCATGCTGACAGTATATTCAAAGAGAAATTTGCAAGCTTAGTGGATTACGCCCAAGACGCTTATGAGATTGGTTATGAGATGCTCTGGCAAGGTGATGCCGAACGCTGATTGCTGCTTTGAGACCTCAGCTTTACAGCTGAGGTCGTGGCATGGGTTTAGGCATTCGGTGTCGTTTGGTCGTTGCCGATATATTGAGACTGCGGGTATTCCGGCTCATACTGATTGGTCGTCTGCTTAACAGTAGTCAAGATATCTGACTCGTTAGAACTAGGTTGTTGTTCGTCATGCTGCTGTTCGCCAGTGACTTGTTTGCCAGTGTTATCTTTGTCAGCTTTTTTATCATCAGCAAACTTTTTATTATTGCGACGCTTGTTATTTTTGTTATTGACACTCTGCTTGGGGGCATAGGTAAACCAGTCATCATCGTTGATCCGATAATGATGATCACATTCTTCCTTAATAATATTCGAGGTCGTGGCATCAACTGAGGCGATTTCTACCCGTACACCTTCTGACTTAAGATGACGGACCAGTTCGATATAGTCAGAATCACCCGACATGATAACAATCGTATCCACCTTGCTGGCCAGTTGCATAGCATTAATAGACAGTGGAATGTCGGCTGATTTGTGGCAGGGGCGAACTGAGCCATGAAAAAATTCGTGCAAACGATCGCGTAGTTTTTGTGAGATCTGTTTGCCTTCACGAAAATAAATTAATCTATTAAGTCCTCGGTTACCCAATAACTTTGGAATCAGGCGATCGAAATTGAGCATGGTGTTTGGATCATTTGTTTGATCGTGAATACTGCGTTCAATGTTGTTGCCGTCGATGAGTATAGCCACGGTCTGACTGATGATAACTTCATCAGGTTTTTGTTCGTTCATAGTTATGTCCCTGGTCTGTCATGGTATTTCGGCACATGCCTTCATAGCTTGAAGAGGATATGCAAGAGAGAAATGATATAAGTCAGAGGAGGTAAGCACATTTACCAACCTTTGAATTGCCGGCTGAGCCGATATCTAAAGTATATGTATTCTCGCTGAGTGACTAAAGCTGTCCCTTGTGGGTAGGGTTTTACAACTGTTAACCATCCTGTTTTTTAAATGTACGTTGGGGGTCAGCCAAACGCTTTAAGACATAGGCGCTGGCTAGCATGCCAAAGGTAGCGGTGACTGCACACAGGGATCCGAAGCCAGTGGCACAGCTTAAACCAGTGCTGACATCGCTATCTGATTTATCCGTAGTGATGCCGTTATCTCTTGTGGGATAGCGTAAAGTCTCAGTAGAGAAAACACAGGGAACGTCAAAACGGCGTTTGATATTTCTCGGGAAACCGTACTGCGTGCGCAGTAGTTTGCGTGTCTTAGCCAACAAAGCATCGCCTTCTGAGCGCGTCATGTCCGCACTTTGGATGCGACTAGGATCAATTCTGCCCCCCGCTCCACCCACTGTTAAGCAGTGAATTTTAGACCGTTTACAGTGATGAATAAGCCCGGCTTTAACGCGGAATTGATCGACGCAATCAAGCACAAAATCAAACTCACTGTGAATCAGCTGGGTAATATTTTCCATATCCAAATGATCCTCGATAGCATGCACCTGACAGGCAGGATTAATATCATGGATGCGTTCAGTCATAGCAACCACCTTAGCTTTACCTAGGCTGCTTGACTGTGCATGCAGCTGCCGATTGATATTCGATTCTGCGATATGATCAAGATCAATCAGGGTGATGGTGTTGATATGTGAGCGTGCTAACGATTCAGCGACCCATGAGCCAACGCCACCTATTCCGATGACACAAATATGGCTAGCTTTGATTTGTTGGTATCCTTGTTGACCATACAGTTTTTGGATACCGGCAAAACGTCGTTCAATATCTGCAGTCATGATTCACTGTGAGCTAATATTAGGACACAACCTTATAGTATTCTGTGCTTAGATGAAATTAATAGATAGTCATTGCCATCTCGATTTTGAACAATTCTCGCAAGACCGAGAACAGGTGCTACAGGCAGCACACCAACAGGGTGTGACCGACATGGTATTGCCGGGTGTCCAGTCCAATCGCTGGGATAGCCTGATCAATCTGTGCCAAGCGACTGCTGGCTTACATTATGGGCTGGGCTTGCATCCGCTATTCATCGACCAACATCAACGCCAAGATATTGAGTTGCTGCGAACATATCTCGCTCAATATACGCCTTGTGCTGTGGGTGAGATAGGCTTGGATTTTTATGATCGAAATTTAAGTATAGATAAACAAATAGCAGTATTTGAAGCGCAACTGGCGGTTGCGCTGGAATTTGATTTACCGGTTATCTTGCATGTACGTAAAGCGCATGAAGATATTTTAAACTTGCTGCGCAAGTATCCAGTACAGGGCGGTATCGTGCATGCATTCAATGGTAGTCTGAATCAGGCGCAGCGTTATCAGGCACATGGATTCAAATTTGGTTTTGGTGGCATGTTGACGTACCCACGCTCACGCCGGCTGCGTGAACTGGCCCAACAGCTGCCACTGGAGACGATCGTGCTGGAGACAGATTCGCCTGATATGACGGTCCAACAACATAAAGGCACACGTAATAGTCCGGCATACCTGAGCTACTGTGTGCAAGCGCTGGCGGAGTTGAGACAAATGTCAGCCAGCCAATTGGCGGCCATCACCAGACAAAACACAATTGATGTATTACGACTTACAGTGAGGACTGAATAATGGACTTTGTCAGTATTAAGATGCGCCTGCCGGAGGCTCACGAGGCCTTGCCCGGACGCAGTGAAAAAATGCCTGTGTCGGTGAGCCACGCGGTCACCGGTCAACCCATGCAACCACCTTTCCCCGACCATATTCATATGGCTATGTTTGGGATGGGTTGTTTCTGGGGTGTAGAGAGAAAGTTTTGGCAGTTGGCGGGAGTATTCTCATCTGCTGTTGGTTATGCTGCAGGACTTACGCCAAATCCAAGCTACGATGAAGTATGCACTGGGCGCACCGGGCATAACGAAGTAGTATTGGTCATGTTCGACAGTCAGCAATTGAGTTATGTTGATTTGCTTAAAGTGTTTTGGCAATCGCACAATCCCACGCAAGGAATGCGCCAAGGCAATGATAAGGGGACTCAGTATCGCTCCGGCATATACACTTTCAATGAGGATCAGTTGGCCTGTGCACGCGCCTCTCAACAGGTTTACGCGCAAGCATTAAAGCAGGCTCAGTTAGGCGAAATAACAACTGAGATTATGCCTGCACCCACGTTTTATTATGCTGAAGATTACCATCAGCAATATTTGGCTAAGAATCCCAATGGCTATTGCGGCTTAGCTGGCACCGGCATTCCATTCCCAGAGTAAGCGGCTGACTATTCAGGACTGATGACAAAAGCGATTATCCGGTTTCTTTAATACCAGCTGTTGCACATCAATCACCCGGGTTTCAAAGCCAGCCTGACAATATTTCAAATAATATTCCCATAGGCGGATTAGTTCATCGTTATAACCAAGCGCATAGACCTGTTGTTTTGCACTTATGAAGCGTTGATGCCAGTCATGCAGGGTGCGACCATAACTGGAGGCGAAGCTTTCCGCATGATAGGGCGTCAGACTCGTGCCTTTGGCCACCGCAGTTAACATCGCATTCATGCTGGTTAGACAACCGCCTGGGAAAACATATTTTCGGATGAAGTCCACCGAGTAGATATATTCGGAGTGGAGATAATCTGCAATTGTAATTGCCTGAACGAGCATTGCGCCATTGGGTTTCAACAAGCGATCACATACTTTGAAATAGCCATCCAGGAATTGATGACCGACGGCTTCTATCATTTCTATCGAGACCAGCTTGTCATATTGGCCATCCAGTTTACGGTAGTCTTGCTGGATAAGAGTAATACGATCTTGTAAACCAAGTTGTTCAATGCGTGCTCTAGCATAATTATACTGCGCATCTGAGATGGTAGTGGTGGTGACATGGCAGGCATAATTCTGCGCCGCATAGATAGCGAAACCACCCCAGCCGCTGCCGATCTCGATCACGTGATCATCTGCCCGCAGTTTAAGTTTCTCACAAATGAGTTTGAGTTTGTTATCGGAAGCTTGTTCCAAATCATCCTCCTTGCGCTGATAATAACCTGAGGAGTACATCATCTTACGATCCAAGAATAAGCTGTAAAAATCGTTGCCTATGTCATAGTGGGCAAGGATATTCTTCTTGGCACCTGTCGGCGTATTTTTTTGAATCAGACTGACTAGATAATTATAGTATTTAGCAAGCATGCCCAGGCCATACTTAAATTTGAAGAGAGCGTTTTGATTGAGGCTAAACAAGCTCAGCACATCGAGGAGCTCATCTGAACTCCACCAGCCATCAACATAGCTTTTGCCCGCAGCCGGTTCGCCGTCCAGCAGGATGCTGCTGAATAAACGCTGATCATGGACGTGTATGACCGCGTCAGGATAGGCCTGATCCCCATGCACACCAAACTGATAAACCTTAGCGTCGATATGGAGTGTTAGAGAGCCACGCTGGATGGCTGACAATTGCTTTAAAAGAATCGATTTTGCCAGGTGGCTCAACAGATTCGCAGCGGCTTTACGGGGTTTACTAGTTTTAGGAATGATAGACATATTGAGCTAGGTTTTTTTTGAATATGGGACATATTTGATTTTTTTAAGCCATAATTTGAGGGCCTCGAAATAGATCGCAGCCGTCACTTTATAACTCATCAATGGGAAGTTGATTAACGTCTGCATGAGGGTCTTAGCGCTAATCTCCTCACGCCTGAGATTGATCGCGGCGTCAAATAATGGTTGATCATCTTGCAGGTTCTGCACACGCACCGACAGAGACTCACTGGGCAGGCCAATATGCCAGCGATAAAACATATCTGAATTCATGAAGGGTGATACGTGAAAAGTTTTTTTATGATCTGGAGTGACAAAATGATTATTGTCACAATGACCTGACAGAACATAACAATGCGTTTCATGCCATGGCGTATTGCTTACCTCAGCCACTACATGGGTGACCTGAGTGTCTTCCTGATTAAAACAAAAATAGAGACTTAGCGGATTGAACACATAACCAAAGTAGCGGAAGTGGGTGAGCAGACGAATAGGTCCCAGCGCCTGGGTGGCGGATTGTTGGGTCACTAACTGGCGCACGCTGCTGGCTAGATCTTGGTTGCAATCGCCAAAATGATCCTCGCGCCTGAACGCAGCCAGAGCAGTTTTATTCACGCCCCAGAGACTGAATTTATCGAATAAGGTCGGCAATTCATCTAAATCAATATACATCATGAAAAGATTATAATTAAAGCCATGGGCGCGAGGTGACCAGCGCTGGTGACTGACATTACCCTTGTAGATCGCGCTATGCATCAGTGGGCCTGCTGGAATAGCTTGACTGCTTGTAAACCGCTCCAAACACCGTCTTCATGGAAGCCATTGCGCCAGTAAGCCCCGCAGTACCAGGTATTATCGGTACCGTTGATCACACTAAAATTAGCCTGAGCAGTGATGGCGGCCTGATCAAATACCGGATGCATGTAGTTGATCGAACGACAAATCCTATCCTCAGCTATCCTCTCCTCCATGTTGAGCGAGACAAAATAATCTTTATCCGTGTTCAGATTTTGCAAGCGATTCATGTAGTAGCTGACTTTAGAGGTGTTGTCGTGGCCTCGGCCAATAAGATAATTCCAGGATGACCAAGCTTTTCGTCGTAGCGGCATAATTGAGCTATCGGTGTGCAGCGTGGCAACATTAGGTTGGTATTTGATAGCGCTTAAGGTGGCCGACTCCAGCTCAGTGGCTGTATCTAATAGGCCTAATGCCTGATCGCTATGACAGGCCAGAAAAACATGATCAAAATCATATGCCTCATTATCTTGAGTATATAAGCTGACTTGATTGTGTTGCCGGGTAATCCGGGCTATGGCGGTATTGAGGCGAATATTATCTTTGAATGGCGCTATCAGTTTATCGACGTAGGCTCTGGCGCCACCTTTGATCGTCTTCCACTGCGGCTGATGACTCATCGACAGCAAGCCATGGTTCTTGAAGAAACGCAAAAAGCTGATGGCGGGATAACTCGTCATGTCGCTGGTTGAAGCTGACCAGATGGCTGCCCCCATGGGGAGGATGTAATAGCTGATGAAGGCCTGTGAGAATTTATGCATTGTGAGGAATTCACCCAAACTGAGCTGGCCACTGTTGGCAGCGTTCTGCTCGACCGCTCTATTCGCCAAGCGATTGAAACTGACAATCTCGAGCAGCATTTTATAGGCAGAGAGTTTCTTCCAGTTATCACGATTCAAAATCAGGCCATTAATACCATCGCCACACCATTCAAAGTCAGTGCTTTCACAACGCACTGAAAAACTCATGTCCGAGTTATACACCTCAGCATCAATTGTTTTGAGTAGCGCCTCGAAGTGTGGATAGGTCCAATCATTCAATACAATAAAGCCAGTATCAATTGCCAGCGTACGGTCACCCTCGCTTACATCAACAGTGTTGGCATGACCACCAACATAGTGACTTGCCTCGAATATGGTCAGCTCATGCTGCTCATACAATTGGTGTGCAGCAGTAAGACCTGCGATCCCTGTCCCTACAATAGCTATTTTCATTTAATTCTCGAGCGTCTTGGCAAGCAGACTGAATTGCAGTTTATCTGGCAAGATCGAAATAATTTTAAGCACGGTACTGAAGCGCTTGGGGAAATGAATCTCATGCTGCTGCTTACTCATGCCAAGGATAATATCCTCGGCGGCGCGCTCGGCGCTGATCAGTGCCGGCATGGCAAAATCATTTCTTGCGGTTAATTCTGTCGCTACGAAGCCAGGGCATATGACGCCGACATGAACGCCGTGTCGTTTGAGGTTAACATGCAGGGCTCGCAACATGTTTCTAATGGCGGCCTTAGTGGCGCCATAGGCTTCGCTTCGCGGTATGCCGAGGTAGGCCGCGGTGCTGCTCATGCCAATGAGTTGCGCCCGCCGAGATTTTTTTAACAAAGGTAAACTGGCTTCAATAGCATATACCATGGACATAAAATTGCTATCCATGAGGGTGCTAAATACATCACTATCGAAGTTATTGACGTCGACGTATTCACACGTACCGGCATTTAAAATGGCCATATCTAAGCGCCCATGGTGTGCATGGATGCGCGCGCAAATAGTGTGATTGACTGTTTTATCAGTCAAGTCACCAGCCACAACGAATACCCGTTCAGGATCAGCACATGCCTGACGTGTGAGTTCCAGATTGGTTTCATTGCGCGCGCTGATGTAAAGCGTGCAGGAGAACTTTGATAAGGCGATAGCTAACGCGCGTCCGATGCCTGATGAGGCACCCGTCAACCAGATGACACGATCAGTAAAAAATTTTTCTTTAGAGGCCATGACGAATCTTTTTAATGAGGCCACCTAGCAATGGCACTTGTTCATAAATCATAGCGCCCAAGTCATAGTAGTCACGCTGGTAAGTCACTCTGTCTGCTGCGTAATGTAAGACTGAGATACCATCGACAACGATATCGCGATGTTTAGCCAACTGTTTATGTCGCAGTGTCATTTGCCACTCCATGACATAGTGTTGATCTTGGCAGACGCTGTGCTTAAGTGTGAATTGGCAGCGCTCAACCCCGCGGTATAATTCTGTAAAGTAATGGCTGAGCTTGTCGCGGCCATCAATCTGCTTGACGGGATCTATGAACGTGACATGTTCAGCATAGACCTTATCCAACACGCTATTGATGTTAGCTGAATTGAGACGATTCATGTTGCTAAGAAAATGCTCAACCGGTTGATCAGGCATGCTGTGCTCCTGGTAAATTAATGATTGCGAGTCCCAACATGGACATCACAATAAGTGATACGACACTGCGCGTTTTGAAATAATCAAGGCTGATAATCTGCTTTTTATGTAATGCATAGTCCAGCAGTAATAAGCTAGCGAAGGCAATCAATTGCGAGGCAAGCATGGCCAGCGGTAGTTCAGTCAATATACAGAACCAGCATAGCAGGGTAATTATGTTGCTGGTGATAAATAGATTGACTGGACAGTGCTGCTGTTTATACAAATAAGTGCCCCAGTGCACACCGCACATAAAGGACACGATTAGCAGACCATACGAGCATAGTGCATGCATCAACCAAGCGCTATCGAGCTGCCCATTCAGTTCCAAACTAAGTGCTACAGCGCAGCCGACAAAGGGCAGTGTGCCGGCGAACGCCAAGCGCTGATAAGTCTGAATCTGGTCTAACACAAAGCGTCCCCGGTGATGTCGGCTAGTAGAAATAGTCTATGAAATTAGTGCATACTAGTCTATTGCTGAATATGGCAGAGACATTGTATAGGACGGAACAGGACAAAACACTGGCGGCCTGCAGATCCTATGAGATAGTAACTGATTATCAATACTTAACGAATAGATATGGCCAAGCAAGCACACCAAATATTTTATGATGATCAGTGTCCGCTGTGTAATGCTGAGATTAATCATTATAAAAAACTTACGCATATCCAGGCGATTGACTGGGTAGCGATTAGCACTTCCGAGGATATCATCAAACAGCATGGCCTCACCAAAGAAGCGGTATTGAAGCGTATCCATGCCATCAACAATGAGGGTAAGGTCATCAGCGGTGCCGCAGTTTTCAGCCTGATCTGGAATTCACTCAAACCATATCAATTTGCAGGTAAATTAATTGAAGCCTTGCACTTAATACCAGTGCTGGATTTCTTTTACAAATACTTCGCAGAATGGCGTTATAAGCGCAATAACGCAAAGTGCTCGACCTCCTGATCAAGTAACACGCTATGGCTAAAACAAAGATTGCAGACGAACGTAAGGACTATACACTGGGTAGCCTGGGCAGCCACAGTGTGGCGTCGGATCCAATCCAACAATTCGAGCTTTGGTTGGCTGAGGTCAGAGCCTCCGATCAAGCCGAGCCTACCGCGATGAATCTCGCCACGTGTTCTGCGCATGGTGAAATCAGTTCACGCATGGTGTTACTCAAAGGAGTCAGCCCAGAGGGATTCTCTTTTTTCACCAATTATGCGAGTAAAAAAGCTAATCACATCAAAGACAATGCACAGGCTGCCTTGTGTTTTTGGTGGTCTAGCTTGGAGCGCCAGGTGCGTATTCAAGGTGAGGTCGTTAAACTATCGACGGCGGAGTGTGATGAATACTTTAATTCCCGTCCACGCGGCAGTCGCATTGGTGCGATCGCATCCACCCAGAGCCAAGTGCTTCAATCTGAGCATGAGCTGCAGCGAAAATTTGACGCCATCACTGAGCAGTATCAAGGACAAGAGGATATACCGCGTCCCGATCACTGGGGTGGGTATCGAGTCATTCCTAATTTAATTGAGTTTTGGCAAGGCCGGCCTAGCCGCTTGCATGATCGTATCAGCTATCAAAAAACATCGGATGGGAGCTGGAGCTTGGAGAGGTTATCCCCTTAAACAGAGGATAACGATAATTCATTCCATTTTGCTGGGTTTAGCTATATAAGAGGTGCCACTCTGGTGCGGGCTTAACTTTTTCAGGCCAGAAAGTTTTGTCAGATTCGTTGGCGATTAGTTCTTCGCAGCGTTTGCAAGCTTCACCATATGTCATGGTTTCTTCGAGCTTGCCAGTTTCAAAATCATATTTATGCTTCCATGCGATTATGTAACCTGTGTCGTCATCGCGTTTAATAAGATTTTCATTCGTCATATGAGATACCCTTTCCTTACTCTGACTACTATGCAATGTAGGTTTTATTGAGGTGTGTTGAAAAAAGATTCGTCATTGTAGACATCTAACCGCACATGTCTAGTCTAATATT
>MDTB01013272.1_pt1 | contig 22479 bp, 19 predicted proteins | sample 811161 | NCBI WGS metagenome assembly MDTB01 (sample SAMN05326650, study PRJNA326480) | marine metagenome | isolation source: seawater | place: Mediterranean Sea | collected 2009 | reverse complement strand
TTTTTATTAAAATCTTTTTCAAAATCTCTTAATTCATTTCGAATTTAGTAACGTAAATATTTTGTTTTTTTTTGTTAAGGTAAGTTGCTTTTTTCCACTAAAGACTTCATAGATGTATTTCTCAAAAGCAATATAATTGAACTAATTTTTTATATTCAGTCCCTTTACTTTAACTCAATAATAAATAATTTATGAAATCTTTAAATGATAAAAAAGGTATGCAAGTAATTACCTATAAAATGCTTGTACATCATTTTCTGATAATTGCTCACATATTAATAATTCTAATTCTTTTGCCTCATCTCATGATAGAGGGTTAAATCTTTCTTACAGTCCGAGAAGAGGACATAGGAATCGTTTGTTTCTTCTTGCTGCTAACCCCCCCCCTCCTTTTTACTCAATGAACCTCTGCTTTGGTGCTTTGTAAGTCTTTCCCACATAAACGCCGTATGGAGATGATTTCACAAAACCTTCAACTAATATGCAGTACACATTATGATTTTTTTTAGTTTCCCTCTTTTTCTTAATTCTTAGTTTTGAAACAGTATCTAGTGCCCTCAAGAACCAATTAATGGGTACAACATTATTCTCTTCAAGTAATTTTTTAGTTTTTGTAAAATACTATTAGTTTTGTAATTCTTTGCATAATAGAGCTGTTATTTTGTTTTATATGTAGATTTTATTTTAAATAAGTTAATGTATAGACGAAATAATTAAATATAAGGGAGTAAAGGTATGGAATATCGAAGACTTGGGAAAACAGGTTTAAAAGTGAGTGAGTTCTCTTACGGATCATGGGTCACTTTTTCTAATCAGCTAAAACTCAATGAGGCAACTGAGATGATGCAATTAGCCTATGAGAACGGAGTCAATTTTTTTGATAATGCTGAAGTTTATGCAGCTGGACAATCTGAAGTAATTATGGGTAAGGTAATAAAGCAACTTGGATGGACAAGAGATTCTTTCATTATTTCCAGTAAAGTTTTTTGGGGAGGAGACAAACCCTCACAGAGAGGTCTTAGCCATAAACATATAGTAGATGCATGTAACAATGCTTTGACAAGATTTAAATTAGACTATCTAGATCTATATTTTTGTCATCGTCCAGATCCTGATACCCCTATTGAAGAGACAGTAAGAGCAATGCACACTCTTATAATGCAAGGAAAAATTTGTTATTGGGGAACCTCTGAATGGTCGTCAAAAGAAATTAAAAAAGCTTTTCAAATTGCTCGTGATCTTAACCTTACACCTCCTTCAATGGAACAACCGGAATACAACATGTTCCATAGAAAAAAAATGGAAGAAGATTACCAGCCTCTATTTCAAAAAGAGATTTTGGGAACGACTGTTTGGAGCCCCCTAGCATCAGGTGTACTTACAGGAAAGTACATGGATGGGAATCCATCTGATACAAGAACTGGAATTGCAAATTTTAAATTTATAAAAGATAGAATTGAATCAGAGGACTATAAACCCCGTCACAATAAGGTAAAAAAATTATCAGAGCTTTCAAAAGAAATAGGCTTGCCGTTGACTAACATGGCTTTATGTTGGTGTCTGAAAAATAAAAACGTAAGCACAGTAATTTTAGGAGCATCAAAACCTGAACAACTTAAACAAAATCTAGTTAGTAAGAAATACTATAAACTTCTTGATGAAGGTGTAATGAAAAAAATTGAATCAATACTTGAAAACTAACCAATCAGACTGTGTATTTGTTTGACTATCAAAAAACAATTCGTTTTTTAATATGGACAAAATCAACACAATAATTAATGTTAGCAACAGAAAATGTTGTTTCTGTTGCCCCTTTAAAGAATTTTGATGAGGCGAGTTTATTGTTTGCTTGGATCACCTTTGAAATGATGGCTTTTATCAACTGGCTTCATCAACAAATTAGCGAAAAAAGCAATCACCAACAAACCAGCCATCGCGTACATCGTTGTATTGTATAGGCTTGGAGTCGGGTCAATTGTGCCTTGAGGAGCTATCTCCATCAACCTACCTATTGTTACAGTTTTTGCTGCGACCAGCTGATCCAATTGTTCAACTGGTGCTCCAAATTTATCAATAAAGGTTTGAGGGTCAATTTTTGAAACTAAATCAGCAATAGCATTATTAAGTGAAAAATTCCTAAGTTCTGTAATGCTTAATGGACCAAGAACTCCAGCTGTTGACCATGCAGTCAGCAATCTACCGTGGATACCTCCGACATGCATAGTACCAAAAATGTCTGCAAGATAAGCCGGGATGGTGGCAAAACCACCACCGTACATTGTAAATATGATCATAGTTGCGATAGAAAATCCCGCAAAATAAATTACTGTTGATGGATCAGCACTTGCCTGAAGGGCGAAGTAAGGTATAGAAGAGTAGAGTATTGCCCCAAGTACGAAAAAACAATGGTAAGTGTTTTTTCTCCCTATATAGTCTGAGGTAGATGCCCAAAGAAACCTACCAACCATGTTAAAAGCAGATAACATCACCACATAATTCAGGAAAAATAATGCGACAAGGGTACTGGTAGTAGCCATTGAGATCAGTATTTCATTAGATCCAAATATCTCGCTAACCATTGTTTTAGCAACTCCAATAACTCCAATACCGGCTGTTACATTAAAACAAAGCATAACCCATAACTGCCAAAATTGTGGTGTCTTTAAAGCTTCATCGATATGAACATTTTCTTTTGTTATCATGCTCTTAGCAGCATCAGGCTTGGGTGTCCATCCATCTGGTTTCCAGTCTTTGGGAGGAACTCTGTAACTAAAGGCAGCAATAATCATTACAATAAAATAAATTATGCCTAAGGTCATAAAAGTTGCAGAGGCACCCGTATTCCCACTTCCGACAACATAAACACCTGCCTCTCCACCACCAGTTACAGAAGCAGCTTGTTTAGCTGTTGCAATGACAACTTCTATTTTCTCACCGGCTTGTTCAACAAATAGTCTTCCTCCCTCGGTGATTGTGGAAACAACGCCCTCGGAGCCTAAATATTCGGGAGGGATAGAATAATAAGCTAAAAGAGAGGTCTTGATTGGTTTAGCTATCATTGCACCACCACCAAATCCCATAATAGCCATACCAGTAGCCATTCCTCTTCTATCAGGAAACCATCTTAGTAAGGTAGATACTGGGGAAACATAACCGAGTCCAAGACCAAAACCACCTAATACTCCATAGCCCAAATACACGAGCCATAGTTGATGGAATTGTATACCCACGGATCCAACAATAAATCCTCCACCCCATAAAGTTGCAGCTACAACGCCAACCATACGAGGACCAACCTCTTCAAGCCATTTACCAGCAAAAGCGGCTGCCAATCCCAAACATACAATTGCAACAGAGAAAATCCAAACTACCGATGTTAAAGTCCAATCATCTGCAGCGGCAGTAACAACACCAAAATGATTGGTTAGAGGAAGGTTAAATAAAGACCAGGCATAAACAGAACCAATACATAAGTGAATACCAATCGAAGCTGGTGGAACCAACCAACGGTTAAAACCTGGTTTTGCAACAATATTTTCTTTCAGTAAAAATGAAAAAAAACCTCCTGATTTACTGGCACTCATTATTTTTGTCTCCTGAATCAATACATAACTTGGCTAAAACAAAAGTCTAAGCCATAAATATTTTAAACTTATAAATTATTAAGATGAGATTCTATCCTGTCATAGTTAATCAATAAAGATTAATTCAATAGTTAACCCGATATTCTCAAATTTGTCCACTTCGTAAAATTTCAATTAAATTAACCTGCTGCAAATCAAACAAAATACTTCAAGAATTTTGCAAATTTATTAAAAAATTTACCAAATGGAGGTAAAAAAAACCTTACTAAACTATATTTAGACTGGGAAAAAATTGGTTTTTGTTTTGAAAAATTATTGAAACCCCATTCACCATGATAATGACCATAGCCGCTTTTCCCCATCCCTCCAAATGGCAAGTTATCTTGAACCACATGTAAAACACAGTCATTTATTGTTACTCCTCCAGACTTAGAGTGCATAAGCCATTTTTTCTCTTCTTGAGAATCTCTGGTAAACAAATAAAGGGCTAGAGGAGTTTCTTGGGAATTTATATAATTAATGGCTTCACTAGTTGACTCCATAAACAAAACTGGAAGTAAGTAACCAAAAATTTCCTCCTTCATTATTTTCATTTCGTCGGTACAGCCAATGATGACTGTGATTGCCTGTTTTATTTTGTGTGACGGATAAATGATAGCTCCTTTTGATACAGCATCTTTTGTAAGGTTTTCTAACCGACTATCTTCAAAACTATTTAGGGGTAACGTTAGTGCTTTGTTAAAGGCACCACTTTCATATAATTTTTCTGCTTCTTGCAAAAAAACATGTATGAAATTTTTTTTGTGTTTTGAATTTACTATCAAGTAATCAGGCGCAACGCATGTTTGGCCGCAATTTAGATACTTAGCCTTGGCAATTCTGGCGCAAGCTAGTTTAAGGTCGGCGGATTCAGCTACATAAGTTGGTGATTTCCCTCCCAATTCTAGAGTAGTTGGAATTAAATTTTTCGCAGCATTTTTTGCAACTTCCTTACCAATCTCTGTAGATCCAGTAAAAAAAATATGGTTTAAATTTTCATTGCTTAAAAGATCTTTTGAAAAGCTTAGGTCGCCATTTAATACTTGAATTATTGATTTATCAAAATAAGTTGAAATAATTTTTTCCAATAGTAACGAAAACTTAGGAGTTTTTTCACTAGGTTTTATGATGACTCTATTTCCTGCTGACAAAGCATTTATAGTTGGTATTAAAGAAAGCTGAAGCGGATAATTCCATGGACTGATTATTAATACAACTCCTTGTGGTTGGCATATTAATTTTGACTTCCCAAACCAAAAGATTGGGGATGTTGGTATTTTTTTGGGTTTCATCCATATTTTTAAATTTTTTTTTGCATGCCTAGCTGCTGAGATGACAGGTAGAACTTCTGTTAAGTACATTTCATCTTTGGATCTTTGCATAAAATCTTCAGATATATTTTTTGCGAATTCATCTTGGTTTTTTAAAACAAGTGTTTCAATTGTGTGAATCCAATTTTTTCTGACACTTAATTTAGGGTACTTGTCTTTTTCGTAAGAATTTAAAAGTAATCTAACAGCTTTATCAGCATTAGGACTATTTGTTTGCATATTAAAAATTTAAATTAACTTAACTTTTAATGAACTTAAGCCCGCAACATTTGCAGAGATTATGTCCCCTCTATTGACGGGTCCCACTCCCTCTGGGGTTCCAGTAAATAATAAATCACCGGATCTTAAAGTAAAGTACTTAGACAAGTCAGAAATAATTTCTTGTACGCTAAAAATCATATTAGAGGTATTTGACTTTTGTTTAACTATGCCGTTTAACTCAAGAGAGATGTTAAGATTCTGTAAATCAACATTGTTCTCAAATGTGTGAACCAAACCAATTGGAGCTGAAAAATCAAAAGACTTGGATAATTCCCAAGGTTGTTTTTTTTCTCTTAGTTTATTTTGTAAATCTCTTCTTGTCATATCCAAACCTACAGCTAAACCAAATATAAAGTTTTTTGCATTTTCGACTGAGATGTTGTGACCCTCTTTACCTATAATTATCACCAATTCAACTTCATGATGAAAATCGATTGTTGCAGGTGGAAAAGGCAAATGAAAAACTTTATTAGGTGAGATACTTATTACTGCATCAGATGGTTTCATAAAGTAAAATGGGGATTCTCTGCCAGGTAAGCCCATCTCAATTACGTGTTTTTTGTAATTGGCTCCAACACAATAAACCCTTCTGGAGAAAAAAGATTCAGAACTTTTGAAAACAGATATGGGATGAAAATTTTGTTTGGGTGCAGAGAGATTCAAGGTTTTGTCTTTAAAAAAAGTTTTGTATTATAGATATTAGTAAGATAGAAACTTTTCTGTTAATTTTGTGTCTCAAATAGTAAAAAATATTAAATAATGATTGTAACTCATGATTAAAGTTAATGATTTAAGCCGCTTTTATGGTTCCTTGCTTGCAGTAGATTCTGTTAGTTTTAATATTGAAAAAGGAGAAGTTGTTGGGCTTCTTGGCCATAATGGAGCTGGTAAGACAACCATAATGAAAATGCTAACTGGTTTCTTAGAGCCATCCGCTGGTAATATTACTATCGATGGTTTAAAAATAGGTCCTGATACTGGTCTAATTCAAAAAAAAATTGGTTACCTCCCGGAGAATTGCCCGGTTTGGCCAGAAATGACAGTAATTGATTACCTTGAATACCAAGCCCTACTTCATAAAATTAACTTTGACTCAATTCCGGATCTTATTAATCAAGCAATTACAAAAACAGCTCTTCAAGAAAAAGCAACTTCAACTATTCAAACTCTTTCCAGAGGATATCGGCAAAGGGTTGGAGTTGCTCAGGCTTTACTTCACATGCCTGACATAATCATACTGGACGAACCGACCAACGGTTTGGACCCTACTCAAATATTACACATGCGTGACCTTATCAAGGAACTCGCTGAAACTGCAACAATAATTGTTTCAACACATGTATTACAAGAGGTTCAAGCTGTTTGTGAAAGAGTACTGATAATGCGTTCGGGTAAATTAGTATTAGATTCCAAAATAGAAGAACTTCAAGCCTCAAGTAAAATATTGCTCTCAGTCGAAAAAACAGACACAGACATAATTGAGAGATTAAGACACATATCTGCGATCCAAAAAGTTGAAGAAGTAATAACTGATAACACTCTTCAGGTTTTCAATATTTATGCTAGCGAAGAACTGACACCTTCTATCATTGAATCTTTGGTAACCTTTGGAGTAAAAATCAGAAGTGTAAACCCAGATAGAAGAGATTTGGAAACGGTATTCTCAGAGGTAAGCCTGGAGACAAGCCATGAATGAAATTATTTCAATCGCCAGAAAAGAGTTTAAGGCCTTTTTTGCATCGCCAGCAGCCTATCTTTTTCTAGGAGCATTTGTCGGAACCACACTATTTGTTTTTTTCTGGGTGGAAACTTTTTTTGCTAGAAATATTGCTGATATACGGCCACTATTTCAGTGGTTTCCACTTTTACTAATTTTTTTAGTTGCCTCCTTAACTATGAGGGCTTGGTCAGAAGAAAGACGTTCTGGAACTATAGAATCTCTCTTAACTTCCCCTGTTCACTCTTCAAGAATCATTTTAGGAAAATTTTTTGCTGCCCTTGCCTTAGTAGTGCTTGCTCTGGCTTTGACGTTACCACTGCCTATAACTATTTCCTTTCTTGGACAGATAGATTGGGGACCAGTTGTTGGTGGGTATATTGCAACTTTTTTTCTAGCAGCATCCTACATATCAATTGGTTTATACACTAGTGGAAAAACAGATAATCCAATTGTTGCGTTAATAATGACTGCGATTGTTTGTGGAGTTTTTTACATAGTAGGCGCTCAATTATTAACCAACTTGTTCAGCCACGAGATCGCTTCCATACTAAATCAATTTGGGACTGGTACGAGGTTTGAATCTATCACTAGAGGTGTAATTGATGTTAGAGATTTGATTTATTACCTAACAATTGTTGTATTATTTTTAACTCTCAATTTCTTCTCTTTGGAAAAATTAAGGTGGGATGGAAATAAAGGAAATAGAAAGTTTCGTGAGTGGAACTTATTTGTGTGGTTAATAATATTAAATTGCTTCATTCTTAATGTCTGGTTGTCTCCAATATCATGGGCAAGATTAGACATCACTGAGGAAAAATTGTACTCCTTGTCCAAAACAACCAAAAGTCAGTTAAGCGAATTAAGAGAACCATTAGTTATTAGGGGATATTTTTCAGAAAGATCCCATCCTCTACTAACACCACTAGTGCCAAAAATAAAAGACTTGTTGAGTGAATATGAGACAGTTTCTAACGGAAAGGTTAGGATTGAATTTATTGATCCACAAAAAAATAGAGATTTAGAGGAAGAAGCTGCCTCGAAATACAGTATTAGACCAGTTCCTTTTCAAACAGCAACCCGACACCAAGCAGAGGTGGTTAATTCATATTTCGACATTGTTGTAGCCTATGGAGATCAATTTGAGACTCTGGGTTATGCAGATTTAATTGAGGCAAAAGCAACCGTTAGCGAAAGCGGTGTAGATGTTCGTTTGAAGAATCCGGAATATGCGGTTACTAGAGCAATTAGAAAGGTAGTAGGATCTTTCAGAGTTGGTGGAACACCACTTGAAATCATAGAAGATCCAATTACATTAAAGTTTTTCATCTCTCCAGAAAAGGAACTCCCAGAGGCCTTACTTCCTGTCAGAGCTGATCTAATATCAATAGCCAATGATTTTAAAAATATTTCCCCAAATAAGTTCTTTTATGAGTTTCAAGATCCAGGAAGTGACGAGGAGTTGGTTGATATGCTGGAGACAAAATTCAATGTAAAGTCTCAAGTTGGAAATCTTTTAGATCCTAAGCCCTTCTGGTTCAGTGTATTCGTTGAATCTGGTGAGAATATGCAACAGGTCCAGTTTGTTGAATCTCTTGAGAAATCAGCACTAAAGAAAGCTGTTGATTCATCTCTTAAAAGACTTGCTCCTGGTTTTCTTCGAACAGTTGCAGTAGTAACACCTGATGGCTCAACCCAAAGTTTTAATCGTTTGAAACAAGTTCTATCAGAAAATCTAAAAGTAGCCGAAACTGACCTCAAAAATGGAGAGGTTCCTGAAGATTCGGATATGTTGCTTTTGCTTGCACCCAACAAAATTAATGATCTTCAGCTTAAGGCTATTGATCAGTTTTTAATGCGAGGTGGTAGTATCGTTATAGCCTCATCACCGTTTAATGTACAAGTTGGTCAATCTATCAAAGCAACTTCCCACACCTCTGGCTTAGAATCTTGGCTCGAGAACCTTGGTTATGAAATTACCTCAGAAATGGTTTTGGATCCGCAAAGTACTTCTTTGCCTGTTCCAGTCCAAAGATTCATTGGTGGTATTCCCATTAGAGAAATTCAATTGGTGCCTTATCCCCATTTTCCTGACATAAGAAACAACGGGATTAATGATACTCACCCAATTACCTCTTCACTAAATCAAATTACATTAAATTGGTCATCTCCTATCTTAGTTGATGAGGAAAAAGTGAGAAAAGAAAGTTATTCGAGCCTATTTACAAGTTCAAATTCAAGTTGGACCTCTGAAGACCTTGAAGTAATTCCTGACCTTGAAGCTTATCCTGATACTGGTTTTGCTATAGAGGGAAATAGAGCTCCCGAATTGTTGGCAATAGCTGCAATGGGGCCATTTGACTCATACTTTAAAGATATTGAAGTTACAGATAAGGACAATAAGAATCTTATTGATTCTTCTCCCTCGAACTCGAGACTTGTTTTAATCTCTAGTAACAGTTTTGCAGCTGACGGTGCCATCGATATTTCTTCTCATTCCATGGGTACGCTCTACACTAAGCCACTAGAGTTTATTCAAAATGCCGTTGAATGGACAATTGAAGATCAGGGTTTATCATCTCTCAGGGGACGCTCTCAATTCGCAAGAACATTGTTACCTATGACTGAAACCGAACAGCAAAAGTGGGAAATAGCTAACTATATTTTAGTGTTAATTGGATTGATGCTGGTTTGGGTATGGAGAAGAAATGTATTAAAACGTGATCAAATTCGTTATCAAAAAATATTAAGTAAGATCTAATATGAATAAAATTATAAAAGTATTAACCGCAGTCCTAATATTTCAATTTTTACTTGTAGCTGTCTCATTTTATGTATCAGGTTTAATTACAACATCAACAGAGAAAAAATTATTAGTCACTATTCCAAAAGAAAATATTGTTAAGATTGTTCTTACTGGTCCTGGTAACAAGAATGTGATTTTGGAAAAAATTAATGGAATATGGGCTTTACCAAGTCAAAATAATTTCCCTGCAAATCAAGATCAAATCGATTACTTAGTCGATCGTCTTACTAAAACAGAATTAGATTCTAAGATTTCTCAACAAAAAAGTTCTCATGATAGACTCCGGGTATCAGAGTCTGGTTTTGAAAGAAAAGTGAGTCTTTTTTCTAAAAATGGCGATAGCGAAGTTATTTTTTTTGGAAGTGCTCCATCCTTGAGACAATCACATGCGAGACTAACAGATAATAATAACGTCCATGTCGTAAAGTTTTCTGCAAACGATATCGACATTCAACCTAATGACTGGCTAAAAAAAGACATCTTCATTGTCTCTGAAAAAGATATCAAAAAAATTACATTTGGAAAGGTTACTCTTACAAGAGCTACAAAAAAGGTTTTGACTGACCAGCCCTTAGATGCCACTGAAAATTCTGATCAAAAACCTGTTTTGTCTTGGGTTCCTAACGGTTTAGGGAATAAAAAGCTTTCTCCTAACGCTGCTTTAGAATTTGTGAGGAAAATTGCTGACATGAAAATCAACGGCATTGCAACTCAAGAATCCAAAAATAGCTTAGACAAATCAAACAAAACCTACAAATACACAATTACTTTATTAAATGATGAAGTAATTGTTTTTGAACTTCTCAAATTACAAAATGAAGAGGATTTTTTAATGTTTACTTCTCAACGTGATGGTGTATACAGACTTCCTCCCCTTTACGGAAAAGATTTGATTCTCTCCTCCAGTATTGATGCGCTAACGGGTTCGGCCGAAAAAAATATTGATGATTGATATATAAAGTTAGTATAATCACTTAAGTTATTTCTAAAATATAGGTTTTTTTTATGTCCGGAAAAATTGATATATCAGCAGTCAAGCTAGCCTCACAAGTTGCGGAAATTTGTGTGGAAAGCACCTCTGATGGTCTCTTAAAAAAGGCAGGTGAACTTCTACCTCAAGTTTTAAACTTAGATGGGTTTCTGATTCTTGCAGATGTAGAAAATACCGAATTACCCATAATATGTTCTGGCGGTAACGCTCCAAAAACAATTGTTTTCAATGAATCAGCTTTTAGTGAGAATATTCTTTATGGAAAAGCAAGTATTCTCAAATCGGAACACATTACCGACATAGATGATAGAGAACTTTCAAAAGAAAATAGGTACCTGTGCTCGCTATTCGGAGGTAAAGGTTCAACTGGATATCTTGCAATTGGAATAAAAAAACTAAGTGAGGAATTAAATCAGTCTCAAGTAGAATTATTCACCAAAACTTGTCAAATAGTTGGGAATTCATATCAGATAGTTTTAAAGTTAGAAAATGACTCAAAAATCTTAGAAGAAAAAAATCGCAAAGATCCCTTAACAAACTTGCTCACTCACAGATCTTTTCTTGAGGAATTATCAGTTTGTATGGATAACAATAGAGCCCAATCAAGCCTTCTAGCTTGTTTGGTTGTTTCGCTTGATGCATTTACGGCAATAAATGATCGCTACGGTTATGAAATTGGAAATGAGTTACTTTTTGAAATTGCCTCCCTTTTACAAAATTTTGTTAGAAAAGACGACGTTGTTGGTAGGATAGGCGGCGATGACTTTGGTATAGTTCTTAATGATGTAGCTTCTGCCGCTAATGCTGTGTCCGTTGCTAATAGATTGTGCCAAATTTTTAATAAAAATCTTTTGCCTGTAGCAAAAAATCTTACAGCCAGTATTGGAATTGCCTTGTACCCACAAGATTCAAAAGACAACGAGATATTAATTGCTAAAGCTGAAAAAGCGGCTCGAGAGGCAAAAAAAATTCCTGGAACTCATTATTCTTTTTCAAGTGAACTAAATAAAAACTTCGCTGCTAAATTAGACTGAGCTCAATTGTAAGTATTTTCCAACTCATTACCTTTCAAATCTCATGTCATATTTAAATTATTAAAGTCTTTTCTGGGCATATTTTTTCTCTATCAAAATGTCAGAGTTAGGCAATTTAGATTTTTTTCTGATCGGATTAATTTTTATTTGGAGTGGGTTTGTTAGAAGTGGATTAGGTTTTGGAGGAGCAGTTTTTTCCTTGCCTTTTCTATTACTTGTGCTTGATGAACCATTGGTTTTTTTACCTATAATAGCTGTTCATCTTGTAATTTTTTCAAGCTGGATCATGCTTGAAAACTACTCAAGAAAACAGGGTTCTCAAAATAATACACCTTTAGCCAGTCCAGATTGGAATTTCCTCAAAAAATCCATGAAAGTAATGATAATTCCGAAATTAATAGGAATTTTAGGACTTTTGACATTCCCTCCCAAAGTGATGAGTATCTTTGTTTTTTCAGTAGTTGGAGTTTATTCGATAACATACATAATTAATATCAAAATCGAGTCGAAAAATAAAGTTTTAGAATCTTTTTTTTTAACTCTTGGAGGGTACGTAAGTGGATCGTCATTAACAGCGGCTCCTTTGATTATTCCTGTTTTCGCTAACAATGTTGATAAATATCGATTACGGTCAACACTATTTGCACTCTGGTTTTTTTTGGTTACGTTAAAACTCTCTTCATTTGTAGTTTTCAAGGTAGATTTACAGTTAATTCATCATCTTTGGTTATTTCCCTGCGCCCTCATTGGTCATTTACTTGGGAACAAAGCACATAAAAAGTTATTACAATCAGATAGCAGGTACTTTTACAGAATTTTAGGTATTGCTCTATTCATAATTAGTATCATTGGACTAATTAAAACTTGTTATGAATAATAAATTCACAATAAATATATTCGATGATGTAATCTTAACTTATGAGCTATGAAGCGGAAATAAGTCGATCTAATCCTACATCCTTTCTTTTTTTGATTGATCAATCAGGTTCTATGGCTGATCATGCAGGAAATTTGATGATGTCACGGGCACAGTTTGTTGCCGATGCATTGAATAGGGTTCTAATGAATTTGATTGCCAGAAGCTCAAAAGCCGAGGGAGTAAGAAATTACTTTGAAATAGGTGTGATTGGTTATGGAGGTAATATAATTCATAATCCTCTTCAAGGAGCGTTATCGGGTAAAGTTTTTAACTCCATAAGTATGTTTGAAGAGTTTCCATTGGTTGTAGAGGATAGAGTAAAAAAATTTACAAACCCCTCCGGGAAGATTGTTGAGGAAAAAATTAAGTTTCCAGTATGGTTTATTCCAGAGGCGAGGGGAAATACTCCAATGAGAGATGCAATTAAAGTGGCTGCTTTAGAATTAGCCTCATGGTGTGATAATCATTTATCCTCTTACCCTCCAACCGTTCTTCATGTGACTGATGGAGAGTCCTCAGACGGTGATCCTGAGCCGTTAGCTGAACAGCTTAAAAATATTGGGACGGATGATGGTGAGGTACTATTCTTTAATTTACACACAAGTGATGAGAGTAAAAAATCTATAAAATTTCCTGTAACTGACATTGATATACCAGACCATTTTGGTCAAACCCTTTTTAGAATGTCTAGTAATTTACCTGATGGAGTTGCTTCCGCGGCCAGAGAAAAAGGTTATTCAATTGCAAATGGCAGTAAAGGTTTTTTTTATAATGTCGAACCAATAGAAGTAGTTGATTTTTTTGATATAGGCACTCGTGCTTCCTCTAAATCATTAATGCTCAGGTAAAAAGTGAGAGTAAAAAAGGTACACACGGTGCCTAAAGAAGTTGACTATCCTCAATCTAATGAAGATTTTTTTAATATGCAGGATAAGGGCATCTCATGTGCACTCAGTGATGGTGCCAGTGAATCTTATGACTCTAAAACTTGGGCAACTTTTCTATGTCAAACCTTTATCGATGAGTCAAAGAAAAAGCTAATTGGAAAGTTTTACAGGCATAAACAATTAAATAATTTAATAGTTAATTCTAGATTAAAGTTTTTTGATTTCTTCTCGCATAAAACTCTAACATGGTCACAAGAAGCGGCTTTCAATAGAGGAAGTTTTGCAAGTTTACTTGGACTAATTGATCATGGGAACACTATCGAAATTCTTGCGATTGGAGATTCGATTGCTCTTTGGCAAAATCCAGACAGTTCCGTTCAAACCTATTTTTTGACAGATGTGTCCGAGTTTGCAAAACAGCCTCTTTTAATTTCAACAAATAATTCCCTTGATGATGACTTTTTCATGCAAGAAAATGTCAGGTGGTCTTGTAAAAAAATTAAAAAAAAAGATATTCTTAATGGCTCTATTTTTTTAATGACTGATGCAATTGCAGTCAGAATTTTAGACTTTATCAAAAATGGTCAAATAAATTTTGCTAAAAATTTAATTACAGGGGATTATAATAAATTTGAAAATTGGTTATTACTCGAAAGAAAGAAAAAACAAATTAAAACTGATGACACCACGGTAGTTTGGATCAATACACATGAAACTTCCTAGCTTAGAGGAATATATCAATACAGCTCAACTAGAGCCATCAAGTATATTTTCGGATCCCATTTTCAAAAATTCTAAAATCCAAAAAAATGCTTATGGACTTCCTAGAATCAGATCTGGAAATTTTGCCATTATTTTTAAAACATTCATCTCAGATTCAGAATTTGCAGTCAGATGCTTTTTAAAAATGTCAGAAACCTCAGAAATTAGATATTCCTCAATCCAAAAAAAAATTAACCAAACCATTTCTTCACTTGATTCTTCTGTTTTTGCCAAATTTTCCTATCAAAAACAAGGAATTTTAGTTAATGAAAAATATTATCCAATACTTATTATGAAATGGTTAAAAGGGCCTACTCTTGGAGAGTTTATTAACAGAGAGTACCGAAATACCGAATCAATGTTAGCCATTAAGAAAAGTCTTAGAGAGCTATTTTTTTTTCTGAAGGTAATTGGTTGTGCTCACGGTGATATTCAACCCGGAAATTTAATAGTTAATGATAATGGAAATGCAGTAAAACTAATTGATTATGATGGGATGTATGTCTCAGGTATTGAGTCTTTAGGAGCGATTGAAATTGGGCACATTAATTTTCAACACCCTATGCGTAATAAAAGTTATTTTTCTCCTCATCTGGACTTTTTTTCTTTTATATTATTAGATACAGTTATAACGTGTCTTATCAATAATCCCGATCTCTGGGATGAAAGCTTTAGTGATGAGGAAGGTATTCTATTTCGTGCTGAGGATCTTAGGAATCCAATTTCATCTTTAATCTTTGATGCTATTTCAAAAACAAAAAATTGTAGGTCCCTAGCACAAAATTTTGCCTCAATCTGTTTAAATAATTTTGAGAATATTCCAGATCCTAGCAAATTTTACAAAGATCAAATCATATCAAAAACAATTATTATTTTTAATCCTGAAATAAAAAAAATAAATAATCCATTTGTAAACAAATCATCATGCCAAGTTGGACCATACATATCCTCAAATACAGTTATTAATGCAAATGAAATTAAAAATATAATTAAAAATATTGGTAAAAGAATAGAGTTAATTGGTAAAGTTCACGAAGTAAGAATTGGAAAATCACAATTTGGAAATAGTATTAATCTAAGGCCTTATATTTATTTGGATTTTAGTCCTATGTCCTCTGGAACAGTATTGAGAGTTAAATTTCTACCTGACATTATTGAGGATTCAAATCTTTCTAAAAAATTGTTACCTAACCAGCACTGGACTGGAAAATGGGTTACTGTTACAGAGTCGATTCAACCAATTCAAAGAATAAATCACCCATCTTTTATTGATGGTTTGATTGAGATTAGTATTATAATTATAAATCCAAATCAAATTAGGGTTATTGCTGAATCAGAAGCAAATTACAGACTTGGAGGGAAAATTTCTGATAGCCAAGAAAAAATGCCATCAAAGTCTATTGGAAACCAAAATTCTTTGTCAAGTAGAGAACGTAACAAAAGTATTGTTAATGTCCTCAAAAATTTATAAACTCAAAATAATTTACTTGTCTAAACATTAACAATTCAATCAAATGATAGCCCAATTATTAGAAATAAGTTTCATAAGTACAATAGTTTTCATAACAATTTACTTTCATATAAAATTTGATAGATTTGCTGTTGTTCACGGGCCAGAAGTTTTGACTACTCTTGGAATTTTAGGGTGCTTCACTGGTATAACTATTGCACTTTTTAACTTTGAACCAAATGATATTGCCCGAAGCGTTCCAAATCTTCTAGCAGGTATTAGAACTGCTTTTTGGGCCTCTTTAGCAGGTGTTCTTGGTGCTTTAACTTTAAGAGTTGGGCAAAAATTCAGACAAGTACAGTTGTCTACTGACACTATTGGAACTCAAACTGCATCCCTTTTTGATGTAGTGAAATCTATAGATTCTTTAAAACAAACAATATCTGGTGATAATGAAAAGAGTTTAATAAATCAAACTAAATTAAATCGAGTGGAAGCTAATAAAAATTCTGAGGAGTTGATATCGGAGTTTAAATTGTTTGCAGACAAAATGGTTGAAAATAATCAAAAAGCTATTATTGAAGCCCTCGAAACTGTAATTAAAGATTTCAACACAAAATTAAGCGAACAGTTTGGTGACAATTTTAAACAATTAAATCTAGCAATAGGTAAACTTTTAGAATGGCAAGGTGAATATAAAAAACAATTAGTGACTTTAACAAATGAACAAAAACAAATTACTAATTCATTAGAAATTGCTTCTAAACATCTTGAAGATATTGTGAAAAGTTCAGGTGTTTTCGAAAAAGCAGCAAAGGAGCTACGTGCTCAAATTGAATTCCTAAATTTGAGCAGAGAGATGCTGATTTCACAACAGACAGCACTCAAAGATGTTCTAAGCACAATGAAAAATGTGACTCCAGATTTTGGTGAGAAAACTACTGCAATGTTGAAGCAAATTGAAGAAGGTATGATTAAGGTTGAATCAAAGTTTTTAAACCTTAGTGATAAATTTGGAGACCAAGTCTTAAATACTCATGAGGAAATGAAAAATCTTTTAGCAAAAACAATTCAACATAGTGAAGATGAATTAGTTAAAAATCAGATTTCAATGACTAAAACTACAGAAAATCTTGGTATTCAGATGCAAATTTCGAGTAACGAGTTGAAAAAACAAATGTCAGAAATAATGTTAGAAAATCATGCTAGTCTTGAGAAAGCTCTTTTGGAAAATGTATCAATAATTAAAGAAGGAGTTATTAATTTAGATCGTACACTTCAAAAAGAATTAAATGACTCTCTACAAGCACTGGGACGACAACTAGCCTCTTTATCTAATCGTTTTGTTGAAGACTACACACCATTGACCGAAAAATTGCAAAAGATTGTTGAAATTTCTAAAAAAATTTAAACTGATCATATATGAGTGAATCCTCAAATTCCCATTGGATACCTTTAAGCGACCTGATGATGGGTTTAATGATGGTTTTTTTGTTACTAGCAACTATGTATATGTTAAGGGTTGAACAAACCACAACCTTAATTGTGAAAGAATATGAGGTCACTCGTGATAATCTGCATAGGGCCTTACAGCAAGAATTTTCTGAAAATTTTAAAGAATGGGATGCTGAGCTTTTAGGTGATATGACAATTAGATTCAAAAATCCTGAAGTTTTATTTGCAACTGGTTCTGATAAACTAAGAATTAAATTTAAAGAAATTCTTACTGACTTTGCACCAAGATATATAAAAATAATTACAAATCAAAAATTTGAAAACTCAATAAAAGAAATACGTATTGAGGGTCATACATCCTCTTTTTGGATGAACGCATCATCACCATTAGATGCATACTTTAAGAATATGAATCTATCTCAAGCACGAACAAGAACAACTTTAGAACATATTTTTTCATTGCCTAAAATTAAATCAAACGAAGAATGGTTAAAAAAAAGATTAACAGCTAATGGCCTCTCTTCTTCAAGACCGATAATGAATAATCTAATTAAAATTGATGAAAAGGCATCACAAAGAGTGGAATTTAGAATTGTTACCAATGCAGATGAAAAGCTTGCCTCTATAGCAAAATCAATTTCAAAGGATTAAGTGAAGATTTTAAGTTTTCTTGACTCCATTGAATTAAACCAACTTAGACTAAATATGGGTGCTGATTTAGTTGAAAAAATAGATCGTGGATTTTACTCAACCCCTCTTGATCTTGTTAGTTATAAAAAAGTTTCAAATAATTTCGAAAATCCAAATAACACTAAAAAAATTTCAATCTCTTTAAAATCACAATCACTGTATTCTAAAGATTCTTCAAACCCAAAAATTTTTCATCCAATCCAGGAAAAAAAGAAATGAAAAAATTTACTATCATGAGACTGTTTGTTAATTTATTAGGAAATGTATTATGAAACGGATCACCCTTTTCTTCTTAAGGGGAATTTTGACTGTTCTTCCCTTAGGTTTAACCATTTATCTTTTATTCCTACTCTTGACAGCATCTGAGAATATTGCAAAATCTATTATTGCACCTGTAATTGGAAATTTTTACTTTCCTGGTATTGGTTTAATTTTATCGTTTCTTGCGATAATAATTCTAGGAATTTTGGTTTCGCAGCCTTTTCTTTTAAAAGTTTTTGGATTACTCGAGTTACCCTTTACCAATCTACCAGTTATCAAGAGTATATATAACTCTATAAAAAGTTTTGCAGAATATTTTTCTAATCAAAATAACACTCACGATAAGCAAGCAGTTTTAATTAATTTACCAGGTAGTAACATTGAAATGGTGGGTTTGATTACCAGAAATAATATGCAAGGTTTGCCTAAGGGATTTTCAAAGGATGACCGTGTTGGAGTATATTTACCAATGAGTTACATGGTGGGAGGTTACACAGTTTTTGTTCCCAGAGAATGCATTAAGCCAATTGAAATGAATGTTGAAGAGTTAATGAGAAATTCGTTAATTGCTTGGTTATCTCAAACAAAAAAATAGTTTAGTTTAATCAAAAAAAAACGCCCCAGTTGAAAACTGGGACGTTTAAAACCAAACAATTTTCTTAGTTAGGCAATGCAAAAACCATCATTGTTCCACCTAATTCGGTGTACTTACTGAGTTCTCTGTACCCACCTACAGCACCAAGACCATCTGTATCCTTCTCAAGACCTGCAGCTAGACCGATACCAGCCCAACCACCGATTCCTGTTAAGATACCAATATACTGCTTACCACGGTGCTCCCAGCTATGTACGTTACCAATTGAGCCAGATGGAAGCTTAGGCGAAGTCCACAAAACTTTTCCGGACTTAACATCCACTGCTTTCAAACGAGCATCAAGGGTAGCATAAAAGCCAACACCAGTAGCTGTTGTCATTGTACCAGCCCAAACTGAGAACTTCTCAGGAATAGACCATTCAATCTTGCCTTTGATTGGATCCCACGCTATAACGTTACCCATTCCACCATGACTATTTGGTGCAGGGAACATTGAGAGTGTTGCACCTACATAAGGCTGACCAGCAGTGTACTCAACACGGAATGGCTCATAATCCATACAAACGTGATTTGTAGGAACTAGGAAATATCCTGTTGCTGGATCGAACGATACAGGTTGTTGGTCTTTTGAACCCAAAGCTGCTGGGCAAATTCCTTTGCTGTTAACGTCTTCACCTTGAATGTGAGTAGAGTACTTAGCTAGAACCTGAGGGCGACCAGATTTCATATCTACGTGGGTGGCCCAGTTAACAGCAGGGTCAAACTTCTCAGCTACTAAAAGTTCACCGGTTTTGCGGTCAAGGGTATATCCGAAACCGTTTCGATCGAAGTGTGCCAACATGCCACGTTTCTTACCTTTTGGTCCTTTTCCATCAAACAAAGGTACTTCGTTGATGCCGTCATAATCCCACTCATCATGCGGAGTCATTTGATAAGCCCACTTTGCAACACCAGTATCAACATCACGAGCAAAAATAGTCATTGACCATTTGTTATCACCAGGACGCTGTTTAGGGTTCCAAGTTGATGGATTACCTGAGCCATAGTACATAAGATTTAACTTAGGATCATAAGAATACCATCCCCATGTAGTTCCGCCACCGATTTTCCACTGGTCGCCTTGCCATGTCTTGAGGGAGGAATCTTTACCAACTGGACGCATCTTTCCGTTGTTCCAGCTCATTGTCTTCTTAGGATCGAACTTCATTTGATCATCTGGACCAACCGAATAAGCTTTCCATTTTCTCTTGCCAGAATTAATGTCATATGCTGCTACGAAACCCTGAACACCAAACTCACCACCGGAAATACCAGTGATAACTTTGTCTTTGAAAACGTGAGGTGCGTTTGTGTTGGTTGAGCCAACTTTAGGATTTCCGTTCTTTGTTGACCAAATTACTTTTCCGCTCTTGGCGTTTAAAGCAACTAGAGTTGTGTCAGCTTGTTGTAAGAAAATCTTACCTTCGGCATAAGCCAATCCACGATTAACAGTGTCGCAACACATAACAGGAATTACTGAAGGATCCTGTTTTGGCTCATACTTCCACTTAATAGTTTGATCTGCAAGATTAATTGCGAAAACTTTATTTGGAAAAGCTGAGTGAACATATAATGTATCACCAATGACAAGTGGACCACCCTCATGACCGCGTAAAACACCAGTGGAGAATGACCAAGCCATCTGTAGCTTGTTAACGTTAGACTTTGTAATCTGCTTTAATTTTGTGTGACGCTGGTTAAAGAAATCACCGGATTGAGCAGCCCAGTTTTTTGGGTTATCCATTAACTTCTTTAATGATCCGTTAGCATGCACAACTGCTGGTGCAGAAACAGCAACCGCGACTGCGGCACATATTGCATTTAACTTAAATTTCATGTGTTCTCCCATGAAAAGGTTAGAAAAAACAACTAGAATCATCATATAAGTCGTGAATACAACTATCACTTATACTTATTGATAACTTTACACAAAGCAGTCAAACAAGGCATCAGTGCTTGCCCTATATAAGGGAAAGTCCTAGTATATTAGATATGTCAGAAAAAACCCCATTGTGTGATTTCGGCTGGAAAGCACGAAATTTTGAGCTTATAGATACAAATAATCATAAAATCAGCTTAGAAAGCTTCACTGCTAGCTCTAGTTGTAAAGGTTTTGTTGTAATGTTTATTTGTAATCATTGCCCTTACGTTAACTCAATAATCAAAAAATTAGTGAAAGACTGCCTTGAATTGAAAAGGCTTGGAATTTACAGTCTTGCAATCTGTTCAAATGACAGTCTCTCATTCCCTGAGGATTCTTTTGAAAATATGAAAACTTACTGTAAAAAAAATAATTTTAATTTTCCATATTTGCATGACCCAGATCAAAAGGTTGCTCAGCTCTATGATGCTAAATGCACTCCGGATTTTTTTGGATTCAATCGAGAGAATTCTTTACAATATCGAGGTAGATTTGATTCATCAGGCAAACAAAACACTGAGAGTTCTTTTCACAGAGAACTTTTTGAGGCTATGAAACAGATATCCACAACAGGCAAAGGACCAGAAAATCAGATTGCCTCAATTGGATGTTCCATAAAGTGGAAATAAATTAGGTAATCTAATAATTATTTTTAGATTTTCTTGTAAAGAACAGATAGGATCTCTAATTTTTGTATCCCAGATGGAGTGTTAATTGATATTTGGTCTCCTACTCTACACTTTATGACAGCTTTGGCTACTGGAGATAGCCAGCTTATACGACCCAACTTAAAATCTGTCTCGTCCTTGCCAACTATAACTATCTGTTCAACTTTTTCTTTATATTTTTTTACTTCATTTTCGCTAGATTTGGATGAATAACGTCGAAATTTCACAGTTGCACCAAAAAAAATTTGGTCATTACCAATTTGATCCAAAGGATCTATAATCCTTGCCGATTCTAATGTCTTAGTTAAAAAATGTACCCTTCTATCTATTTCACGTAGTCTTTTCTTTCCGTAAATATAGTCCCCATTTTCTGACCTATCTCCATTAGAAGCAGCCCAAGAGACCACCTCTACAACTTTTGGTCTTTCAATTTTGAGGAGATCAGCCAGTTCACTTCTTAATTTGTGAAATCCGCTCGGAGTTATATAATTTTGGAGAACTGAATTTGACATATTTAATTAAAATCTATAAAAATTTTTTTGTTGTATAAAAATTTATAAGTTACTATTTATGATTGCTAAATGGCAAAAATGTTGCAAAAAAAATATAATTATACTAAAGTATGATTTAAAGTAACATTAGAGTGAATTCTCTAATAATTTATTGTTTGTTTTTTCTTAATAATATTTTTAAGTTTGTAATCGTACTATTTTACTTAGGGTTTGCTATCGGGATTAATATCTTAAATAGTAATTTATTAACATTCTTGTAGCCCTTTGAATAAATTACAATGAGGTATTGAAAAATTAAAAAGGGATAACAAAAGAGAGTCTATTTATTTTTTGTAAAGAATAGTCAACTTTTTTTCCAACAAAAAAAATTCTCAGTTAATTAACATGATTTAATCGATGGTGAGTAAAATGAAAATCTTTATAATAGGAGCAATATTTGGAGCAGGTTGGACTATTCTCTATTTTGCTTTTGATCAAGGGCTAAAGTCATTTACAAAAATCTCGAAATATGTTCCACCAGGAAAATAAATTAAATCAAATTATTTGAAAATTTATTT
>MDTB01175811.1_pt1 | contig 22486 bp, 20 predicted proteins | sample 811161 | NCBI WGS metagenome assembly MDTB01 (sample SAMN05326650, study PRJNA326480) | marine metagenome | isolation source: seawater | place: Mediterranean Sea | collected 2009 | reverse complement strand
TGCTGCAAAAAAAACAACTGCTGCTAAAAAAACAACCGCTGCTAAAAAAACAACTGCTGCTAAAAAAACAACCGCTGCTAAAAAAACAACCGCTGCTAAAAAAACAACTGCTGCTAAAAAAATAACTGCTGCTAAAAAAACAACTACTAAAAAATAAATAATATAAACTAAATTTTAAATTATGGCTCATAAAAAAGGTGTAGGTAGTTCCAAAAATGGAAGAGAATCAGAATCAAAACGACTTGGTATAAAAATATTTGGAGGTCAGAAAGCTACTTCTGGTAATATTATTGTCAGACAAAGAGGCACAAAACATAATCCAGGCAATAATGTAGGTATGGGGAAAGACCATACTTTATTTGCTTTGTGTAATGGAACAATCCAATTCATTAAAAAAAGAAATAATAAATCTTTTGTTAATATTTTACCCTTTTCTAAATAATTTTGTTAAACTAATATTTTGAAGCCATTATATTAATGGCTTTTTTTTTTAGATTTTATTTACAATACTATGTTAAAATTATCATTTTTAAGCCAAAACAAATTAAAATCAATTAAACTTCTTAAAATAAAAAATTTTGATGCAAAAGATTTGATTAATGAACTGATTATTCTTGATGAAAAGAGAAAAAAAATCCAAACCAACTTAGATCAAACCCTAAATAAAATTAATAATTTATCAAAGGAAATAGGTAATGATTTTAAGAATGGTAATATAAATCTAGCCAATTCAAAAAAAGAAACAACTTTATCTCTAAAAGAACAGTCTAAGGATTTAACTGAATCTCTAAAAATAACTCAGAAATTGATTAAAAGTAAATTAGTTTTAATTCCTAATATACCTAACTCTTCTGTCCCTCAGGGAAATAACGAACTTAATAATGAAATTATTTTTAAAAAAGGTGAAATACCCAACTTAGATAGTAATGCAAGGCCCCATTGGGAAATCGCAGTCAATAAAAATATAATAGATTTTGAAAACGGAGTTAATGTCACTGGTGCTGGATTCCCGGTATTCATAGATAAAGGTGCAAAACTTCAAAGAGGACTAATAAATTATTTTTTAGATAAAAATATAAATGCTGGTTATAAAGAAATCTCACCACCTCTAGTTGTAAACGAAAATTCTGCATTTGGAACGGGGCAACTACCTGATAAAGACCGTCAAATGTACCATGTGAAAGAAGACAATCTATACTTAATCCCAACAGCTGAAGTCCCTTTAACAAACTTATATAAAAATAAAATTTTGAATGAAAAAGATTTGCCAATTAATTTAACTGCATACTCACCCTGTTTTAGAAGAGAGGCAGGTTCATATGGAAAAAATGTTAGGGGGTTAAACAGACTTCATCAATTTGATAAAGTTGAAATAGTAAAAATTGATAGGCCCTCAAATTCAAATACGAGCCTTCAGTCAATGGTTAATCATATATCATCAATTTTAAGTGAGCTTAATCTTCCATATAGAATGTTAAAATTATGTGGAGGAGATACAAGTTTTGCTTCTTCAATTACCTACGATTTCGAAGTATTTTCCGCAGCACAAAAAAAATGGTTAGAAGTCAGTTCAGTCTCAAATTTTGAGGATTTTCAAGCAAATAGATTAAACCTTAGATTTAAAAATAAAGAAAATAAAATTGAATTCTGTCATACTTTAAATGGCTCATCACTCGCTCTTCCAAGAATAATTGCAGCAATATTAGAAAATAACCAAATAAATGAAAAAATTTTTATACCCAAGATTCTTCATTCATACTGTGGGTTTTCTGAAATTTAATTTTAAATACATCAATTTAAATTTTACAAATTTTAAATTATTTAAAAAAAATTTCCTGATTTGTATATTTTTTTTTTCATGTAATTTCAAATTTCAGAAAGAAGAAAATGATATTAGGAAAATGATTTCAACAATTGATATTCAATCTCAAAATATTAAAATTTTAAATTTTTTGTTAATTGATATATTATCTGAAATCGATGGTAAAGTTATTTTTCTAAATAAACCTATTTTCAAATCAATTAATGATTATTGGACTGATGAAACTTTAATAAATTATTCTAATTTTAGATCAAATTTTATCAAACTAAAGGAGGAAATTTTAAGTCTTAACGAAAAAATAATTTTTTCTAAAACTCAAGTGAATAGTTTATTTGATGACTTAAAATGGGATTACCTAGATAAATATGAATTTGAAAAATTTTTAATAGATGAAAATAAAATTATTTCACAAAATACTCTATTTATTAATAAATTATCAATTAAGCTTGATAGTACAATTTTAAATTTTAAAAAAATGGATAACAAACTTGATGGTATTTTTATACAAATCAACAATTCACAATACAAATAATGAGTAAACTAAAATTAATTTTATTATTATTTTCTATATCAAATATTTCATTAAGTCAACAGAATATAGATGAAAATATGGCAAAAGATTATTTTAATTCAAACTCATATAATAAAGCAAAAGAAATATATTATAATCTTTATACTAAAAATAAAATATATAAGTTTTATGAAAAATTATTGGATTGCTACATTAATTTAAATGAACTCGATAACGCTGAAAGACTCTGTCTTAAATATTATAAGTTAAAAAAAAATAATACCACTGTACTGGTTGACCTTGGGCATATTTATAATTTAAAAGATCAAACAAAAAAATCATCTAAAATTTTTGATGAGGTTATCAATATTATTCAAAATAATTTCCAAAGAATAAACCTTATAGCAAATAGATTTAAAAAATATAATTATCTAGAGTTAACTTTAAAAGTATATCAAATTACACTTCAAAAGACAAAAAGATCTAACCTGAGATATCATATTGCCAGAATTTATGGCGATATGGGTAAATTAGACTTAATGTACGAAAATTATATTAGGTTAATTATTTCTAACAAAGAATACCTTCAAAATGTTAAAAATATTTTTAAAAGAACAACTACAGAAGACTCTGAAAGCGAAAATAATATCATCTTAAAAGAAAAACTGATAAGTATATCCTTAAATCATGACAATATTGATGTATTTAATATTCTTATATGGTTATATATTCAAGAAAAAAACTTTTTGGCAGCCTTTGAATTGATGAAATCATTGGACTTAAAGAATAATTTAAATCAAAATGAAATTTTTGACTTAGGTAAAATCTGTCTTGAAAATGATGATTACGATAATGCAATTATGTGTTTCAATTACTACCGTGATGAAGGAAGAAATTCAGATTTTTTTTACAAAGCAAACTTCTTAAAGTTAAAAACAAAATATGAAAAATTAAAAGACGAAAACTTTCTAAATAAAGATTTGTGGATTAAACTTGAATCTGAATATATTGAGACTATTAAAACAATTGGAGAAAATAAAAATTCAGTATTTATAATGAAAAATTTAGCAGAAATTCAAGCTTTTTATATTCATAATATTGAAAATGCAACTAATACCATAAAAAAGACACTAAGCATACCCAATATTAAAAACGAATCATTGGCAACATGTAAAATATTACTTGGTGATATTTTACTCTTAGACAATAAAATCTGGGAGGCAATTATTATTTACTCTCAAGTTCAAAATTCATTTAGAAATGATAAAATTGGACATTTAGCTAAATTTAAACGAGCGAAAATATCATATTATAATGGAGAATTTGAATGGGCTCAAGCACAGCTGGATGTTCTAAAAAAATCAACTTCTAAACTTATTGCTAATGATGCAATGCATCTTTCGTTATTAATTCAAGACAATTTAAATTTAGATACTACAAATGTTACAATGAGTCTTTTCTCAAAAGCCGATTTATTATTTTTTCAAAATAAATTATTTGATTCATTTAATATTTTAGATAGTATCATAATAAACTATCCTAATCATTCACTAGTTGATGAAGCTTTATTTTTACAACATAAAATTAGAGTTAAAGAAAAGAAGTATAAAAATGCAATTGAAATTCTTGATCAAATTATAACTTTTTACCCTTATGATATAATAGCTGATGATGCCCTATTTGCAAAAGCAAAAATTGCTGAAAATTTTCTTAAAGATTATGAATTAGCTATTTTAGTATATGAAAAAATTATAACTGACTATGACGATAGTTTTTTTATAACTGAATCAAAAAAAAGATATAGAATTTTAAATGAATATTAAGTGAAATTAATTAAACCAAAGAAAAAATTTGGTCAACATTTTTTAACAGATCAAAAAATTTCGCAAAAAATTGTTGATCTATTGACACTTAAAAATTATGATACAATAATTGAAGTAGGACCCGGAACAGGGGCATTAACCAGAAACATTATAAAGCTTAAATGTAAAAGTTATTTTATTGATATTGATAAAGAATCCATTAAATATTTAAAAATAAAATATCCCTCAATATCAGAAAATATTTATGAATATAATTTTTTAAATTTTGATATTAATTTATTAGCTTCAAAGTCTGTTGCAATAATAGGTAATTTCCCTTACAATATTTCCAGCCAAATTTTATTTAGTTTATATGACAATAACTTTCAAGTTAATGAAATTGTTGGAATGTTTCAAAAAGAGGTTGCTGAAAGAATTTCAAGTCCACCAAATTCGAAAAATTACGGAATTTTATCAGTACTTATGCAAACTTATTACGATATTGAATATAAATTTACTGTAAATGAAAATTCTTTTTACCCTATACCTAGGGTGAAATCTGGAGTACTCTTATTTAAAAGGAATAGAAGAAAAAAAATTCATTGTAATGAAAAATTATTCAAATCAATTATTAAGTTAACTTTCAATAAAAGGAGAAAAAAAATAAAAAATACACTTGATCCAAATTTTATTAACAAAATCAATTCTCCCTTACTATCTTTAAGAGCTGAAAATTTAAGTGTTGAGGATTTTATTTATCTTACAAATCTAATTGAAAATAATTTGTCATGAATTTTAATTTAACTAAAGAATTAATTACGAATATTTCAATAAAATTAAAAAAAAATGAATTAGGAGTAATAAAAAAAATGATGGCGGGATATCATCCCGCTGATATTGCATCAATTATTCATAAACTAGATTCTAGCAATAGAAATACCTTATTCCAATTATTTAGTTCCGAGAAATCTGCAGAAATATTACTTGAATTGGAAGACGAAGTTCAAAACTACATTTTAAAAAATCTCTCATCAAAAGAAATTGCTGAAAAATTAATTGAAAATTTAGAATCTGATGACGCTACAAATATAATTTCTAAACTTTCCTTAACAAAAAAAAAGGAAGTATTCTCGTATATTGAAGATGTTGATCAGGCAAAAAATATCAAAAGCTTACTGACTTACGACGAAAATTCAGCAGGATCTCTTATGGCTAAAGAATTAATCAAAGTTAATATAAACTGGACTGTTTTAAGATGTGTGAGAGAGATGAGGAAACAAACCAAAAATATTGATAAGGTTTATTCAATATATGTTGTAGATGACCAAAATAAACTTTTAGGAACGTTGTCATTAAAAAAACTTTTAATGGCTGATGAAAATGAAATTATTAAACAAATTTACAATTCAAAAATATTTTATGTATTGGAAAACATAAATAAAGAAAAGGTAAGTATAATGATTGAAAAATACGATTTGGTAGTTATTCCTGTTGTTGATAATTTAGGAAGACTTATCGGAAGAATAACCATTGACGATGTTGTTGATGTTATTAAAGAAGAGGCTATAGAGGACTATAATATGGCATCAGGTATATCTGAAACAGTCAAATCAAATGATAATATTGCTACAATAACAAGAGCTAGAATTCCTTGGTTGATTATTGGATTATTTGGAGGCATAATTGGGGCTGAAATAATTGGATTTTTTGACTTAAAAAAAAATATTGAACTTGCTTTTTTTACTCCCCTAATTGCTGCAATGGGAGGTAACGTTGGAGTGCAGTCGGCAGCAATTATAGTTCAAGGACTAGCTAATAATAGTATTGAATTAGAATCTATAACAAAAAAATTATTTAAAGAATTATTGGTCGCTCTTGTAAATTCAACAATATGTTGTTTATTGGTTGTTATGATTACTTATTTATTAGGGTATCCGTCAAATATCTATCTAACTGTAAGTTTATCTTTGATGGTCGTAATTATATTTGCTTCAATTTTTGGGACATCAATACCACTAATTTTACATAAATATAATATTGATCCTGCGCTAGCCACTGGACCTTTTATAACTACAGTTAATGATATACTAGGTTTATATATATACTTTTTAATCGGTAATTATTTTTTGAGATAAATGAAAATACTAATAATTGATAAAGTACATTTTTCTCTTAAAAATGAATTAACTAAACTGGGATTTACTTGTGACGAAGATTTTGATTCAAACTATTCTCAAATTAAAGATATGATTGGGAAATATGATGGATTAATTATTCGCTCAAGAATTAATGTTGATATAAATTTTTTAAACAGTTGTAAAAATCTAAAATTTATTGCAAGATATGGAGCTGGCCTTGAAAATATTGATTTAATTGAAGCTAAAAAAAGAAAAATTCAGATAATCTCTTCAGGAGAAGGTAACAAACAAGCAGTTGCAGAGCACTGTATAGGGATGATTTTAACTTTATTTAATAAAATAAATACTGCTAATATTCAAATAAAAAATAAAATATGGGATAGAAAGTCAAATATTGGAATTGAAATAAGTGGAAAAACTTTTGGAATATTAGGATATGGTAATACAGGAAGTGCCCTTGCAAAATGCTTATCAGGGTTTGATTGCAAGATTTTGGTATATGATAAATTTAAATCTAATTTTTCTAATGAATATATCATAGAATGTAATCTAGATGAAATTTATAAACAAGCTGATATTATAAGTCTTCATATTCCTTATAATTCAAGTAATCATTATTATTTTAATGATATTTTTTTAGATAACATGAATAAACCATTTTATATAATTAATTCTTCAAGAGGCAAAGTTGTCAACATGAATACAATTAATAAAGGGATTATTTCAAAAAAAATATTGGGAGCATGTCTTGATGTACTTGAGTTTGAAGATAATTCTTTTTATGAAAAGAATACCTCAAAATTTAAATACATGGATAAGTTATTTGAAAGAAACAACATTATATTTACTCCTCATATTGCTGGAATAACATATGAATCATACAAAAAACTTTCACATATATTAATAAAAAAAATTAAAACAATAGTTGCTAAGATTTAACTATTTAGGTCCATTTCTGGAATATTATTATCTATTATAAGATCTCCCTCCGTAAATCTAGCTATTTCGGAAATAGAAACATTTGGTGCTCTTTCAATTAATTTAAACTTCCCATCGATTGTAATATCAAATACACCCAAGTCAGTTACAATTTTTTTTACACAGTTAACCCCAGTTAAAGGTAAACTACATTTTTTTAATAATTTTGATTTACCAGATTTACTTTTATGCATCATTGCTACAATAATATTTTTTGAAGATGCAACTAAATCCATTGCACCCCCCATACCCTTAACCATTTTATCAGGAATTTTCCAATTGGCAATATCACCATTTTGAGAAACCTCCATAGCTCCCAAAATAGTTAAGTTAATATGGTTTCCTCTAATCATATTAAAGCTAGTAGAAGAGTCAAAAATAACAGATCCTTTTGAGAAAGTAATAGTTTCTTTGCCAGCATTAATCAAATCAGCATCCTCTTTCCCTCTAATTGGATATGGTCCAACACCTAAAATTCCATTCTCTGAATGAAATTCGATAGAAATATTTGATGAGACATAATTTGCAACAAGTGTTGGAATTCCTATACCTAAATTAACATAATATCCATCTTTTAATTCTTTTGCAATTCTAATAGCAATCTGAGATTTAGTTAAAGCCATTCTTTATAAAAGTTAATTTTTCAATTCTTTTTTCAAATTTTTTTCCCTTAAATATTCTCTGCACAAAAATACCAGGAGTGTGAATTTGGTTAGGATCTAGACTTCCAGCAGGAAGAAGAATCTCAACTTCTGCAACAGTAATCTTACCAGCCATTGCCATCATTGGATTAAAATTTCTGGCAGTGTGCTTATATATTAAATTTCCTGACTCGTCTCCTTTCCATGCTTTTACAAAAGAAAAATCTGCATTCAGAGCAGTTTCTAATATATAATTTTTTCCATTAAACACCCTAGTCTCTTTACCCTTAGCTATCTCGGTACCATAACCTGAAGGTGAAAAAAATGCTGGAATTCCTGCACCTCCAGCACGGCACCTTTCTGCTAGATTTCCTTGAGGAATTAAATCTACTTCCAAATCTCCATTTAGCATTTGTTTTTCAAACTCACTGTTTTCTCCAACATAGGAAGATATCATTTTTTTAATTTGATGGTTTTTTAAAAGAATACCTAAACCAAAATCATCAACACCTGCATTATTTGAAATACAAGTTATATCTTTAATTTTTCTTCTAAATAATTCACTTATACAATTTTCAGGTATACCACACAAACCAAAGCCTCCAAGCATAAAAGTCATACCATTTTTTACCCCTTCTAATGCTATCTGAACATTATTAACTTTTTTATTAATCATAATTAAAATTCAATTAAATCGTCATCAAAATTATTAAATCCATCATCTAAATTATCACAATCTAATTCAAATGAAAAATTTGGAGGTTCATTGAAAGAAGATTTTGAAATATTCAAGCTTTTATCCTCATAAACTTTTTTCATAAATTCTGCCCAAGTTGGCAAAGACATATTTGCTCCTTGTCCCAAAGAAATATCTCTAAAATGAACTGCTCTATCTTCAGCACCAGTCCATACTCCAGTTACAAGATTTGGAACCATACCTACAAACCATCCATCAGATTGATTTTGAGTTGTACCAGTTTTACCAGCAATTTCATTTTTAAATCCATATTTCCATCTCAATCTAATCCCAGATCCCTCATTAATTACTCCTTTCAGTAAATTAATCATCACAAAAGCTTTATCCTCACTTAAAACTTCTTTTGATTTTGTTGAAAATTCCTCTAAAATGATACCATTTTTATCTTCTATCCTATTTAAAAATATTGGTGAAATATAAACTCCTTTATTTACAAATGTTGAATAAGCACCGACCATTTCAAAAATAGTTAATTCAGGCGTTCCTAAACAAATTGAAGGGGAAAGTGGAATTCTACTTTTTAATCCCATTGATCTAGCAATGGTCTTGACTTTTTTTGGTCCAACTTGTTTCATTAGATTAGCTGTTATTGTGTTAATTGAATTTGCTAGAGCTTGTTTTAGATTAATTTCTCCACCATATATTTCATTTGAGTTTCTGGGAATCCAATCTTCTTTTAATCCCCATTTTTCTTTTTCAAAAATAACTTGAACATTAGGAAATTTTTTACATGGAGTATAATTATGCTGATCTATTGCCGCAGCATAAACAAATGGTTTAAAAATTGAACCTACTTGTCTTTTTGATTCAATTACATGGTCATATTTATAAAAATGATGATTAATTCCTCCTACCCATGCTTTAACGTATCCTGTATTTGGATCTAAAGACATTAATCCAGAATGTAATATGTATTTATTATATATAATTGAATCAATAGGTGAAATGAGAGTGTCTATTATTCCAGACCATGAAAATAAAGAGATTTTGGTAGGTTCATTGAAAATATTAAAAATTTTTTCATCATCATACTTATAATTTTTTAATTTTCTATACCTTTCTGATCTAATTATTGAATTTAATATAATTGTATCAACTTGACCTTTTCGTAATGAACTATCAAAAGGTGCATTTTCGTATTCCTCTGAACTCCAGTGATCATAAAATTGATTTTGTAAACTAGACATATGAATTTTCATTGATTCTTGAGCATAGTTTTGTAATCTAGAATCGATTGTAGTATAAATCTTTAACCCATCTGAATATATATTGTAGTAACTATTATCATTTTTTTTGTTATACTTTACCCAATTTTTCATAAATTTTCTTAAATATTCTCTAAAATAAGGAGCAAGTCCGTCATTATGATTAATTCTTTTGAATTTAATTATTAAAGGTAGATTTGATATTGAATCTAATTTTATTTTATCAATTAATTCATTTCGGTATAATTGACCTAAAACAATATTTCTTCTTTCAAGAGAATTTTTAGGAAATTTTTTTGGATTATATAAGGATGGATTTTTTAACATCCCAACTAGAGTTGCTGACTCCTCCATATTCAGATCTTTGGGTAATTTATTAAAATATGTTTTGGCTGCTGACTTTATTCCGACTGCTTGGTATAAAAAATCAAATTTATTCAAATACATTGTTAGAATTTCATTTTTGGTAAAGTTTCTTTCAAGCTGAATTGAAATAAACCATTCTTTGAATTTTTGTTTAATTCGCTCAAAAAGTGAACTTGATACGTCAGTAAATAACATTTTAGCAAGTTGTTGAGTAATAGTTGATGCCCCTCCAGAATATCTTCCTGTAAAAACACCTATTGAAGCTCTTAGTAAAGATTTAAGGTCAATACCTGAATGTTCCCTAAACCTCTCATCTTCAGTAGAAATTAGAGCATTTATAATATCAGATGACAAGTCATCATATTCTACTGGAGTTCGATTTTCATAATAAAAAGTGCCTAAAACATTGCCATCAGATGAATAAACTTGAGTTGCTAAATTTTGAGAGGGGTTTTCTAATTGTTCAAAAGTTGGTAAAGGACCAAAAAGACCTTTTGAAGCAAAATATACTCCACCAAAAATAAAAAAAACTGAAAAGAAAAGACTAAGCCAGAATGATAAAATTATAATTAAATTAATTCTTTCTTTTGACATTTTTTTAATTTTTTTCAATTCTTAGTCCAATATCTTCTATACCAACTAATATTGAATCTCTCATTCCTTGACCAATTTGTATATTATAATTCCCCTGCTGTTCATAAGTGGAATTATTAAATTCAAATAAATTATATTTTATTTCGCTTATTCCATTTCCTAACCATTTCCCGTCTTTATTGGCTAATATAAAATTTAGTGTATCTAAGCTGTAATTGCCATCAGGGAAAGTTAATTTAGAGAATAAATATAAATTAGAATATAGAAATTCATTGTTATTTCTTAAAGCAATATAAAATTTCATTTTGGAATTTGGATTTAAAAAATAATAATCAAAAGTTTTAATAGAATCAATGTGCCACCCTTTTTTATCGATAGGTTTATATTCCTCAAATAATCTTTTTGAGTCACATGAAATAAATAAAACTGACGATAGCACTATTATGAATTTATTCAAAACTTAAATTTAAAATTATTATTAAAACTAAATATTCAATTATTTTTAATTTTTTTTTTATCAAATCTTGTAATACTCTCTTGACCAACTACATTATCGTAATCATAATTTTTGACCTCTTCCTTTTTATTAACAAAAATTTCAAGAGATTCTGGAATTTGACCTTTTTTATTTAAATCAATGATTTTATTTACTTTTTCAATATCTATCTCAAATAAGAGATTAGTTTCTCTTATATATGAAACCCAAATTTTTCTATTGAAAATATCCATTTTTTGAATAAATGCTTTACCTTTTTTTGTAATTAATTTTAATTTACTTTTTGGAAAGCTTTTTAATGCCTCAACATAGTTATCTAATTCAAAATTTAAACAACATTTTAATTTCCCGCATTGGCCTGCTAACTTCTGAGGATTCAGGGACAATTGTTGATATCTGGCGGCACTGGTTGAGACTGTTCTAAAATCATTTAACCAAGTACTACAACATAATTCTCTACCACAAGAACCAATCCCCCCCATTCTCTGAGCTTCTTGTCTAGATCCAATCTGTTTCATTTCAACTCTAATTTTAAGTTCATCAGATATTAATTTTATAAGTTCTCTAAAATCAACCCTTTGATCTGATGTATAGTAGAATATTGCTCTTGAATTATCAGCTTGAAATTCAACATCTCCTATTTTCATTTTTAAGTTAAGTTGACTTGCTAGTTCACGTGACCTTTTCATTGAATAAGACTCTCTTTCTTTGGCATGTTTCCACTTATCAATATCTTTATTAGTTGCATTTCTAGAGATTATTGAGATTTCTTTACTATTAGTTTTAATTTTTTTTCTTTTTAGCTGTAATTTAACTAATTCACCGGTCAATGAAACAACACCAAGATCATAACCTTGGTTTCTTTGAACAATGACTTCCCCCCCCATATGGATTTTAAGTTTCTTTTCATTTTTAAAATATTCCTTTCTGCCATTTTTAAATCTAACTTCAACGACATTAAAAGGTTTATGATTTTCAGGAAAATCTATATTTGATAACCAATCAAAAACCGGCATTTTACCACAATTTCCTGTTTTACAAATGCCTTTATTTTTACAACCAGGGACTATATTATTTGAACAATTTAAACAAGACATTTAATTTTTTTTTTTTAAATTAATATTCATCAAATAACATAATTTAATCGAAATATCAAGGTATAAAAGATTTGAATTTGCATTTCTTTCCAAATTTATTATAGATTGATTAAATAGATTCACTATTTCTTCGAAATTATTAAAATTAATAAAATTAGAAAATTTATTAAAATTAAAATTTTCAGATAAAAAAATCATTTTCTTAAGATTTTTTTGACCTATATTAGTCATAAATGCATCTCTAAAAATACTTAAAGAATATGATAAAAATATAATTTGATTTTCTCTACTATATTTACTTATCTTACTTAAAAAAAGTATTAAATCATTCGAATTATTTTTTTTTATCAAAGAAAAACATAGTCTCATCCATGTGATAAAATCTTCTTCTAAAACAGAATCATTAGTCTTATTTTCAGTTAAACTTATAGCTTTACTTAAATCACCATCTACTAATTTTGAAATAACATTAGATTTACTTGAGTCGACACCTAAGCTGATTAAATATTCATTTATTTCACCATCTGTGAAATTTGGGATATATGTAATCTGAAGTCTTGACAAAACTGTTGGTATTAGTTCATCTTTTGAATTTCCAACAAAAATTATATATGTATTAGAGGGTGGTTCTTCTAAAATCTTTAAAATTTTATTTGAAGCCTGATTATTCATTTTTTCTGGCATCCAAATAATAATTACCTTAATATTACTTTCATAGGGTTTTAAATAGATTTTTCTGGTTAGGCTCTTTATTTCATCGACGTTGATAATACTTTTTTTATTTTCTAAGTTAATTAAATTTAACCAATCAATATGAGAAAAATACACTTTATCTAATAAAATATTTTGCCAATATTTTATAAAATTTATACTTAATGGTTTAGTTTTGTTAACTGAGGCTAATGGGAAAATAAAGTGTAAATCTGGGTGAGTAAATTTTTTGTACTTAATACATGATTCGCATCTACCACATGAATCAACTTTATTCTTTTTTTTACACATTAGATATTGAGCATATGCAATTGCTAAAACCAAATTTGGAGAACCTGATTTCCCAAAAAAAAATTGAGAATGAGGTATCATATTATTATGGTATGAACTTAATAGCTTTCTCTTAATATTATTATTACATAAAATTTCTTTAAATAACATAAACCTAATTTAAACTTAAAAAAAAATTTCAAATAAATTTAACTAATAAATCTAAATTATTAATTTTATTAGTAATTTAATTTGAATGAATTCAATAGAAAATATTAACTTTAAAGGTCAAAATGTATTAATTAGAGTAGATTTCAATGTCCCATTAAATTCTGACTATGAAATTACAGACTATTCCAGAATAGTCGAAACAATTCCAACCATACAAAAAGTAGTTGAAAGTGGTGGAAGACCAATTTTAATTAGTCATTTAGGAAGACCCAAAGGAGAAATAAATCCAAATTTTTCTCTGATAAAATTAATTCCTTACTTGAAAAAGCATCTTAACTATAAAATAAAATTCATCCATAATTGCATAGGAGAGGAAGTAAAAAATTCAATTAAAAATTTAAAAAATAAAGAAATACTATTACTTGAAAATCTTAGATTTTATAAAGAAGAGTCTAATGGTGATATTAGCTTTTCTAAAAAATTAGCAGAATTAGCAGAAATTTACATAAATGATGCGTTTGGGACATCGCATAGAAAGCACTCATCAACATTTTATGTTGCAAAATTTTTCAAAGATAATCGATATATAGGACTACTTATTAAAAAAGAAATTGAAAGACTAAATAAGATTTTAATTACTGGTAAAAAGCCAATTACAGTAATATTAGGTGGATCTAAGATTTCTACCAAAATTGATGTTATTGATAATTTAATTGAAAAAGTTGATAATATTATTATTGGAGGTGGAATGGCATATACTTTTTCTAAAGCTCTTGGTGGTGAGATAGGAAATTCTATGATTGAGAAATCTAAAGTCAATCTTGCAAAAAATCTAATCGATAAAGCCAAAAAATTCAAATGTAATTTGAGTTTACCAGTCGATTCGATTAATAGTATTTCATTTACTAATGACTCAGAAACTTATTCAGGTAGTATATACTCTATCAAAAAAAACTTCATAGGTATGGATATTGGAGAGAAAACAAGACTGAAATACGATAAAATAATTTTAAACTCAAAAACTATTTTATGGAATGGTCCAATGGGAGTATTTGAATTCGATAAATTTTCTAAAGGAACTGAATTTATAATCAAATCTGTTTTAGAAGCAACTAAAAAAGGAGCATACAGTTTAATAGGTGGCGGAGATTCTATTGCTGCTATCAAAAAATATAATTTTAAAACTAATTCATTAAATATTTCAACTGGTGGGGGAGCAATGCTAAAATTTTTAGAAGGTTCCAAATTAGATGTAATTGATGAAATTTTAAGCGATTAGATTATAGTTATATTATTTTTTTGAGTTAAAAAATCCTCAGAATATTTTTTAATAATAATAGAATACTCAAGTAAAAAATTAAATACGACTGAACTTTCTAAGTAGTTGTTATCAATCAATTTTAAATATTGGTTAAAATAATTAAAAAAATTTGTTAAAATCATTAATAAAATTAAATATTTAATTCCACCAAAAACAGCTCCAAGAATTTTATTAAATGAACCTAAATAAATTTTATTAATTAATGATGTTATTAGTTTACCTACTAGATTTATTATGAACAATAATAATATAAATGTAATTATGTATGATATGAAATTGATATAATTAAATTTATAATTTAAATATACATTGATATAACCTGAAAGAATTGGAGCATATTCTGAACAATAGTATATTGCTATTATTAAAGCAAAAATTGAAGCTATTTCAATTATTAATCCTTTTTTAAAACCTTTATATACTCCAAATAAAAAAGGTGTAATTAAAAATATATCTAAATAATTCATTATCTAAATTTAAGTTTTGAATTTGATATAACAAAAAATTTTTAACTTGGAAAAAAATTCTTATGAAGAAAAGTGAAAAATGGGAAAAACTTATTGAATTTGTGTCCAATGAATTTGGTGATGGAGAGATTCTTGATCTTCAAGCAGTATTGTTTTTAATTGGAGTTCAAGAATTGGGTCAGGGTTACAGAAAGTTTTCTAAAAACGAAAAACTCGATTTACTTCACATTGCAATATGTAGATTATTAAGTAATTATGGTTATTACGAATTCAAGGGAAGAGATGAAGATGGCTGGCCACATTATTCTATTAATGAAAAACTTCCTGCATTAAAACCAGGAGAACAAAAAGTGCTAATGAAAGAGGCAGCTATTATTTATTTTGAAGAAAACAATATATTATTTTAATATGCAACAACAGTTAATTTAACTTTTTTATCTTCTTCTAATACAAGAAGTGCTTCCCCAGTTAATTGAGATGTATTTGTGTCAAGTGAATTTGCCTTAACTTTAAGTATTGCAATATTATCAAATGAAAAGTTAACTTTACCAACAGAATTAGTAACTGCACTTGGTAAATCTATTAAATTTCCATCATTTACGTCAACTACACATTCAACATTCATTGAAGATAAAGGAATCCCTTCTGAGCTCATAACAGTAATTTCAGCATCATAAAAATGTTCAACCTCACAAGAAGAAAAAATGGAAGTTATGAACAAAATTGTTATTGATATGAAGATAGGAAAAGGATTGTTGAATTTCATAAATTATATTATTTTATTAGTTTTGTTAATGAGTATATACAAATATATATATTTAGAAATTATTTTAAGCAATAATAACCTATATGTTAGATAAAGTTAAAAAATATATTGAAGAAGTAGATAAATTTAGTTCAAATTCTATTGAAGAAATTGAAAATTTTAGAATCCAATATCTTGGTAAAAACGGTATCATTAACGACTTATTTTATAGTTTCAAAGAAATACCTCCGAATGAAAAAAAAATATTTGGTATTGAACTAAATAAATTGAAAAAAAATATTCAAAGTAAAATTAATGACCAAAAGTTAAATATAAAAAATATCAATGATGATACTAAAGAAATAGATTTAAGTTTACCGGCAACAAAATTTAAGAGCGGGACTAGGCATCCTATTTCAATAGTTAAAAATGAAATTATAGAAATTTTTAAAAATATTGGATTTATTCTTTCTAATGGACCAGAAATTGAAGATGACTGGCATAATTTTACTGCCTTGAATCTTCCAAAAGATCATCCAGCAAGAGATATGCAAGACACATTTTTTATTCAAAAAAATCCTGATTATATATTAAGAACTCATACATCTTCAGTTCAAGTTAGATACATGGAAAAAAATAAAGAAACTATCAAAATACTTTCTCCAGGTAGAGTCTTTAGAAATGAGTCAATTTCTGCAAGATCTCACTGTATTTTTCATCAAATTGAAGGATTGTGCATTAATAATAGTACAACTTTTTCAGATTTAAAAAGTTGTATTTATTATTTCGTGAAATCTTTTTTTGGAGAATATACTAAAATTAGATTCAGACCTTCATATTTCCCATTTACAGAACCAAGTGCCGAAGTAGATATATCCTGCAATATCTGTAATGGCAAAGGTTGTAATGTCTGCAAATATTCTGGTTGGGTTGAAATTCTTGGTTGTGGTATGATTGATCCAAATGTTTTAAAAAACTGTGAAATCGACCCTACCCTAAAATCAGGTTTTGCCTTTGGTATGGGTATTGAAAGAATTACGATGTTAAAATATCAAATTTCAGACTTAAGATTATTTTTTGAAAATGATATTAGATTTTTAAATCAATTCAATCTTAGCATTTAAACTATATCTAGTGAAATTCTTTTATTTACTAAATCTATACTTTTAAGTAAAACTTTAATTGTATCACCCAATCTAATTGTATTAAAAAATTTTCTTCCTTTTAAACTCATACTACTATTACTAAATTCATAAAAATCATCTTTAAGTTCTTTAATTGGAATAAAACTCTCAGTTAAAGATTCAATTATTTCAATAAAAATACCATATTCTGTAATACCAGAAACTATAGCTTCAAAATAGTCTCCCTCTCTTCCAATTAAGTATTTGACTTTCATGAACTTTATTGATTGTCTCTCTGCTTCTGTAGCAATTTTTTCTTGATTTACAGAATGTAAACACTGATTTTCAAGATTTTCTACACTATATATATTTTGTTTCTTATTCAAATAGCCATCTAACAATCTATGAACTATAACATCTGGCCACCTTCTAATTGGTGAAGTAAAATGTGTGTAAAAATTAAAACTTAAACCATAATGACCTATATTTTTGGTTGAATATATAGCTTTACTCATTGATTTAATTGCAAGGATTTCAATTAAATTTTTTTCTTCTCTATTTTTAACTTTATCCATTACGTTAACTATTGACTTTTTTAATTTTGCATCACTATCATAATTAAGTTGAAATCCTATATTTTTTGCAATTTTTGAAAAAACTGATAATTTTTCTTTATCAGGCTTATCATGAATCCTATAAATAAATTCTTTTATAATTTTACCTCTAGATTCTTTTCCAATTAACTCAGCAACTTTTCTGTTTGTTAGAAGCATAAACTCTTCAACTAGTTTATTAGATTTTTTTGATTTTTTAAAAAATATTTCTTTAGGATTATAGTTATTATCTAACTTGAATTTTACTTCTACTCTATCGAAAATTATAGCTCCTTCTGAAACTCTATCTTTTCTTAAGTTTGATGCAATGGTGTTAAGTTTAATAATTTCATTAAAAAATTTTCCTTTTCCTTCATTTATAATTTTTTCAACTTGATCATATGTAAATCGATAATTAGAATTAATCACTGTTTTACCATACCATTCATAAATAATTTTATGATTTTCATCAAACCTAAAAATTGCTGAGAAGCATAATTTATCATTATTAGGAGTAAGTGAACAAATATTATTAGATAATCTCTCAGGCAACATTGGAATTACTCTATCTACTAAATAAATTGATGTTGCTCGTTTAAAAGCTTCTTTATCAATTTCAGAGTCTTCTTTTAAATAATGAGAAACATCAGCTATATGAATTCCAACTTCATATACACTTTTTGATATTTTGTAAATTGAAATTGCATCATCAAAATCTTTTGCGTCATCTGGATCAATTGTAAAAGTAATTATATCTCTATAGTCTTTTCTTTTTTTAATATCAATTGGAGATATCTTATCTGGTATATTATTGACATCAATTAAAACTTGTTCTGGAAAATCTTGACTTAAATTATACTCTGACATAATTGAATTTATTTCAGATAAATGTTCCCCAGATTCACCAAAAACTTTTATCACTTTTCCAATTGGATTTTTTGCTTTTTTTGGCCATTCTATTAATTCAATCATTACCTTGAATCCGTCTTTAGCACTTAAAATCTTATCTTTAGGAATATAAAAGTCTGTTCCAACTTTTTGATTATCAGGAATAAAAAAAGAGTAATTTGAATTTATATTAATAATTCCAACAAATGTAGTTTTTATCCTCTTTATAATTTTTAAGACCTTAGCTTCTGGATTCTTAGCTTTAACTTTTCCAGTTAAAATAAAATTAACTTCGTCACCAGTAAATAAATTATTTGAATTATTTTTAGAAACATATGCATCATTGGAATTATTATATAAAATAAAAACTTTTCCAGAACTTTTTCTTTCTACCGTACCTGTAAAAAAATTAAATTTTGAATTATTAAAACCAAAATTTTCTCCTAATTGATTAATTGTTCGATCTGCTATTAAATTTTTGAGTAATAAAGACAATTGGTCTTCAAAATATTTATTTTTACTAAGTTTTAATTTTTTAAATATTTTTTGGAAATTCAAAGGACCCGGTGATAACTTAAGTAATTCAACTAATTTAATTTTTAATTTATCTAAATCTAAAATTTGATTGGTATATCTTTTTTTTTTCATGTGTTAAAATTAACAAATTGAATGTGAAATTAAATTAAATTCAAATTCTGATTTTTATTAAAATTATTAATTAATGAAATATTTAATACTAATTTTGATAATTTTATAACTATATTTGTAAACTTATAAATTATATTTTTTAAAACAGAATATTACTATGAAAAAGTTTTCAATTTTAATTTGTGTTTCATTATCTCTAATTTGTTTGAAAGTTTATTCACAAGAGCATATTGAAAATCTAAGTTATGATCACGAAGATAAACATCATCAAGATAATGACCACCAACATTGGCATGCAACTGAATATTTTCAAGATCAATTATACAATAAGTTCCCAGAAAAAGCTAATAATGCCAAAAAAATGAGTAATGATTTTGAAGTTTTTAACAAAAAAACCCAAAATAAAAATTTAAATGAAACATTGATAATCCCAACAGTTGTTCACGTTATATATGATAATAACAGTAGTAATATAAGCAAGGAATTCATAAAAACTGGAATTGATAATATGAACTTAGATTTTGCAAGATTAAATTCTGACACTTCAAGTATCCCTTCTGTTTTTTTTGATGTAGCTGCTAACACAAAAATAGAATTTAGACTCGCAAATTTAGATGATAATGGAAACTGTACAGAGGGAATTACTAGAACTTTTTCAAGTCTAACTAATAACGCAAATAATGATGTAAAAGCATTAGTTCAGTGGGATCCAGAAAAATATTTTAACATCTGGATTGTAAATTCCATTGGATATCCTGATCAAGGACTTATAACTGCGGGTTATGCTCAGTTCCCTTTTAATCTCCAAGAATTCCCGGAAACTGATGGTGTTGTAATAAGAGCTGACAGTTATCAAGAAAGAACTCTTGTGCATGAGGCTGGTCACTGGCTCAATCTTATTCATCCATGGGGTGATGATGATTGTGGTAATGACCAAGTTGATGATACTCCAACTGCTAAAGATGCAAATTTTGGTGTTTGTGATTTTAATGGTGATCTAGCAGGTGGAAACTTCCCATATAATGTTGGAGCTTGCGACCCTTCTCCTGGTCAAACTATTACCCAAGAATCTGGTGAAATGTTTATGAACTACATGGATTATTCAAACAGTGCGTGTCGTCAAATGTTTACTCTAGGTCAAGCTGATAGGATGAGAAATGCAATAAGTTTTTTAAGATCTAATCTTTGCGTAAGTGAAAATACCTTAATGGCTGGTGTAAGTGATGAATATATAAACAATATGTATTCGACTGATTCTACTTTGAACTATCTAATTGATACATTAGTTATTAATGGACTTCAAACAGACTCAATAATGTCACCTAATTTTGATACAATATTTTACAATTCTTTTGTTGTAGATACTAGTTTTCAAATCTCTCAAACCTTCCTAATAAGTGATTCTTTACCTTCAATTGATACTATCTGGAGTTATGATACTTCTTATGTCGAATTATTTAATATTGATACTTCTTTTGTAACTATTTATGAAAATAACCTTATGCCTGGATGGGCCTCAATTGCTAATTCAAGTCTTTCTATTGATTCAACATTAAATACTTATCTAGATTCTAATTTAGTTTCTTTCACAGTTTTCTCTGAAGAAATTGATGGTGTTATTGTTAATGATACTGTAATGAATTACGAATTTTTTACCAATACTGACAGTACTTGGATCTTTGATTCTGTTATCAATGTAACATTCGATACAATAATTAACCAAAGTTTTGATTTTTCTAATTATCCTGACTTTTTCCTTGAATTTGATGAAACTAATAATATTATATTAAATGTTTTTAAACTGGATAGTATTGAATATTACACCTACGATGAATCTTTGAATTTACTATGTCCTCCAATATCTGATTTTGTATCTAATTACACTTATGGCTGTGTTGGAGATAATTTTATTTTTTCTAGTTCCTCCTACAATGCACCTGTTGATAGTATTTTGTCATACAATTGGACTTTTGAGGGTGGTACTCCTAGTACGTCAGATCAACCTAATCCATCTGTTACTTATTCATCGTCTGGCAACTATGATGTCTCTTTAACACTTACCAATAGCAGTGGAGATAACACCAAAGTAAAAAGTGGGTTCATAAATATCTATTCAGAATCACAAAATATTACTTTACATTCAAGTCATAACTTTTTTGATCCAAATTACATTCAAGACTTCGAATCTCCTGAATTTCCTGACTATAGTGATGAAAAATTAAATTGGGATATACTTGATTCCCAATCTTGGGAAAAAACAGATATTGCTGGAAGCCCAGTTTGGGGACAAGACAGTAAACACTCGATAAGAATAAGAAGTGAAAATTTTGATATAGATGAAGTTCATACGATTATAACACCTAGTTTTAATATTTCTGGGTTAAGTTCACCTCGAGTTTACTTTGATATTGCATATGCTAAAAAAAATCAAGCCTCTAACGATATTTTAACTATTTCATCATCAGAAAATTGCGGTAGGACATGGATTCCTAAATTTACAGCTAATTCAGAGGAACTAGCAACAAATGGAGGTCAACCTTATTACTTTGATTTTGTTCCAAATGAAAGTCAGTGGGTTAGATTCAATACTAGTCCATTAAGTGCAACATCAAATACTCAATTTAAAATTGAATTTACGGGTAGCAACGGAAATTGGTTATACTTAGATAATTTTGTCTTAAGTAGTAGTAACGAGAACCCTCTAAAATTAAATGAAAATATTTTAAATCTTGATTTTGCTATATATCCAAATCCTTCAATTGATGATGCGACCATACAACTTAATTTTATTAATAAAAATATCTCAATTTCTGTTTCTAATATCTATGGAGCAGAAATTGCAAGACAAAATTTTAAAACTTCAAGACTAAATAACTCAATTAAAATATCTGAGATTTTAAATAATAATACTAAATTAGAATCTGGGATATATTTAGTTGAAATTCAACATAATTTTGTCAAATCCGTCAAAAAACTTATAATCTACTAAATCAAATATTTGAAATATTATATCAAACTTCAAATAAAAAAGGGATGATCATTAGAACATCCCTTTTTATTTATATCTAGATTAATTGCTTTTATTTCACAACTTTCTCTACTGTTCCATCACTATACACATTAAAGAGTACAACTCCTCTT
>MDTB01008787.1_pt1 | contig 22488 bp, 8 predicted proteins | sample 811161 | NCBI WGS metagenome assembly MDTB01 (sample SAMN05326650, study PRJNA326480) | marine metagenome | isolation source: seawater | place: Mediterranean Sea | collected 2009 | reverse complement strand
TTGGGTTACTTCTACAGAAGTAACAATGGGTATTGGCGAATCACTATCAGATAATTCAGTATCTAATACCAGCACTGTCAAAGCAAGAATCACTATGCCTAATGCAAGTTCTGCTTGGAGTTTCGATGATGGGCACCAGATTACTATTAGATTGGAGAATGATGGAGGAATCTCCAGTTCACAAAATATCAAGGTATTCATACCAGAAACTTATGGAATTGAAGTGACAGATATAGTAGAAGAAACAGGTGTTTCACCTGGTGGAACAGCTACTTTCTCCTTTACCATAACCAACACAGGTAACGGAAATGATAACATAAAGATTGAACAAACCAATTCTCTTGGTACAGGTTGGGAAATTGCTCCTGGATTAACTTACTTGAATATCACTAAGGATGACTTTAGAAGCCAGACTTTCACAGTTTATGCACCTTCAGATTTCACATCTGGTGAGGTTCAAGCATGGATTACGGTCTCGAGTGAAGATGGAATAACCAACACCACGGTAGAAGTCGATATTTATTCAGCAAGAATTTCTCTGAGCGTTGAACAATCATCAGTAAATGAAAAGTCATATCAAAATGAAATTGGAGGCGGAGAATTAATTATCCCTGTTGAGAATTCAGGATTTAGATCTGCCGGCACAGTAGTAGTTTATGCTAACAGAACTGATGATGCAGGCGTGACGCTTGAATCATTCACTCCTCAAACTATTTCGGTCGGCGCTGGTCAAACAGTAGATGCAGTGTTCCAATTGAATGCTACTTCTAAGATTGATCAACGTTACTTAGTTAGTGTTGATGTCCAAGGCGATGATGTCAATTTCACTTCAAATACAGTCGAACCGTTTGATTTTGACCTTCCAACTAAACTGAATGTTGAAGAAGATACGTCTGTTTGGCTAATGGTGATTATCTTTGCATTAACTATTCTTGTCGCTTACGGTGGTTTGAAGGTTGCAAGAAACAAATCATCTACGAGATTCTGATTTGAGACAAGCCATTAAATGCTTATCTCGGTCATAGAGACTCAGTGGTGCTGATTTGAGTAGTTTGGATAATGTCGAACTTCTTCCTGAACCGGAAGATGACAGGATTCTTTCTGCAATTGACCCATCTGTGGTTGGTTTCCAAGACGAGTGGCGTTCAGAAGTTACTGGCTGGGCTCCAATGGTAGCAAAGCCCATACACCGTGTCAGAGGACGAAGATTTCTTTATACCAACATAACGTTATTTGCAATCCTAGTGACATTGATGCTCTGGGTTTGGCAATCTGGATTTATGTTCATAGAATTGCCACCCCCAAAATCTGAGTGGGCAATTGAGCAAGCGGGTTTCGAAGATGACATTCTCGATGGATTGACTGGTGAAGGAGTTCGAGTTTGTATTGTTGATACAGGTATTGATATCTCTCATTCAGCATTCGAAGGTGTTCAAGTTGTGTTTAAAGACATGATTTCAAATTCTGTAAGCCCTGTAGATTATGGCGTAATTGCCCATGGAACTTTAATGGCTGGAATACTTATTTCACAATCTCATCAAATGGGAGTTGCGCCAGGGATTACCCTTGGTGTTGTAGCAGCTTTGGATGATGATGGCTCCGGAATGAATACCGCAGGTGAACAGACAATTTCAGATGCCATCGAATGGTGTATTGAACAGTTTTCTGCCGATATTATTTCTCTTTCATTGGGTGGTGCTCAAACCGATGGTATGACAAGAGAAGGACCAAGTGTCTCTTCAACAAGAAAGGCACTAGATAGGGGTATTTTCGTTGTGGCAGCTGCTGGTAACGATGGTGGAAACGGTGATGATGGCCGCGTTTCGGTTCCAAGTAATGTCCCATTGGCCATTTCAGTGGGGGCATCTGCTGAAGGTGGAGAACTTTGGGTCAATAGTTCAAAAGGTAATCAAATAACATTTGATGGAGTTCAACGTATGCATCCAAATCAAAAGCCAGAGATTATAGCACCTGGTGTTGGAATAATAAGTACGGGTACAGAAGATTCTTGGTTCTCCAGTAGTGGCACTTCAGATTCAACTGTTTTTGTTACAGGAGCATTGGCCTTGATATTAGAAGACCAACCACAATTACGATCATCTGTCACTCAAGATAGTACCTGTATTGGCGAAGTCAAACAGTCATTACGACAAAGTGCTAGTGAGTCAATTTACCAACATGATGACGCATCTGGCTATGGTAATTTAGACGCAGGGGCTTGGTTAGAAGAAGTTAGAGCAATGCCTAATTGTTAATTTTAAATCATCAATTTTGATACTTTTCGTAAAAATTGATATTTTTAACCTATAAAAATTGATATTATAGCCTATTTTTGATACAATTAAACTCCCTTTAAGGGAGCAGTATTATATTCGTCCCATCAATGGGGAACTTAGAGGCCAAACAATGTCGAACAATAAGTCTGGAAAAAGTATCTCTTTAGTTATGCTATTAATTCTATCATCTTTAACTGGAATGTTAATACTGCCTAATTCATCTGCAGCAGGTATTAATCAAACCACCTCTGGTATCCTCAATGGTCAAGAAACGTGGTCTGGAACGCATACTCTTACCGGCAATGTAACGGTCGCTCCTGGAGCAAGTTTGGTGGTTAGTACGGGTACTACAGTAAATATTCCATATGGAAAGCACATTGATGTAGAAGGTGCCATATGTGTTGCATCTACTTCTTGTGGTGCTTCTTCAGATGGAAGTGCTTCCTCTAAGACTAGATTCACATGGACATTACCAACTGACTACACTATTCGTGGTTCATGTGTTGTCAGCATAGATACCGCTTGTGGAGGTGGAATGGTGATTAGAAATACAATTGACCAATCCAAGACTGGATTGAATCATATTACTTTCACAAATGCCTATGGTTTTGAAATGGGTGTAAATACATTAACCGGTATTTCTGCAAAATATTCTGCACTGGTGTTTGATGGTTCCAATACTAATGCAAATGGCTTAGAATTTAGTAATGTCAACGCAAGTAATATCCTACTGGTTGATTTAGCCAATCCTTCTATTACAGATTCAACACTCAATCTTGGTATAGATGATTATTCTATTGGAAAATCCGCTGCTCTTTCAGCATATGGTGCTGGTGCCGGTATTTCTGATCCATTTACTGTATCTGGAGTGACTTTTACAGGTGATTCTGAAGGTACATGTGGTAATAATGGCAATGGTATTTCCATGGTGTATGTTGAGAATAGTTATTCTGATATTGATAACATCGATATCACTGATAACGGATATGGTTTGTTTTTCCAACAGTCGTCCGGGGAATTAACAAATTCAGCAGTCACAGTTAACTGTGCAGCAGTGGACACTAAAGGTCTCAAACAAACAGGAGATATTAAGCACACTTTGAAAATTGAGAACAATGTATTCACTACAACTGACGGGGCTGGAATTACAGCTTATGACCAAGCCCAGATATCTGCATCAGGGAACACGATATCAGGTGCTGAGAGTGGTTCTGGTATTGCAATTCGTTCCTCAATCGCAACTTTAGAGAATAATATTGTTGGACCGATTGGCGGATATAATGGTCTTTGGATATATGGTACATCAGACGTCGTGGCAATAGGTAATACATTCTCAGATACAGCAAGAGAGCCAGTTGTTCATGGGGAATATCATTATCAAGATTCTGGATGGCCGTCTATACAACCATCTGAATCTCGACTCTACATGGAAAATAATATAATTTCTAATAATTCTGGAACATGTAGTTCTCAAAAGATGTATGGTGGAGAATTCCAATGCCCTGCAATTCATATTTTCCGTAGTTCAGCTACTCTGTACAACAATACAGTTACAGACAGTGTAGGTGACGCTCTTAGAATTAAAGGTGGTATTGTTAATGTACAAGGTAATGTAATGCAAACCGAGAGTTTTGGAGTAAATATATCTCACCACGATGATAACTATGGAAATAAATATGGTTCAATAGGTTATTTTTCAGGAAATACTTACACTAATGCAACTCAAGTTTACAACATTACTGAATCAAGAGTAACAATTCAATCAGAGTATATTCCAGATGCTGGTGGAAATGAAATTTATCCTATTCAACTTAGATGGTTGAATTCAGAATGTCCTGCAGTTCAAAATGAATGTCTACAAGTTCCAGATACTTATCAAATGCCACCAGTAGGTATGCCAATGTCTCTAGAATTAGTCAATAATTCTACAGTTTTATCATATGCTGGGTTACAAAATTTTGATACATCAAAGATTCATGTCCAAAACCAAAACTCAGCATGGGGAACTCAAGTAAGAGAGGGTGAATTAGTAAGATTCCAAATTAAAGCCTCGAATAGCAACGTTAACGAAGCGACGGTTTTAATCAAGAATTCTACTGGTTTCCCATTATATTCTCTAACTACAGATCAGTTTGGATACACTCCGGAAGTAACGCTACCAAGCGATTTCTACTTAGACAGAAATTGGAACAATCAAGTTGGCGAGCAAGGTGTAACAGTCGTCGTTGACCCTGGGCCACCAGCAAGTACCACAACTATGGATGAGAATACTTGTTCTGATGGGTATGATAATGATGGAGACACTCTTACTGATGCTGATGACCCAGATTGTGTATCGGGTAGAGAAATACCTTCATACAGTGTTGAGGCATATAAATTTGGAAAGGGTGTCTATGAATTCGACTTCACTTTAACAGGACCTATTGATGACATCATCAATTTGGACAACATGCCTCCTAGCGTTACATTGACTCAACCTGAATTTACCTCTTTTGCACGTACAGTTTCACTCAGTGGTTCAGCATGGGATGGAGAAGCACCACCATATGCTACAGACATAATTGCAATGCAGAAACAATTCGGTTATGTTGAGGAAGTTCAGATACAACCTCCTGGTTCTAGTCAATGGTATTCAGCAGTTGACACCTCAAATTCCGGCGGAGAAATTACACAAGAAAGTTATCCTTTCAGTACCTGGACATTCGATTGGGATATGTCAACATATCCTGAAGGTGAAGGCGATGTTACTTTCAAAGTACGTTCTTATGATGGTTTGGAATATTCTCCTCTAACTGTTAGAAAGTTCAAATTGAATCTTGAAGCTCCTTCGATAATAATCAATACACCATCTGATGGCCAATCACATTCTCCTAGTTCTTCTAAAGGCTCTGTAGTTTCATTTAGCGGAACTGCTTCAGACCAATATTCTGGAATTCAAGGAAGCGACATTCAAAAGATATGGTTCGAAATTAGAAATGAAGCAAATGGCCAAACATCCAAGTTCAGTATTAATGCAGAAGTTGGACAATCACTAACTGCATGGTCATATGATTGGGATTACTCAATCTATGAAACTGGTCAGTATACATTTACAATTTGGGCTGCCGATAGTGACTTCTGTACAATCGACTACAACGCAGATACTTGTGATGCTAAAAGTCTCGCAGTGAATATACAAAATGATAATTCAATACCAGGAATTGTGCTAGAAAGTATGTATGAATCTCAAGTTATTAGAGGAAGTGCTTCAACACCAATTAGTGGTTATGTGTGGGATAATGATGGTATAGTTACCAGAGTGGAAATTGATATTTATCAAGGAGGCAGAAATACTGGAAATTCCCCTACTAGCATTATTATTAGGCAAGACCAAATCGATTCAGGAGTGTTCAATAGTTCCTGGGATTTAACTAATGTTTGGAAAACTAACAGTCTGCCGCATAACTCGAATTATGAAATAGTTCTACGTTCCTTTGATGGTGAAGATTTCTCTGAAGAGGAATCTGTAACAATTACAATTGATAATTCTGTAGATAATCTGGCTCCAATCTTTGACCCATCGGGATGGGCTAATACGGTAAGTGTATATTGTGATGAGAATTCAAGAAATCTGAACCGTTGTGGAAAAGGCGCTGTATTCGACTTGAATAATTACTTCACAGACCCCGAAGGTGGTGTATTAGTCTTCGAAGTATATGATGACCCTAGTACTGAAATCGATAATTTTTATGATTCATATTTCTCGATATCGGTAGATGGAATTGCTACATATAATCCTTCAGCTTCCCGTTCAGACCAAATTAAAGATTGGTCATTGATCGATGTCAAATTTAAGGCTACAGATGCTAGTGAACTTGCAACACTTTCACGGCTCGTGGATATTGATGTTAATGCCATTAAGTTCACAGTTATTCGTGATAATGTTGATTCGATAGTGACTACCTCCGACCCGGCGTCTTTCTCTGGAGTAGGTTTGCCAAATAGTCTTGTTAAGGCCCGATTCGATTCTAGTTCAGGTCAAGAAATCAACTCTACTAGAGTACTTTCTGATGGAAGTTGGCAAATGTTCGTTACTACAAGTCAGTTGGGTTCAGCAGATTCCAGGCAAGTAGTTTTCGAAATGGATGGCCAGTTATTTAGTAGTACAAACGATAATGAAAATACCCAATTCTCTTTGGCTTTAACTTCGGAAGAAGAAAGTTCTAACCTTCTACTTATTATCATAATAATAGTAGTTGCACTAGCAGTTCTTGTTGGAGTTGGTGCATTCTTCTTCACATTTGAAGAAGAACTTGATGACCTAATTGAAGAAGGTTACAGCACTGAGCAAGCAGCTGACCCTTATGCTTGGGCTAAGTCGAAGAGTGTTCCTGAGATACCAGCAACTAATCAGCCAGTACAACAAATACAACCAGTCGTTCAACAACCAGTTCAACAAGTCCAACAGGTAGTTCAACAAGCAGCCTCTTCTCAGCATCCAGGATGGCTATGGGATGAAACAACAGGTCAATGGGTACCAGATCCAAACTACGTACCTGGTCAAAATTGAGGAATTAAAATGGTTTCAAATGCCAAACCTGGCGTTCAGGAAAGGATTCTTCTTCACTTGTTAGATTATTCTGATTACAAAAGTAGTGTAGAAGTACCTTTTTCACTTTCCCAAATGGGAATTGCAAATGCTGTTGCTATTGCTCGCTCCAATGTCCCTAGGGCTATTGCTGGATTGAAAGACCAAGGTTTACTCATAGAGAGGCAGGCTCACGTCAAGGGAGTATCTAGAAAACGTAAGGCGTATTTCTTGACAGATTCTGGAATGAATGTCGCTGAAGAAACTTGGAATGAACTTCGTAGTTTCCCTTTAAGATGTATTCTTGAAGATGGTCAAATTTCTAATACTAACCTTGGGGAAATAAATACAATTTTACCTTTCAGTATGCGCTCTGTCGATATAATTAGATATCTAGATGAAAATTGTATTTTAGATGTGAGAATGTTATCTGCTGACTTGATTGAAAGAGATTTATCTAAGCATGTAGAAAAGCAATTGGTCACATCACTTGGTGATTTACCACGTTTGAGGCATTTTTACGGTCGTGAAAAAGAACTTGATAATATGTGTAATCTTTTGGATGCTAGAGCGACAACTTTGATGATTCCAGGAATAGCTGGGATTGGTAAAACCACTATGGCATCTAAATTGATTGAGCGTTTCATGCACAGACGCAACTTATTTTATCACAGATGTCAAGATTGGGAGGGTTCTCGTTCATTCTTGGAGGCAATTGCAGATTGGTTAGCAAATATTGGAGATTCCACATTTGCCGATTATATCGCAACTACACCAATTCCTAAACCTGCAGATTCTGCTAGATTGCTTATTGATGCATTAGGAGGCGCTCCATCACTGATAGTTATCGATGATTTCCATAAAATTTCAGATACCACTCTTCATCAAACCTTCCAAGCAATGGCTTTGGGGCTGCTAGGTAGTGAGGAAGAAATCGGATTGGTTATGTTTTCTCGTTCATTCAAACCTGTAGTCCCTGCCAAAGATGCTGAAGGAAGAATTGCAAGTTTAGTACTGCCTTTGGATGGTTTAGATTCCGATTCAGGTCGTAAATTACTAAGTAGTTATGAGGACTTGGGTGAAGAGCAATGGTTGTATATCCATGGTATTTCTCGTGGTCATCCACTCGTTCTCGAATTGATTAATCGTGGTGCTTCCGCAGGAGCATTCCATGAAACACTAGAAAATTATGTTACTGTGGAAATATTTTCTAAATTGAGTGCAGAGCAGAAGAGACTCCTTTCAGCCTTGTCGATTTATCGTGAGCCAGTTCCATTAGGTGCTCTCGCTGAACAGAATTTAGATACCGATGAGTTAGATTCTCTAGTAGAGCAAGGATTAGCAAGACAAGTTGAAGCAGAAATTTATGATGTTCACGATTTAATTCGAGAATTCTTACTAAGAAGTTTAGATGACAAGATGAAAATCGAATCTCATTCGAAGTGTGCTGATTGGTATTCCAAAGCCAAGCAGACACCAGGTTTCACAGTTGAATTGATTTATCATTTGATTAATTCAAACTCGAATGAAGAGGCGGCAAAAATAATTGTTGAAGATGGTAGAGGACTAGTGGCACTTGGGCACATGGAACTATTAGGCTTGATGGAGAACATTGAATTATCTGATATCAAACTTGAATCAAAGACAAGAATCAATCAATTACAAGGTGAAATAATGGCTTTACTTGGTCGCTTTGAACATGCTAAAGAAGTATTCGATGAAGCACAGAGTGGAGCCCTTGAGTTGAAGAATATTCCAATACAAGCAGAAGTTTTGTCTGCATTAGCAGATATTGCTTTGAAGCAAGGTAATTTAGAAGATGCTCTATCAATGCATAATGAAGCATTGAAAAATTTCATTGAACTTGGTGACGCTAAGGGTGCAGCTAGAACTTACAACAATATGGGTTACTTACTTAGAAGAAAAAACGACCGTGCTAAGGCTTTGGAGTCTTACGGTGAAGTAGAGACAATTCTAGAACAGAATGATGATCTCGAGTTGATTTCTGCACAACTTATTCTAGCACGTTCTTTCCTTGATTTAGGGGAAACAGAACGAGCAAGAAAACATGCATTAGATGCATTTGAAAAGTCTGACAACTCCGAGAATCAGCAGATTCACGCTCGTGCTCAAGCGGTATTGGGACGTTATCATGCAAAAATTGGAGATCTAGACGTTGCGTCTCATCACTATTCGAATGCTCTAGAAGCAATGGGTGAAGAAGGAGATATTCTTTCAATGGTCGATATCACCATTTTACTGGGTGAAGTATTGCAAGATGCTGGACGGGTTGAAGAGGCTATGGAGCATTTCCGTGAAGCATTAATTATTGCCGAGGCCAATGATTTACGAATGCAGATTGGGGAATTATTAACACGATTAGGGACTGTTGCATCAGATAAGTCACGTAGAATGGAATATCTACAGAGGGCACTTTCTGTATTCCGAGAGTTAGGTGCTAAATCAAGAATGAAGGACGTTCAAACACAAGTCCATAACGCAGTAATGGGAAGATGATTACTGAGGCCTTTCTAGTTGAACACTAGTTATGCCATCTGAGTGAACAACCCATATTGTGCTAATTCCTGATAGTTTAACCTCGCCAGAATGCTGACCACTTCCAGCACCGGAAATTGAGACTTCTAAATCGAGATTACCAGAGCCATCTTCTAAAATAAGTAAATTATCTGTTAAACTTAGGGTGAATTGATTTTCATCCGCTTCTGTGGCGCGCCAATAAATCGATTCAGAATATTGAATGTCACCCATTCTACTTGCTTCATCTGCACGCTCAACTGCAGCTGCAATATCGCCTAAGTTTGCTTGTATTGCCTGCTCATTCCATCGTTCTCTTGTCGCTGTTTCAATGTCCCAAGCCCATAGGCTGAACATTGAAAGAAGTAGTACGCCGAGTAGAAATGTGAATATGTACCCTAGTTCAGTTGCGGCAGCACTTGTATCTTTTCGGAGATTTGAGTTATTCATCCAATCACCTCTCTTACCATCACATCTAGAGATGAAATCTGTAATGAAAATTGAATAGGTTCACCGCTGGTGTGCCAAACTGCTTCTGAAGTTCCAATACTTGGGTCAGGTACCCACCCAACATAATCGGTCAGTAAGTCTAGTCTTCCAGGGTAAACAGCCCAATCTTCGCTTAATTCCAAACCATCTGATGCATCATTAGCAATTGCAGAACCATAAGGTTCAGACCATCCTCTTCTAACCTCATAAGCAATATCTGATGCAAGAGATTCTCTAGATGATAACTCGATGTCTAATATCAGACTCCCTCCACCAATCACTCCTTCAGTAGACGGATGGAGTGAAGGGATAGTAGCAGCAAATCTAGGTCCTGGTCCTGAACGGTCAATTGGTTCACGAATTATTGTTGGATTGAATTCAGGATGATTTGTTACGATTGCCCCACCTGAGTATGCTACTTCCATACCTGTTATCGATGATGAGAATGAATAAGCCAGCCTAGATAGATGAAATACCCAAGATGTAGCAAGGTTAGAATGAGTAGATCCTCCTTCATGTCCAATCAAGGTAATCTTTAGACTTGCAGGGAAATTACCCTTCTTCCATGCTTCTATCACCTTGAAATTTTCTTGACCACTCATTGAATCCCATGGTAATTCTACAGTTATCCAACCACTGGCCATCATATTGACACTGCTGCATCTCTGAGCACCATCATGTGTTGCTTGCACAAGTCCACTATCCCCTGTTAAATGATGTACTTTTATCGGGTGTCCATCTGTGACAGTCATTTGGTGAGTTCCAGATGTAATTACTTGCATCATATTTTGTACTTGGTTGTCAATAGAACCTTCGATATCAGAATCTCCACTGATATTCCATTCACTTGAACTGCCAGCACGAGAAATCGATAGTGAATGGGTTTGAGAATCATTTGGGATAATTATTTCATGCAGAATTCCAGATGATGCTCCAGTATCAGAAGCAGGAATTAGATGAGCTCCTTTTGCGGGATTTCCTTGATTAGATACTTTCCATGTTGCAAAAACATCACCATCAGCATCTAACATTGGAGCCCCATTAATGCCTGCTGGAGGCCACGCTACAGTTGTAGAGCCAAGAGCAGCAACCGAAGTTCCTCCTCCACGCCACGTTATTGTGACACTATCAACTCCAGGATTAGTAAATTCCATTTTACCTTCGAGGGAAGGAGAAATGAATGAATGACCTAGATAATTTCCATCCTGACTAATTAGAGTAGTTGCTCCACTCAAATTATTAACTTCAGTTTGTAAAATCAATTGTGAATTAGTACTGGTGGTAATTCTTAATACCTCAGGTTGAGGTAGTATAAATTGATAGGTAAAAGAGACACCAGTTCTAAATTCTTCACTATCTATCGCATAGTGAGTTTCAGAAATAGTTGAAGATTCTATTTGAATTTGATTTGAATCCTCGCTAGTAATATGAATTCGACTTTCACCTGCCTCCATAGGTATGTTCCATGTCTTTCCAGTATTGTCAGTTGGAATTGCTTCTGTTGGTGCGATAAGAGAAGTTCCTCCTTCGCCTTTGGAATAAATTACTACCAATTCATGTGAAGAAGTTATTTCAGGATTACTATTTGATGTTAAGTCTACAAAAGTCGACTCATATATCTGCAAGTCTGCAGTTTGAACAACCTCTCCTTGATCAGTAATTCTAACTTCGACAGGTCCAAGAGGAATCGCTAAACCTGTTGATATGGCGATATTGGCGCTATCAGCCCAAGCCGGCGGAGTATAGATAAATGGTCTAGACGGACCTAGTCTTAGGTCATCAAAGCACACTGCTGAAGTGAAAGACTCGGGATGCTTTATTTCCAATGAGTTGTCAAAATCCAAGACACCTTTCATTCTAAAACTAGATTCATTTTGCCAGGTTGATGAGTACCACATACCGCCACGGCTTACATCCCACTCTAGCGAACCATCCAGTGGAATTAGTTCTACTTGAGTTGCATCTCCTGGCATTCCATTTTCACTAAGTGATTCAGTTTGCTCAGCTAAAATCATCATTTGTGCAGACATGTCTCCTCTTTCGATTGAGCCTTCCAATTCTTCTATAATTGGTACCATCGAAACTAACATTAAGCCAATAATGGAAACTACTCCACCAAATAGAAGAACGGTGGCAACTGCAGCGGAAACTGCCTCTTCATCTCTAATAGAGTTTAATCTCATTTCTGAACCACCACCTGTTGTATATTCACATCAAGGTAAAGCGGAATTCCTTGTGTTTCAACAGTGATTCCATCGAAACCACTAGAGCGTTCATAAGGAACTAATCCGGTGAATGTATCCAATGTTCCTGAAGCACGATTTAGATAATAATCCGAAAGCCATAATTCATTATACTGCGGAGTGATTACTGCTGCTATTTCATTGGACATAGTGAATCGTAGATTATAGCCCAATCCCGAAAATGGAGTTAAAGTTCCAGATGATAAAATATCAATGCCAAGTGTTGAAGAGATCCCCAGTGTACCATTTACTTCGATATTAGTGAGAAGTATAGAGATCCTGTATTCACCAGATGCCAATTCATCAAATTGAATATTCGGATATCGACTAATTTCCCATGGAGAGTTGGGAAAATGTTCGATTCTAGCACTATTAGCAATATTTATTTCATGCTCGCCAGATTCGAGCGTCGTGATGATCTTCAATCCCGATATTGGATAAGTAATACTGCGGTGAATAGGATTATCTTCACTATCATATACAGTTATCATTTTCCAACCTGAAGTGATTAAACCATAAGTCACAATAGACTCAGTTTGTGAGGCTATGAATGATTCTTCAAAATATGACTCACTGGTGGTAATAGATACTTTGCGTGCGGTTTCATTAATCGAACTTATTCCTATCGAATTATCCGATATACTACGAATCGATATCTGGTCGGTTGAAACCATGTCCGCAGAAATTGTCCACAACTCAACATTACTTACACCTTGAAGGAGGGAGTTTTGCATGGATAATTTATGACGTATTCCAGTTCCATTCGGTGAATCTCCTACAACATCAATTCTATCTTCAATCCTATCAGCAATTCCAGTTGCTTTGTTCCAGTTGGTATTATCCTCGAAATCAGATAGATATGGGTTCAAAAATACCCATACGCCGCCCATGATACTAACGACCATTGCAAGCATCATTATCACCCCAAGAACTTCGCTAACTCCACGTTCATCTCGAGTGATATTATTGTCAAGTTTGGAGCGGCGAATACTTGACATGATACTCTCATGCTTCGGTATCATTTAGGCATTGACCTTGTCAAAGGTACTTTTTCAATGAATTCGAACATTTATTCATTGCTCAGATTTACTTTTTATCGTGACAACATTCTGATGCAAATCACCTTTTCCATTGACAAAATGAGTTTTCTCAGGACCATCTTGCAGAGAAATATCGATGTCCCCACTAAAAAAGTCACCAATGTGGTATAGTATTGTAGATTCAGCCAAATGTGGTGAATTATTTTTTTCGCTTAAGTGAGTTAGTACAATGCTTCGAGTATTATCAGTACAAACTTCTGCTAGAAATTCACCCGTTTGTTTATTGGAAAGGTGGCCGCCACGACTTCTGATCCTTTCTTTCAATGAATAAGGGTATGGACCGTTATTTAGTAAATCTTCATCATAATTGGCTTCAATAGAAATATGTTGGCAATTGTGAACATGTTTGACCAATTCATCAGTCCATGACCCTAAATCTGTAATTACAGCGGCTCTTTCACCACGATAATTGGCCACAAATGCGACATTATCAGCCCCGCTGTGAGGGACTGGAACGGTTAGAATTGACAAGTCATCTCCTATCTTAATCAAATCTAGAGAACCGAAATAAGTGGTTTTCATCGGGTCTAAATTTAGTTCCATCGCCGTTCTCTCGTTAGCTAGAACTTGGATTCCCCATTTCTTTTGGGCTATTGCAGCTCCTCCTCCATGGTCTCCATGGTGGTGACTAATCATTATACAATCAATGTCTGTTGGCGATAAGTTCATTCTTCCAAGTCGTTTTTCTAATTGCCTGCCGCTGAATCCTTGGTCAAGTAGTACACAAACACCACCAGCCTCTACCAAAGTAGAGTTCCCTCTACTTCCAGTACCAAGGTGCGTAATGCTCATTGCCATGCCAATCAATTAATGCGCATCGCGTACGGGTCTTGAATAAATCTATATTAATTCGATAAATAATGGAATTAATGGATAGATTCACATAATCGGTGGACAAATATAAGTTAATATCTAATAAATTGTATGAACATCGCTCCATCATGCTCTTAAGTGTAGAATGAGACAATCGATTTAGCGAAGCGTACGCTTTGTAGTGTGGAATGTAAATGCGTCGAAGCCAATCTACTCTTTTGATCACTGTTGCCGTTGTCGTAAGTTTACTTTTCATGTCGCAATTCCCTGTTATTTCCCCAGTTTCCAACGTCCACCCCGACTCTACTAATTTTGAAAAACCACCTACTACTGATTCCGATGGAGATGGGATTCCAGATGTTCATGAAGATATATTTGCAGAGTGGATTAATTTCACTGCAATAGACGGACGTTCAGTATCTATGCCTGGCATGGATAAAGACGATGCATCTGATGCTTTAGTAGATAATGACAAAGATGGATTGAATGCTACAGAAGAGTATTGTTGGCCATATCCCGCGATATGTATAGACCCCGGTTTTTCACGAGGATTGACTGGAGTTGTAGATGGTGAAGGTGTTAGAAGTTATTTGGACCCAAGAAGTTCAGATACTGATGGTGATGGAATGCCAGATGGATATGAGGCATACATGTGCTTAAGAATCGGCGGTTATGATTCTATTTCTCAACGCTATGATTGTGATAGTTTTGACCCACTCAATGCGAGTGATATGTTAGAAGACCCAGATTATGATGGCTTCGATGTAAATCGAGATGGAATTCTTTCATCCACCGAGTGGTACACTTCATCTGAAGAATATAGTTTTGGTTCGCCGGCTAACCACACTACTGAGTTAGATGGCCTCTGGTGTATAGCAACTCTACCAGAGGGTTCGATTCTTACCAATTGGCCATATATCCCTACTGGTGCTAATGCAACTTTCCAGAATCTACTTTCAGCCTGTGCTACCGATTCAACAACTCAGATTGGTGAAGATATGTGGTTGGGTACAGACCCGTTGCTAGAAGATTCTGACCGATATAACTGGGATGGATATCTCTTGAGAAACATATATCCTTCTTTTGGTGATGGAATACCAGATGGTTGGGAAGTTCACTTTGGATTAGATCCTTTAAACAGAAGTAGTGCATTATTTGATGGTGATAACGATGGATGGGATTCAAATAGAGATGGTGTTTTATCCCCTGATGTAAGTAGAACTCCTACAGCGCTCAAGTTAGGAGAGCAACTTTCAAATCTTGAAGAGTATCTGATTTATGAGGATGATGGAAATAATGTTATGGCAGGTTTAAAATCTGTAATTTATGACGCTCATGAAGAATCATCTTTGTATCATTACCCTATCACTTTTGGAGCACAGAGTGAACCATATAGCATTCTTAATCATGATGTTCGAGGGATAGAAGTAGTTGACAAGATTGTGTATGTCACAACAAAATATGGATTGACTATTTTCGATTATGAAACTACATCCAGTGTTGATATTTGGATGCCCCAAGGTGTTGAACTATTTGATTCAGAATTAGTGTATGATGATGAGGAATTATATGCGATAGCATTTGCCTCAAGCATTGGTTTGGGAGTGGCTAGAATACAATTAGATGGTTTTACTGACTCTCTTAGTACATGGGATTGGTCTTCATCTGAATCTATCAGTTCTATAGCAACTCTTCAAATCTCCAGTTCCAATACTCATATTATTGGATTAGGTCATAATGGTTCAGGTAATGTCTTTGAAATAAGTAGTAGTGGCCTGATTGAGATTACCCATCCTATTGGAGAAGGAATTTCTAATTCATTATCACTTGTCAATACATCGGTTAATGACATTGAGCATGGATTAATGGACGGAGACTTAACACTATTTGTCGCTACAGATGTAGGTCTCATGCTTGTCAAAACTGATTCTGCCAGAGACTCGGCGACTCCTGAATGGCGGGTTTTCTTCTCGGATGAAGATTTTGGCATCGATGCTTCAATCAATGAATTACGATTATTGTCAACTGGTTCGGCAGAAAATCCTGCTGAAATTAGGGATTTAATGCTGGATGGGCCATCAGCATCAAACCCCCAGGTACTATGGTTTGGAACACCTTCTGGTCTTCATCAACTGAAATTAATTGATGACATAATAATTCACAGCGGCCTTTTAGAAAATCCAGGCACTGATAAGATTCCTTCTAGGGAACTCAACGATGTTCATTCTATCTATTCTACAGGACAAGAAATCATCATTGGCTCGAATCATGGAACGTGGGCCCTTTCAGGTGATTACACTAATGTTTATCAGATTCTACAAGAAGAAACAATACCAGGTTCAATTGTTGAACTCGCTACCATAAGTATAGATGGTAACATGACTGTTTTTGGAGCTTCATCGCCAGGAAAATATTCAAATTTAGAATTGATTGACCCTGGGTCTAATGATTCTGATAGTGACGGAATTCCGGATGGTTGGGAACTAGGCAATGGTTTAGACCCTACCGACCCATGGGATGGATTGCTTGATTTCGATTTTGATGGAGTGGATTTAGACCAATCTGGCGACGGTGTCATTGAGCGTCTATGGACAAATATCGATGAATATCGCTACGAGGCTAGAACTCCGGAAGGGTATAATTCAACAAATCCACAAGTAGGAGATACTGATGGAGATGGCCTTAGTGATGGTGAAGAATACTTCGGCTTCTTTTATGAAAACTCCAATCTTTGGTGTCATTACAGTATCCAAATGGAATATATTTGTGATGACTCAGCAGGCCAATCTGCTAATGCAACTTATCTGGCTTTTTCCAATGTGGATTATGGCACGGATCCGACAAATCACGATTCAGACGGTGATGGAATGCCAGATGGATGGGAAATTGAAAATCGAAGATGGGTAGGTTCAACATTCACCGGAGGAAATAATTGGAGCCTTGACCCTAATAGGGCCGAAGATGCAACATGGGATGCAGACCAAGATGGACTGGTAAATCTATGTGAATACAAATGGTCATTGATTAGAATGCAGGCAATAGACGGTCTATTATTAGAATCACATGGTGAAACCTCATCTGCAGCATTAAATTGGTCAGTTTCCGACCCAAATAATATTGATTCTGATGGAGATTCTTTGCCTGATGGTTGGGAAGCAATTTACTCCTGTTCATGGGATTCTTCTAGGGTTGGAATCAATCCACTCAATGGGTCTGATGCTTTCAAGAACCCTGATGGTGATGGTTACGACATAAATCATGATGGTATACTTCAATCCAATGAACAATTCGTGAATTGGCTTGAATTCCATATCAGGACCGACTTATTCAATTCTACTCAAACATTCGATGGAGTTACAATACCGGATGGTTTTTCAACAGACTTGTTTGAAAATATCAGCTTTTTAGGTGTTCCTCAAGCAAACTTTGCTGAAAGGGCAGCAGGTTCCATATTAGCCTCGCAATTAGATGTCAGTTCAGGTTCTTGTGACCCACTTGATACTGATACCGATGATGATGGAATGCCCGATGGCTGGGAGATTTGGTTTGCTCGGTGGAATCTTCTGGAAGATAAATGGACACTAAATCCATTAGACCCGATCGACAGGTGGGATGATGCTGATGAAGATGGAATGACAAATTGGGAAGAATATAACTCAATTGCCCCTGAATATTCAGAAACAGATGAAAATCGAACCTCACCAAAGTGGTTTGTCACTACAATTGGTAGTGCATATGCATTCCAAGCTTGGGCAGGTGTTCTGACCGATACTTCTTTTGGCTCTTTCATGAATGAATCCCAAGTTAATCTAACCGGTAGGACGGCAGACCCTAATAATCCAGATACAGATGGGGATGGCATAATCGATGGTTTAGAATTACTATTCACTACTTGGAATCTTTCTGCTCAAAAGTGGACTCTCAATCCACTAGATCCAAATGACGGTCTATTTGATTCTGATGAAGATGGAATCAATGACCTGCAAGAATTTGCTTTGGCTAATTCAAACCCTGACAATGGTATCGACCACCCTGAAGATGCACCCTTGATGCATATCGATGGTGACCTACTCCAGCCAACAGAGAAAGCTCAGAGAATATTTAATATTCTAATAACTAAAGAAACCCGAGGAAAACGGATGCTTAATGATTTCAATGATTGGCAAAATGGTGAGCCAGCAAATATATTCATCTCAGTATTAATGGGGATAACTGACCCAACAAACCCAGACACCGACGGCGATGGAATGTATGATGGATTCGAATATTGGTTTGCAGAGTGGAATCTCGAAGAAAACCTGTGGGGTATTAATCCGTTGATTGATGGTGATGTTCTGTTAGATTCCGATGATGACAGTTTTGATTGTGATGGCGATGGAAATATTTCTCTTGATGAACGGTTTTCTAATTTACGTGAATGGGAATCTCGGTCATGGGGTAAATACGATGAAAGAAATAATGTTCCGCAAGAAGTAGGAATCTTGAGTTTTGGAACCGATGCAATAAATGCTTACATGGAAGAAATGGGATATACATATTTCCAAGCTAGGAGTGGAGTTTACAATGATTTCATCGATAAAGGTCAAAAGAGTGCAGACCGAATGGACAAAATAAATGAATTAGATTTTGATAACTTTAATCGAACACTAATTGGAGTTGCTGACCCAACAAGTTCAGATTCAGATGGTGACTCAATTCCCGATGGATGGGAATATTGCTATGCAATTTATGGAATGCCAGATGTTACAACAGAAAACCATTGGGCAGCAAATCCAGTAAATCCTTTCGATGTAAATTATGATGGTGACCATGATGGATGGTATGACCGAACTTCATTCGATGTTCCTGCCACTCAGGGTGAGTGGGATGATAGAGATTTCACTCCTTATCAATTCATAATCCAATCCGGGCCAGGAAGTTTACCCTTCACTAACTTGATGGAATGGAATAATCAAACTAGGCCTGACCTAAATGATTCAGACGGGGATTCGATAACATTTAACACGGAACTTTCAGGTTCGCAAGTTGTATCTCACGATATTGACTATAACTTGTCAGACGGTCGAGAGGTGTTCAAGTATGGAACTAATCCGATGGATAATGACTCTGATGGTGATATGCTACCTGATTGGTATGAATATTCTATGGCTTGGAATGAATCGAATGATAATTTCAGTTCCTACTTACAGATTATGGTTCAGTGGATTGATGGAGAAACTGGAAATGAATGTGTAACTACTACCACTTCATGTTTGCCTCTTTCATTAAACGGAGGTGTATTATCTAGACCAGAACTTGAATTTACTTGGTTCACGCTTGACCCTGCTGACCCAGTTGATGCAAATTATGACCCTGATATGGATGGAAACTGGGATTGTTCGGGTGCTGGATGTTCTTACACACCATACTCTAATTTCCAAGAATTTTTTATGATTTCAGATATTGATTTGACCTCTCCAAATGCGGTTAGATTAAGTCCGCTGATTTATCAAGGCCAACCAGTTGATGAATGGTGGCAATTTAGAGGATTTTTACTTGGCCTAGGGACTAGTGAGGAAGCAACAAAGAACTACTTGAAAATGGATCAGCAATCTTCTATTGACCCACGATACGTACTAGTTATCGATGACAAAGATTCGGATTTCTTGATTCTTAATACTGCAGATGATGTAGTATTGACATCTGGTGAATGGACTGACCAGTGGGAGATTTACTATGTCAGTTCTCCTCTAACCTCACCGGTTAGAATTGTTGGAGAGCATGAATTTGGTTGGTATAATTTAGACCTTGATGATGACCATATTGCTGAAGGTTCAAACCCTATGCATTGGGATACAGATGGAGATTGGATTGTTGATTGGTTTGAGGTATTTGATGATGAAGAGGATGGAGTACGTGGTGATTCATCACCATTACGTTATGACTCCCGTCAAACAGGTTAGAGAATAGAAAAATAGCGGGGTGAGAATTTGAGAACAGAAAGGTCCAGTTTTTTGAAACCTTTTCTACTGATATTTATCATGTTCTTTACTCCTTTAACTCCGTTTGCAGATATACTAGTCGATGATGCTTCAGCAAATGGTGTCTCCAGGCACATATACCAATTCAGTGATGGAAGTACTGAGTATATGGCGTTATACCAAAATGGAAGAACGGATGATGGTGCTGAGATTTCTATTCCTAAAGGAGCTACTGTCAGTGATATTTCTATGACCTTATCCGGGGCATCATCAACCGGCTGGTCTGATATTTTAGTAGATGAAAGGTCTGAATGGATGGAAGGTGTTTCTGGTTTGACTGATTCTAGAAGTGGAGATTTAACACTCGCTCCTAACCAGATGAATAATTCCTTTTCACCACACGGGTTAGATGATGTAATTAGCAATGAATCAGATGCCTGGCTAGACAATGGTTCTTATTCCATTAGGCAACCTCATACTTCTAATTCTACAGAGAATCTATTTTCGATGCAAGTTAAGAAAACATCTTCTGCTTTGATAGCCCAGAGTCAAGGTGCAGTTCTAAAACATCATGACTGGCTATTTTTATCTACTTGGTCTTCTAAGCAATTTAGCAATATAGTTAAGCGATTATATCCGAATAATGCTACAGTTGAATCAACTATTTTACTGGAACAATCTACATGTACCCTGCCACAAATGCCCTCATCTAGTTATTATTCTTATTATGGATTTCGAGATTGGACTGTAACCGATGACGAAAGATTGTTTGGAATTTTATCCACTTATCGTTATCACTATACCTCAATTGCTCCAGCTGTAAATCACAGAATTTTAGAATTTGACATATCAAAGGATGATGTATGGACTTGTCTAGATTCTTATGATGTTTCACCACAATATAATGATTATACCGGAATTGCATATGACTCATCAAGAGATACAGTTTGGGTTTTACATAATTCACAACGTAGAATCGTATCTTATGAATTTGATGAAATGCAAACCGGTAGTTATACTCGTGGTTCTGAAATATATACTTATTTTTCATCCTCAGGTTCCTCATTTGAATGTGGAAAGACCGGACAGCAAGTTAGAGGTCTAGAGGTTAATGAATCGACATTTTTCATGCGATGCCAAAAAGGCACTTCAGGAAGTCAAAATAGAGATGTATTAGAAGCTTGGAAAATCACTGGAACTTCCGAAGTTTTAACTCCTCAATCAGATACTAAGCAGATTACAGTTCTGGGTTATGGTCTTCAGCATGATGGCTCTAGGCTGATAACTGTCGATTGTAGTTATTCTTCCTTCTCTTCTGTATCACTTCATTATCGTGAGTATGGTACTGGAACTACATACCCGACTATTCCAGCACCGGGAACTACTACATGGTATGGAGAGACTATTGCAACGAGTGACCCTGTTCTTTCAGTCAACATGGAGACATATTGGTCAGCATCATCTATAGGAGATCGGGTTGATTATTGGGTTTCAGCAGATAATGGTACACACTGGGAAGCAGTTACTTCACTTTCTACAATTCACTTCGCACATCCAGGGAACCAATTGATTTGGAAAGCTCAATTGATCGGCTCAACTGCGGTTTCCTGGTGGGTTGATTTAGATTATTACACATCTTACTCTTCATCAGGGACTTGGACTTCAGATTTCTATGCTACCGGTACCAAAGTTGGTAAAGTTCGTCCGGAATGGGTTGCAGATATGCCGGTAGATACTTCAATCGATGTCAAAGTATCAAATGATAATGGTACAAATTGGCTCTCCGCCTTAAACAATCAAGAAGTTAATTTCCCTACAGAGGGTTCAGGAGATATCTTGAAATTTGAAATTACTCTTAGTTCATCAAATATTTATTCCTCTCCTTCAATAGACTCTTTCACATTATGGTATGAAGAAGGCTATCCAGATAAACCCTCAATAAATATCAATGGAGTCGGGAATTGGGATTGGGAATCCTTGCAATTCCTTAATGAATCATCTATTATTGTCAGTGATTCCTCTATAGTTGGAAGCGAAGTGGTTCAAACTCCAACATTGGTATCAGCCATCAATCAGGAGGTTCCTAGTAATGGAGAGGGTGATGAAGAGATTTACTTATCGATTAAGGCCGAAACACCAGGTAGAATGAAAATCACTGATTTAGATGTCGAATACAAGATGGAGACTCGAGCAATAAGTGTGGAATTGGATGGTGGTTTAGCAGTTCCTGATGGTATTAAACGAATGCTGACGGTTAAAACTGCAGCCGGAGATGATGTTGTTAGGATTTCAAGGACATTTGTAGAGATAGTTAATTCAAATGGAGATAATCCAAGTTTTGTTTGGGAACTTGGAGATTCCTGTTCCACTAGTACCAATAATCAATCCATAGCGCTATTTGACACTAATAATTGTTCATCAACTATTGACAGTAATGGTATTCTTGAGATTGTAATACCATTCCAAACGTTGTGGGATTGGAATGATGAACAAGCAACACAAGCT
>MDTB01214536.1_pt1 | contig 22496 bp, 24 predicted proteins | sample 811161 | NCBI WGS metagenome assembly MDTB01 (sample SAMN05326650, study PRJNA326480) | marine metagenome | isolation source: seawater | place: Mediterranean Sea | collected 2009 | reverse complement strand
GCCTCTCATTTGCCCAGCTACATAAGTAAATGAAACAAAAATCAAACATATAACTGCTACCAGTCTGGCAGCATTCGAATAATATCTAGTACCAATAAAATCTGGAACAGTGTATTGGCCAAATTTTCTTAAATACGGCGCCAATAGCAACGCTAAGAGAACGTAACCACCAGTCCATCCCATAAGGTATACAGAGCCGTCTTTACCAAGAAAAGCAATTAGTCCAGCCATTGATATAAAAGATGCTGCTGACATCCAATCAGCAGCAGTGGCCATTCCATTTGCAATGGGGTTAACTCCCTTTCCTGCTATATAAAAATCACTTGTTGATGAAGCTCTTGACCAAATAGCAATGCCGATATACAAAGCAAATGAAATTCCAACGAATAAATAAGTAAGTGTTTGTGTTTCCACTGACTAATTTTTTTCTTGCGTATTATTTTGATATTTCTTATCTAATTTATTCATTAGGTGTATATAAATAAATATAAGCAATACGAAGCAATAAATACTTCCTTGTTGTGCAAACCAAAAACCAATCTTAAAACCGCCAATTTGAAACTGGTCAAAAAAATCAGACCATATAATTCCAAATCCAAAAGAAACTAAAAACCAAATAGAAATTAAAACAGAGAGAATTTTTAAATTTGAATGCCAATAATTTTTTTGCATAAATTAATTATACTCATAAAAAAATGAAACCCGCTTATGCGGGTTTCTTTAATAATATTAAAATTAATAAACTCTTTTTATAATGGCTTCGTTATTTTGAAGCTCTCCATCAACATAAACACTATTATTCATAATGATTGTGTCCTTGGCTGATTTATCTTGAGTCCAGGATATTGATTTTACAAAATTGTGATGCTGGCTATGGTAGCCAGGCGCGGGATCTGACTTAAATGAAACAGAGCTGTTTGTAAGTTTTTTGACTGTAAACATTGGCTCAGTTCCCAAAGCACAATAATGTTTGATTACCAATTCTCCATCCTTATCTGAATATGTTGTAAACATTTCAACACCATCCTCAACAAGCTCTTCTCTAATAGTATTGCCATTAGATACTAATTTAAAATGATAGCTAGCATCTATAACATTGCCTGATTCTTGAGTGAGTTTACCCTTCCACTTTCCAAGCATATTATTTTTTATATAATTAAATGCATCGCTATGAATGACTTCTCCCATTTTTACATCGCCTATAAAATTATCTTCTGCAGCATTTATTGAAACTGCACAAAATACGATGACAGTAAAAATTATATTTTTGATTTTCATGATTAATCCTCAATTGTTTATAAAAATTCTATATTAAATATACAGACAATTTAAAATTTAATTAAGAAAAATAAAAAAATCTTGATTTTATTTTTCAAGAATATGAATTCCGCATGCGCTACCAAGACCAATCACATGTGCTAGTCCAATTTTAGGGTTCTTTAATTGTCTTTGATCAGCCTCTCCTCGCAGTTGAGTGCAAATCTCATATAAATTTGCTACGCCAGTAGCTCCAGTAGGATGGCCTTTAGCTAATAGACCGCCAGATAAGTTAACTGGGAGCTTTCCACTAATCTCAAAATGACCATCATCAACAAATTTTCCTGCATCCTCATCTTTGCATAATCCAAGATTCGCATAATGCAACATTTCAGCAGAAGCAAAACAATCATGAAGCTCAACTAAATCTAAATCTTCTGGACCTAATCCTGACATTTCGTAAGCTTGCTGAGCTGCATTTCTAGTTAACGTATTAATATTTGGCATTACAAGATTTCTATCATCATATGGGTCACTGGTTAATATGGACGCTTTAACTTTTATAGCTCTACTAAGCCCAAGTTCTTTTGCTTTTTTTTCTGAAACCAAAACTGCTGCTGCAGAACCATCCACATTTGCTGAGCACATCAACTTAGTATTTGGATAAGCTATCATTTCAGAGCCCATAACTTCATCAAGTGGTGTTTCTATTTGATACCTTGATTTAGGGTTCATGGTTGAGTGAAAGTGATTTTTTACTGATATTTTTGCAAATTGCTCAAATGATGTTCCATAGTTTCTTGCATGTTCCATCCCAGCCTCTGAAAAAACAGCTGGCATTGTCTGAGAGCCAAGTAATCCCTCTACTGGTATACCTTCTTCTTCAGTTGCACCACCTAATAATCCAGTGCCCATCTTCTCTACACCTGAAACAAGAACTACATCATATAATCCAGCTTTAATAGACATCCACCCCTCTCTGAATGCAGTAGCACCTGTTGCACATGCATTAGTACAATTCACTATTGGAATGCCTGTTTGACCAATAAGCTGCAACGTCTTCTGTCCAATCATTCGATTGACTTCTTTTATATTTCCACAGTAAAAAGCTTGAATATGGCCCATATTTAAATTGGCGTCATCAAGTGCTAATAAAATTGACTCTGCTGCAAGCTCTGGAACTGACTTATCTGGAAAACGACCAAATTTAATCATGTCTATACCCTGAATATATACTTGATCACTCATAATTACCCTTCTGCAGTTTTAGGATATTTATTAACAATTTCAATCTTATTTCCATTAAATTCATTAAAGTATTGCTGTTTTAATGACTTAGTTTTCTCAATATTTAAATCTTTAACAACATCATAGCCCTTAATATGATCAGGGAGTGATGCAATTTTGATAGCTGCCTCATAGTTAGTAATATTTATGTCAGAAAACACTTTCGTCAAACTGTCCTCGTATTCACAAATTAAATTTCGTTCAATTTTTCTATGCTTTGACATTCCAAAGATATCAAATCTTGTTCCTCTTAGAAATTTGAATTGTTTTATTATAAAAAATAGGTAATAAGTGATTGAAGGTAATTTTCGCTTAGGATATCTGCCTGTATCTTTATTTTTTCCACCTAATACAGGGGGAGCAAGAGAGTATTCTATTTTATAGTCACCCTCTAATCTGTCTTCAAGATATTTCTTAATTTCATCACCAGTATGTAATCTAGCTACCTCATATTCATCTTTATAGGCCATGAGTTTAAAATAAAATTTAGCCACAGCTATAGAGAAATCCTCATTTTTATCATCTATATTTTTATCTACTTTAATGGCTTTATCTACTAATAGTTTGTATTTATCAGCATATTGTTTATTTTGATAGCTAATCAGAAAATTATATCTATCACTAATTATGGATTCTAAGGTTTCAGGTCTTTCAAGATCTTCTTTATTTTCAAAGGCTATATCTTCTACTTTACTTTTATCTAATGCAGCAACCCTGCCCCAATAAATACTTTCTTTATTCATATCAACTGAAACTCCATTTAGCTCTATTGCCCTTTCAATAGCTTTTAAAGATATTGGAAATAAACCTTTTTGAATCGCGAAACCTACTAAGAATAAATTCGCTGCTATTGCATTACCCATCAATGAAGTAGCTAATTTAGTAGCATTTATTAGATGCATCATTTCATCTGATGAAGCTGATTTTAAACCTTTAATCATTCTTGCTGAAGATAAGTCTAAATTTGGATCACTTGCAAATGAGCTTGTTGGAGCAACATGGGTGTTTACAACAAGATTAGTTCTATCTTTATCAATTTTAGACATAGCCTCGATTCCGGTCGTAACCACAATATCACAACCTACTATCAAGTCAGCAGTTCCTGAAGCTATTCTAGTCGCATGGAGCTCTTCAGGAGTGCTCGCAACCCTTAAATGGCTTGTTACAGGACCATTTCTTTGAGCTAAACCGGCAACATCAAGAGTTGAAGCTCCTTTACCCTCTAAATGAGCAGCAGTTCCCATTATTGCTCCTAATGTAATTACGCCAGATCCACCTATACCTGTTATCAAGATATTAAATGGCCGATCAAGATTTGCTACCTCAGGAGAGGGAATATTTAAATCTAGCAAACTAGTCGAGATATCTTTAGATTTATTTGTGTTACCTTTCTTCTTAAGAGTCCCTCCCGTTACAGTTAAAAAACTTGGACAATAGCCTTTGGTACATGAATAGTCTTTGTTACATGCTGATTGGTTTATCTCTCTTTTTCTTCCAAATTTAGTTTCATGAGGCTCTATAGCAATGCAGTTTGATTGAGCACCACAATCACCACAACCCTCACATATGAGAGGATTGATAAAGATTCTCTTATCAGGCTCTACAGCTAATCCTCTTTTTCTTCTCCTTCTTAGCTCAGTTGCACAATATTGATCATAAAGAATTACAGTAACACCTTTTATCTCTCTTAAATTCTTTTGCACACTATCCAACTGATCTCTTTGGAAGACTTCAACACCAGGTGCAAATTTGCTATTTCTTGGGTATTTTTCTGGGTAATCAGTTACTACAGCAATTTTTTTAGCTCCTTCTGCATAAACCTGCCATGAAAGATCATCAATTCTGACCTTGCCAGTTATTTCCTGACCACCAGTCATTGCAATTGCATCATTTACTAAAATTTTATAAGTGATGTTTGCACCTGAAGCTACAGCAGATCTTAGTGCAAGAATTCCAGAATGATAATATGTTCCATCTCCGAGATTTTGAAATATGTGATCAGTGTCAGTAAATGGAGCTATGCCAGTCCACATTGCACCCTCGCCACCCATTTGACTTAAATTAAATGTTTTTCTTTCAGGTATAAATGTTGCCATTCCGTGACAGCCAATACCTCCAAATGCAAAGCTATCATCAGGGACATTTGTTGACGTGTTATGTGGACATCCTGCACAAAAACTTGGAAGCCTGAATAGATTTGAGGCAGGTGAAGAATTTATTTTTGAAATAAAATCTTCGATGTAAGCAACTCTTTCTGATAAATCAATCTTTAATCCGAGTTTAATAATTCTTTGAGCAATAATTAGAGCAACAGAGCTTGGTGAAAGTTCACCCTCACTTGGAACAAGAAAATTGCCATTTTCATCTTCTTTGCCAACAAGTATTGGTCGATTTTTTTTATTATATAAATACTTTGTAAGCTGATCTTCAATGATTGGTCTCTTTTCTTCTACAACAAGAATCTCTTTGTGACCATTAACAAAATCTAAGATCTTAGTATCTTCTAAGGGCCAAATCATACCAACTTTATATAAAGAAATGCCAATTGTCTTACAGGTAAGTTCACTAAGGCCTAATTCTTCAAGAGCCTGCCTAACATCAAGGTATGCCTTTCCGCTTGTCACAATAGCTAATTTTTTAACGCCCTTAAAAATTGTTTTATCGATTGAATTTACTTTTGCAAAAGCTTGAGCGGCTGGAAGTCTTTGCTTGTATAGCCTGGGCTCAGCTGCTGCCGGAGGAAAACCCCATTGAATATGCAAATTCTCATCATCTATTTCTTTAATATTAGGAATTTTAGGTTTAAATCTATCCAGACTAATATCAACAGATGCAGCGCTTTCAACAGTATCAGTTATGCATTTGAAACCTACCCAACATCCTGAATATCGGGACATTGCCCATCCCAATATTCCAAAATCTAGATAGTCTTGAACAGAAGCAGGATTTAGAATTGGCATGCCGAAATGAATAAAAGCATGATCACTTTGATGAGCAATTGTTGAAGATTTTGCTCCATGATCATCACCAGCCAGTGCGAGCACTCCTCCATATTTGGAAGTTCCAGCATAATTTCCATGTTTAATTGCATCCCCGGATCTATCTACACCTGGGCCTTTTCCATACCAAACTCCAAATACTCCGTCATATTTAGGTTTTTCGACAAGAGTTGTTTGTTGGGAACCATGCACAGCTGTTGCAGCAAGATCTTCATTGACTCCTGGTTGAAAGACTATATTGTTATCATCTAAGAAATCTGAAGCTTGAATAAGAGCATGATCATAACCACCAAGAGGTGAGCCAGTGTATCCAGATATATACCCAGCCGTATTTAATCCATTTTCAAAATCTAATTTTCGTTGGATTATAGGAAGCCTTACTAATGCTTGTGTGCCTGTAAGAAAAACTTTCCCCGTATCAAGCAAATATTTATCATCTAGGCTATATTCAAGATCTACATCTTTAGGTTTTGAATTAAGTTTAGGCTCTTCTGATAATAGTTTTTCTTTCAGAGCTGTATTCCATTCAAGAACTAATTCCTTTGCCAAATCTTTATCTTCGGTATTGAGAGATTTGCGATAATATTTTCCATCAATACGTAAACATCCATAGAAACGAGAACTATCTCTTCTTAAATATATTGAAATACCCTTAGAGATATTCCAACTTTGTGATTTGTTGCCCTTCATAAGCATACACAGTATATAATAATATATTTAAATTGTGTATAAATAAATAAAAAAAATTTTATGTGTATAAAAAAGATAAATTATTTAAATTTATGTGTATATAATTAGGATGATGACTGCATTAATTCAATCATATTGCCATCAGGATCATTAATTACAGCAACATTTACACCTGGTCTAATTTCAATGGGTTCGGTTGCAACAAAAACATCATAAGACAAGCAATTGGTTATAAAATCATTAAGATTTAAAAGGTGAATAGTTAAATATCTAATACCAGAAACCGTTTTAAAATCCCCTATTTTATTTTCAAACTTTGCCTTATCTTCAAGCACAAGGACTTTGATGTAGCCTGATCCTATAATAAACTTATTAACAATTCCAAGACCCTCAAATGGAATCTCGCCTTCTTTCTTTAAACCTAATATGTTTTCATAAAAATCTAACATCGATAGCCCATTGGATGTAACAATTCCAACATCAATAGCCTCAGAAGCTAAATCAATTCCTGCCATCTTCCTTATTTTCAATATCGGCACTTACTTCAGCAATAGAATCCATTATCCCGTGGTGACCCCATATGTCACCCTCAACAAATTGCTTGGGTATCCATTTATTATCATCATGGATATTGACAGTATCTGCACCAATTTCTATATCCCATCCATTAGGTCCTTTGATATATACACTTGTTGTTAAATCATTAATATGTTTTCCTAAAGTCGAGCTAATTGGAACATTTGCTGCATTAATTCTATCTAAAGCTCTACCAACACTATCGATAGAGTCTACTTGAAACATAATATGATGCATGCCATTAGCCTCTCCATATTTAGATAATGCCATGCTATGATGACGAGGATTGCATCTCATAAACCAAGCGCCATCTCCACCATCAAAACTAATATAGTCTGTTAATTTAAAACCAAGTATTTTTGTATAAAAATCATAAGTTTGCTCTCTATTTGAGGCTAATATCATAAGGTGTCCTAAACCTAAATTACCAGCTACAAAAGTTTGATCAGGCACCGGGGATTGAAATTTATAATCTAGTGTGGGCTCATAATAAATTTCAACAGGGTTCCCAGAAGGATCGCTAAACTTGATTAGACCGCCTACCCCTCTAGATTTTGCATCTTCAATAGATCCATCTAAAACATCAATTTTATTTTCAATCAAATGTTTTTTTGCCTCTTCTAGCTTGGAAACATTATCAACTTCAAAGCCTATATACAGAATTCCATGATTATCATCATCTTGATGAAATCCAAGACGCCACTGATAATCATCAAGTTTTAGATATACGGACCCATCTTCGGATATGCCTTTGCCTCCGCTAGCAATCTCAAAATTAGGATCTTGAGGAAATCCCCAACTTTCTCCGGGAACTGCTCTAGCTGGCATCATTCCGAGTATTTCAGTTCCAAATTTTAGCCATTCAAGCGGATCCTTGGCTCCAAAGCCAATATAGCCCAACGATTTAATTTCCATCATATAATTCCTCCAAAACAGAATTTAAATTTATGTCAAAGATTTATACAAATTTCTTTCGTTATTTATAGCATTTTGTATAGATTCTTCCAAATTAGCATGAAAGAATTTTTTTGCAGCTTGCAAAGAATCAACTGAAAGCCCATCAAATGTTGAGGCAAGGATAGCTATTTCATCTTCCATTGAATTGTCATCAATAACGGTGTTAATAAGTCCAATATTTTTAGATTCATCGGCTGTTAAATCTGCGTTTGTTAGTATGATTTCTTTTGCTTTGTTTTTACCAATCAGCAAGGGTAAATAATAAGAGCTTGCAAAACCCGGTAAAATGCCTAGTCTAAGAAATGGAAATGATATCTTTGTATTTTTTGCAGCAATACGAATATCAAAAGGAAGCACCATCGTAATTCCAATACCAACACAAGATCCATGAAGTCCAGCTACTAGTATTTTAGTTGATTTACAAAGCTCAGTAACAAATGATTTTATAAATTCATCTTCACCAATTTTTAAGCCTACTTTACTTAATTTATTACCTATCAAGTAGTCCTTATCTGCACCGGAACAAAAAGATTTACCATTTCCCAAAAAAGCAATAACTTTTATATTCTTATCAGATTCAAGAGTTCTATATGCATGAATAATTTCATCGCCCATATCAGGTGTGTATGCATTTAGCTTGTTTGGTCTATTCAAATATATCTTAGCAAGCGAGCCTTTAATAACAAGCTGGATCTCTTCATAACTATTCATCTTTAATGTATGGATTCCATTTTGGTGATCTTTTTTCACTAAATGCTGAAATACCCTCCTTAAAATCAGGATGAGTTTGTTGTTCAGAAATCAAGCTCCAGGCATTTTCAAGCGCATCATTTAAGCTCATCTCTTGAGATTCCCATATTGCTTTTTTTGTCTTAGCCAAAGCTGAAGGTGAATGTACTTTAATTTTGTTAGCAATTTCAATGGCTCGAGTCATTAAATTATGGCTTTCAACGATTTCACTTATTAGTCCAATATTCTTAGCATCATCAGCATTGAGCCTCTCTTCTCCACCAATTAATGACATTCTTAAGACACTTTCTAATGGTATTTTTCTACTCAGACTGACAGGCTCAAGCCCCGCAACTAAGCCTGTTTTCACGTGAGTATCAAAGAATGTAGATTGTTCAGCTGCAATAACAATGTCGCTGTCGGCAACAAAATGAAGCCCTCCGCCACAAGTCATTCCATTAACAGCACAGATAACAGGCTTCCAGATCTGATTTTGAAGTGAAGTCCATTTAATTGATTCAAGGGTTGACTTGCCCATATCTGCATCCATATCAGGCAAATCTAGCAAATCAGCGCCAACACAAAATGCTTTGTTCCCAGTGCCTGATAAAATAGCAACAACTGCAGAATTATCATTGTTAAAATCACTCCAAACATCTGGCAGTTCCTGAGACATCGAACTATTAACGGCATTTAGGTTCTCTGGGCGATTTAATAAAATTGTAGCAACGCCATCCTGAACTTGATAATTTATTGTTGAATATTTCAATTAAACAGCCTCTTTTAATTAAAAAAATTTTGTTCTAGTTGATTTTCTAAATATCCTTCATCCCAAAGAGAATTTTGTAGATGTTTAGCTCTTCTAAAAAATAGCTGAGGATCTGCTTCAACTGTAAAGCCCATCCCACCAAAGATTTGTATTGTAGTTGCAGAAATTTGTCTAAAAGATCTGCAGGACTGAAGTTTTGCCATAGCAGCTAAATTTGAAATATCTTTTTTATTATCATGGGCCCATGCAGCTTGATATGTCATTAGCTTATTTGATTCTACTTCAACCAAGCCGTCTGCTAAATAATGTGCAATAGATTGGAATGATCCAATTTTTTGACCAAATGCTTCTCTCTCTAAAGAATAGTCTCTTCCAATATATAACGATTGCTCTGATCCTCCTGCTGCCTCAGCAGAAATTAATATCTGACATTTATGAGTTAATGACTCCCAAATTGACCAAAAATTATCATTATTAATTAACATAGATTCATCTAGCAGAACATTATTGAACTCAACTTCATACATACTTGTTTTTGCATGATTGGGTTGATAAGTCATACTAATGCCCGGGAGCTCAGTAGGAACAATTGCAGCTGAAATTGAATTTTTATATTTACATATAACAATAATATCTTTTGCTGAATATGCATAAGGAACCATGTGCTTGCACCCATTTAAAATAAGAGAATTATTTTGATTGGATATCTCCATGTTAATTCCTGTTTTAGCAAAGCTAGAGCCTCTTTCTAAGAATCCTAAAGTACAAATTGATTTGCCTGATGCTAGATCTGCAAGAATATTATCTTTTTGAACTTCCGATCCAATAGAGTTAATTAGTGAGGCAGACATAATTGAACTTATAAAAAGTGGAGACAAAGAAAGTGATTTTCCAAATTCTTCAAACACAATTGCAATGTCTAATAGACCCATATTAGAGCCACCATATTGTTCGGGTATATTAATTCCAGTTAGGCCCAAATCAATTAATTGGCTCCAAAAGTCATTAGAAAAGCCTAATTCAGTTCCCTCAATCTCTCTTAAGATTTTAAAATTTGAATAATTAGTACATATACCCTCAGTAGTTTTTCTAAGTATATTTTGCTCTTCAGTGAAATTTAGATCCATAAAAATAGCTTTATAAAACAGATTAATAAAAATGTGTTTTTTTATATTAAACTTAGGTCAGAGTATAGGCAATATATATAAACATGATAGATAATTCTAAAGAAACAATTAAGGACAAGCTTATTCAATATGCAATTGCATTAGATTCAAGAAACTGGGTTCTTTTGGATCATATTTTTCATGAAAATGCAGTGGCAACTTATGGTAGTAAAAAATTTAATTTTGTTTTAGAGACAAATTCTAGAATTGAAATACTTCAGATGTGTAAAGATAGTCTTGGAGGTTGCGGAACTACCCAGCATCTTCTTAGTAATTTCAGAATAAATGTTAACTCAGATCAAGCTACAAGCAAGTGTTATGTAAGAGCCTATCATGTTGGATTGGCTCCAAATGAAAATGAGTCGTACGAAATGTATGGTGAGTATCAAGATAGTTGGAAGTTATTTGGAAACGATTGGATGATTGAAAAACGAATCCTTAGAGTTGATCATGAAACTGGTAATAGAGAGAAAGTATTGGCTCCTGGAGATTAATTTTATGAACTTTGAATTTACATCTGAGGAAGAAAAATTTATTAAGGAAGTTAAAGCTTTTATAGAAGAAGAAAAATTAAAGCCTAACGCTGACGATGTATTTGCGCCAAACAGAGAAGCAGACGCTCAAACAAAAATTGATAGTCCTGCAAGAAGAGAGTTCATGATAACTTTATCAAAGAAAGGTTATCTGGGTATGTCTTGGCCAAAAGAATATGGAGGCCAAGAGAAAGATGGAATTTATGATTATATTCTCAACGAAGAGCTTTGCCGAGTTGGAGCTCCTTCTCCTGGTAAAGGAGTAGGATCCATCGGTCAAACTATTATTCATCACGGATCACAGAAAGTTAAGGATGAGTTTTTACCTAAAATTCTAGCCGGAGAGATAGATTTTGCTTTAGGTTATAGTGAGCCTGGTGCTGGCTCGGATCTTGCTTCATTGAAATTAAAAGCTGAAAGAAAAGATAATGGATGGTTGATAAATGGGCAAAAGATATGGACTTCCTCTGGACATGTTGCTGATTGGTACTGGCTTGCAGCTAGAACAGATACGGAAGCTCCTAAACACAGAGGAATAAGTGTTTTCTTGGTTGATATGAATGATCCAGGTATAGAAGTTCATCCAATCGAAACAGTTGGAGAACATGCAACAAATAGTGTATTTCTTACAGATGTTTGGGTTTCAGATGAATATGTTGTTGGTGAAGTAAATAATGGCTGGGTATACATATGCGAGGCCTTAAACTACGAAAGATTTACTTTTTATACAATTGCACCTCTTGAGCAAAAATTTAAAGAATTGGTAGGATTAGTGAGCACTCTTTCAAGGGATGGCGTGCCTTTAAATAAAATATCTGAAATTAGAAAGAAGATTATATATCTAGCTTGCGATGTTGAAAAAGCAAAACTTTTGCAAAGAAAAGTGCTATCTATTGCAATTCAAGAAGAGGTTCCCCAAACAGAGGCTGCAATATTTAAGCTTTTTAGTACAAAGTTGCATCAACGATTAGCTGATACTGCTATGGATATACTAGGCCATGAAGGTTTATTCACAAAAGAGTATGAAAAATCTCATGCTAATGGAAAATGGGAATGGTCATATAGAAGCACTCTGGTTGATACAATAGGAGCAGGAACTACAGAGATTCAAAAAAATACCATTGCTAAAAAATCATTAAAGTTGCCATTATAAAATATTAATGAAAAAAAATTCTCTGCCTAAACAAATAGATGATTGGATCGGTAAAACTGTAATAAATGAGTCAAGCCCTTTTGAAGTTCAGAGTGTTCTTTGGCAAAATTTTTGCTCAGCAATTGAAGATTCCAATCCTCTTTACTGGAATTCACAGGAAGCAAGTAAAATTACCAAACAATTAATTGCTCATCCTGCCCTATTGCCTTCATGGCTGCATGATTTTGAATGGCATCCTGATAGAGAAAGAAAGATGCCTATGGAATTACACTTTTTAATAAAAAGCTTACTAGGCTTACCCTTAGGAATTGTTACAGAGGTTGAAATTGAGTTTCATGATCCAGTAATTCAGGGCGATAGAATATCAGCTCAACAAAAGCTTATTAGTGTTAGTGATGAGGTTGATACTAAATTAGGCAAAGGTAGATATTGGCTTATAGAAGTATGTTATTTCAATGAATCTAAAAATTTAGTGGGCAAACAAAATATAAACTTTTTAGGCTATAAAAATGAATAAAGAAATTCTTATTCCAAATACAAAATTAAAGGTCGGGAGTCACAATGTATCTGTAAAATCTATTCAAAATGGTGCAGTTGCAAGTAGAGACTGGGCTCCGCTTCATACAGATCAGGATTGGGCTATTTCTATAGGAAACCTACCAAGCATAATAATGAATAACTACACTTTAAATGGTTTGATTATTAAATATATTACTGATATTTATGGTTGCTCATCTAGAATTGGCAAAGTGAGGTTTCAGATAAAGAAACCTATTTGCCCAGATCAATCTTTGGAGTTCCATGGCACTGTCATCCAAACAATCAGGATTGACAAATCAAAATTATGGATTGAAGTAAATCTGCAAATTAAAACTAATGATGAAATATTTGCATCATCAAGAATTTATGTTGCAGCAAATGAAGAAGAAGACATTAACAGCTCGCCGTGGACATTAAGCGCTGCAAAGTGGGCTTCATCATTAAAGTTATGTCAAAATTGATTATTTAAGTTTAGTTACTAGCTTGGTTTAAATTCAATTGGCATGTTTCGATAGCCTTGTAAAAATTCCCCAAATGTTCTCACCACCTCATCTTGTTTAAGATTGAATTCCGGAATTGAGCTTAAAATTTCTTCAATTATTACCCTGCCCTCTAATCTAGCTAAATGTTGACCGAGGCATTTATGGGGACCATGGCCAAAACTAATACTTCTCTTTGGAGTAGGTCTAGTTATATCAAATTGATCTGCATTCTCAAACTCTCTCTCATCTCTTCCAGCTGATTGATATAAGTAAATTACTGCATCTCCCTTTTTCATTTGTTTTCCATGAAGCTCAATATCTTTTGTTAACCTTCTTCCTAAAATATTGGTCGGATGATCATACCTAACACATTCCTCAAAAGCACCTGGAATTAGAGAAAAATCATCTCTCATTAACTGCAACTGCTGAGGATTTTTATCCAAATAATAAAACATGTTGGCAATGTTATATGGAACTGTATCAGCTCCAGTTATTATAAGCATGCTTGTATTTCCCATAATTTGCTCGTCACTCATCCAGAGACCATCTCTTACTTGATTATTTATCCATGCGTTGATGTGAGTAGGAGATGGTGGTGTATCTTTTCTCCACTCAGCTGCAAGTTGCAACATCAATCCCATAACCTGACCAAAAGCTTCTTGTCCCCTTGGCGTTACTCCCATTACATCAGGATCTCTTTCATAAAAAATATCTATTAATTCTCTTGCTTTTAATGCAATTTCGCGGTCTAGCCCAATCATGTCAGTAATGCTAAATAGAGCAACAGTCCTTCCTAAATCATGGATGTCTAGTCTTCCAGATTTAAGAGCAGGTTTGAGCTCATCTCTTGTTAATTGACGAATCTTATCCTCAAGTGTTGCGATTGAAGATTGTCTATATTGATCCGCTATAGTATTTCTGTAATCTCTATGATCTTGCCCATCGTTTGTGGGTATTGATACGTGGCCGGGACCAGAATCATCACCAAGCAACAAAGGAGGAGGAGAAGTTCCAAATGTTGAAGTATAGTCTTTATAGGAGCCTAAATGAGCATTCCAGATATCATCAAATCTACTTAGAGCCCAAGCACCTCCGAAGTCCTCCATACAATGAACGGGATCATTATCTCTAAGATCTTTATATATTTCCCAAGAATTATCCCAAAAGTCTTTTGAATAAGGATTGTAGTTAATTTTCATGATCACCTCCCCAGCAATCTATCAAACTATAATAATTTAATCATCTAAATACCAGAATGGAATAGAAATTTCTGGACTAATTTTATGAAACCCCACTGAGAGATTTGCTCCGATAAAAATTTTTTTTATATCAACTTCATGATTGCTAATATCAGTAAATATTCTTCCAATAATTCTGACATTAGAATAGTCATCAAGTTTAATAAGACCAACAACATAAGGAGCTTGATTTTCAAAGTATGGAAGCAATGGTGATCTTGGGACAACATATGACCATAATTGACCAGATCCGCTAACATCTTTCCATTTGTGATCAATAGACTGACATTTTGGACACATATGTCTTGGTGGAAATCTTGCTTGATTACAAGAAGCGCAGTGTTGTATAGATAGTATATTTTTTGAACAATTTTCCCAAAAAATTTTATCAAAGTCGTTAATTCCTGGAAGTGGAATATTTTCAATCATCTCAAGATCCTCTTAATAATAAGGCTGCATTTGGAGTTGCATCACAAGTCGTAACTAGCGATAGATTAACTTGTTTAAGTTGTGATGAAGATGATCCTCTAATTTGCCTAACTGCTTCTAATACTAAATTCATGCCATGCAAATAAACCTCCGAAAGACTTCCACCTGATGTATTTGCTGGCAAAATTCCATCTTCAGAAATGAAACCATCAGAAATCAATTTTAATGCCTCTCCCTTTGGGCAGAAATTATAAGCCTCTAAAGAAAATGGAATCATTGGAGAAAATGCATCATAAAATTGAGCAACATCAACATCTTTAGGCTTAAAATCTGATTGATTCCATAGATTATTTGCAGTGACATATGAAGAACTGTGAAGAGGATTTTCTCCATGATAGTCTGTCATTAACGAATGTTCTTTAGACATGCCTTGAGAGTAAGCGTGAATTATAGCAGGTTGCTTAGATAGTGAATTAGCAAGACTTAGTTTTGTTATAACTATTGCAATCGCTCCATCGCTTTCAAGACAATTATCATATAAACATAGTGGATCTGAAATCATTCTCGCATTCATATAATCATCAAGTGAAAGCTTTTTTTCATGCATTAATGCATTTTTATTTTTATTAGCATATTTTCTTAAATTGATGGCAACATGTGCTAGATCTTCTCTAGAATAATTATTTTCAAACATATATCTACGCATAATCATTGAAGATTCATCAACAGGCCTTACAAGACCAGAAGGTCTAGACCATTTCCAGTGATCAAAAATTTCTTTCTCTGTTTGAGACCACATTCTTGAGGATGGATCCCCTCTTTTCCTTGATCTCCATACCACTCCAACATTTGCAATTCCACTTGCTATAGCCATTGCAACTTGGCCAATAGCAGCGCAACTTGCACCGCCACCATAAGGTGCTTGGCTCCAATAATGCAAATTACCGAAGCCTAAATTTCTTGAAATTTCAAATTCAGGAGTCTCCTCATACGTAAAGCTTCCCAAAGCATCAACTTGATCAGGATGTATTCCCGCATCATCTAGCGCAAGTTTTATTGCTTTGCATGCTAAATTTAATTCTGTTGAATCGATGTTCTTTGAAAATTCGGTCTGCCCAATTCCAACTATTGCAGTTTCATCTTTAAACATATAGTTTTATTTAGGCAAATTTAACCTATTAGCTATATTATTTTTTTGAATTGATGAAGATCCACCAATCATTGGCATTGCCAGCATATCTCTAACATATCTCTCCATATCAAAATCTTTTACATAGCCATACGCACCTAAGATTTGTTGGCAAGTAATGACAATTTCCAAGGCAGTTTCAGTTACAAATAATTTAGACATAGACATTTCAACTGTTGCAATAATATCTTGATCAGCAAGCCAGGCTCCCTGATAAGTCATTAATCTACAGGCCTCTAGTTTTGTTTTGACCTCAGCAAGTTTATGCCTGACAGATTGATTGTGGCAAATGGGTTTTCCGAACTGAATACGTTCTTGTGAATATTGCCATGCATCTTCTACTGCTGCTCTAGCTACACCCAAAGCTAATGCTGATACTTCTATTTTTTCAACATCTAAGCCAGTACTAACAATTTTACTCCAGCCATTATTCCAGCCATCCTCTCCGCCAACTATATTCTCAATAGGAACACGAACATCTTCAAAAGTTAGATCGCATGTTCCACCAACTCCCTTTTGTCCTAATGTTTGTTGAGGTTCAATTGTTACGCCTTTAGTCTTTGGTGGAATTAAGATTAATGATAAATTTCTATATCTGTCTTCCTCTGGCCCACTCCGAACAATTGTATATATAAAATCAGTTATATTAGGTCCAGAACACCATCTTTTAGTTCCATTAATAACCACTTCATTTCCCTCTATTACAGCTTTTGTTCTAACGCTAGCAACATCGGCCCCAACATCTGGTTCACTTATTCCATAAGAAAAAAGCATCTTACCCTTAGCAACTTTCGGAAGAAGTTCATTTTTTTGATCCTCGCTGGCAGCCTCTGCAATATTTAAACCTGCATAACAAGCACAAAAAATATAACCAGATGCCATACCAAGACTTCTAGTAGATAGTTCTTCAATAATTGCTATAGTTGCCATCATGTCCTTGCCTGAGCCGCCATATTGCTCAGGCACAGTTAGAGACGTTACACCTAACGAACAAAGTTTATCAAAAACATCCCTCGGAAAATGATCATCTCTATCCCACTGATTAACTTTATCTCTAGGCATTTCTTTATCTATAAACTGCCTGATTGTATTTCGAAGTATAGATATATGTTCCGGCTCACTAAATTGATTCATGATGAGATAATCCCTAAATTAGCATGGATAACAGAACCATTAATAACTGAGTTTTGGGCACAAAATAACAATGATGCTGCAATCTCCTCAGGCAATATTAATCTATTCTCACTCAATGTACTTGCCATCATTTCAAGAGCCTCAGTGCTACCCTGAACATACTCTTGCAGCATTTCTGTTTTAGTTGCTCCAGGACATATACAAGCAGTATGAATAAACCTGCCAAATAAATCTTGGCAAGTACTTTTCATCATACCAATCATCCCATGTTTCGTTGTAACATATGAAGCCATTTGAGGAACCGCCTTTTCCGATAATGTAGATCCAACATACAATATAGACGAGCCTTTTTTCATATAAGGGATAGTTATTCTATTTAGTATGGATGGGCCTATCAGGTTTACCTCGAAGACATGTCTTAATTCATCTAGATCGAATTTTTCAACATTATCACTTTGCATCTTGCTTGCATTATGAACTAATGAGATTTGATCAGCGTCATTAAGTAAATTTTTAAAATCTTCATTTACTTCTTCATACCAAGATGGATTAGACAGATCGACGGGGATATGAATCGCATCTTTCAAAGAAATCTCAGAACGAGATAAATTTATAACTTTGTAGTTATTTTTTTGAAAAAGCATAGCTGCTGCATAACCTATTCCACTGCTTCCTCCCGTGATAATAAGATATTTCTTCAAAATATTAGATAGTTATTTTTGTTTGAATTTAGGTGCTTCTTTATCTGAAAAAGCTTGAAGAGCTATCTTGTGATCTTCCATTAACTGAGTAACGTTTTCGAAAGCAGCTGCACGATCAATAATAGAGTTAGCTATAACTTTAAGACCGGCATTGATAGAAGTTTTTGTCCATCTGATTGCATACTTAGCTCCGTCTCTTAATTGTTCAGCCAAATCCAATACAGCAGCATCGATCTTATCACCATCAATCACTTCTGTTATTAATCCCATTTCTAAAGCATCATTTGCTGGAATGACCTCTCCGGTAAGTAAATATTTTTTTGCTCGAGCATATCCAATAAGTTGAGGCCACATGACACACCCACCATCACCTGCAACCAAGCCAACTGATACATGAGGATCACCAAATTTTGATCTTGGCGTGGCATAAACAAAGTCACAAAATAATGCCAAAGAACAACCTAGACCAATAGCTGGTCCGTTGACTTTAGCAATAATTGGTTTCTCCATATCAAGCATGGCATTTTGAATTTTTCGATCATGACTAATATGATATGACGTAGCAACTGGATCACCATGAATACCAAGTAGCCATTTTAAATCTCCTCCAGCGCAAAAAGCTTTTCCCGAACCAGTCAAAATGACTATATCCACGTCATCGTCATATTCTGCATCAATAAATATTGTGGAAAATTCTCCATGCAGCTGCTCATTAACTGCATTCATATCTTCCGGACGATTAATCTCAATCGTCAAAATTTTATTATCTGTTGTTACTTTAAGTTCTTTATATTTTGAATAATCCATTATTTATTATGTAGTAAAAAAATACTTTTTAAAATTGTTTTTGAGTCAAAATCATAGTGATAGTGACTCGGTATACTTTGATTGCAACTTATATTTCTGAATTTTTCCAGATGGTGTTGTGGGGAATGAATCAGTAAAAAATATATATCTAGGAATTTTCCATCTTGAGATTCTGTCTTTACACCAATCATTAAGTTCTTCAGGATTTGTAAGAATTTTTGGATTAACTCTTACAACAGCACAACATTCTTCATCATACTTTTTATCTGGAAGTCCAAAAACTGCTACTTCTAAAACTCCAGGATGTTCAAGCAGATAATTCTCAATTTCTATAGGATAGAGATTCTCTCCACCTCTTATAATCATTTCTTTTGCTCTACCAACAATATTAATATAGCCATCTTCATTCATTGTTGCTAAATCTCCAGTTGGAAACCAGCCATCATCATTAATACCAGAACTTCCATCTGGAAGATTACTATATCCTTGCATCAGCCCAGGCCCCTTATACAATAATTCACCAGGTGTATCATTTGGAACTATTTCGTTATTTTGATTGATCACCCTTAGAGAAACTCCTGGTAATGCAAGCCCAGCTATAGCTTTTAGTTCTGGAGGATCATCAGGTAAAGCGGTTGATGTTAAACCACATGTTTCAGTCATGCCATATCCATTTATAACATCAGCATTAAATTTTTTAGAAAATTTCTTTAGTAACTCAATCGGAGGATTGGAACCGCCTACAACTAGACATTTTAATGAACTTAAGTCATATTTCTCAAAATTTGGGACTTCTAACATAGAGGTTAACAGAACAGGTGCGCCTATAAATATTGAACATTTCTCATTCTGAAGAATTTCTAAAGTAATGTCAGGTTTAAAAATATACAAAGGTAATGAAACTGCGCCTGTAGCAGCAGCTCCCAAAGTCATGCATGCAGAACCACCAATATGAAATAAAGGAAAGCCATGGCAAACTCTTTGGTTTGCTTTAATTCTCCAACGTACGTGACTATTTTTTGACGAGTTAATTAATGATTTATGGGTCATTTGTGCAGCCTTGGGAACTCCTGTTGTGCCAGAAGTATACTGAATCATAAAAATATCATCAGGGTCTACTTTTGGTAATTTAGCATCTGAAGTTTTGCCAGCATTTACAAGATTCTTCAGTCCCTGATCAAAATTATAAACATGTTTTAAAGATGGGATGTCATCATTGATTTTATTAATTACATCCAGGCTATTCATGCCTCCAATTAAATCAGCATGGATTAATCCAGATGCTGATACAGTATTTAATGCAAAAATTAGTTCTTGTTCCTTATACAAAGGATTTAAGGTTACTATCCTTAATCCAGCTTTCGCCAAAGCGTATTCTGCAAGAATCCATTCTGGATGATTTGGCCCCCATACACCAACAGTATCTCCCTGCTGAAAACCAATATCAACAAGTCCTTTTGCTAAATTTGTAGACATTTCATTAAGATCTTTATACGTCCATCTAATATCTTGAACATCAGGTTGATTGGAGTAAACCAAAGCTTCAGTTTCTGGAAATTTTTTAGCAGTTGATTCAATTAGTTCGCCTAAACTTAAAGACATGAGTTTAGATTCATCTATATTATCGACCCATTCGGATAGATTTTTATTTGGCTTAGACATAAATTTCTATTTACCTCCTGGAATTATAAAGATGTCAGATCTTCCACCAGAGTTTCTAAGATCAATTAATGGTTTGTATTTTGGATCTTCGTACCAATGGTTTGCAGAAGATAAGTCTGGAAACTCCAATAAAACGTATGCAGAGGGCTGTTCTGTACCTTCTCGCATATTAGGCTTCACTCCTGATGCTAAATATCTGCCCCCATGCTCATTTATTAATTTAGCAGTAGCTGAATAATATTTCTCATACCAATCCCAATTATCTATATATAACAATCCTAAAACGTAAGCTTTCATTTGATGCCCCTTCTAACTTTGGTTAATATAAAAATAACTAATATTTAATTTTTAATCATATATAGCAATATGTCCAATCCAAATAATAAATTATTTACTGCATCAACTTGTATTCAAAAAGATAGTAAAAATTCTTTCTATTTATCTGGATTGCAATGCACCGAATGTGGATCAATATATTTAGATAAAAGATTAACTTGTGCAAAATGTTTTGCTTCTAATAAATTTAATGAAATAAAATTATCTAACACAGGTAAACTCTATTCTTACTCCATCGTTCATAGATCTTTTCCGGGAATTGAGGTTCCATATATATCAGCAATAGTAGATTTAAATGGTGGAGGAACAATTAAGGGAAATTTAATTAATATTGAGCCGAATCCAAAATGTTTATCCTTTGATATGAACATAAAAGTAATATTCGAAGACGCATTAGGCCGAAAAGATAAAGATGGGAATTCTTATATTAGTTATTTTTTTGAACCTATTTAGAGTATTTTAATAAATTTTTTATTAGTGTAATATAAAAACATACCTCAATTAAGAGGTAATAAAATCTGGAGAATATAATGGAAGGAGATATATGGACAGCGCTTCATACAGCACGTATTGCTAATGCAGCATTTTTTTTAGGAATGATGGTATCAATATGGATAGCAGCAAGATTTTCCTCGGTTGCAGTGGATAAGGGGATAAATATGGCAGGTAAAATTATTTGCTCTTTATTTGCTATAGGTGTATTTATGGGTAATTGGGTAATAGGTTCAACAGTAATGTCGACTTATACTGGATTTGGAAAAGCTTTTGAGATGCTCGGTGAAACAGGCGAAGAGTTGTCGCCAATGGCAATAGGTTTTATTGAGTATTTTGGAACAGAGTCTTCTGGCATGCCTAACCCAGTAATGATGTTAGTTGGGATTACTGGTTTGTTAATAGCTGTATCGCCGTTATGGTTTAATTCCTCAGATTAGTTTTAAATCAAATTTTTAAAGCCTGCTCAATGCAGGCTTTTTTATTGAATGTATTTTATTTTGTGTAAATAATCTGACAATGCTCGATGGTATCGCTGACAATTTCATTAATATATTGAGCTGACTCGTCCCATATCTTTGCCCAAGATCCTCCGGCAAAGTATTCATCAATCACCCTTCCTAAATCACCAGCAGATTGACTCACCGCCCTAACATGGAAAACTTCTTTGCCTCCTCCAAGTGGTTGGAATACTCCAATATTCATATCATGTCCTGCGGCTCTTATAGCATTCTCTAGTTCAACTATTTTTTGTGTGTAAGCCATTGGATCATTTAAATTCAGTCTCCATAATCGCTCGTAGGCTGGTTGCAACTTAAATTCTTTTAAAGGCTTAAAAGTGGATGAATATTTTACCTTACGCATCTTTTTATATGGCCCTGTTGCCTTCATTGGATCATACAAATCTGTAGCTTCCATGGCTTTTTCAACACTAGGAAAGGCATTCCAAACAAACATTTCACCAGGATATTGGTTTCCTGTTTTAGTAACACAAACTCCAGCTACATCTGAGCCAATGGCTTCAAATGGAGCTTGATTTTCTTTCATCATTTCTATGTATTTATCTACGTTTTTTGCTTGGACATGAAGGGTTGTAAAAGCTCCTTCTGGAATAGCATATGTGTTCATGGACAATATCAACATCATTGCTGTAATGGATTTTAGAATTTTCATATTTCTCCGAGTTTAAAAAATTAAGATACTAATATAATGTATTTCTTTTATACATTAAATAATTTTATTAGGCTTGATGTATCTAAATTCCCCATTTTTTTTTCTGATAGCTTTTCATACTTTTTTAATACGTTTTTTGAAATACTAAGATCCAAATCATTTGAACTTGATTCATTAAGAGCAATTTTTAAGTCCTT
>MDTB01067590.1_pt1 | contig 22506 bp, 19 predicted proteins | sample 811161 | NCBI WGS metagenome assembly MDTB01 (sample SAMN05326650, study PRJNA326480) | marine metagenome | isolation source: seawater | place: Mediterranean Sea | collected 2009 | reverse complement strand
GCGCCACCAACAGTTCCGGAGTATAGGGTGTCCTCGGCAAGATTTTCTCCCTCATTGATACCGCTGATAACAAAGTCTGGAGGGAAATCTGAAAATAAAGTATTTAAACCTATGTAAGCACAATCAACTGGGGTTCCATTCAGTTTGAAACCCAAGATGCTTTTTCCCGAGTTGGCAGGGGTCAATTCTTCATTTTTTTCCAGTCGACAAATATTTACTGGTTTATGTATTGTAATAGCGTTACTGAATCCGCTACAGTTTGAAACCGGCGCTACGATTGTAACATCGTGGTCAGCTGATAATTCTATCGCCAGCCTCCTTAACGAGTCAGCTTTATATCCATCATCATTTACTAGCAAAATCTTCAAAAATCAACCCCGGAAGGTTTGGTCGGGGCGGTGAGATTTGAACTCACGACCACACGCCCCCCAGGCGTGTACGCTACCAGGCTGCGCTACGCCCCGATTTAAAAAAAAGAATTAAAACTTCTTGGCAGGTCAAAGTCGGTTACTCTCGTAAAAAATCAATAATTTCATTAAGTGCTTTATTCAGATTAACTTTTTTTGCTTCTTCGTAACCTGAATTACCAGTTTCATTAACACTATCGACAATTTTTATTCTACTTTTAGCGCCGCTGATGGTAAATCCCTCTTCGTATAACAACCTTCTAATGCGTCGTATCAGAATAACCTCGTGCTGCTGATAATACCTGCGATTACCCCTTCTTTTCACGGGACTGAGTTGAGAAAACTCTTGCTCCCAGTATCTAAGAACATGTGGTTTAACCTCGCATAGTTCGCTAACTTCGCCTATAGTAAAGTACCGCTTAGATGGAATATCCGGCAACATCACATTTCACTTTTTTGATTAACGATTATTTTCTTCAGATCCTCGACTCTGCTCAACCAAGGTTTTTAGCTTCTGACTCGCATGAAACGTTACCACTCTCCGCTCTGATATCGGAATCTCCTCACCTGTTTTAGGATTTCTCCCTGGCCGTTCTGGTTTATTGCGCAGCTGAAAGTTACCAAACCCAGATAATTTTACAACGTCTCCTTCTTCGAGAGCTTTTCTTAATTCTTCAAAAAAAGCTTCCACCATATCTTTTGATTCTCTTTTGTTGAGACCAACTTTATCGTAAAGTAAATCCGCTAGATCTGCTTTTGTTAACGTCATATCCCCCTACCTCCTTGGCTTTGCTGAAAAGGTCCTAGTTAGTTCCTCTAAAAGTTCGCCAATAACTTCATCTATCTCATCGTCTGAAAGTGTTTTATCAGTATCTTGCAATAACACTCGGAAAGCAAGGCCCTTTTGCCCTTTATCTATGCCTTTTCCTGAATATACATCAAACAAATCCACTCTCTCCACTTTATTTACTTCCAAACGATTAAGAAATGTTAAAATTTCTCCCGCCGCCTGCTTTTCTTCAACCACTATAGCTAGGTCTCGAACCACAGCAGGAAATTTAGAGACTTTCTGGAAAACCGTTGTCTTTAAATCGAAAAGACCTTCAATTTGAAACTCAAATGCCACGACACTGGATGCAATCTCATATTTTGAAAGAACTTTTGGATGTAATTCACCTACCCAGCCCACATTTTTTTTATTGAAAATGATATCAGCAGCCCTACCTGGGTGCACTCCATTACGGCTTGATCGAGTAAAGGTAACTTCGTTTTTCGGAAGTAGCGATTCTAAGTCTGCTTTAACATCGAAAAAGTCTACATTTTTTTCATCGCGCCCCCATTGATTCCCTAAAACGCCCCCATATGCAATACCTGCGCAGCAATAAGGTTGCCGAATTTTTGTTTTGTTTGAATTAAATACACGGCTTATCTCGAACAATCTGACCCTATTTTGGTAGCGATTGACATTGAATTTTAAACTATTAATTAAGCTCCCAATCAAACTGGTTCGCATAACGTTTAAATGGACGGAAATTGGGTTTTTGAGGGCTATGCGCTCGCTACTAAGATCTCCAAAATCATTCTCCAATTGGTCATCTACAAAACTGAATGTCACTGTTTCCAAGTATTCACGACGTACAAAGTGATCCCTTAATATCTTCTCGACTGTTATTTTTTTATTTATAGGAACAAACCTTAGACCCTCATTTGGACTTATAGCCGGTAATTTGTCGTATCCATCTACTCTTGCAACTTCTTCTATTAAGTCTTCTTCTATTTCCAAATCAAATCTATAGCTTGGAGGAGTAACTGAGAAAACCCCATTATTGTATTGAGCAGGCAAGTTGAGCCTTTGAAACACGTCGGCTATTCGTACTGATCCCATTTTAAATCCTAATACTTTTTCGCATTTTGCTACCCTAAGATCTACACTTTTTCTATTGGGCAAGCTTCCTTGATCTACGCTGACAGGACCACAATTCCCCCCGCAAACCTCAGCAATTAAATTAGATAACCTATCTAAAGCACTTTGAGCAAGATTAGGATCAACCCCTCTTTCATAGCGATGCAACGCGTCGGTTGAAAATCCCAATTGTCTCCATTTTCCTGCCACGACATCAGCTGCAAAAAAGGCACTTTCCAAAAATAAGTTTTCTGTAGTTTCGGTAACTGAGCTGTTTAAACCTCCCATTATCCCTGCGAGGGCAACAGGTCCTTTTGAGTCGTTTATGGTTAGCATATCGGAATCAAGTTCTAAATCTTGGCCATTCAATAATTTAACTACCTCACCCTTGGTGGCAAAACGAACAACAATACCACCGTTCAATTTATCTAAATCAAAAGCATGCATTGGTTGACCAACTTCAAGCATTACATAATTAGTTAAATCAACAACAGCATTAATCGATCTGATTCCTGAGCGTAGTAACCTTTGCACAATGTACTCGGGAGTTTTTACATTGGGATTTACCTGACTGATTATACGACCTGCGTATTTTGGACAAGCTTCTTTGTCGACTATTTCAATTGACATGCGATCAACAATAGCGGGCTTAACCGCTGAAGTGTTCTCGAATGAGACTTTACTGTTAGTTATTGCTGCAACCTCACGCGCAATTCCATGAATTGATAAACAATCGCCCCTATTCGGAGTTAATTTCAAGGAGAAAATCTTATCATCTAAGTCAAAGTAATCTCTGACTTCGTCACCAACCGGAGCCTCGGCGGGTAACTCCCATATGCCATCGCTCTCCTCTGTTAATCCTAGTTCAGACTTTGAGCACAGCATTCCAGCGGAATCTACCCCTCGAATAGTCGTGGGTTTAATTGTAATTTTAGGCAGCTTAGCACCTGGGAGGGCGCATGCAACTTTCATACCAACAGAAACATTTGGTGCACCACAAATAATGGCTAATAACTTATTTTTACCGACGTCGACTTGGCAAAGGTTCAACCTCTCGGCATTTGGATGTTTTTCCTTTCGAGTAATCAGACCAACAATTACTCCAGAAAAAGATTCACAAACCGGAGAAACATCCTCCACTTCGAGCCCAGCCATTGTAAGACATTGTGCCAAATCAGCACTGCTGATAGGTGGGTTACATAAATCTCTCAACCAACTTTCTGAAAAAATCATCTCTTTTTGGCTTGCTTCTCTAAGTAAATTGTTTTAAAAATCTGATGTCGCTTTCGAAAAATAAACGTAGATCCTCGACCTTATATCTAATCATCGCCAAACGATCCAGACCCATGCCGAAAGCAAAGGCTTGATAACTTTCCGTGTTAATTCCAACATTATCGAGCACTTTCGGATGAACCATTCCACACCCGCCAATTTCAAGCCAATTATTATCGAAAAGCATATCTATTTCTGCAGAAGGTTCCGTAAAGGGAAAATAAGAAGGTCTAAATCTGACCTCAATATCGTCTCTCTCAAAAAAAACGCGAAGAAATTCACGCATCAACCCCTTGAGATTGGCAAAGCTTACGCTAGGATCAACCCAAAGACCTTCTAACTGATGAAACATTGGTGAATGGGTTGCGTCGGAATCTACTCGATAAACCCGACCGGGAGATACAATACGCAGCGGAGGTTTGAATTCTTCCATATGACGTATTTGCATAGGCGAGGTGTGGGTTCTTAAAAGGAAGTCGTGATTCAGGAGATAAAATGTGTCATGCATCGACCGAGCTGGGTGGTTCTCTGGCTGATTTAGGGCTGTAAAATTATAATAATCACTTTCTATCTCTGGACCATCAATGATAGAAAAACCCATAGAGTTAAATAAAGTGGATATCCTATCAAGCGTTTGGGTAATTGGATGACAACTTCCGATTGAGTTATTTCCTTTTCCGGGTAGCGTAACATCTATGCTTGAATTTAAAATTTTTTCATTTAATTCAGCATCAGTTATTTCCTCGCGACGAGCATGAAGCAATTCCTCAATTCGTTTTTTAGCTTCATTAATATCTTTTCCTAATTTGGCTTTTTCTTTGACAGGAACCGCTTTAAGTTTTTTTAATTGATCGGTAATTAAACCAGTTTTACCCAAAAACTTTGACTTGACTTGTTCAAGCGTATGGTTATTTTCGGCATTGGAGAACAACTCCTCTGCTCTCGTTACAATATTTTCTAATTTCAAACTAGAGACCCCAAAATCAAAAAGGAGGCCCTTAAAGCCTCCCGAGGACATTCAAAACATTTGTTCAATGACTAAGGCTCGCTTTTGCCTGGTCAACAATGCTAACAAAAGCTGCCTTATTATGAACCGCAAGGTCGGCTAGAATTTTTCGATCAATGTCAACCGAAGCGTTTTTAAGTCCCTTAATAAGCAAACTATAAGTTAACCCACATTCCCTAGCTGCCGCGTTTATGCGAACGATCCAAAGCATTCTGAAATCTCGCTTTCGAACACGTCTGTCCCTATAAGCGTACTGCTCAGCCTTCATTACTGCTTGTTTGGCAACTCTGAAGACATTCTTTCGCCGTCCCCTAAACCCCTTAGCTCTAGAAATAACCTTTTTGTGCTTAGCATGGGCTGTAACGCCTCTTTTTACGCGCGGCATTTCATTACCTCCTTAAATATAGGGCAGCATTGCCCGCAATGCTGATTGATCGCATGCCATGACTTCGGTGGTACCTCTAAGTTGGCGTTTTCGTTTCGTCGTCTTTTTTGTGAGAATATGTCGCATATTTGCCTGAGCTCGGCGAAACCGCCCCTTTCCATCCACCTTAAATCGCTTAGCGGCACCTCTCTTAGTCTTTAATTTTGGCATGTATATTCCTAGATATATTTTGATTGTGTTGTAAATTATTTTTTCTTTGGGCTCAGAACCATAACCATTTGCCTGCCCTCCATTTTCGGAAACTGTTCAATTTGACCATGTTCCTCAAGATCTTCTTTCACCCTCTCTAACAACCTTACTCCAAACTCTTGGTGGGCCATCTCACGTCCTCTGAACCTTAATGTAACTTTGACCTTGTCACCGTCTCCAAGAAACCTGACGAGATTTCTCAGCTTGATCTGATAATCACCCTCGTCGGTCCCGGGACGGAACTTAATTTCCTTAACTTGAATCTGCTTTTGTTTGTTCCTTGCCTCGTTTCGCTTCTTTTGCTGGTTATAACGGAATTTTCCATAATCCATTAGCCTACACACTGGAGGACTTCCGTTTGGCGCTATCTCAACCAAGTCGGTTTCTTCCTCCTCCGCAATCAGCAGTGCTTTTGATACATCTAATACCCCTAGCTGCTCACCATCCTTACCGATTAATCTAATTTGTTCCGAATTAATATCCTCATTGACTCGGACACTCTTTTCTTGAGCTATAAAAACGCCTCCTTAACTTTAATTAATCAAAACGTGCTATTTCTAGTTGAAGTTTTTCAACTAACTCATCAAGGCCGACCTGACCAATATCTCCCGCTCCGCGAGCTCTAACCGAAACTTTGTTGTTCTCAACTTCCTTATCGCCCACTATCAGCAAATAGGGGACCCTCTGCACGCTATGTTCCCTGATTTTATAGGTTATTTTCTCGTTTCTCAAGTCTGAAGTAGCTCGAAAGCCTGCTTTTGTCAGCTGCTTATTGATTTTTTTTACAAAATTCACTTGGCTATCGGAAATATTCATCACTGCAATTTGTACGGGAGACAGCCAAAGCGGTAAAGCCCCCGCGCAATTTTCAATTACTATTCCAATAAAGCGCTCTAGACTACCCAAAATCGCCCGATGAAGCATAACAGGAGTTTCCCTAGAGTTGTTTTCTGCAACATATTGAGCCTGAAGCCGCTCTGGCATCATGAAGTCTACTTGAACTGTGCCACATTGCCACGAGCGTCCAATGCTGTCCGTCAAATGATATTCAATTTTCGGGCCATAAAATGCCCCCTCTCCGGGTAGTTCTGTCCAATCCACCGAACAACTACCGAGAGCGGCGCGAAGCGATTCTTCAGCGTTTGACCAGAGCTCATCTGTACCCAATCTTTTTTCCGGCCTAAGGGCAAGCTTAACGGCGACCTCTTTGAATCCAAAGTCAGAGTAAACCTTAAGAGCCAAATTATGAAAATTGATAACCTCAGATTTTATTTGATCTGACATACAGAAGATGTGACCATCATCTTGGGTGAAAGCTCTAACTCGCATTAATCCGTGTAACGCCCCAGACGGCTCATTTCGGTGACAAGAACCAAACTCCCCGAACCTCAGGGGCAAGTCCCTGTAACTTCTAAGCTTATTGTTATAAATTTGCACATGCCCTGGACAATTCATTGGTTTGACTGCGTATTCCCTATTTTCCGAGTCGGTGAAAAACATATTATCTCTAAAATTATCCCAATGACCTGACTTCTTCCATAAACTCACATCCAAAATACTTGGGCACTTAACTTCTTGGTAACCATTATTTTTATAAACATTCCGCATGTAATCTTCAACTTGTTGCCATATGGTTTGTCCATACGGATGCCAAAAGGCCATTCCTGGCGCATCGTCTTGAAAATGAAAATAATTCAACTGTTTCCCAAGCTTACGATGATCTCTTTTTTCCGCCTGCTCGATTCTGTAAATATAATCTGAAAGTTCATCCTTGGTGTTCCATGCGGTTCCATAAATACGTTGCAGCATTTCATTATTTGAGTCCCCTCTCCAATACGCACCTGATAATTTTAGTATTTTAAAAACCTTTAACTTATCGGTATTTGGAACATGAGGTCCCCTGCAAAGGTCGGTGAATTCACCTTGTCTGTACAAGCTGATGCTCTCACTCTCCGGGATACTAGCAATAATTTCAGCTTTATACAGTTCCCCCTGTTCCTGAAAGAGAGAAACAGCTTTATCTCGCTCCATTTCTACACGTTTAACCTCGTACTTCCTTTTTGCGATTTCTAACATTTTGTTCTCGATCGCCTCTAAATCATCCGGGGTGAAAGCTCTTGTATATGAAAAATCATAATAAAAACCGTCATCAATAACGGGACCTATGGTGACTTGAGAATCCGGAAACAATTCTTTTACCGCATGAGCCAGTAAGTGAGCTGTTGAGTGTCTCACAATTTCTAACCCCTCCGGATCCTTGTTGGTAACAATAGCTACCGAAGCATCTTCTTGTAAAGCAAATGAAAGATCAACTAAATTACCATCTACTTTGCCAGCTATCGCTGCACGAGCTAACCCCTTGCCAATAGATAACGCGACTTCAGAGACGGTAACAGCGGTTTCAAATTGCTTTTGTGACTGGTCGGGTAAGGTGATAACTGGCATTATATCGACTTTATGTTCATGGGATTGGTATTTGGTAGGCGCGATTGGATTCGAACCAACGACCCCTACCATGTCAAGGTAGTGCTCTAACCAACTGAGCTACGCGCCTGCTATTCTTATCAAAGCGTGGATTGTAACTTAAAAAACAATACTGTAAAACTAGACTAATTGGAGCATGCTGGCAAGAGAATGGGACCTAAATACTGGAAACAAGCTATTAAAGAATTGAAACAAGCAGATTCAATACTAAAAACGATAATTGACGACAAATCCCAACTTGATATCAAAATCAAAACGGACCCTTTTATCACGCTAGCGAGGGCGATCGTTGGTCAACAAATTTCAGTTAAAGCCGCCGAGACTATTTGGGGCAGATTAGGTGAATTAGAATCTAAATTAAACCCCTTTACAATCGACAAACTATCCGAAAAACAATTAAAAAAAGTAGGGTTATCCGCGCGAAAAATAGAGTATCTCAAAGACTTGGGGACAAAATTTACTGCCAACAAATTTGACGTAAAAACTTGGTCTAAATTAGACGACACCGAAATTACGGAACAACTAGTCACTGTCAAGGGTATTGGCGAGTGGACAGCTGAAATGTTCTTAATTTTTTACATGGGACGTCCAGATGTTTTTCCATTAGCTGACATTGGGCTGCAGAGGGCGATGTCAATTCACTATAAAAATAAACAGCCAATCACGAAACAAGAAATGATAACTATTGCAAAAAAGTGGATGCCATGGAGAACCGTTGCTACATGGTACCTTTGGAGATCAATTGATCCTATTCCAGTGGAGTACTAAAGTCTAAGTTTATTCCCAACCATACGTTTTTAGGTGTTGGTACCTAGTTTCTGTACTTATCTCTTGATTCCAAACTCGATTTCCAACCGCCAACTTATCGAGCGGCTTATCAGTGATTGAGAGGTAACTTTTTCTGGCAGCTTCGTAAAAATGCCTGGCTCGCTCCAAATTTCCCAAATTATGGTTAGCCTCGCCCATGTAAAGATTCCACCAATGAAACGCGGGCGTAGGCACTTCCTCATAAATTTGTAACATTTTTTCGTATTGTCCTGTTTCTGCGTAATAATGTCCTAGTCCATAATTATCGAAAGTCATAGAGCTAATTGCATCCAGCTTGTGGGCTTGTAAAGCCCAATCGTAACCCAATTGAAGCCTCTCACAGGCATTTTTGTCTATAAAGAACTTCTTTTTAAGTTCATCAGTATCATTACAGCCTCTTCCGGAGATAACCGTAATGTATGATATATGTCCAACATTGTAAGCGTCTCCTGGAGCTAATTCATAAGCCTTTTTTGCATTGATTATCATCAGCTCCCAATCCCTTTCATAAAAATGCAGTTCAGCTCTGGTTGCATATGCTCTCGCGAAATTTTTATCAATTCTGATAGCGTTATCAGCGGCGGAGAACGCCTCTGACAGCCCTTCTTTATCAACTGCTTGAAAAAAAGGAACGTATAATGAGTAGCCCCACGCTAGCATATGGCCTAATAGAGCCCAAGCTTCTTTGTACTGAGGATCAGCTTTTACAGCTTTCCGTAAGCATTCCAATCCCTGCGCGTGCATCTCCGGGCTTAGCACTTTAAAATATTGACCTCTAACAAAATTTACGCACTCATAAGCATTAAGGTTTTGTGTTCCGACAACCGAAAAGTTTTTTGCAACTTCTTGAGCTAACACAGCACCGTTTCCCACCAGTGCATCTATAACGCTACTAACAATTTCATCCTGCAGGGAGAAAATATTAGCCGCAGTAAATTCTTTATCAAATCGTTCTACCCAGACGGGGCTCATCGTTTTAGTGTCGGTTAAATTTACCGAAATTCGAATATTGGATCCACTCTGTCGGATACGTCCATCAATAAAATAGCGTGCATTCAATTCCCTATAAAGGATTGTAGGATCGGCGGGCGGGTCTTTTAGCGTGACTAATGTTAATTTCTTTGCTGCTTTCGAAAACCCTGCGCTTAAGTCCTCCGTCAAACCATTTGCAAAATTCAATAAATTTTGGTCTTGAGATCCTGTATCGAAAGGTAATATGGCAATTCTTTGGAAATCAGCACCATTTTGAACTTCCTCCTGCATTCCTTGAAAAACATATGACCCCACTGCAATCACGACCGCAAGTGCTACAAGATAATAAAGAGTCTTTTTATTGATCGTTTTTTTATGCTTAAACTGCTTGGGATCTACTGACCCGGTGACCGTATCAGCATAATAAGCCCGTACCGACTCACTTATATTTTTCAGATTTTGAGTTCCTTGATCGATAAAACCACATGGCACTTTGCCCTTGACAACAGAATGAACAATCTCAGATATACAAATCCCCCCCGGAGGCGCGATCCCCTCTAGCCTTGCCGCCACATTGACACCGTCTCCCAGCAAGTTTTCACCATCAACAACTACATCACCCATGTTGATACCCATACGGAACTCAAGACCTTTGTGACCATCGTGATTCTGGTTGTGAGTAAATACCTTTTCCTGGATTTCAATAGCTGCGCGAACCGCGCTTAACGCACTGTTAAACTCGACCATAAAAGCATCTCCGGCAGTATTAAAAATTCTGCCTTGATAACTTTTTACTGAATCCTCAATGATTACCCGGCAAGCTCTGAGCTGGTTAATAGTTCCCTCCTCGTCCGAGCTCATCTTTTCGGAATAGCCAACGACGTCCATAGCCAATATTGTTGACGTTTTTCGGTTTTTTCTGGTATCCGTCCCTGACATGTCTCTGCTCTCCTAAGAAATCTAAAACAACTTACCGATGCATAGCGCGTTTCGATACGTGTCGATTATTCAAAACAAAATAGAAAGCCATGTTCCAAAATCCAAGACCTATTCTCGGTTTCTCGAATTGGTGGAAATTTTACATGAAATTTGACCCATCGATTCCGCATTAATATTGCCCTCTTTGTTCTTGGAGATATCTTAACTCAACGTTATGCGACCAATACAGATCCTATTTAATGAACTGCGATATCTAAAGCTTATAACCACAATTAGCTATTTGGTCATGAATTAAGCCGCCCGTCCACCAATCGATAACAAGAATCCAACCGCGAAGATATTATTTGATCGTGCGTAACTATCACTAAGGAAATTTTCATTTTAGATTGTAAATCAAACACAATTTCAAGCATAGCATCCGCTATTTTTCGATCGAGATTTCCGGTAGGTTCATCAGCCAGCAAACAAGAAGGTTCAGTGACTAGTGCCCTAGCCAAAGCTACCCGTTGTCGCTCGCCACCCGAGAGTTCAGCCGGGACATGCCCAGCTCTTGCCGAAAGTCCAACTTGGCCTAACATTTTTTCCGCCTTTCCCATCGCTTTATTAGGGTCTAACCTCCTTACAAGCAATGGCATAGCAACGTTCTCAAGAGCGGTAAATTCTTGTAATAAATGATGAAATTGATAAACAAAACCTAAACCTTCGTTTCTGACATTACCACGCTCACTCTCTGATTGTGTCGAGAACTGTTTACCCTTAAAAAATACGTCACCCGAATCTGGAAGCGCTAAGCCCCCAAGTATATGAAGTAAAGTGCTTTTCCCGGAACCGGAAGACCCAGTAATTGCAGCCGACTCGCCGCGATTTATATCAAAAGAAACGTCTTTGAGGACCTCTAACCTTTGAGCCCCCAGTCCGAATGATTTGCAAACCTTCACACAAGACAGAGAAGTTTCATCTATTTCACTCATATCTAAGAGCCTCCGCCGGCCGTAAAGTTGAAGCTTTCCAGCTGGGATATAGAGTTGCCGTCACTGATAGAAATAACGACACTGCGATAACAATCATTACATCATTTATGCGGAGATCCGAAGGAAGATCACTGATGTAATAAATATCTTTCGACAGCAAATCCATTCCCAACAGGGTTTCAATGAAAGGAACAATGGTGTCAATATTGGTCGCGACAAGCACTCCCAGAATTGTGCCCGCTGTCGTTCCAATAATCCCAATCAATGCCCCTTGAATCATAAAAATTAACATGACTCCCCGAGGTGATGCTCCTATAGTTCTCAATATGGCGATATCGGAACGCTTGTCAGCCACAGCCATAACTAAAGTCGACACTATATTAAATGCTGCCACCGCAACGACGAGCAAAAGTATTATGAACATCACTTTTTTCTCAATTTGAACTGCCCTGAAAAAATTAGCGTGACTTTGAGTCCAGTCTGAAACGAGAAGGTTCGGATCATCGATTCTTGAGGCAAGCTCTTCACTCACCGAGGGAGCTAGAAACAAGTCTTTTATTTTAATCCTTAGTCCATCCACCGAATTTTTTGATCTTGTTAACTTTTGCGAATCTTTGATATTTATTAAGGCTAATCCCGCATCATAGTCATACATGCCAGCCTCAAAAATTCCTGCAACTTGAAACATTTTTAGACGAGGAATTACTCCTGCCGGGGTGACTTGCCCTTTTGGGATCATCAGCAATAGATCATCACCGATTCTAACCCGAAGCATCGCAGCCAACTCTGACCCCAAGATAATATTGAAGTTGCCGCCTATTAGTGACTCAATGTGTCCTTCTACAATCTGATCTGGAAGAGCTGATACCGTTTTTTCCAACTCAGGCACGACACCCCTAATCATTGCTCCTCTGACAGCACCATCTTTCGATAAAAGCCCCTGAATCAAGGAATACGGGGCTGAGCCATCAATAGAGACTACGGACCTTACCTGAGCGTCCAAAGAAGACCAATCCTGAATCGGTTTCCCATAACCTTGTATTTGCACGTGAGAGACGACGCCCAAGATTCTCTCTCTTAGCTCTTGTTGAAATCCATTCATTACTGATAGAACTACAACCAGCGCAGCAACGCCCAATGCTATACCTACCATCGCAATAACGGAAATAAACGAAACAAAATTGTTTCTTGCGCGACTCTTGGTATACCGAAAACCGATAATAGCCTCGTAATAACGTTGATACATCTCTAAATTTTTTTATCCTAAATAATAATTAAACTATTGACATCGCTTGTAGTAATATTAACTATATTCAATATGCTAACACGATCTACCCTCTACTTCCTTTTCCTAAAAGACAACTTAAGTCGTTATTCACCAAGCATTCCCTTGGCTCCACAACTTATAAGTAAATTCTTTAGATATGCCGATGTCACAAACACCGGACACCAATGTATGTATGACTGGATATTAAATAAATTTGGACTTTCGACATCACTAAAAGACGGATTTGCTTCATTTCTGTGCGGGAATCCTATGACGTCAACAAGAGAGTACTGGGTGTGCATCACGCCAGTATCTTTAAATCCGTCTCTAAACGACCTTACGCTAAACGAAATAAAAGACATGTCAATCGAAGAAAATAAACATTTTTTCTCCATTTTAAAAAATCATCTAGCGGAAGAATACGACACTGTAGTATGGTTTGACTCCAAACACTGGTGTTTAAAAGCAAAATCACCCCAAAAACTAAAAACCACCAGCTATCATAGAGCAATCGGAAGTTGCATTTCTGAGTTTATAATGACCGGCAGTGATTCACCAAAATGGAAACGAATAACTTCAGAAATTGAAATTCTTTTTAATCAAGACCCTCTAAACCAAAAGAGACTTTTGGAAAATAAAAAACCAATAAATAGCATTTGGCTCTGGGGAGTAGGGCCCGCTGAAACACCTAATATAAAAAATTGTCTTGTGCGAACCAGGCACCCCTTTCTAAAAAATATAGCAAAACTTGGCAATATTGAATGTCTGTCATCAAACATTGCTATTAATGACATTCCCTTAGGTAAACAATCGAAAGAAATTATAGTTTCAATCAGTGATCCCCTACTTGAGGGAAGTAATTGGTCCAACTCCTTTATTGAAAATGATTTAAAACAATCCTTAGTTCAATTGAAATCGGGGATGATAGGCAATATTACGCTTGTGTTTCCTTTTGAAAATCAGACCATAGAAATAACCGTAAACCAAATATCTTTTCTTAAATTTTGGCGATATTTAAAAAATAACAAAAACCTGTTAACTAAGATATAAATCTCATAAACTTTATGAAGATAATTTCGAGAAATATTAATAAAAATGCTCTGAAAAAACTTAAAAATGAGAATATTAACCCTATACTCGCCCAAATTTATGCATCTCGGGGCATTGACGATCCAAAATTATTAAAATCTAATCTCAGCTTTCTGTTGCGTCCGGATTTATTGCGTGATTGTCAAAAATCTGGAAACTTGCTTGCAAAAGCTATAGCCAATAACGAAAAAATAATAGTCATTGCAGATTACGACGCTGACGGGGCTACCGCATGTGCTCTTATAATTGATTTCTTGCGAACAGTTAGCGCAAATACAGGTTACCTTGTTCCTGATCGACGAAAAGACGGGTATGGACTCACCCCTGAATTAGTTGAACTGGCAGCATTAAAAAAACCAGACTGGTTAATTACCGTGGACAATGGAATTGCCAGCGTGAAAGGAGTAGAACGAGCGAACGAACTACAAATCAAAACGGTAATCACGGATCACCATCTCCCAGGAGCAGATCTTCCAAAAGCTGAGGCTATTGTTAATCCGAATCAACCAAAATGTAATTTCCCCAGCAAAAATCTCTGTGGCGTAGGTGTAATCTTTTACGTGGCAAGCGCGATCCGAAAATCTCTCCGGGATTTAGATTGGTTTAAAAAACGTCCGGAACCTAATATGCGCGAATACTTGGATCTGGTCGCCTTGGGTACTATTGCCGATGTTGTGCCCCTAGACTTTAACAATAGAATTCTAGTGGAAAACGGCTTGTCCCAAATTCGTATGGGAAAAAACCGACCTGGGATATCAGCACTTATCGAAATATCTGGGAAAAAAAATCAAAATCTTACTTCACAGGATCTCGCGTTCTCAATCGCGCCAAGACTAAACGCTGCCGGGAGAATGGAGAATATGGCTTCAGGTATCGATTGTTTGTTGACACAAAATTGTGAAAATGCTCGGCGTTTAGCGGTAAACCTGAATAATTTAAATATGGCTCGAAGACAAAAAGAAAAAGAAATGAAAAATAGCGCTACAACGATAGTTGAGCAAACGATAAAACAAAATTACATTGGCCATACCTATTTCAATGACTCTTGGCACGAGGGACTAGTTGGGATTCTCGCGTCACGAATTAAGGAAAAAATCAATCGCCCAGTTTTCGTATTTGCACCCAGCATTAATAAATCAGAGTTGAAAGGGTCTGGCCGGTCAATCCAAGGGTTCCATTTGCGAGATGCTTTAGACCTGATCGCTAAAAACAATCCAACTCTGTTACTAAAATTTGGTGGTCATGCGATGGCAGCAGGCCTTACGATTGAAAGAAACAACTTAACCTTGTTTAAAGATGTGTTTAATGAAGTTGCCAGTCAGTTAATATCAAAGGATCAATTAGAAAACGTCGTACTAACAGATGGATCACTTGGAAAAAAGATGAATTTGCGGGAAATAGATGAAATACACAAAAAGATATGGGGTCAAGGTTTTGAAAAGCCACTTTTCGTGGATAATTTCATAGTCTTAGATCAGTATCAAATAGCGAAAATCCACAAAAAACTAATCATTAGGAAAGACAATGATTCTCAAGAGTTTGAGGCTGTATGTTTCCGAGAAACAAATTTTTTTCCAAAAAAAATAAAGGCGGTTTACGAACTGAGTATCAATAATTATCAAAATAAAAAAAGTATTCAACTAATAATCGCACACTGGTACCCTTGTGAAACATCTAGAAAAAACGATAAAATACTGCAAAATTCATAATTTTTGGCGCTACTCATAACTCATGGATCTAGAACTAAAAAACTTCCTCACGACAACACTGAATAATCTGGAGAAAAGAACCTTTGATCTACGGGGGTATCTTTGACTACGACTCTAAAAGCCATAGACTTGACGAGTTAAACCGTCTTTTAGAAGATCCAAGCCTATGGAGTAACCCGGACCAAGCCCAAAAACTGGGGAAAGAAAAAAAAATACTAGATGATATAGTGAACAACATTAAGACCATTCACGTCCAATTAAAATCTTGCGGTGAATTACTTGAATTAGCCATCACCGAAAATGACGAAGAGACTTTAAGGTCAATAGCACAAGACTTGAATCCGATTGAGGAAATCATAAATCAACTAGAATTTCGGCGGATGTTTTCTAACGAACTAGACCCATCAAATTGTTTTTTAGATATTCAGTCAGGAGCTGGAGGTACTGAAAGTCAAGATTGGGCCGCAATGCTTGAAAGGATGTATCTACGGTATTGCGAACGCAAAAGTTTTAACATACAAATCTTAGAAAAATCTTTCGGTGAGGTGGCCGGGATAAAAAGCTCTGTCTTAAAAATTTCGGGGAATTATGCGTACGGCACACTTAGGACAGAAATTGGCATTCATCGCCTGGTTCGAAAATCCCCGTTTGATTCGAATGCAAAAAGGCACACATCTTTCGCAAGTGTATTCGTGTACCCAGAAATCGATGAGTCAATTACAGTTGACATAAATCCGAGCGATCTAAGAATCGATACTTATCGAGCGAGCGGAGCCGGCGGTCAACATGTTAATAGAACAGACTCTGCTGTCAGAATAACTCATTTGCCTACCGAAATTGTAGTCCAATGCCAAAACGATCGGTCTCAACACAAAAATAAAGCGGAAGCAATGTCAATGCTCAGAGCAAAACTCTATGAGTTTGAGCTTAGAAAACAAAACGAAGAAAAACAAAAACTTGAGGACAATAAAAGTGATATTGGCTGGGGACACCAAATAAGATCTTATGTTTTAGATCAATCTAGAATAAAAGACTTACGGACTAACCTGGAAACCGGAAATACCCAAGCAGTCCTAGACGGTGATTTGGAGCCGTTTATCTTAGCCAGTCTAAAAAAAGGAGTTTAAAACTGAGAGGAAAAAAAATGAGTGAAGAATCCCCGACTTCAGACACGAACAAGATTATTGAAGAGCGTCGACTTAAGCTAAGAAACTTGCGAAAAGTCTCAAATCCGTTTCCAAACGATTTCAAAAGAGAACATCTCGCAAAAGAATTACATAAACAATTTGATCATCACTCTAAAGAATCATTGGAGGAAGAACAAATTTCCGTTTCGTGTGCAGGAAGAATGATACTTAAAAGAGTTATGGGCAAAGCCAGCTTTTGTACGTTGTTAGATATGACGGGGAAAATCCAATTATTTGTCAATGATAATAACGTTGGAAATGAGAAACACGATGAATTTAAGCATTGGGACTTAGGCGATATATTGGGAGCAAGCGGAGTCTTATTCAAAACAAAAACTAACGAACTTAGTATTAGGGTATCTAGCCTTAATTTATTGTGTAAATCATTAAGGCCCTTACCGGAAAAATTTCATGGGTTAACAGATAAGGAACAGAGATATCGACAAAGATATGTTGATTTAATTGTCTCAGAAGACACACGTAACCGCTTTATATTACGTTCACAAATAATTCAATCTCTTCGAAATTTTTTTGTAACCCGTAAATATTTAGAAGTAGAAACTCCAATGATGCAGCCCATACCGGGGGGAGCGACTGCTAAACCCTTTATAACCCATCACAATGCATTGGATATGGAGTTGTATTTACGGATAGCCCCGGAACTTTACCTAAAACGCTTAATTGTTGGCGGTCTCGAACAAGTTTTTGAGATTAATCGTAGTTTTAGAAATGAAGGCATTTCGACAAAACATAACCCGGAATTTACCATGCTGGAATTCTATGCAGCGTTCAAAGATTACAACTATCTAATGGACCTTACAGAAGAATTAATATCCCAGGTCGCAATGGAGTCAACAGGTTCTACAATTATAGAAATCGAAGGACACACCATTAATCTATCAGGAAAATATGACCGACTAACCATAACGCAAGCTGTAAATAAATATAATCACCAACATTCGATGAGAAATCTCGAAGATCCCGAATACCTAAAAATAGAATTGAAAAAATTTGAAGAGCAAATTCCTATTAAAAATAATTTAGGAGCTCTGCAATTTCGCTTTTTCGAGCTAACGACCGAATCAAAACTGATACAACCCACTTTTATCATCTCGCATCCCACAGATATTAGTCCTCTAGCAAGACGTAATGATAACAATCCCGAAGTAACCGATCGCTTTGAACTTTTTATCTGTGGTCGAGAGATTGCCAATGGATTCTCTGAACTAAATGATCCTGAGGATCAAGCAGCACGATTTAAAGCCCAAGTCGAAGCTAAAGACGCGGGAGACGAGGAGGCGATGTATTACGATGAAGACTATATCAAAGCACTCGAATATGGAATGCCGCCAACCGCTGGTGAGGGGATAGGTGTGGATAGGTTAGTAATGCTTTTGACTAATAGTCCCTCTATTCGGGATGTAATTTTATTTCCTCAACTGAGAAAGAATTAAAAAGATCAAAAAACAGAATTATGAATAAATTTTCAAATCGTAAAAAAAATTCTCTTCCGAAACTACTTTGGCAACCCTCTCAAGAAACAATTGAAAAATCATCTATCGTTAGTTTTATAAACTACATTAACAAGTCTTTCCCAAACACGTCGCTAATAAATTCGAATGACCTTTATGAATGGTCAATAGATAAGCCGGAATTGTTCTGGTCATCGATTTGGCAATTTACAGGAGTTAAGCCACGTTATTTCGGCAAATCTATACTTGAAAAAAAATCTAAAATGATTGAATCACAATGGTTTAAAGATGCAAAACTAAATTTCGCCGAGAATTTGTTAAAGGACAAAAACAAATCCCATGCGATAATCTTCCTTGGGGAAAACAATGTCAAATGGAAATTAACGCGGACAGACTTATATAAAGCAGTGTCAAGGACCAAACAGGCACTAGAAAAAGCAGGTTTAAAAAAAGGCGATCGAATTGTCGCTTATATGCCTAATTGTCCGGACACTATAATCCTTATGCTTGCTGCTACAAGCGTTGGAGCAATATGGTCTTCCTGTTCACCTGATTTTGGAGAAAAGGCGATATTGGAACGTTTTGGGCAATTAACTCCCAAAATATTAGTAGCGGTGGAGGGATATCAATATAACGGAAAAAAATATAACCTTTTAGAAAAAATATCAATTATTACAAAGCAAATTCCCAGTTTAAGGAAAGTGATTATCTCGTGCCTCACCAATGATAATCCCGAAATAAGTTCCATACCCAATTCAATACTTCTCAGAGATTTTATTAAGAAATTTCAAGCGCATGACATAAAATTCCATAGATTTCCATTTGATCATCCGCTTTACATAGTGTTCTCATCCGGCACTACAGGGAAACCAAAATGCATCGTGCACGGTGCAGGTGGCACCTTGTTACAACATTTAAAAGAACATCAATTGCATACTAACCTCAAATCAGGTGATCGGTTATTATATTTCACCACGTGTGGTTGGATGATGTGGAACTGGATGGTATCAGCGTTAGCCTCAGGAGCAACATTAATGCTTTACGATGGATCTCCTTTCCATCCAACGGCGACACGTCTCTTGGATTACGTGGACAATGAACGCATAACAGTCTTCGGAACATCAGCGAAATACCTAGATTCTCTAAAAAAGGCAAAACTAAAACCAAAAAATACTCATCAATTACTTTCACTGAAAACTATTCTATCGACGGGATCACCTCTAAGTCCTGAAACTTTTGAATACGTTTATTCTGATATAAAGAAAGACATCCAACTTGCATCGATTGCCGGAGGAACAGATATAATTTCGTGTTTTGTTGCGGGCGACCCTACCCTACCTGTGTATTCCGGCGAAATACAACGCCGAGCATTTGGTATGGCGGTGGAGGTGACAGGGGAAGCTGGCACACCAGTAGTTGAGCAAAAAGGTGAACTTACGTGCGTTCAACCATTTCCCTCAATGCCTATCTATTTTTGGAACGACAGGGAAAACAAAAAATACCAAAGTTCATATTTTAAAAAATATCGTAATAAGTGGTGTCACGGAGACTATATGCTTCTAACTGATCGCGGGACGGCAATTATTTTTGGGAGGTCAGATACAGTTTTAAATCCCGGTGGAGTTAGAATTGGCACAGCTGAAATTTACAGGGAAGTGGAGGCATTAGAAGAAATTGACGAAGCCATCGCGGTAGGTCAAAAAGCACGAAATGATACGCGTATAATCTTATTTGTTAAGATGCGAAAAAATATACCGTTAACATTGGATATTATTAATAAGGTGAAGATTCGTTTGAAAAATCATGCAAGTCCTCGACATGTCCCGGAAATAATATTAATGACACCAGAAATACCAAGAACAAAAAGCGGAAAAATCGTTGAAAAAGTCGTAGCTAATATTATTAATGGTGATGATGTTGGCAACACCGACTCGTTAGAAAATCCAGAATCATTGAAGCATTTTAAAAATAGACCTGAATTAAAAAAATATTCATAATGAATGCACAATGTTTTATTACAATTAGTTTGTTGTTTTTTTTTATAAAAATGCCGAGTGCCGTCCAACCCCTTACTTCGCTAAAATGGGAAAAAAGAGTTCTTATTGCTTCCCTCCGCAATTGGGATTCGCACCTTTTGGCTGAATTAAATAAATTTAGGAGAATTAATCAATGTGAATTGAACGACAGAAATATACAAATAATAATCTATAACAACTATAGTAATACCGAGTTTTCTACTCCCAAATTTATAAATAAAAAACAAGGCCTTTGGCTTGTGGGATACGATGGAACAGTAAAAGGTTACTCCGACGATCAAAAACTTCTTACCGACTTATTCGTAATAATAGATCAAATGCCTATCCGAAAAACTGAAATAGAGAAATCAAAATCTTCTTGTGAATAGAGGCAAATTACCCTAAAAATTTACCATTTCATGCCGATACTACTAGTTAGATTGTATGAAAGGGCATCAAATCATGAATAAGATTTTGGTAACGGGTGGATCGGGTTTTATAGGTTCACACTTGTGTGAAAAACTGCTTGAAAAAGAAAATCAAGTTATTTGCTTAGATAATTTGTACAGCAGTAGCCTGACGAACATTGAACATCTTTTACAAAATCCCAATTTCCAATTCATAGAGCATGATATATCTAATCCGATAATGCTCGAAGTTAATCAAATATATAATCTAGCATGTCCAGCTTCCCCAGTTCATTACCAACGAGATCCCGTTCAAACAACAAAAACGATTTTAATGGGAGCTATAAATATGCTAGATCTCGCAAGAAAAATGGATGCTAAGATCTTACAAGCCTCAACAAGCGAAGTTTACGGTGATCCAATGATAAGTCCCCAACCCGAAGCTTATTGGGGGAATGTAAACCCGGTTGGTGTCAGGTCATGCTATGACGAGGGTAAGAGGTGCGCCGAAACCCTATTTTTTGACTACCTGAGACAATATAAGTCAAAAATAAAAGTAGCGCGAATTTTTAATACCTACGGTCCAAAAATGGCGGTAGACGACGGTCGAGTAGTATCTAACTTTATCACCCAAGCACTGGCACACCACCCGATTACGATTTATGGTAGTGGATTACAAACTCGCTCGTTTTGCTTTATTGATGATCTTGTAACAGGCCTGATAACTCTTATGCAAATAGATGAAAACCTTACGACTCCAATAAATTTGGGAAATCCTACAGAAATAACAATTTCCGATCTTGCATCTATGGTCATTAGTCTAACAAATTCAAGATCAAAATTAACAAATTGTCCTTTACCTGAAGACGATCCTCGTCAGAGAAAACCGGATGTATCGCTGGCAAAAAAGTTTCTTGAGTGGAACCCACAAATCGACATTCACACGGGCTTACAAAGAACGATTACTTATTTTCAATCTCTATTCTCGGAACCCAACTGGGAATCAAAGGCGATTCAGGCTCAAGCCTCAGAACTTATTTTAAAAGACAAAAAAAAGATTTTTTTGAAAGAACAAAAAAGGATTTTTCACTAATATATCCGAATCATATGGGTTTAAATTTATTTGATCCAATGATTTTAATTATATTGGAAAAGTACTCGGTTTCTTTATCAAAGAAATCCTCGTCAATTCCCTCTAACAATTCATCTGAATCAAGGCTATCAATGTCAAGATCATTCCAACATAGTCTCCGGAAAGCATCTATAACCTTGATGGCTAATGAAAATTCATTAGATTGAACTTGGCTTGTTTTTGCAGAATTAGATACCGATGTAAGAAACGGAAATATTGTGTAGGCCTTGATTTTGTCCTCTTGAATATTATTACGGACGTAAATATCATTCAGATGGTCAATAGAGGTTTGATTTTCTAATATATTTTTTATTTTGATCTTTGAGCTATTATTAATGATATAAGCTGACATTCCGCAAAATGACCAACCTTTCAAGTCAAAAATCTTAAAAATTTGGCGTTCCCTGCGTTTCCATATTTTGTTATCCCAAAACAATTCCGCCATTTGGGTAAAATCACCAAAAATGACATCGGTGAAAAACATATCCCACAGAATATCACTACCTGTAAATTTACTCATCGCTTCGTTTAGTTTTTCACCGGTACGTTCTCCAAAACAAGCATCATCTTCTAAAATCAGCACTGGCTCAGAAAAATCCATGGATTTTTCAATGGCACCTATGTGGCTTAAGTAGCACGCTTTTGCACTGTTCGTCTGTATCCCGGGTAAGTCTCTTTCAAAAACATCTTCAGCCGTTTTTGCCGGATAGCGATGCAAAACAAATCCATGTTGGGCCATGTATTTTTTAAAGTTCTCCTCTATTGTTTCTCGTCTATCAACTGCGGAATCAAGATTAATGTAAATACAGTGCATGACTGGCATAATCTCCTTT
>MDTB01063463.1_pt1 | contig 22506 bp, 23 predicted proteins | sample 811161 | NCBI WGS metagenome assembly MDTB01 (sample SAMN05326650, study PRJNA326480) | marine metagenome | isolation source: seawater | place: Mediterranean Sea | collected 2009 | reverse complement strand
GCCCGTTCAACGACAAAAAAACGAGGCTGACCATAAACAAAAACCACTGCGAGATAACCACCACAGATGCCCCCTGACTGGGATCTACGGTGGTGGCAATACCGAGGCCGGTCTGCATCGCAATCAACTGCCCCGCAATCACAAACACCTGCATGAGTAATTCGGTCACGAATCCGAGTAAGATTCCTATCAACAATTGCTGAAGAATAATGATCACAGAAGCAAGAGAGATGGCTTCGACCTTAGGAATCGGCGGTAACAGCGGTACGACAACCAGGGTAACTGCAACGGCAAGAAGCAGGCGTACCCTCATTGAGACCATGCGGGTACCGATCAAAGGCATCACCATTAAAAGACCGGATATCCGCGCAAAGGGATACACATAGCGGGTAATCCAGTGGCTGATATCCAGTGCTTCAACCTCAATCACAGCTCACCCGATCAGAAACGGAATATTGAGGTAGATTTCACGCGTAAAATCGAGCACAGCACTGACGGCCCAGGGGCCAAACATAATCATCGCCAGCAAAGTCACCACCAAACGCGGAAGAAAGCTCAGCGTCTGCTCATTGATCTGAGTTGCCGCCTGAAACGTACTTACCATCAGACCAATAATCAAACTTGGGACAATGATCACCACAACAATGGCCAGCACGATATAGAGCGCGCTGGTAAAAATATCACCGATTATCGCTTCAGACATCACGGCCTCCCGAGTGCGTATTTGTGACCATGTTTCCCTTTCTAAATCGTTCCGAAACTGTTCGCCAGAGTACCCATGATTAATGCCCAGCCATCAATCAATACGAACAACATGATTTTAAATGGCAACGATATAATGATGGGCGACAGCATCATCATACCCATGGCCATCAGAATACTGGCCACCACAAGGTCAATGATCAGGAACGGAATAAATATCAGGAAGCCAATCTGAAAAGCCGTTTTCAGTTCACTGGTGATAAATGCTGGAATCAGAATATGAATCGGCGTTTCTGCCGGGCCTGCAATATCAGTACGGCCGCTAATGCGTACGAAAAGATCAAGATCCGTTTCCCGTGTCTGCGCTAGCATAAACTCATGCATAGGGACCGCTGCTCGCTCCAGCGCCTCCAGCGGAGCAATCTCTTCGGCAAGATATGGCTGTATCGCATCGGCATTAACGATACGAAATACCGGCATCATAATAAACAAAGTAAGAAACAGAGAAAGTCCCAGCAGTACCTGATTGGATGGCGTCTGCTGTAAACCAATGGCCTGACGAAGAATTGCCAACACAACAATAATGCGGGTAAACGAGGTCATCATAATGAGCAACGACGGTAACACCGTCAGCAGCGTCATTAATACAAGAATCTGAATAGTCACCGAGTACTGACCACCATTATCATTGGCGGTGTACACAACAGCAGGAATGCCGCCCGGCCCAGTTACGGGCGTCGCGGGATCAGCACCGAAAGCAACCATCGGCATAAAAAACAGGATGGGTAACCAGCGCATCAGAGTCATCATTTGCGCACGGCCTTTTTCAGAATGTCGGCAAAATCGGCAGGCTTACTTTCAGCGACATCAATCGGTTGATCAAGGGTCGCCAGTGTATTAATGCCATGCGGTGTAATACCAATCACCAGCTGCTGCTCACCGGCTTGAATAATGGCTACTTTTTCACGCTGTCCAAGAGGCAACACTGCCAATGTCTTAAGATGTTGAGCGCCGCCAGTCCACTGACCAACCCGGGTTTTATTGACCAGCCAGGCCAAGCCAACGATGAGCCCGAGGATAAGCACCAGAAACAGTACGACTTTTCCAGCGCTTGCCATCGGTGTCGCCTGCAACATTGGCGCGACCTGCTCTTCAGCGGCTGCCAGCCCGGGCAGAAACAACAATAAACTAGCGCAGACGGTGTATACGTTCACTCTGACTCACCACATCCGTCAGGCGGATACCAAACTTATCGTTAACCATGACCACCTCACCATGTGCAATCAGAGTTCCATTCACCAGAACGTCCAATGGCTCACCAGCCAAACGATCCAGCTCAACGACTGACCCCTGATTTAATTGCAACAGGTTTCGGATAGGTATTTTGGTCGCGCCTACTTCCATTGATATACGAACCGGAATATCCAGAATGACTTCAAGCTCGGGATTATCACCATTACCTCCAGGGCGACCTTCGTCCTGCAGCTCATCAAGCTCGACCTGTTTTACGGGGTCAGGCTCAGGTTCTTCATCTTCAGTTTCACCAGCCTCTTCCATTGCCGCCGCCCACTCATCTGCAAGCGCCTGACTATCTTCCTCGCCTTCTGTCGCACTGTCGTCGCCACTGGCTTCTTCGATACCACCCGCCACTTCATCAGCAAGTTTCTGAGGATCTAATTCTTCTTCGGGTGACTGATCCTGATCTTTTTCGTCACTCATAACCTGCTCCTGTCAGCGTTTTCTGTGAGAAATCTGTTCTTTTATTTTGACGGCCAGATTCTCATTGGATATGCCCATTTTCCCGGTAAAAATTGGAATGCCATTCGCTTCCAATACAAAGTCTTCGGGAATTTCTATTGGTATTACATCGCCGGTTTTCAGCGCGGCAACTTCTCGTAACGTAATGTCTCTCTGCGCCAGCGTTCCGTGTATCTCAACCGGCGCTTCGAGAATATCTTCGCGAAGAGACTGCTGCCAACGCTCATCCACGTCGTCAACATCGCTCTGAAAACCTGCATCCAGAACCTCGCGCATCGGTTCAATCATGGAATAAGGAATCGTCAGGTGAAGATCCCCCCCGCCACCGTCGAGTTCAATATGAAAAGTACTGACGACCACGACTTCACTCGGGCTGACGATATTCGCCATCGCAGGGTTTACTTCAGAGCCGACGTATTCAAACTCAACAGGAATCACCGGTGACCAGGCTTCCATCATGTCGTTGAAGACCTGCGTCAGAATTAACTGCACCACTCGTACTTCGGTCGGAGTAAATTCACGACCTTCAATCTTAGCGTGACGACCATCGCCACCAAAAAAGTTATCCACCAGCTTAAAAACCAGCTTGGCATCAAGGATAAACAACGCTGTACCACGCAAAGGACGCATCTTCACGAGGTTCAGGCTGGTAGGTACATACAAGGTATGTATGTACTCACCAAATTTCATAATCTGAACACCACCGGAGGCAACATCGGCACTTCGGCGCAGAAAATTAAACATGCTGATGCGGGTATAGCGGGCAAATCGCTCATTGATCATCTCCAGCGTCGGCATACGTCCGCGGACGATACGGTCGTTACTGGTCAGATCGTAGGATTTGATTCCGGCCGCATCGACCTCTTCTTCGGGGCCAATGTCGCCGTCGTCTACACCATGCAATAAGGCATCGATTTCATCTTGCGACAGTAAATCCTGCACAACTCATTCCTACTGCATTACAAAGTTGGTAAACAGCACAGCTTCGACACCGTCAGAGCCTGCTTCCCGTTCCATCATTTCCGTGATTGCGCTTTTTAAAGCGTTCTGCAGAGCAACCCGTCCTTCGGCTGTTCGTAATGTCGCAAACTCCTGGCGGCTAACAATATTGATTACTTCGTTTCTCACCATCGGCTCGTGCAACTCGAGTGCATCAACGATGGACTGCTGACGCGTCATAATTTCGATACTCGCCTGGACGTATCTCTGACGCGTACCGACCTGAAAACTGATCACAAATTCGGGTTTCAGTTTGACGTACACTGCCGGAATTTCCGGTTCCTCGACGACCTCTTCTACCACTTCTTCATCGGTCGCTTCTTCGTCTTCTCCACCGAGTAAGAAGAAGGCCGCAGCACCACCACCCGCCAGCAAGACAACCACCACAATGCCGATGATGATAATGAGTTTCTTCTTACCACCACCCGACTGTTCTTCTTCGCCTTCCTGACCTTCGAGCTTCAGGTCCTGTTCTTTTGCCATTCGGATATCTCCTTTATGAAGTCAAATTTGCAAAGCTTGTGCCACGTTTTTTCGCCAAAAAAATGACATCAAACTTAAATGCTCAGCCTGATTTCAGTGTAGAAGTAAATCACTGGGGCTACTGGCGGATTTCACCAACAGTCGAAGGAACAGCAACAAAAACAAAGAATCGAGCCACCAGAGCGGCAGCTCTCAGAATAAAATGAGGACAAAAGCGTCGAGTGCGTAGCCTCAGATAAGCAACTCAGACCAGAAGCATGGTCTTACAGTCTGAGCTGAGTTCAGAAGGCTAAGCGAACGTATCCAGCAGTGAATCTGGCGCAGGAACATGAACCTCATTTCCCCCAACGAGCTCATCACCCTCAACACCTGAGCCGCCGGCATAGCCGTTGTCTCCGCCATCAGAGCCATCGGAACCGCTGTCCCGGCCCTGGCCGCCACTGTCAGCTGAAACACTGAACTCATTCAATTCGATGCCTTCAGCAGCCAACGCATCCCGCAATCGCTGCGCACTGCTATCAAGAACATCTTTCACCTGATGGCTTTGTGCAGACACCTGAACACTGGCCTGATCGTTCTGAACCTGCATTCGGATTTCAAGACTGCCCAGCTCGGGAGGGTCCAGCTGAATGCGAGCGTGCTGCACATCATTGGCCACCATGGTCATCAGACGAGCGCCCAGAGCTGGCGTCCACTCGCGACGATCCTGACCAAAATCTAACCGCTCGCGGAACTGGCGCTGAAGCTTCTGCTCGAAACCTTCCTCGAAGCTGTAGTCTTCCGTGGCAATTTCTTCACCGGTGCTCTCGGCGTTGATCAGGTCAGATGCGGCAGCAACATTTATAGCAGTGGCCGTCTGAGACTGGGCAGGCGTCGCTGAGGCTGACTGTAACTGAGCGGGTGCGTTGTTCTGCATTCCCGTCAGGTTGTCACGGTAGCCAGACGTTTCAACCGGGCTGTCTTCAGCCGTGACCGGCTTAAATACGCCACTGACCAGCTCTGCTTCGGCATCTTCTGCAGCGGCATCGACACCATCAGTTAATGGCACTGATGCTTGTGGTTTACCTGACGTTTTCTGATCAGTTTGCAAACGACCCTCGGCTGCGTTCTGACTTCGTACAGCAGCTGCAACAGGAGAAACAGACGCAACAGCGAGTGGCGAAGCTACTTCGACCGCCGCATCCACAGAAGTATCACTATCCACAAGCGCGGCATCTGGGTCCGCATTATCAGTCACGCCTTCCTGATCGGTGTAGCGTACTGAAATATCTTTTCCTTTCTGAATCTGAGCCATCAGGGTGTCTCCCATCAACTCGCGACCAGAATCATCCAGCGGCTTTTCAACTGCAACGAGTGACAACTGGCCTTCAGGAATAATCTGAGCGCCATCTGTTGCAGAGTCCAACGGCAAACTAAGCGGCAAGTCCAGCGGCAGACTTTGCCCCTCTGGCATTGCCGCCAGAGCCGGGGATATACCGCTCTTTTCTAATGATTCGAGCGGTTGAAGTTGCATCTGGTCAAGTAAATTCGAGAAGTCACTTAAGCCAGAGGCCCCGTCACCACTGAGTTTCAGGTCCTGGAAATCAATATTGCCCCCAAGTGACATCAACAGTGATGCCATTGGGCTGTTTGGAAGAGAAGGGTTCATCCCGGTCTCCTGTTATCTGGGTTACCGGTGATATCGCAAAAGGTGGGCCAGTTTTCAGATCAGGGGAATGCGCGGAGCCTATAGGAGAGAATTCAATTGCTGACGAACCCGCAGATAGGACTGCTCAAGTTCGTCAATTGCACCTCTAAGGTGAGCGGTATCGCCGGCGATCGCCATTTTTTCAACCGAATACGCCTGCTCGGCTAATTCAACAGCGCACACATTACTGCTTGCGCCTTTGAAACTATGCACCGTCATGCGGACACTTTCGCAATCGCCCTCTTGCAATGCCTGACGCATTTCGGGGAAACGTCTGTCACTATCACGTATATACAATTCAATGAGAGGCTGAAACTCTTCTTCCATAATGTCTTTCAGCATATTCAACGAATCAAGGTCGATCATGTCTCCAGCTCCAATGGCCAGTGAATAACCACCGACACTTTGTTCCCCTTACCGTGATACTCAATTGAATCACAGATGCTCTCAATCAGGGGAATACCTCGGCCTGAGTAATTATTTCCAATGCTTATATCATGTTGTTGATAGTCGAACCCGTCACCACTGTCTTCCAGAGTCAGAGTCAGCTTACCGCTGTCACCGTCCCCCGTATGATGCATATTAATACGGACAAAACCTTCCTCAAGAGCAGCAACACGCTTTTCTCGCTGACGGTAATACTCCATGAAGCCATCGGGCGATTGCTTCATCGAAGACTCCAATCCCAACACACCATGCTCAAAGGCATTTGAAAAAAGTTCAGCGACGACCGTATAGAGCTGACCGCCAATCGCGCGAAGCCCGGGGACCTCCATCATTATATGATTCATCAGTGGCACTGGGTTGAATGACTTCAGCGTAGAAGCTTCGAGACGATACTCCATATTCCAGTCTCGTGGGCCCTGTGAAATACCGGCCTTAGTAACTGCGCTTTCTTTATCTTCACGCAGTGCATCATCCATGACGACTTCAATCAGAGTAGTGTCATCATCCTGTTCCGAACCGTCAACAAATTCGTCCACCGCACGCTGGATATCTTCATACACTTCGCTCGCATGCGCAGAATCTCTTACTACGTTTAATAACCTCTCTTGTCCAAACATTTCACCGTCAGAATTACGGGCTTCGATGATTCCGTCCGACCAGAGAAATAGCCGGTCTCCGTTTGCCATCGGAAATTCGGTCATCTGATCATTGAACTTATCAGCGGACATCACACCCAGAGGAAGATGACGTGATGATAATGTTTCTATCATTTCACCGTCGTTACGCAACAGATAACAGTCTGGCACGCCGCCCATCCATACGCTGGCGGCTTGTCGGTCCGGGGCCAGGTCGACCGCAGCAGCACAACAGAAAAACCCTACCGGCAGAATACTTTTTAACTTCTGGTTGATCTCACGAAGTACCTCACGAAGACCAAAGCCTTTCGCCGTCATTCCGTAAAAGATATCGGCCATCGGCATTGCACCAATCGCAGCCGGAAGCCCATGCCCTGTAAAATCGCCCAGCAATACATGCATCCCACCACCCGGCTTGCGGGCGGCCAACAGAACATCACCGTTAAAAACGGCAAGTGGAGACAGTTCGTATCGGATATTCGGGGAGGTAAGACAGCCTGCGTGGGCAACGTTATCATACACAGCCTTAGCAACGCACTGCTCCTGCAGCATATGCCGGTTAACACGTGCGATTTCATCACGTTGATTTAGCAGCGTGCGATGCATTTCCGACATGCGGTGATAAGAAGCGATTTTTGCCTGCAGAACTACATGGTTATAAGGCTTGGTTAAAAAGTCATCACCACCTGACTCAAGACAATCGGCCAGGCTCTGTGCATCCGATAGCGATGTCAGAAAGATAACGGGGATAAAATCTTCGTCGGCGATCGTCTTAATCTGGCGGGTGGCCTCCTTTCCGTTGAGGCCAGGCATCATAACGTCCATCAAGACGATATCGGGGCGATGCTCCGTAAAGATATCTACCGCTTCAAATCCATTGGTCGCTTCTATTACTTCGTTTCCCTGGTTACGGACTACGCGTGATAACACTTTGCGATCAACGCTGTTATCGTCCGCGATCAGGACCTTATATGCGGTCATGATTACTTGTTACTGAATAGTGAAAAGTTGCTCGAAATTAGAAATAGAAAGTATCTTACGAACATCAACGTTACAGTTCGTAATTGAGATCTCCGAGTGATCTCCGCCCGCATGATCACGGAGCAGCAGCAGCATACCCAAAGCCGAACTGTCCAGGTAGGTAGCGCCACCCAGATCAACAATATACTTCCGCACCTGCGATGCACTTTCGTAGGCATCGCGAAACTCCTGGTGAGCACTGAAATCAAAACGTCCGTCAACCTGAATGACCAGCTCCTGACCATTACCCGCCAATGATGCACGTACAGACATGCGACTATCTCCTGAAATAAATCTCGTACATTAGGTTTAGCACATGCCACAAAAAGTGGTCATAACAATCGTGCTTTTTTAATCATTTCTGACGCAATTCCTGTCAAAGGAAGGAGTTCATCAACAGCACCCAACTCGTGTGCAGACTTCGGCATTCCCCAAACAACCGACGTTGCTTCATCCTGGGCCATCGTAAGCGCGCCAGCATCATGCAGGCGTTTCATAGCCACTGCGCCATCCGCGCCCATGCCTGTCAGCATAACGGCCACCAAACGCTTACCTCCAGCAACCTGCAACAAAGAGTCAAACATCGCCTCTACCGAAGGCTTATGAAGGTTCTGTTTAGGTCCATCGTCGACGATAGTAAACAACTGATCACCTTTACGTCTGAAACGCAGGTGGCGCCCGCCCTGAGCGATAATGACCCGCCCGGGGATCACCTCAAGGTCGTTTCTGGCTTCGAGCACCTCCATCGGGTACCTGTTATCCAGACGCTTTGCCAGCGAGGCACTGAATACTTCTGGAATATGCTGACTGATCACAATCGGAGGGCAGTTAACCGGCAACGAAGACAACACCTCTGAGATGGCCTCCGTTCCTCCGGTAGAGGAGCCCACTGCGACTATTCGACGATAGTTATCATTAGTCTCACGCGTAACAACACGAGAGGCCTTCTGGCTACGCTGACTTTCTACCGCAACCACACGAGCCTGAGATGCGATACGGACTTTGTCACATAATGCTTTAGCAAATTTGTAAAAGTCTTCCGGACTTTGCGCTTTGGGCTTACAGATGTAATCGACAGCTCCCATCTCCAGCGCCTCAAGTGTCTCAGGTGCGCCCTTTTCGGTGAGAGTTGACACCATGACAACAGGCATTGGGCGAAGACGCATCAGGTTACTCAGAAACTGCAGGCCATCCATCCGCGGCATTTCAACATCCAGCGTAATAACATCTGGATTCAGTTGCTTGATCTTGTCCCGCGCAATCAATGGATCACTTGCGACGCCGACTACATCAATATCTTCTGTACTGTCGAATACTTCCCGTAGCATTTTTCGGATAAGAGCGGAATCGTCAATTATCAAAACCTTAATTTTACTCATATCAACTCCCCCTCAGAAGAGATCAATGCCGCTATCTCCCTGATCCATATCTTCCATCTTAACTTTACGGCTATATTCAGTTTCACGTTTCATCAATGTATCGTTCTTAACATTCGAGATTCGGCGCATTTTGACCGAACCGGTATCGGGGAAGTACAGAACCTTGCGAGCGTATACATCGCCGACATCGGCGCTGGCGATTTCAAGTCCCTCATTGCGTAAATAGTTATAAACAAAAAGGATATTACGCTGACCAATGTCGCTCATGGACGCGATCATCTGACCGCCGCCGAAGAGCTTTACTTCAAGATTCTGACGTCGCCCGCCACGCTTGAGTATTTCGTTGATCAGAAACTCCATCGCCCAGGTACCATAGCGAGAGTTCTGCGTCACCGGGTTAGACCCCCAGACATCACTCGAATGCTCGCTCTGCTCGGGAAGCATAAAATGGTTCATACCGCCTATGCCAAGCTTGCGATCTCGAATGCACGCCGAAACACATGATCCGAGCACCGTAGCAATCATTTCTCCCTGCGTTGAAACGTACAGTTCACCAGGAAGGATTTTTGCCGCCCAGGTGTTATGAACTCCATCCCAGTATCGCGCGACATGCTCAAACCCGCTAAGTGGCTTTGGCTCGGGTGGGCGCTGGTGCATAGGCAGACCCCTTAATAGATTTTCTGGTAGATGGTATTACCTACCGACTTGAATCGATCTGTCAGACCGTTCAGGGACTCAGAGTGACCAATAATCAGATACCCCCCTACCGGCAGGTAATCGGCATAACGGTTAAACAGCGCTTTCTGAGTCTCTCTGTTGAAGTAGATCACGACGTTACGGCAAAAAATAACGTCGAACTTTCCTTTCATTGGCCAACCTTCAAGAAGGTTAAGACGCTTGAAGTGAACCAGATCCCGCATGCTTTTTTTAACGCGCACCTGGTTGCCAGAACGGTTCTTTTCGAAAAACCTTTCGACTGTTTCATCCGGTACAGACATCAGACTATCGGCTGGATATACCCCCTGTTCACCCGTGTTGACGACATCAGAATCCAGGTCAGTCGCCAGAATTTTCACGTCAAATGAAGATGCCAGATGAGCTTCAGCCAGGGTGAAAGCGATGGTGTACGCTTCCTGCCCTATAGAACAACCCGAAGACCAGATCCGTACCTTTTTATCGGATTTTTTCTTTAATTCAGGGATAACGGTATCCCGCAAAAAATCAAAGTGGTGTGATTCCCGATAAAAAGACGTCAGGTTGGTAGTAATTAGATTGATGAAGTTAGTCGATTCATCCCGAAAATTGTCTCTGAGATACGCCAGATAGTCGGCAAAATTTCTATACCCTGTCTGGCGTAGTCTGCGAGCTATCCGTCCGTACACCATGTTTGCTTTGTGGCGCCCAAGAACGATGCCGGTATGCTTCAGAGCCAGAGCAGCGATTTCATCGAAATCGCGCTCTGTCATTAAAAACTCTTTGTCGGCTAACAGCGGCTTATCAGACACATGTGCGTTCATACCTGATCAGAACTCTTCCCAGTCATCATCAGAATTACTGACTGACAGCCCACCCTGGTCCGCAGCCGGCTTAGAAGGAGCTGGGGCGGCTTTGGGTGCTGCAGCTACTGCAGGCGCAGCGACCGGAGCATCCATCGACATAGAGCCTGAGGCAAACGACGCATCAACCGTAAAGAACTCCATCAACTGGGTCATACCCTGAGCCTGACCCGCCATGGCTTCACCAGCGGCCGTGGCCTCTTCGACCAGCGCGGCATTCTGCTGAGTCATTTCGTCCATCTGAGCAACTGCACTGTTAACCTGATCAATACCTGCAGACTGCTCTGCGGCTGCGGTACTGATTTCCTGAATCATGGCAGACACACGGTCGACCGCACCGATGATTTCATTCAGGGTTTTCCCTGATGCATTCACCAGTGACGTACCTGCTTCGACTTTATCAACACTGTCGCGGATCAGATCTTTAATCTCTTTGGCCGCTCCCGCAGAGCGCTGCGCCAGGTTTCTCACCTCACCAGCAACTACCGCAAACCCTCGGCCCTGCTCTCCAGCACGTGCTGCTTCAACCGCAGCATTCAGTGCCAGCAGGTTGGTCTGGAAGGCAATTTCATCAATCACACCAATAATGTCTGAAATCTTCTTACTGGCCTGATTGATTTCCTCCATTGCGGTGACCGCTTTCTCGACAACTTCACCTCCCTCCTCTGCTTTGTTCTTCGCAGAACTTGCGAGCTCGTTAGCATGTACCGAGTTTTCACTGGTCTGCTTCACCGCACTGGTCATCTCTTCCATACTAGAAGCGGTTTCTTCCAGGCTGGAGGCCTGCGATTCAGTACGCTTGCTCAGATCGGCATTACCTTGAGCAATCTCACTCGCACCTGTTGCCACAGTAGAAGCTGACTCCCGAATTCGTGTCATGATTTCTGTCAGACGATCTACTGTAGAATTGGCATCCTGTTTGAGTTTGCCGAACGCTCCCATGTATTCGGTATCAATTTTTCTGGTCAGGTTACCATGAGCCAATGCATCAAAAATGCGCACGGTATCGTTCACTACATCATCAGCAATACCCAGCAGGCGGTTCAGGCCTTCGGCGAGACCAAGGAAAAAGCCTTGTTTGCCAATGGTGTCAATGCGACGTGAAAGATCACCACCCGCAGCGGCCTCGACAATCGTATCGATTTCACGCTCAGCTCGAACTTCAATTGTACGATCAGTCCACTCGACGACCGTACCAAGGCGCTCGTTATTGTCATTGAGAATTGGGTTAGCAGTTAATGCGTAATGACGACCGCCCACTTCAATCTGGGTTTTATAGGTCTGTGTTAACGCTGCCAACATAGAGCGTTGGTGGGCCGGGTTTTTATGGAAGGTATCAATATTCGCTCCCATCAGTGCCGACGCGTTAAAAGAAGGCAAATCCTTACGCAGGTCGGCTTCAGAGTCCTTCATCATGTTCTCAACGGCTTCATTCATATAAATGATATTACCGTCGGTATCCGCAATCATGGCGTTCGTGCTGACAGAATCCAGGGCCTGACGTACGCGCCTGTTTTCGTCCGCGATCCGCTTTTCTTCTTCGCGTGCTTTAAGGGTATCTGTCATATCAACCCATTCGACAACCGTTCCAATACGGTTTCCGTCTACGTCGTACCACGGCGATGCTGTCAGATCGAATTTGACATCATCGAACGAAAGCTGCGTTTCTATAGGGCTGTCCAAAGACTGCAGTATGCCGCGCTGATGAGATGGCTTCTTGTGAAAGATATCGACATTGGTTCCGATTAATTCAGAAACTTTAAAATTGTTCAGGTATTTCTGAATATCTTTTTCACGTTTTTCAAGTGTCTTTATCATCTCATCGTTCATATACACGATGTTCAGATCGTTATCGGCCATCATTACGGTGGCCTGGCACAGTTTGAGTGCGCTGGCTATCTGCGCATTTTTCTCGTTTACCACAGCCTTTGCTTTCTGCTCGGTGATGTCGGAAGCAAATTTTACGACTTTAACAACATTACCATCATCATTAACAATGGGATTATAAGTCGCCTGAATCCAGACTGAGCTTCCGTCTTTGGCGACACGTTCAAACTCGTCCGCACTGAACTCACCCAGACCCAACTTCTTCCAGAACTCTGCATATTCCGGGCTGTTTGCATATTCTGGTTTGACAAACATACGATGATGTTTGCCCTGAATCTCATTTAGCTGATACCCCAGAGTATTCAGGAAATTATCATTCGCAGTCAGAATTTCACCGGTTGGCGTAAACTCAATAACGGCCTGGGCACGACTGATCGCTTCCACTTTACCGGCAAAATCGATATTCCGACGTTTTTGCTCAGTAATGTCGGTGGCATACTTAATAACCTTAACCACTTTTCCTGTTTCATCAAAGATGGGGTTATACGTTGCCTGTATCCAGATGCTCTCGCCTGCTTTGTTAAAGCGCTCAAATTCAGCGGTCTGAAAATCACCACGCCCCAGTGAATTCCAGAAGGCAGCATACTCTGGAGTTTTGGCATACAAAGGCGAGACAAAAATACTGTGATGCTGACCTTGTATCTCTTCCAAGCGGTATCCCATCGCATCCAGGAAGTTCTGATTCGCGGTAACAATGGTCCCATCAGGCTTGAATTCAATAGAGGCCTGACTTTTTTCAATTGCAGCCAGCTTCCCTTCCATTTCACGAATTTTGTTAGGGTCGATGGCTGCGCCACCGGAAATGATATTGCGGAAAAAGCTCATAATTACCTTCCTGTACCTTCTTCAGGCAAATACCTTACGGCAGTTAATCTTCATCGATAGAATAAGGAGTTGCAGCCATACCCATGCGAAGCATAAGTAGCTCTTCTACATCGAGCAGAATGACCATCTTCTCGTTCACATTCACCAGACCTTTAATAAAATCTGAGTTGTCGTCTTCCGTCAGTTCCGGAGGACGGCGGGTATCATCATCAGCAATGGTATAAACATCGGATACGGCATCGACAACAATCCCCATGACACGCTCACCATTATCACTATCAAACTTTAGGATAATAACGACCGTTGTCGCGGTATAATCCGCCTCATCCAAGCCAAATCTCAGACGTAAATCCATGATAGGTACGATGGTTCCACGCAGGTTGATCACACCGCGAATATACGAAGGCGCATTCGGGATCAGTGTAGGTTCTTCCCAGCCACGAATTTCCTGTACTGCCAGGATATCAACACCGTACTCCTCGCCAGACATGATGAATGTCAGGTACTGCTGCTCATCACCGATGTCGCCTTCTGGCAAAACGATTTCTTTTTTAAGTTCTTCCATCCCGGACCTCATGCCGCTTTTTCAGAGCGATTCTGGTTTCGTTTAACGGGGACAATATTTTTTCCGATACTGGATATATCGATAATCAATGCGACCGTGCCATCGCCTAGAATAGTGGCACCTGAAATACCGGATACTTTCTGATAATTCTGTTCAAGGCTCTTAATAACAACCTGCTGCTGACCCAGAAGATCATCCACTACAATACCGATTTTTTCGTTATCGCCTTCTACAACCACCAGCATCATTTCATCAACAACATCTTTGTCATCACGCAAGCCAAAAATCTGATCGAGACGTACAATAGGTATGTATTCATCACGTAGTTGCATGACGTACTGGCTACCCGTCACATGGTTCAGGGATGAACGATGAATCTGAATCGACTCAACAATCGAGACTAACGGGAAGATATACGTTTCTTCGCAGACTTTAACGAGCTGGCCATCCAGAATTGCAAGCGTCAGTGGCAGGCGAATGATGAAAGTCGAACCCACATTGCGCTGAGACTTAACTTCGATACTTCCGTTAAGTGCCTGAATATTCCGGCGGACCACATCCATCCCGACGCCACGTCCCGAAATATCGCTCACCGCCTCGGCGGTAGAGAAACCGGGCAGGAAGATCAGATTATGAATTTCTTCGGGTGTCAGGTTGTTGTTTTCTGGTACTAAACCTTTCTCTATCGCTTTCTTGAGGATTCTGTCTTCGTTCAGGCCTGCACCGTCATCAGCGACTTCGATAACAATATTTCCGCCCTGGTGATAAGCATTGAGCGTGATGGTGCCCTCTTCTGACTTACCAGCAGCAATACGTTGCTCTGTCGTTTCAAGACCGTGATCCATAGAGTTACGAACAAGATGAACGAGAGGATCGTTGATTTTCTCCATGACGGTTTTATCAAGCTCAGTTTGCTCCCCGATAGTTTCGAGAATCACTTTCTTACCAAGCTGTCCGCCCAGATCACGTACCAAGCGAGGGAAGCGACTGAAAGCAAAACTGATGGGCATCATGCGTATTTTCATGACGCTTTCCTGCAGTTCACGGGTGTTCTGTTCAAGTTGAGACAGACCTTCCTGCAGTTTTGCCAGGCGACTTAAATCGAAGTCCTGACCGAGCTGGCCCAGCATAGACTGAGTAATCACCAGCTCACCTACCATATTGATCAGGCTATCCACTTTGTCGATAGATACCCGGATCGACGAGCTCTCTGCAGCCTTTTTCGGCGCTTTGGCTGACTTAGCGGTTTTCTGAGCCTCCGCGACTACAGGTGTTTTCTCAGACGTTTTATCAGGCGCTTGCCCGGGCGATTCTTCAGATGCAGTTGCTGATGTCTCTTGCGACTGCTGGTCCTGATCTTCTGATACGGCTTCTACTGCACCGGTCAAAGGCGAATACGTCAGATCACACTCATCTTCCACCCACTCAAAAATCGCCTTGATGTCGTCTATCGGGGTAGAGGTTGTTACTTTGATCTGCCAGTTCGTAACACACTCTTCAGGAGTCAGGCTGCTCAGCTCGGGGATATTGTCGGTATCGGCCGTGACTTCGAAATTATCTTCACCGACCAGTTCGCGTAACTCACGAAACATTCTGAAGGGTTCATTCCCCGTCATTAACAGGTCAGTATGAGGATGAACATCTATCAGCCACCCGCCATCTTTCTCATCTGAATCAGACACGGCTTCTTCAGTAGCAGCGGCCTCTTGCTCCATGCCGAGAATAACTTCAAATTCTTTGCGCAGCTCTGCCGGTCGCTCTTTCTCTGGATCATTACCATCCTGCATATCCGATAGCATACCGCGCAGACAATCGACCGACTGTAGAAACAGGTCGACATAGCGTGGCTCCATCGAGCGCTTTCCGGAGCGAATTTCGTCAAGCAAAGTTTCGAGAACGTGTGTGAACTCAGACACAGGCATAAAACCAAATGTGCCCGCACCACCTTTAATCGAATGAGCGGCTCGGAAGATATTGTTGACGGTCTCGTCATCAACATCTGCCGGGTCCATATCCAGCAGCTCACTCTCCATGACGTCCAGGCCTTCGAAACTTTCTTCGAAAAATACCTGATGAAATTGCGACAGATCGACACTCATGTGCTTACCCCAGAACGCGCTTGATCGTACTCAGCAATTGATCCGGATTAAACGGCTTAACGATCCAGCCGGTAGCACCTGCTTGTTTACCCTGCATTTTCATGTCGCCCGCGGATTCTGTGGTCAACATCAGCATCGGAGTAAACTTGTAGTTGTCGAGTTGACGTAAGTTTTTGACCAACTCAATACCATTCATATTCGGCATATTTACGTCAGTCAGCACCAGGTCAAAGCTCTCTGTTTTAGCGATTTCTAACGCCTCCACGCCATCAGTCGCTTCACGTACGTCAAAGCCCGCACCTTTCAGTGTGAAACTAACCATCTGACGCATGGATGCCGAATCATCGACCGCTAAAATACTCGTCATAGGAGTACTCCCTCTTAGTAAACGAATAATTAATCTGGCAGGTTTATCGCCTGCTTAAGGCCAAGGTAGCCCGTTATCTCTCGGATATTGTCAGAGACCGCATGCCACTGAATGCTGTTACCTGTGGTTTCCAGCGATTTCCGGAGGCTGATCAGAAGCTGGTAACCCGCTGTATCTGAGTACTGCACTTCACTGCCATCAAGAACGACGTCGCCACCCGCTTGCACAGCAGCCTCAAGCTTCTCTAAGAGAGCTTCAGCCTGATCAATGCTCAGGCGGTTACCGCAATTAATTGGGCTGGTGTCGGTCATAATTTCATTCCGGTCATGGACATGAATTTAAGATTAGTAGGCAATCTTTGAGCTGCCACACAATGTGGCGTTTTTTTTATAGATCGCTGAATGAAGGTATGAAAGTCAGGAAATATGCGATTTGGATGATCACCGACGGCGGTTGGCCCACTCGTCTGCCTCGCGCTGTTCAGCGCGGCTGGTTGCCAGCTTGTGCTCTTCTTCGAGCTTATCGATCATGCTCTCAAGAGCATCGGCTTTGTGATGAATTTCGAGGTAGGCGTCGCGCGCGCGCTGACTGAGGGCCTCGAGTTCCTTGAGTTGAGAGTCCTGTTGCGCCAGTGCAGTTTCTATCTGACCAATGAACTCGAGAGAATTGTGGATTTGGCCGGCAGCGACACTCTGGTCTGCGGGGCGGGTAATCTGGCGTCGGTACTCCTGTGCGTAGGTATCCAGCTGCGTTCGCTTATCTTTCTCAGCCGTCAGGCGCTGTTCGATATCGCCCCAACGCTGCAGTGCTTCTTTCTCTTCTCTGCGTTTGAGATTAAGCACAACCGCCAACCGACGGGAGCGAGGATGCTGGTATGTCACTTATCCGTACCAGGGAACAGATCATTGAGCGCCTTGCGGCTATTCGCAATATCCGCGCCTTCGGTAAGTCCCTGCCTGAGCATTGCTTTAATCTGTGGCATACGATCAATGGCAACATCCAATACCTGGTCTGTCCCGGCCTGATACGCCCCCACGGCAACAAGATCCTGATTCTGACGATAATGGGCCATAAGACGCCGGCATAGCTGAGCCTGCTGCAGCCAGGCCTCGTCGACTACTTGTGGCATCACTCGGCTGACGGACGCCTCTACATCAATTGCGGGGTAGTGCCCTTCTTCTGCCAGTTTCCTCGACAGAACAATGTGACCATCCAGAATTGCCCGGCTGGCATCGGCAATCGGGTCCTGCATATCATCGCCTTCGCTCAGTACGGTATAGAACGCGGTGATAGAACCGCCGCCCTGCTGCCCGTTACCGGTACGTTCGACCAACTTAGGTAATTTATTAAACACCGAAGGCGGATAGCCTTTGGTTGCTGGCGGCTCACCGACAGCCAGTGCTATCTCACGTTGTGCCTGTGCATATCGCGTCAGGGAATCCATTAACATCAGGACATTCAACCCCTGATCACGAAAGAACTCAGCGACCGATGTGGTATACATAGCCGCTCTCAGTCGCATCAAGGGTGAGTCATCCGCCGGTGATGCGATAACGACCGCTCGCTTGAGGCCTTCTGGCCCGAGAATCTCATCAATGAATTCTTTAACTTCGCGTCCACGTTCACCAATCAGACCGACCACCACCACATCGGCGTTGGTAAACCGCGTCATCATCCCGAGAAGCACACTTTTACCAACACCTGATCCGGCAAATAGACCAATACGCTGACCGCGCCCTACCGTCAGCATGGAATTAATGGCGCGAATGCCGACATCGAGAGTTTCCCGAATCGGCGCGCGGTGCAAAGGATTGATATAACGCCCCTGCAGATTGCCTGATTCGGTATTCATTAGGGGGCCGTCCAGATCCAGTGGGCGACCGGCGCCATCTACGACCCGGCCGAGAAGAGAAAATCCTACGGGTACGTCCGCACTGCCCTGCAGTGGCCATACACGCGCACCCGGTCGAAGACCATCTACCTGCTCAATAGGCATCAGGAAGATGCGCTGGCCATCGAAGCCAACCACTTCGGCTTCAATGTCACCGCCGCCCGGTCGTTCTACGCGACAGCGGTCGCCGGTGCGAACATCAATTCCAATCGCTTCAAGCGTGAGACCGACCATGCGCACAAGACGACCCGATGTGCGCGGCTGATAGACCGCGTCCGGTGACAGATCACGCCAGCGGCTGCTCAGAGTCATCGTCTGATTCCTCCGTTGTCTGATCTGATCCTGTGTCCACTTCAGGCCCACCGCGACCTGCCTGACCGCGATCGGGCTCCTGCTCTTCAGGCATAAGTCCCTCCGGTTCCTGCGGGGGTTCTTCTACGTCTGGCCGTGGGTCGGAATTCTGATCGGAAAGCGTTGTTGAAGACTGCTCAGCGTCATCCGCTTTATTCATGCTTTCAACATCGTCTGATACATCTTCCGTCAGGTCTTCTGGTACATCGTCTGGTAGATCGACCAGCGCAGTCTCACCTGATGAGTCATCAGGGTAACCATCGGATGCTGTCAGTAGTTTATTCGCGAGCGCCACGATTGTTTGCTGAAGACTTTCGCTGACAGAATATTCAACCAGCGTATTTTCACTTTCGACGCGGCACTCCCCTGCATTCAGAGTCTTATCGACCAGCAGCTTGTGTGCAGCTGAATGCGATGTCAGCAATTCAGAGTCGGCTTCTGAGACATACACCTTCGCCAGGTCCTCGCCCGAAGGTAACGCAGCAATGGCCTTATCAACGAACTGCGCAATGCTGTCAGCCCCCGAATTCAGTTCGTGCTCAAGTACCTGCTCAGCCAAGCGTGTAAGCAACATAAGCATCACGTCGGGGAGTTCAGCATCACGCTCTTTCAGAGCGGCGGTCAATGTCGCATTGATCTGTCGCAGCCGTTGGGCTTCATCACTGACTTCCTGACTGCCGAGCGCCTTGCCCTCCTGAAACCCCGCTGTCGAACCTTCTTTTTTGCCTGCATCAAATCCCTGGGCCTGACCGTCTGCCTGCCCTTCGGCAAAACCAGCGTCATACCCATCCTTGTGGCCCTGTTGCCGCCCTTCGACCAGACCTTGTTCCAGGCCTGCGTTGTAAGCCTCGCGGCGAATGGCTTCGAGTTCTTCAGCTGTCGGAAAATCAGGATGGGAGTCGTTGCTATCAGTATGGCTCTCAGCATCGCCGTCAGGATCATCGACCTCCGGTTCACGCTCTACGGCATGAACCGGAGGCTCCGTCCAGAACGGAAGCCGCCACGGACGAGCTTCCTCTGCACTTTCAGCAGGAATCGGCGCATCACGTTTCTTAAGTTCGGTCATGGGTTACACCATGGCCTCACCGCCACCACCGAGCATAATCTCGCCAGAATCAGCCAGACGACGAGCAATGGTGAGAATCTCTTTCTGCGCGCCTTCAACGTCACTGAGTTTAACCGGACCTTTGGCATCCAGGTCATCACGCAACAGCTCGGCAGCACGTTTGGACATGTTCTTGAAGATCTTTTCCTGCACGCCCGGATCTGCGCCCTTCAATGCAAGTACCAGCAGGTCGGTCGAGACTTCACGCAGCAAGGTCTGAATACCTCGATCATCGACATCAACAAGGTTGTCAAAGACAAACATAAGATCTTCGATCTGAGTACCCAGGTCTTCGTCGACTTCTTTAATCTGCTCAAGCAGCTCAGAAGCGATGGTGCTGTCCACGAAGTTAACAATACTGGCAGCGCATTTGATACCACCCATAGTGGTCGTCTGCGTGCCGGCCTTGCCAGAAAACTGTCGTTCAAGAATGTCGTTGAGTTCCTGAAGTGCTGCAGGCTGAACGGCTTCGAGTGAGGCAACCCGCATAATGATGTCGAGAACCACTTTCTCATCAAACATCGACAGCACCTCGGCCGACTGGTCCGCATCCAGATACGACACAACAATGGCCTGAATCTGAGGGTGTTCGTGGCGAATAAGATCAGCTACCTGACGCGGCTCCATCCACTTCAGTGAGTCGAGACCCGTGGTGTTACCGCCGAGCAGAATCCGATCAATAAGTGCCCCGGCTTTATCCTGACCCAGTGCCTGAGTCAGCATATTGCGGATGTAGTCATCAGCCCCGAGCCCCATGCCGGTCTGACCGCTGACAGCATCAAGAAACTCAGACACCACGCCCTCAACCTGCGTTTGATTCACGCTGGTCATGCTTGCCATGGCCGAACCGACACGCTGAACCTCTTTGGGGCCCATGTGTTTCAGTATTTCTGCGGCGTCTTTTTCACCGAGAGACATCAACAGAATCGCAGCACGTTCAGTACGATTCAGGTTGGCTAGTGCATTACCCGCTTCGGGCATCGTATTTTCAGGCATCGTCATTTACCCACTGAATAACCACCTGAGCGACGCGGGCCGGATCTTCTGCGATCAAGCCCTTCAAGGCATCCAGCTGACGCTCATAACTTTCTGACGCACCGGGAAGGAGGTATTCATCCATACCCGCCAGTGTCACCTTATCATCATCCAGACCGGCTTCAGCATCTTCAAGCTCATCGAGTAGTAAGTCACTTTCTTCCCGACCTTTATTTGTAATGCTCTTAATAGTAGGTCGGATAACACCGAAGATAAGGATCAGAACAAACAATCCCGCCAGCACCTGTTTTACCAGCTCCCAGAACCACGGCTGAGTCCAGATATCAGGTTCACCCAGCGTCAGTGCGTCGTCGCCCATAAATGGAGAGTTAATAACATTTACACTGTCTCCGCGGGCTGCATTAAAGCCCACGGCATCTTTTACCAGCGTTTCCAGGCGTTGCAGGTCATCCACAGTCCAAGGCTGTGCGGTCATATTCCCGTCAGCGTCCAGAACCGCCTTATCGTTAATGACGACAGCGACAGTCAGGCGGCGAATATCACCGACTGAATGCTGACGGTAGCTCAGAGTACGATCGACCTCGTAATTACGGGTGGCTTCAGAGCGACGCTTACCTGCCGCACCTGCACCGCCAGCGCCAGTGCCGATCGCCTCTTCAGGAGCAGCCGCTTCGGGTGGTGGCTGATTCGAAAGAGCACCAGGAATGCCGCCACCAGCCTCTGACATGTTTTCTTCATCAATTACCTGCTCACTGCGCAGGGCAATCAAATCTGGGTTAAAGAGCTCGGAGCTTTCTTCGCGGATGGTGAAGTCGATATCGGCAGATACTTCTGCTTTGTAATTTGCAGAACCAAGCACCGGCTGAAGAATATTATTTACGGCGTCTGAAATAGAGGATTCGACTTTTTCGCGATATTCCAACTGGCGCGCCGCCAGCATTTCTTCCGTATCGTCCTCAATTTTCGACAGCAGATTGCCGTGTTGATCCACCACAGAGACATCAGCCCGATCCATTTCGCTGACACTGGTCGCAACCAGATTCACGACAGCCTCAACCTGATCTTTGCTCAGATTACTGCCCGGATATAACTCGACAAATACCGAAGCACGCGGTTTGCGCTGATCACGCACAAATACCGACTGACGAGGAATCGCAAGATGAACGCGCGAGTTGCGTACTGACTTAACGCTGGCCACCGTACGAGCAAGTTCACCCTCAAGGCCCCGACGATAGCGAGCATTTTCAATAAACTGACTGGTGCCCAGAGCGCTGTCCTGCTCAAGCACCTCAAGACCGACGGTTTTATCATCAATCAGACTCGCTGCCGCAAGTTTCATTCTGGCCTGATGGACATCACCGGCTTCGACCATCAGAACCTGCGTTGTCGGATCAATCTGAAATGGAATACCCTCGCGATTCAGAATCTCGACAATGTCCTGAGCATTGTGGTCCTGCATGCGGTGAATAAGTGGCTTGTAGGTTGGCTCGCCAGACCAGATCATCACAGCAATACCAATGGCAACGACTAGCGCGATACCACCAATGGCAACCACCTGACGTGTCATAGGCAGGCTGCTGAAACCGGCTAACAAAGGATGGCCTGATGCCGGAGCACTACTCTCTGTTGCACCTTCGACACCAGTATTTGAACTGCTTGCCTGAGGTTCCTGAGCGTTTGCGTTAGCGCCATCAGCGCCGGCGCCTGCTTGTGCGGGTACGTTTTCCATAGCTCAGCTCGTTATACAGGCATGT
>MDTB01212307.1_pt1 | contig 22513 bp, 29 predicted proteins | sample 811161 | NCBI WGS metagenome assembly MDTB01 (sample SAMN05326650, study PRJNA326480) | marine metagenome | isolation source: seawater | place: Mediterranean Sea | collected 2009 | reverse complement strand
CCAGAACATCGTGATAGTAGTCAAAAATTTGACACTATTTCATGCACCGCCCTGTCATTGTTTTGACAGCGTCAATATTCTGACAGTCTTATGCATTCTGCTAGTCGTTAACTGATAGCATAACAGTTATTTATCTTTATTCGCTGGCATTATAAATGACTGATTTAATTAAATATTTTAGGGTAATATTTAATCTTTTCAGACGGATAGGGCAATCATTTTTGATAGTAGCAAGGGGTACGGGCAGGAGGCATACCCCCGTAGGTACGTTATATATACATACAAACACACAGATTAGGAATATTGAGTGTTAACCACAGGAGTAACTGACAAACATATATGTGCCTAGTATATGGGTAAGTACACATAAACTGCACAAAAAATAGGCAGAATGAGGTGGCCCACGGACTATTTTCACTTTTTATGCACAAGGGGGGTTGACACTATCCATAAAATCTGATATAATTAGTGTATAACTAAAGTACACTATAAGTGTTCACTAACAGTGTTATTCACTTATAAATATATTAACACTTAAATGTACACTATAAGTGCTTTAATATTTTCTTTGCTAATACATTTAACTGTACATCTAACTGTACACTATAAGTGAACTTTTAAATGATAAAATGGTTAATGTATATATACGTGTCTATAGTATCTGTATGGATATGTGCCATAATGACTGTAGCCTTTGTGCATACTGTCTGTGACTGTCTTAGATAACACGAAAGTTTTCCCTTGACAAAATCTAAAAAATCAGTAAAACTATACACAGATAATGTTCTTGACGCATTCTATGAAGCTATACGTACTAACTCATTAGACCGCTTGCATATCCCTCACAGTGATGTCTTCTACGTGCGCACAGCAGTTGAGGCGCACTACGGTAGGTCATTTACCTTGAAACACGTAGAGGACGCAATGAGGGCTGAAGGCTGGAAAGAGCCTAATGAGGAGTAGCTATGTTTACAGCAGTAATAGTGGCTTGTCAGATTGCCCTACCAACAGATTGTCTTACCATAGTTGATAACCGTGGTCCATATGATACCACAGCTAGATGTGAAGAACGTATGTACGAAATGGTTGGTGACTTAACTACATTCTGGATGAAAGAGAAGCTGTCTATGTCCTACAGGGTCATGGAGTGTGTAGAGGGCTACAATAAAGGAACACCTGCATAACATGGCTATACCTGAACGTGTAAAAAATAAAATGAAAGAGGAAGGGCTTACTGGTGTCAATAAGCCTAAACGTACTCCTAAACATCCTACTAAGTCACATTGCGTGATGGCAAAGGAAGGTGACACATATAAGTTCATACGCTTTGGTCAACAAGGTGTAAAGGGTGCTGGTAAAAATCCTACCACAGCGAAGGATAAGGCACGTAAGAAGTCGTATTATGCTCGTCATAATGCACAGGGTAAACCGACCAGCAAGCTGAGTGCTAAGTACTGGTCACATAAAGTGAAATGGTAGGATAGAACTATGGCAACTTCATATCAAAGCAAATCTAAAAATAAACCAACTGGACAGCTTCCATCACAAGTACGTGCAAAAATGGAAGAGGAAAGACAGAAAATTTTAGAGAAAGCAAGAGCAGAAAGAACTCGTAAGAAAGGTGTAAAGCGTTTGCAAGGCACTGCAGCAGAACGTGCTACAGCATCTGAGTTTGGTGCATCTATGTCACCAACAACGTCTAAAGATGACAAAGCTAGAGCATCTAAACGTGCAAACCCTAAAGACTTGCGCTATACTGGTACTGATGCAAAGAACAAAGTATTAAAGCAAGAAGCTAACAGACGTACTATGGCAGCTGCTGCAGCTAAACGTAAAATCACACAGGCTGAAGCAAAAGCCAGTAAAGACCCACGTGGTAATCAAGTCAAAGCTACACCGGGTACTGCCAAGAAAAAAGAAGCAGCCAAGAAGTACAACGTGGGTGTATCCAAAGGCGGTGTACCTTTTAGAGAAGCATTTAAATATTACAGAGGTCAGGGCAATAAAACATTTACATGGAATGGTAAGAAGTACACAACCGATGTAAAGAAAGCTGCACCTAAAGCTAAAGTTAGCACACCTACACCTGCAGACTTTTCTACATCTGCTAAGAAAGATACTAAATCTAAAGACCCACGTGGTAATCAGATAAAGGCTACCCCCGGTAAAAAAGGACCACTAGCAAGTGCTAGAAAAGAATATCCAGTAACTGGTCCGGGTTCACAAAGTAAAATTCTACGGCCTAAGAAAGCAGCAGATAAAATACCAGCAGGTGCAAAGCCATTTACAGGTAGCTACAATAGTAAGACACATAAGCTGCAAAACATTAACGGTAAAACATATAAAGTACCGAAAGGCAAGTAAGATGGCTGAAGGCAAAACACAAATGTCTGCTGGTGACAGAGTTAAACTGTTTGAAGCAGTACGTACCGCACGTAGCACTACAGCATCTAAGGACCAGATTAAAGCTGCGGGTCAGGTACAAAGGCAGTTGAAAGACAAGTATCCAGACATCTACGGTGCAGCTAGACGTGAAGCATTTAACATGGTTGAGTCTGGTGCGAGTAATATGAGTAATGGTGGTAAGGCTACAAAGAAAGTACCAGCTATTGCTATCTCTGTAGGCATGGCAGAAGTACCAAAGAATGGTAAAAATAAAGCTGCTATGATGCGTGGTGGCATGGCTAATGGTAAACAGCATATGTACGCAGCAGGTGGTTCAGTTACAGATAACCCCGGCCTACGTGCATTGAAAAAAGCTAGTCCTGAAGCGTACAATAAAATTACAGGTAAGTAATGACTGTTACAGGTAGAAACAAACCGAAGCGTAATTATAAAAGTGAGTACGCAAACTACCACGCTAAACCTGCACAGAAGAAGAACAGGGCTGGTAGAAATGCTGCTCGTGCCGCAGTTAAAAAGACAGGTGCAAATGTAGCTGGCAAAGACGTAGCACATAAGAATGGAAACCCTCGTGACAACAGACGAGGCAATCTTACTACACAGCGTCCTAGTCAAAACCGTTCTTTTGCACGTACACGTACTGCGGGTAAGAGAAACAGAACTGCCTAATGCACCCTATTGAAGCTGACATTCGCAAGTGGTCTAACGACTTCCTTGAGATACCAAATGCAAAGCTAAACGGCTTACCACCATGCCCATATGCAAAGCAAGCATGGCTAGACAAGAAGGTAACCTTTAGCATTAACACAGGGCTAGAGGGCTTAGTAAAAGAAGTCACAGACTTTGACCAGCACACATTTGATATAGTTGTATGGGCTACACACTTACTGCCTGACATGGAATACCTAGATGGGTTCTGTGATGGCATGAACGAAGCATTGGCAGTAGCCAATAAAGATATGCACCTGATGGTGTTTCATCCAGACTACGATGCAGAGGAAGCAGGTCTGGACTTTTTAGTAGATGATGTAACGGATGAAAACTTAGAGTACTGCATGGTATTTGTGCAGAAACTATCTTTACTAGACGATGCATCATTAAGTTTAGAGAAGTCAGGATACTACCAGCACTTTCCTGATGATGTATATGAGTCACTTGTGCTGGATAGACGGAGACTTCGCAATGGCGGGTAAAGCAAAAGCTGCAAAGAAAATGATGCGTGGTGGTGTTGCCAAAAAGAAAATGCGTGGCGGTGGCATGGCTAAAATGGCGCAGAAGAAAATGATGCGTGGCGGTATGGCTAAGAAAAAAATGATGCGTGGTGGCGCAGTAAAGAAAAAATGATGAAACGTAAGTTAATTACATATCTGGGTTTGGGTTTGCTCTATATGGGCAAGCCCTTTACCAGTATTGGAAATTGGTTCTGGAAGAAGCATAAGCAAGTGTTAGATTGGAATGACTAATGCCTGTAATAAATATTGGCTCAAAATTTGTAACACATGCAACAGCACTGACCACAACAAATGACACAGATTGCTATGTCGTACCTGCAAACTTTTCATCTCATGTAGAGCATTTGGTTATTGGCAATAATAGTGGTAGCAATAGAAACTATACACTAAAATATTATCAATCTTCAAATACTACAACACATACTATATTTGAAGCCCATCAGGTAAGCGGTAAAAATTTTGAATCTATATTTACTGTAGATAAACCCTTGTTTCTACATGCTGGCGATAAGATTATTATATCTGCAGATACTGCGGATACTATTACTGTTATTGTTTCTGCTGAAGAGTTCTTTGACCCATCAAGACAGTAGGAGATAGGAGATGGCACGTGTCTCTACCCCAAGCAAAAGCAAAACCACACAAACTAAAACGAAAACAAAATCGCCTAGAAAAACTAGCAACAAGAAAAGCACTAAAACGAAGAGCAAGAGTAGAGTTAATGAAGCTGGCAACTACACTAAGCCAGCACTAAGAAAAAGATTATTTGAAAAGATTAAAGCTGGAACACGTGGCGGCAAAGCAGGTCAGTGGTCAGCGAGAAAAGCGCAGTTGCTTGCCCTTGAGTACAAAAAGGCAGGTGGAGGATACAAAACTTAATAACGTAATATCCTAACGGAGTAAGCAATGGTAGACCCCATCACAGCCATTGCCTCTGCAAAGATGGCCTATGAAGCCATTAAAAAAGGTTTGCAGATAGGCAAAGATATTGAATCAATGGCAGGTGATTTGGGCCGTTGGATGAACGCTATCCATGATGTTAAGAAAGGTCATGAGAAAGCTAAAGGTCGTAAGTTTGGCAGTGTAGAAGAAGAGGCACTTGAAACATTTGCAGCCAAGAAGAAGGCAGAGCAAATGGAAGAAGAGTTGCGTAACTTTGTAAACATGACCTATGGACCAAGTGCATGGTCACAGATTATAAAAATACAGGGACAATTACGTAAGCAAAGACTAGAAGAAGAACGCTTACGCAAACAACAGACAGAAGAAATAATTGTTTGGGGTATGATTATATCCTGTATTGTTTTATTTAGTGGTTTAGTAATATGGGTACTAGCTACCGCTTTTTAACTTGACAAATCAATATAAAGGTGGTATAACTTAGTTATGACATTAAAAGGACCACAAAAAAGTTTAAAGGCTTGGACCAAACAAAAGTGGGGTACTAAGAGTGGGAAGCCGTCTGGAAAAACAGGAGAACGGTACTTACCTGCTGCGGCTATCAAAGCGTTGTCACCGCAGGAGTATGCGTCCACCACCCGTGCTAAACGAGAAGGAACTCGTGCTGGTCAGCAGTTCGTCAGACAGCCTAAAAAGATACAAAAGAAAACAGCCAAGTTCAGAAGGGGAGTATAATGCTACAAGCACTGATAGGTCCAGCGACTGAACTGATTGGTAAGTTTGTTGAAGACAAAGACCAGAAGAATAAGCTGGCACATGAAATTGCTACAATGGCTGAACGTCATGCGCAAGAGTTAGCTAAAGGTCAGCTTGCTATAAACGCAGAAGAAGCTAAGTCACGTAATATATTTGTAGCTGGCTGGAGACCTTTTGTTGGGTGGACATGTGGTCTTGCACTGTGTGTACACTTTTTAATTATTCCCATTGCAGATGTAACAACAGCTTACATGGGGTATTCACCTGTACCTTACCCTGCATTTGATATGGACACACTAATGACTGTACTTCTTGGTATGTTAGGTCTAGGTGGACTGCGTACATATGAAAAGAAAAAAGGTTTAACCAAGTGAGTAACATAGTATTAATACTACGTAAAATGTTTACATACAATCATGTAGGCGATTTGTCGCAGCATAGATTACACACGACACGTTACGAGGACTTGTGTAAGTAATGGCTGTTACAATGGAACGCTTTTTAGAGTGGAAGATACTGCCACGCCTAATGATGCTGGTGATGACCGTTATGTATATCCGTGTTCTTGAGTGGGGAATGAGCCTAGAAGATTTATCTACTGCTCAATCAGCAATGATTAGTGTATGCAGTGGTGCAATGACAGGTGCTTTTGCTGTGTGGTTAGGAAGCGAGAAGAAATGAAGTACATTCGCACACACTTAATAAAACAGCTTGTACAGAGCGAAGGTTTGCGTCTTGAAGTCTATCAAGATACACTTGGCATTGACACTATTGGTGTGGGTAGAAATTTAGAAGACAGAGGTATCACTGACGAAGAGTTAGCTACTCTGGACTTTCCGAACATAGAAGCAGTGTACGAACACGGTATTACTGAAACAGACGCTGCATATCTATTAGAGAATGACGTACAGATAGTTGAGGAAGAACTGGTACGTGCGCACCCTTGCGTAGACAGCTTAGACTCTGTACGTCAGCTTGTACTTGTAGACATGGCATTTAATATGGGTGTGCCACGTTTATGTAAGTTTAAAAAAATGTGGGCTGCGATACATGAAAATGATTTTCGCACTGCCGCAAAAGAAATGCTTGACAGCAGGTGGGCAATTCAGGTAAAATCACGTAGCCATAAACTGGCTCACGCTATGCATCATGGAGAGTTAAAATGACCAAAGAAAATGAAAGTATCGTACACAGAGAGGGTGTAAAAGAGCAACTCTCTAGGCTTGGCATGGACGTATTCTTTTCTGATGAAGAAGTAAAAAAAGATTCAAAGGGTAGGGTCATTGATACTAACCCTATAAAGAAAAGAGCCAAGAAGGTTGTAAAGTCAACTACACCTAAGAAGGTTACTAAGACATCCAGAGTACCACAAAGGCAAAGAGTGCAGAAGTCTGCCTCGCCTACGGGTGCAAAGTTCCTAAGTTTTGTAGAAAACATACTTAATTAATTTTCCCTTATACTGAAGAAGAAGCGGCATGGCTAGAGAACTAAATGAAAGACAACAGAAGTTTCTTGAAGTCCTCTTTGAGGACGCTGGCGGTGACGTAGTTGCCGCTAAGAAACTGGCTGGCTATTCAGAGTCTACTGCTACAACTGCAATTGTAAAAGGTCTCAAGGAAGAGATACTGGAAGCAACGCAGATGTACATGGCACGTAATGCCCCTAAAGCTGCTATGGCTGTAACAGGCGCACTATATGACCCAACTGAACTTGGTATTCGTGATAAGATGGCAGCAGCTAAAGAACTGCTTGACCGCACAGGTTTGATTAAAACAGAGAAGGTGCAGGTAGAGGCAGCAGGTGGTGTTATGCTTATGCCAGCCAAAGCTATAGCAGAAGACGATGACTAGAACAGCAGGGCAGTGGAAGCTACCACAGCCAACGGATATCAAAGAAGAAAACGAATGGGTACAGATACCACGTATTGCACGTACTGTACCATTTGGTTACAAGCAAAACGAAGAAGACCCCGACATTCTTGACCCCATTCCAACTGAGTTGGATTTGCTTGAGAAGGCTAGAGCGTACACAAATCAGTACAGCTATCGTGAGGTAGCTAACTGGCTAAGTACAAATAGCGGTAGATACATCTCACACGTAGGTTTAAGGAAACGGTTAAGCAATGAGCGACAGCGTAAGAACACGGCTAGAAGCCTCCGCAAGTGGGCAGAATATGCGGAAAAGGCAATCGCCAAAGCGCAAGAGATTGAAGAAGCAAGAACAGGCGCAAAAGCCAACGGTTGAGATAAAAGAAACTGTATCCGAAACTGCTGAATTTGAGAGCATAGAAGAAACAGCCAATGTGTTATTTAAACCTAATCCCGGTCCACAGACTGACTTTCTTGCAGCAAGTGAACGTGAAGTACTATACGGTGGTTCAGCAGGGGGTGGTAAATCTTATGCCATGCTTGCAGACCCTTTAAGATACATGGGTCATCCACAGTTTAGTGGATTGCTATTACGACACACAACTGAAGAACTGCGAGAATTGATATTTAAGTCGCAGGAGTTGTACCCAAAAATCTGGCCCGGTATTAAGTGGTCAGAAAGAAAGATGCAGTGGACTGCCCCTTCTGGAGCGAGATTGTGGATGTCCTACCTAGACAGGGATGATGATGTCCTGCGCTATCAGGGTCTAGCTTTTAGCTGGATAGGCTTTGACGAACTGACCCAATGGGCAACGCCCTATGCGTGGAATTACATGCGAAGTCGTCTAAGGTCCACTGCCCCTGACCTACCTATCTTTATGAGGGCTACTACAAACCCCGGTGGTAGAGGACATCATTGGGTAAAGAAAATGTTTATTGACCCAGCCCCATATGGACAAGCATACGATGCGACAGACAGCGAAACAGGAGAGGTACTCAGGTATCCAAGTGGACATAGCAAGGCTGGAAAACCTCTATTTAAAAGAAGGTTTATTCCCGCCCGACTTTCTGACAATCCTTACCTTGCAGAAGCGGGAGACTATGAAGCAATGCTCTTGTCACTCCCAGAGCAGCAAAGAAGACAGTTACTTGAAGGTGATTGGGATATTAAAGAAGGTGCAGCGTTCACAGAGTTTGACCGTAATATTCATGTTGTTGAACCTTTTAGTATTCCTAGCAATTGGGTTAAATTCAGAGCATGTGATTACGGGTATGGTTCTTACAGCGGTGTTGTTTGGTTCGCTGTCTCACCGTCTGAGCAACTCATCGTGTACAGGGAATTGTATGTGTCAAAAGTCTTAGCCACGGACTTAGCAGACATGATATTGGAGTTAGAGGCAGAAGATGGAAATATTAAATATGGTGTCTTGGATAGCAGTCTTTGGCATAAGCGTGGTGATACTGGACCGTCTCTTGCGGAACAAATGGTAAACAGAGGATGTCGTTGGAGACCCTCAGATAGAAGTCGTGGTAGCCGTGTGGCTGGTAAAAATGAAATACACAGACGTTTACAAATAGACGAATTTACGGAAGAGCCAAGACTTGTTTTCTTTAATAGTTGCACGAACATTGTCGCACAATTACCGTCCATCCCCTTGGATAAAAAGAATCCAGAAGATGTGGATACGAAAGCGGAAGACCACTTGTACGATGCGTTGAGATATGGTATAATGTCACGACCACGTTTTAGTATATTTGATTATGACCCTGCTGGTAGACCCGGTGGTGGTATGAGAGTTGCAGACGCTACCTTTGGATACTAAGGAAAAAAGATATGGATGAAGATGATATCATGATTGAAGATGACGCTATTGCATTAGAAGATACAGATGATTCTGTAACTTTTGATGCTGACGTATCTAATATCATTCCATTTATTCTTGAGCGATACAGAAGAGCAGAAGACTATAGGTATCAAGACGAAGACCGTTGGTTAAGAGCCTATCGTAACTATAGAGGATTGTATGGTTCTGATGTACAGTTTACTGAAACAGAAAAGTCACGAGTTTTTATTAAAGTCACCAAGACTAAAACGCTTGCTGCATATGGTCAAATTGTTGATGTTTTGTTTGCCAATAACAAGTTCCCTTTATCTATTGAGCCTACGACTTTACCGGAAGGTGTCGTGGCAGATGTTCATTTTGACCCAAAAGAGCCTGAACAATTACAAGCAGAGACTTCTTTATCTAGCCCGTATGGTTTTAGAGGCGATGGAAAAGATTTGCCACCGGGTGCTACAGCTAAAACTCTGGCTGAAAAACTTGGGCCATTAGAAGATAAACTTGAAGGTGTACAAGAAAAACTAAAAGAAGGTCCGGGTAAAACGCCTACTGCTATTGAATTTAGCCCTGCAATGATTGCAGCTAAAAAGATGCAGAAAAAAATACACGACCAGCTTGAAGAGTCTGGTGCTAATAAAAACCTTCGTAGTAGTTCGTTTGAAATGGCACTGTTCGGTACAGGCATTATGAAAGGTCCATTTGCCAAAGACAAAGAGTATCCTAATTGGGATGATGATGGCAATTATGACCCGTTGTTTAAAACTGTACCGCAAGTAGAACACGTATCTGTTTGGAACTTCTATCCAGACCCTGATGCCAACAATATGGATGAAGCACAGTTTGTAGTAGAGCGTCATAAGATGTCTCGTTCACAAATGCGTCAATTAAAGAAACGCCCATACTTTCGTGGTCAGGTTATTGACGAGTGCATCCAGATGGGCGAGAACTACATCAAAAAGTATTGGGAAGATGACCTAACAGACTACGCACCAGAGCATGGCATTGACCGTTTTGAAGTGCTAGAGTATTGGGGCATGGTAGACACTGATATGCTTGAAGAGCAGGGTGTGGACATTCCATCAGAATTAAGAGACTTTGACGAGTTACAAGCCAATGTGTGGATTTGTAACAACAAACTAATCCGCATGGTTCTTAATCCATTTAAGCCAGCACGTATTCCTTACCATGCAGCACCATATGAATTAAACCCATATTCATTCTTTGGTGTTGGTATTGCAGAAAACATGGATGATACGCAAACACTTATGAATGGCTTTATGCGTATGGCTGTTGACAATGCTGTGTTGTCTGGGAATATGATTGTTGAGGTAGATGAAACAAATCTAGTGCCGGGTCAAGACTTGTCACTATATCCGGGCAAAGTATTCCGCAGACAAGGTGGCGCACCGGGTCAGGCAATATTTGGTACTAAGTTTCCAAATGTATCATCAGAAAATATGATGCTATTTGATAAAGCACGTGTACTTGCAGATGAGTCTACTGGTATGCCTAGCTTTGCACACGGACAGACAGGTGTATCTGGTGTGGGCAGAACTGCTTCTGGCATTTCAATGCTTATGAACGCAGCAAGTGGAAGCATTAAAACTGTAATTAAGAACGTAGACGATTATCTGTTACGTCCTCTTGGTGAGGGTTTCTTCCGCTTTAATATGCAGTTTGATTTTGACCCAGCTATCAAGGGTGATTTGGAAGTTAAAGCACGTGGTACAGAGAGTCTAATGGCTAATGAAGTACGTAGCCAAAGACTAATGCAGTTCTTGCAGATTGCAAGTAATCCTGCTCTTGCTCCATTTGCTAAGTTCCAGTATGTAATCAGTGAGATTGCAAAGTCAATGGACCTTGACCCTGACAAAGTAACCAACAACATGAGTGAAGCAGCATTGCAAGCTGAACTGATGAAACAGTTCCAAGCACCATTGCCACAAGAACAAGGGGGCATGACACCGCCACCGGGTGCTGACGCAATGGACGCAACAGGTGCTGGTGGTGGAACAATAGGCACTGGTCAAGTACCAGTTCCGGGTGAACAAGGATTTAGTAGTAATGGTGGACAAACAGCAGGTACTCAGCAAACTCAAACCGATGGTGGGCAACAACCGCCAGTGGGAAGCCTTCAGTAGCTACGTAGATATGGCTATTGAACAGCACCAAAAGGTGTTAGAACAATCGGATGATACAATTATGATGCACCGCCAGCAAGGTGCTATTACAGCCTTACGTAAACTAAAGTACCTACGGGATGAAGTAAATGGCTCTGAATGAACAAATGAAGGAAGCTATACAAGCAGATATAGCTGACGAAAGTTCAAAGAAAGAACGCCTAGCAAAGCAAGTTGAGGGTTTAAAATCTACTGGCAAGTTTATTGGCGAAACTGCAGTAGAATCTGTTCCCGGTGTTAGTGAAGCAATAGCGGCAAAAAATGTATCTCGTGACATTAAAGAAGGTGATTATGTAGGTGCAGGTATAGAAACTATTGCTGGATTAGCTGGACTTGCACCAGCAGGTGGTGATGTACTAGCTAAAGGTTTACGGAAGTTTAATAAAACACGTAAGGCGTATAAACTTTTTGTTAAAGGTGAAGATAATAAACTTTATCCTCTTTTTGTAGACGCAGATAAAGAAATAAAACAAGGCGAGTTTTTAGAGGCTAATTTTCCAGATGTGGCATTTAAGGGTAAGCGCAGTGCTACGTCAAAGGAAAGTTTTTATGTGCCAACTAAGGGTGCAAAAAGAAGTAAAGGAGAAAAACGAAAGAAAACTGGCACTGATATAATTATACCAGATGAAAAGACTCGTCAGAAATTAATTAACGCTGGTTTTATAACGGAAAGAGCAGGAAGAACTAAAGAAGCACCTTTTGGAAAAGTAACTGCGGTTGCTGCACGTCCGGGGTTTCATGCTAGTCAGTCACCAGTAGCAACCCATTTAGGCCCAGAAGATTTAAAAATAACAAAAAAAGAAGCGGATAAACTTATTAAAGCTGGCGTAACACCAGAGGCTATTATACGTAAAGGAAATCAGCTTTCCGTAAAAAGACGTGCTGAAGACCAAGTGTTTGCTGAAGTTGATATGGCAGATGACGTAGATTATCAGTCTATGTTAGCTAAAGAGGGTAAGACAGACATCAATGACTATGTACCCAAAGGTGGTAGTTATAGATACTCTGATGGTCAAGCAGACAGTGACCAGTGGGTTGTTGGCGGTGACATGAAGGTTAATAGAGTTTTATCTCGTGAAGAAGCACGGGCTATACAAAAAGAAATGGGCGTAACGGATTTACCGTACAGAGATGAAGTAGAATCTATTTTAGGTAAAAAATTTGCAGAAGGCGGTATGGTAATGGATGACTATCTTGTAGCCAAAACGATGGACCAAACACAAGACTTTGCTAAAGGTGGCATGTCAAAACAAATGGAAATATTTGAGCCTGTAGAACGTGGGTTTGACGATGGTGGGCTAATGCAAGAAGGCGGTTCAGTTGACCCTGAATCAGGCAATGAAGTGCCTGTAGGCTCTACACAAGAAGAAGTGCGTGATGATATTCCTGCTCAATTGAGTGAGGGTGAATTTGTTTTTCCTGCTGATGTAGTACGTTATATAGGTCTTGAAAACTTAATGCGTATGCGTCAAGAAGCTAAGATGGGTCTGGCTCAGATGGAAGCTATGGGTCAGATGGGCAACAGCGAAGAAGCTACAATGCCAGATGACCTGCCATTTGATATGTATGACCTAGAAGTAGAAGATGATGGCGTACAGGATTTTGCACAGGGTGGTGTAGTACAAGCGCAAGTAGGTACGTTTGTGCCGCCTAATCTTGGTACAAATGCAGGTGTATACTACACTCCATCTACAATGCAGAATCAGACAGGTGTTTCTACGACTCCTCAAGCTGCTGCTTCATCCCTATATCAACCACCTACACAGTATACTCCTCCAACACAGCAGTTTGTTCCCACTACAACACAAACAGCACCTTCAGCTAAAGAATTTTTAAAGGGGGATGAGGCAGCAAGTAGAGTAGAGACCATAATTAACCCAGATACTGGTGAAGAAAAACAGATTACGTTTATACCCGGTGTTACACAGATACCTGAAGGATTTATGTTAAAAAGAGATTATCAGCCAGAGGAAAAAGTTACTAGCCAAACATCTAGAACGCAATCTACAGGTGTAATACAGAATGATGATGATGATGACGGTTCTTCACCTTCTTCTACAGGTGGTAGTATTGCGTTTGGTGGAAACCTAAATAAAAAAGGCAATGTTGATAATGCTATAAGAGGAGACCTTTCTTTTAGGGGTGCAAATGCGTTTGCTCCGGGGCTTGGAAAATTTGCTGACCTTCCGGGAATGTTTGCTAGAACTAGGTCTGCAGCAAAAAATGCATTTACTGGTGGTAAATTTGGTCAGCCTATGACCCTTAAAGAAGGTGAAAGTGCTATTATTAGCAATATGGTACAATCAAGACCGGGAGTAAATAGAAGCAGTCCACTTGCTGCGGGTGTAAGTTTGGAGTTACCTTCCAGTTTTTATAATAAATACGTATCTGGTTCTAAGGTAACTCAGAGAAAAACTATGGAAGAAATAGCAAATTACTTGGATAAAAATTACAAGGGTCTAGGTGAAGGTTCTATAATTAACGCTGAACAAATATTAAATGAAATAAACAACGAAAAGAAACAAGCGGATATGGCTGAGAAAGTTGCTGAAGCACAGCGTAAAGCAGAAGATGCTAGACAGATTGCTGATGAACAGGCAAGACAAGATGCTCTAGATAAGGCATTTGGTAAATACGTTGGTGATGCTAGTTCTACTGGATACACTCCCGGTTCAGTCATTGATACAGCTATTAAAGACGCTCAACAATATATGTCTGACAGTGATGATAGTGACGATTTCGGTAGCGATAGTGGTGGTTCAATCTATGATGGTGGTAGTTATGACCCAACTGGCGGTGCAGGTTACGGAACAGGTACAGATTGCTTAACTGAAAAAATGAAAGTTAAGTTAAATGGTATGGTTGATTTTGTAACTAATGTAAAAGTTGGTGACATTATTGATAGCTTCAGAGTTAAAGAAGTTATACACAAACATATGAGAAATGGTTATTTTGTAATTAACAATGAACTTGAAATTACTAATGACCACCCTGTACTAGCTAACGGCACATGGACTAAGCCAGAAGAACTGCATGTTGGTGATTACATTAATCATGTTAAGGTAGAGTCAATTAAATATATTGACCGTGTGACCCCTACAGTATCCATCATAGTTGATGGTGACAGCTTCAATGTATACACTGAGAACAATACATACACTGTTCATGGCAGATACAAAGAAGTGAGACAACAAGCTGCGTGAGGTGCTTGTAAAACAACCTCATTAACAATGGCTACCTAACCCCCCAACACTGGCTACGGTTAGCCCCATAAGGAGAAGACAATGGCTGAAGCAGCTATTATGGCAGAAGAAATGCAACCAGAAAAGAAAGTTGCATTTGCAAGTAAACCTTACTCACAGGAAGAAAAACTAAAACGTGATGAGGAAGAGTTAGAACAACTTTTAAAAGAGCAACGTGGTGAAGTACAAGAGGCTGCACCTGAACAGCAAGAAGAAGAGCCTACTAACGCAGAAGAAAAAACATTTAAGAAGCGTTACTCTGATTTACGTAGGCATCAGCAAAAACAGTCAGAAGACTTTAAAAAAGAGATTGACGAATTGAAACGTCAACTTGGCGAAGCTACTAAGAAGGAAATGAAACTGCCTAAGTCTGATGAGGACATTGAACAATGGGCAGCAGACTACCCAGATGTAGCAGCTATCGTAGAAACAATCGCTATGAAGAAAGCACGTGAACAGTCTACTGCACTGGAAGAACGTATGAAGGTGATTGATGAGATGCAGATGTCTGCCTCAAAAGAAAAAGCAGAAGCTGAGTTGATGAGACTGCATCCTGACTTTGGAGACATTCGTGATAGCGATGATTTCCATGAGTGGGCAGAAGAACAACCTAAGTGGGTACAGGATGCACTCTACGAAAATGATAATGATGCTCGTTCTGCAGCACGGGCTATTGACTTGTACAAAGCAGATAGGGGCATTAAAAGTGAAAAAACATCTAAGAAAACTAAAGGTGCTGCTGAAGCAGTGTCCACTAAAGGCAGTAGAAGCGCACCTCAAGCAGATGAAACTTCCACTTATATAAGGGAGTCACAAGTTCAAAAAATGTCTGCTCAAGAGTACGAAAAGAAATCTGACGAAATTATGGAGGCTATCCGTACAGGAAAGTTTATCTATGATATTTCTGGCTCTGCCAGATAAAAAAGTGTTGACAAGTAGTTATTTTTATGTATAACTATAGTTAACTAAGAGTGTACGTGTAGCGCAATATGTACACTCTAAATCGCAAACAGTCTCAGTCTTACGGATTACCTGACGAGTTTGGCCTGTTGAATAGTAGGGCGGCCACCTTACTAGAATACACACCCGAATGAATTAGCCTCTGATTAGTCTGGTAAGTTTGCATCTGTTAAATCGTGAAACTAAACCTACTAAGGAGATGGTACTATGGCGTTTAATACCGCTGCAGGGTACGGTAATCTTCCTAACGGTAACTTTTCACCTGTAATCTACAGCAAACAGGTGCAGCTTGCTTTCCGCAAGTCTGCTGTTGCTGAAGCAATCACAAACTCCGATTACTTCGGTGAGATTGCTAATATGGGTGATTCCGTTAAGATTATCAAAGAACCCGAAATCACAGTTCAAGAATATGCTCGTGGAACACAAATTACTCCACAAGACTTGGATGATGAAGACTTTAGCCTGACAATTGACAAAGCTAACTACTTTGCATTTAAGGTTGATGATATTGAAGAGGCACACTCACACGTTAACTTCCAGAATCTGGCAAGTGACCGTGCTGCATATCGCCTTGCTGACCAGTATGACCAAGACGTTCTTGGCTACCTGTCAGGTTACAAGCAAGCTGCACTTAGTTCTGTAGCAAGCACAGCCAACACAACCGTAAACGGTTCAAAGGCTGTATCAACTGCAGGTTCAGACGAACTGTTGGCATCAATGAAACTAGAAGCTGATGACTTTGGTGGTTCATCAGGTTCATCAATTGGTATCCAGCCACGTCTGCCGGGTGCTACTGGCGTACCGGGTTCAGGTAATGCTAACCCAACAATGGTTATTGCACGTATGGCACGTCTGTTGGACCAACAGAATGTTGATACACAAGGCCGTTGGCTTGTTGTAGACCCAGTATTTATTGAAGTACTGAAGGACGAAGACTCAAAACTTCTGAACTCAGACTTTGGTGGTTCTGGTCTACAGAATGGACTTGTTGTAAATAACCTGCACGGCTTCCAAGTGTATGTTTCAAACAATCTGCCTTCAATCGGTACTGGTTCTGGTACTGTTGGTGGTACAAACTCATCAAACTATGGTGTGATTGTTGCTGGACATTCATCAGCAGTAGCTACTGCAGAACAGATTAACAAGACAGAAACATATCGTGACCCTGACAGCTTTGCTGACATCGTTCGTGGTATGCACCTCTATGGTCGTAAGATTCTACGTCCAGAGGCTCTTGTTAACGCTAAATTTAACCTAGTATAAGAGGGAGATAAGTTATGGCTACTTTTGATATGACAGCTTCCTCTACTGCTGGTGTTGCTGCAAACTCTATTGCAGCACTACCAGATGTCCGTAAAATGGCATACATGGTTGAAGCTAAACTTGATATTTCCAAGATTACAAACTACTCTTGTACTAATGGTGATATCTTTGAATTGCTGGAAATTCCAGCTAACACATTCATCATTGCGGCTGGTGCAGAATGTATAGAAGCATTTGATGGAACAACTCCAACTGTTGACATTGACTTTGCTGCTGGCGATGACATTGTTGACGGTGGTAACGTAGCTGCAACAGGCTACTTGGCTGCTGGCTCAAACGGTGGTGCTATGCTTACAAGCCAAGCAACCTTCACACAGATGGTTACAACAACAGACACAATTGATGTCACGTTGATTGCAGCATCTGCAGATGTTACATCTGGCGTACTTCGTGTCTGGGCAATTTGCGTAGACGTAGATGGCGTTGCTGAAACTGCTGCTGAAGTGGTACGTGACCAACTTGCATAAATAATGCATACAGTGGGGGCGGGGCAACTTGCCCTCACTTTTCTCTTTTAGGAACGGTACATGGCATACGATTATCTTGGACTAGTTAATGATGTTAACAGACGGCTGAATGAGGTAGAACTCACTTCAGCTACTTTTGCTAATGCCACAGGTTTTTATTCACAGGCTAAAGATGCAGTTAATGCTTCCATTCGTTATATTAATCAGTCAGAATATAATTGGCCTTTTAATCACGTTACACAAACAACAACACTTACAGCTAACACTAGCAGGTATGCTTTTCCTGCAGATGCAAAAGTATTAAACTTTCAAACATTTCGCATAAAAGAAAACACTTCATTAGGTAATGCTACCACAAGACTAACAGAACTTGCCTACGAAGAATATTTAGATAAATATGTAGCGCAAGAATATAGCACCTCTACAGGACGGGGTGTTCCTTTATATGTCGTGCAAGCACCGGACTTAGAATTTATATTAACACCAGAGCCAGACAAAGCATATGAAGTAGTGTATGAATATTACACATTCCCTATTGATTTGGTTAATGATACAGACGTGACAAATATACCAGAAAGATTTAGGCATATTATTGTAGACGGTGCTATGTATCATTCATATATGTTTAGAAGCAACATGCAAGCCACAATGGCAGCAAAAGAAAAGTTTGATGAAGGCATAAAACATATGCGTTCACAGCTAATTAATCGCACCCCATATGTTCGTTCGTTTATGATTAATCGTGTTACGGGTGGCGCAAGCATAGGCATTTAGGGGCTATCACGATGGATGCATGGCAAACCTACCCCGTTGAGTTTCGTGGTGGTCTTATAACAAATTTGTCTCCCTTGCAGCAAGGTATTAACGCTCCGGGTAGTGCAAGAATACTACGTAACTACGAACCTTCTGTTGAGGGTGGTTACAGACGCATTGAAGGCTATGACAAGTTTGATAGCAATATTATACCACCATATGGTGCGCCTGTAGTTCACGGTGGTAGTCAGACTGGTACAACACTTGTCCTAGCTGCTATACATACTACACCAGAAGCTGGTGATGAGTTTACAATAGATGGTGTAACAGGCACATATACTATTGCATCTGGTGGTGTTACATTTGATGCGACAAACAATAGGGCTACTCTTACTTTAACCACTTCACTAGCTAGTAGCCCAAGCAATGGCGCAGATATAACATTTACAAGCACTACTTCTAACTACTTAGCGTTAGGTGTAGCTAGTTGGGAAGACAGTGCTATTGTATGTAAAAATGCTGACATATTTAAAACTGGTGGCGTAGGTTATACAAAGATTAATGTTCCAGATTACGGAACACCACTTGTAAATGGTGCTAGTCAAACTGGTTCAAGTCTTATTGTAGATGGTTTAGATAGCGCACCACAAGCGGGTGATGCATTTAAGGTTGCAGGTATAGATTTAATATACACCGTTACTGCAGATGCTTCTGTGACATCAGGCGGTGCAACATTAACAATAAACCCTGCGTTAGCTAGTAGCCCGGCTGACAATGCTGTAATTACATTTTTATCTACGAGTAGAGAAACTGCTGGTAAAACTAGATTTGCTAAGTATAACTTTAGCGGCACAGAAAAGATAGCAATTGTAGATGGTTTAAATGCTCCAGCTTTATATGACGATGCTACCTTTACTGTTCTCAATGATGGCCCTAATGATATTATAGGGGCTAGTTTTGTAGCTGAATCTAAAAAACATTTGTTTTTTGCTAAAGGTAGTAATTTAACATTTACTGCTCCATACACAGACAATGATTTTACTGCAGCAGCAGGTTCAGGAACAATTAATGTAGGCACAACAATTACTGGCCTAGCTGTATTTAGACAAAACTTAATTATTTTTACAGAAAGAAGTATTCACCAGTTATTAGGCACAACGATTGCAGACTTTAACTTGCAGCCTATAACAATGGACATTGGGTGTATTGACTCTGATACTATCCAAGAAATTGCTGGTGATATTATGTTCCTTGCACCAGACGGTTTGAGACTGGTAAGTGGAACAGACAGAATAGGTGACTTTGGATTAGCATCTGTTTCTAAGAATATTCAGAGTAACATGACTTCATTTATTTCTGCTAACACTAGCTTTACTAGCTGTGTTATTAGGGAAAAGTCACAGTACAGAATACTTGGGTATAACAATAATATTACACAAGAAAATGCTCAAGGAGTTTTGGTTACTCAGTTTGCACCGCAAGGTGGTGAAGGCATGGCCTTTGCAGAGACACGTGGTATTCGTGCTTATGTAGCAGACAGTAACTATAATCAAAATGTAGAAATAGTACTGTTTGCAAATAACGATGGTTATCTATATCAAATGGAAAGTGGTAATTCATTTGATGGTGATAATATTCAAACTACATTTGCTACACCGCACTTGCCAATTAGTGACCCACGTATAAGAAAAACTTTTTACAAGTTGTTTTTGTATGCTGACCCACAAGGTAGTGTTAACTTTAACGTCAGTTTAAAGCTAGACTTTGACAGTGAAGGAACTATCCAACCACCGCCTATTAGTATCCAAAACCAGACAGGTACTGTAGGTTTCTTTGGAACAGGTGTATTTGGCACAACTAGATTTGGTACTAAACTTCTAAAACTGTTTGAAACACAGGTTGTAGGTTCGGGAACTACAGTATCATTTCAGTTTAGTTCAAATACAACAGACCCACCATATTCTATTGACGCATTAACAATTGAATACGCCACCCACGATAGAAGGTAAATAAAATGGGAACAGGTTATACTAGAAATGATACCGTCAATAATATTGCAGACGGTAACATTATTAACGCTTCAGATTTTGATGGTGAATATGATGCCATTGAGAATGCGTTTAATAGTAGCACAGGCCACACGCACGATGGTACGTCAGGCGAGGGTGGACCTATTACTGTGCTTGGTCCTGCTCAAGACTTTGTTGCTAGTACAACAGATATAAAACCAAAGACTGATAATACACTAGATATTGGTACTACCCTTCTTAAATTTAAAGACATTCACATAGCTGGTACAGCTAATCTCCCTACAGTTGATATTGATGCAGGTGCTATTGATGGCACTACCATTGGCGGTACTACACCTGCTACTGGTACATTTACTAATCTAACTGCCAGCACAGATTTGACACTGGCAAGTGGTTCTACTGTAACTGCAATACTTGATGAAGATAACATGGTGTCTGACAGTGATACTTCACTGGCAACGCAGCAGTCAATTAAGGCATATGTAGATTCGCAACTAGGTGCAAATGACGAACTAAGTGAAATACTGGCTAATGGCAACATTACTGCTGGTACTGGCATTGACTTTATTGACAACGACAAAGCACGTTTTGGTACAGGTAATGACCTTGAGATTTTTCATGATGGCACAGACAGTTTAATTAATGATGCTGGTAATGGTAGCTTAAAGTTACAGCAAGGTGGTACTACTCGTCTGGAAGTATCTACAACTGGTGTAACCATTACTGATGATGTAGATGTAGGTGATGATATTACACTGTCTTCAGATGGTGCAATCATCAATATGGGTGTTGACAGTGAAGTAACACTTACTCATGTAGCTGATACGGGTGTTCTTTTTAACGTAGAAAACAGCAGTACTAACAGCGTTACTGACCTACTTAAACTGCAAGTACAAAGCAGTGGTACACCTGCTGTGGGCATTGGTACAGGCATTGAGTTTTCTACTGAGACTGCTGCAGGTACTATTGAAACAGGCGGTACTATTGAGTCTGTAACAACTGGCTTGACACCTACTTCTGAAGAGTTTGACATGGTATTTAAAACTATGTCAGCAGGTTCTACGGCAGCAGAAAGACTAAAGCTAAATGGTAGTGGTGCTACTATTGGTAATATCAATGTTGATGGCAACACTATTATTAGCACAGATACTAACGGTAACATTGCTCTTACTCCTGATGGTACAGGCGAAGTTGATATTACTAAGGTAGACATTGATAGCGGTGCTATTGATGATGTGACAATTGGTACTAATAGCCCTGCTACAGAATTGCAGGTAGACAATATCAATGTAAATGGCAATGCCATTACTTCTACTGACACTAACGGTAACATTGCACTTACACCAAATGGCACTGGTGAAGTAGACATTAGTAAAGTAGACATTGCTGGTGGTGAGATAGATGGTACAACAATAGGTGCTAACAGTGCGGCTGCTGGTACGTTTACAAACCTTACTGGTAGCACCGACTTGACACTTGCTAGTGGTGCAACCGTAACTGCTATTTTAGATGAAGACACAATGTCTTCTGATAGCGATACAGCTTTGGCTACACAACAATCTATTAAAGCATATGTAGATAACACAGTAGGTACTGGTACATTTGCTGGTAACGTAACCACAACAGGTGGTAATGTTGTTATTGCACATAATGGTGGTGTGAATTTTGATGACTCTACATCTACATATGCAGTAACAATAAGAAAAGGGGCTGACCCTACAGCAAATGTCGCACTGACATTACCAACAAGTTCAGGTGCATTAGCATTAGATGGTGATATTACAGCATTAGCTATTGCTCTTGGATAAATAACGCTTGACAACAAAGGAGAAATCTGGTATAATTATATCAGTTTTGGAGTAAATAAATGGCAAATACCTTTAAACTGAAAACTAATGCGGCTATGCCAACTACAGCAGGTACACCGCTTACATTATACACAGTTCCTGCCTCTACAACTACTGTTGTTCTAGGTCTTATGTTGTGTAATGTTGATACAAGCCAACGTACTGCAGACGTACAACTGGTCTCTACAACATCAGATACAGAAACTAATGAAACAGTCTTGCTTGTAAATGATGTACCAATTCCTGCAGGTTCTTCTATAGAATTACTTGCAGGTAATAAAGTTGTATTACAGACAGGTGATGTATTAAATATTGACTGTGACGTTGCGGCAAAGATTGATGCTACTTTGAGTATTATGGAGATAACCTAATGCCATATCTAGGACCTATACCACCTTCATCTGCTGCTGCTAGTGCTGGTGCTGGATTTTTTCAAGGTGAAAACGGTAGCACTGGTGATACGACTGATGGCAAAGGTGATATCTTTAGAGTACATGAGCAACAGCTAGATACAGACACCACTATCGCATCTGGCGATAACGCTGGGGCTTTCTTTAGCCTGACAGTGGCAACAGGGTCTACGTTAACTGTTAACGGAAACTTGGTGATAGCATGAGTACATTAAAAGCAGATACAATCGTAGCGGCAGACGGCACTAGCCCTGTCACGCTGACAAAGCAAAGTGCGGCTAAAGCTTTTATTGATTACAAT
>MDTB01233182.1_pt1 | contig 22514 bp, 18 predicted proteins | sample 811161 | NCBI WGS metagenome assembly MDTB01 (sample SAMN05326650, study PRJNA326480) | marine metagenome | isolation source: seawater | place: Mediterranean Sea | collected 2009 | reverse complement strand
TTTTTTTATAAAATTGCATGTATTTTAAATAATTTCAAATTAAGACAAATTTGTGTTTTTTCAATAAAGAAAAATATGGAAATTAAAAAAAATATAGTGCTATTGGGTATGATGGGTTCTGGAAAATCCACTATAGGCAATTTGTTAGGTAAAAAATTGAATGTTGTATTAATCGATATAGATAAAAAGATAGAGAAAATGCAAAATATGAAGATTAGCCAAATTTTTGAACAAAAAGGAGAGGCATACTTTAGAGAATTAGAATTTGATGTTACTATTCAGTATCTTAAAGATAATAATAAAATAATATCACTCGGAGGTGGAGCGTTTATTAATAAAGAATTGAGAAAAATAATAAAGCATAAGTCTTCCACTTTTTGGTTACAATGGAATGCCGATACTTTAATTAAAAGAATTAAAAATAATGATAAAAGACCGGTAGTAAAAGATATGGGTCATACTGAAATTAGAAAATTAATTAGTGAAAGAAACAAAACTTACAATTTTTCAGATTATAAGATAATTTGTGAAAATCTTAAAAAAGGTGAAATAGTAGATAAAATTTTACAAAAATGTAAAAAAAATGAGATTATTTGTTAAAACTAAAGATAAAAGTTATCCAATTTATTTTGGTGTAAATAATTGTTATAAGATTAATAAAATCCTTGTTCAGAATAGAATCAATCCAAAAAAATTAATAGTTATATATGACAAAAATATTCCAAAAAAAATTATATCAAAATTTAAAAAAAAATTGAACAAAAATGAAAATATATTTCTTGGACTTAAATTTACTGAAAAAGTAAAAAATTTAAATACAGTAAAAAAAATTTTAGATATTTTGGGAAAAAATAATTTTAATAGAAATGATTGTATAATATCAATGGGAGGTGGTATTGCTGGTGATATATGTGCTTTTGCTGCAAGTATTTACAAAAGAGGTCTAAAATTTGTAAATATTCCCTCAACATTATTGGGCCAAGTAGATTCTTCAATTGGAGGTAAGACTGGTGTAAACAATTTTCTTGGAAAAAATATGATTGGTACTTTTTGTCAACCCAATGCAGTTATAGTTGACATAAATTTTCTTAAGTCACTTCCAAAAAGAGAAATGATTTGTGGATATGCAGAAATACTTAAACATTCTTTGATCAGTGATAAAAAATTTTTTATTTTTTTAAAAAATAACTTTAAAAGTATTTTAAATTTAAGACAAAATATAATTAAAAAAACAATATTAAAAAGCTGCAAGATTAAGAAAACGATTGTAGAAAAAGATGAGCGAGAGATTAATTTAAGAAAAACCTTAAATTTTGGACACACCTTTGCACACGCATTTGAATCTACATTGGGATATACAAAAAAATTAAATCATGGAGAAGCTGTCTTACTTGGTATTCTAACAGCATCAAAATTCAGTAATGAAGAAAACTTACTACCAAAGAATGAACTTAAATTAATTGAAAATCATTTAGGTGAATTGAAATATAATAATTTAAAATCTTATTTCAAAAAAAATAGTATAAATAAAATCTCAAATTTCATGATTAAAGACAAGAAAAATAATAGTAAAGATATAAATTTAATTTTGTTAAAAAAGATAGCTAAACCAGTACTAAACAATAGATATTCACAAATTAAATTAAAAAAATTTTTAAGCTCGCTAATTGATTAATAATTGTATTGAGTGAATATAATCTTTCAATTCTTTATCTAAAATAGAAAATACATATCTATTAGCCTCAATTTTTTTTTTTAATTTAAGATCTGATGATTTAAGTATTATTTTAATATGAAATTTTTTATGATTAAAATTCTTATGTTTTTTATGTAAAAATGTTTTATCTACAATTGTAATATTTTCGCATCTAACTTTTCTAGTAATCTTTTTTTTTATTTTTTTTATTAAATTATTTATTTCCATACAGAATTATATAATATTAACTTAATGAAAACTATTTGCGATTGGGATAATTGTAACAATATAGGAGAATATAAAGCTCCAGTTGAAAAAGATAACAGTAAAAAGTATAGGCTGCTTTGTTTAGAGCATATTAAGGAATTTAATAAAAACTGGAATTATTTTGAAAATATGAATGATTTAGAAATTATTGATTTTATTAAAGCAGATATGACTTGGCATAAACCTACTCAAAATTTTAGTGCTCAAGATAATTTTTTTAAAATTTTATGGAATAATGCTTTAAAGGAAGATTTGAGTAAGAATGGTATAGATAAAAGTCAGGCCAGATTATTGCATTTCAATTTTTCTGATAAAGATTTAAAAGCCTTTGAAATTTTGGGTTTAGATGTAAGTATAAATTGGGAAAATATAAGATCTAAGTTTAAAAAACTTGTTAAAAAATTTCATCCTGATATGAATTCAGGTAATAAAAAATTCGAAGAAAAACTTAAAGTAATAACTTTAGCTTATACGCAATTAAAAAGGACCTTGAAAAAATGAACAGTGATTTAAATATAATGCCAAATATTAAGTTATCAGTTAAACAAACATTTGGTATAGACAGTGATTTAGAAGTAGAAGCCTTTGAAAAAAAAAATGAGTTTGTACCAGAAATTGATAAAAATTATAAGTTTGATAAAGAAACAACTATTGCGATATTATCAGGTTTTTCTTTTAACAAGAGAGTTTTAGTTCAAGGTTATCATGGGACAGGAAAGTCAACTCACATAGAACAAATCGCAGCTAGATTAAATTGGCCATGCATAAGAATTAACTTGGATAGTCATATAAGCAGAATAGATCTGATCGGAAAAGATGCTATAAAACTTAAAGAAGGAAAACAAATTACAGAATTTCAGGAGGGTATTTTGCCTTGGTCTATTCAAAATCCTGTAGCTTTAGTGTTTGATGAGTATGATGCAGGTAGACCTGACGTTATGTTTGTCATTCAAAGAATTTTGGAGTCTGAGGGAAACTTTACATTACTTGATAAGAACAAAGTTATAAGTCAAAATAAATATTTTAGACTTTTCGCAACCTCAAATACTGTCGGTTTAGGAGATACCACAGGATTATATCACGGCACCCAACAAATAAATCAAGGTCAAATGGATAGATGGAACATAGTTACCACATTAAATTATTTAAGTCTTGAAAAGGAAATGGAAATTATTTTAGCTAAAAATAAAAATTATAATAATGCAGAAGGCAAAGAAAAAATCTCTAATATGATTAAAGTTGCAACTTTGACAAGGAAAGGTTTTATAGCTGGAGATATATCAACTGTAATGAGTCCTAGAACAGTCTTACATTGGGCAGATAACACTGAAATATTTAAAAACTTGGGATATGCATTTAGAGTAACATTTTTAAACAAATGTGATGACACAGAAAAAAGTATTATTTCTGAGTATTATCAAAGGTGTTTTGGTGAAGATTTGCAAGAATCGCTAATTAACTCTTAAAATTGATGGAAAAAAAAAGAGAAGTTCTTGAAGAAAAAATAAAAAAAGCTTTGACCTCTGTTTACAAAGTCATATCTAATCAATTAAATGATGAAAATTCAAAAGATAAAAATCTTAATTTTAAAAGTTTAGATTTTTCAGAAATAAAAGATTTAAAAAAAAAAGATGATTATATAAAACTTAGAGCAAGTACAGATTCAAAAGCTCTAAAGCTAAGATTTTCTGATCATAATGTTTTTTTTAAAAATCACCCAAGAAATCCAGCTCTAAGAAAATTTTATGAATTTTCTGAAATAATAAGATGCGAATTATTAGGCTCAAAAATGTTAAGTGGTATAAGGAAAAATCTTAAAGATAATTATTACCAAAAAATTAATAGTCAAAATCAAAAAGAAGTAAAAACGAAGGAAGAGGCAAGTATACACGATGCGTTTGAATTGTATATTTTAGAAAAGTTTTTTAAATTTAATTTAGAGCAAAATTCATTAAAAATAGTAAATTATTGGAGAAAAGATTTTGATAAAAGTTTCAATTATCATTTAAATTATTTAGAAAAAAATGTTGAAAATCAATACATCTTTAATTCAAAGTTTTCTCAACTTCTTGAAAGTATGAATATTTTTGAAAACACACAAGATCAACAAAATATGGAAAGCAGAGATAATCAAAATTCAGTAAATAATGAAGGTACCGATAAGAATGAGAATGATGAAAATAACGATAGTTTAGAGAAAAAAGGTGAAGATCAATTAACTGTAGACACTGATTATGATGTAAACCAATTTAGAATGGAGGAAGATTCAGACCAGGCTGAAGATGTTGGGGAAGGTTTAGAGAAGGTTGCTCAAAAAATTAATTTAAATAAAAAAAATATCGAATATAAAATTTTTACTTCTAAATTTGATGAAATTTCTAAGGCAGAAAATTTAGAGAAAGAAGAAGAAATTTTAAGACTAAGGAAAAATCTTGACCAACAATTAATTAATTTTCAAGATTTAATTTCTAAACTAGCTAATAAATTGCAAAGACAATTATTAGCAATACAAAATAGATCATGGGACTATGATCTAGAAGAAGGCTTGCTAGATAGCTCAAAGCTTACGAGAATTATAATTGATCCACAAAATTCTCTTTCTTTTAAAAAAGAGAAAGATTTTGAATTTAAGGACACAATAGTTACTTTATTAATTGATAACTCTGGGTCTATGAGAGGAAGACCAATAACTATCGCCGCTCTATGTGCAGATATTTTATCTAGAACATTGGAAAGATGTAATGTTAAAGTCGAGATATTAGGATTTACCACTAAGAATTGGAAAGGCGGGGAGTCAAGGGAGTATTGGAATAAAAATGGGAAACCTCATTATCCTGGAAGATTAAATGATCTGAGACATATAATCTATAAAAGTGCTGATACAAACTGGAGACAATCAAAAAAAAATTTAGGCCTTATGTTAAAAGAAGGATTACTTAAAGAAAATATAGATGGTGAGGCAATACTGTGGGCGTTTAACAGATTAAAGAAGAGAAAAGAAGAAAGAAAAATTTTAATGGTTATTTCTGACGGCGCGCCCGTTGATGACTCAACATTATCAGTAAATTCTGGAGATTTTTTAGAAAAACATTTGAAAAGAGTTGTTAAAACAATTCAAGATAATAAAGATTTCGAAATATTGGCCATAGGTATAGGTCACGACGTTTCTCGTTATTATAAAAAAGCTATAAAAATTACAGATGTGCAGGAGCTTGGAGATGTAATGATAAAACAATTAAGTCAATTATTCGAAAAAAAAACAAAAAAGAAGATTTATCACTAAATGCCTTTCAATGAGCTGTTTTCCCAGCTTATAATAACCTCTGCACCTGGTCGTGTTTTTGAGTTACGACAAATAACTTTAGCTTTATTTCTCTCAAGTAAAGTTTTGCCTATAAATATTCCTAAACCTAAACCTGATTTTTCATTATTATTATTTTTTGCTGAAGACTTGATATAAGGTTCACCAATTTTACTTAAAATATCTTTCGGATATCCTTCTCCATCGTCTTCTATTGATATCTCAGTAATTTCATTGTTGCTTTTCACTGAAACATATATTTTATTATTAGAGAATTTGTTTGCGTTGCCTACAAAGTTTCTTATTCCATATATAATTTCAATTATTTTTGATATTTTAAATGAATTAGCGTCTTGGCTTAAATTAATTATGAATTGTTTATCAGATATTTCTCTAAAAGATTTAATAATTTCTGAAACATATTCTGAGATAGATAATTCTTGATTTATAAAATCATCATCCTGGGATGGATTTAACGATAATTTTTTTAGAATTTGTCCACATCTGTCAACTTGGCTAACTAACAACTCGATATCTTTCTTTATATCATTTTGATCCTTAAACTGTTTATACATATCTTGAGAAATAACCTTTATTGTTGAAAGAGGTGTATTTAAAGAATGTGCAGCAGCTGCGGCTTGACCTCCAAGTGAAACTAATTCATGTTCTTTTGCAATAACTTGTTCTAATTTATCTAATGCCTCTTTTCTTAGCCTTGATTCTCTTCCAAAAGTAGCTGCAAAATAGTTAAGAAATATTAAAGCTATTACTAATGATGTTGGAATTGCATAATAATAAAAATTATTTACCAAAATTTTATTTGTTCCAGGATAAGTTAATTCTACATGATAAAATGTTAATAAGATTATGGATGAAATAGTTAAACAAATGAGTGTCAAACTAGCTTTGAGGTCTAAATTAGAAGATGAAAAAACACTTGGTATTATTAAAAATATTGAAAAAGGATTTAAAATTCCACCAGTCAAATAAATTAAAGAACCTAATTGTAAAATATCTATTAATAAAAAGATGAAAGATGCTTTATTTGACAGAACATTTTTTTGATAAAAATAAACCAAAATTAAATTCGTTAATATACCCAGAAATACTATTGAATTTGTTAAATAAATATGAAATTGAAATTTAAAAATAAAATAAACAATATTTATGGTTAAAAATTGACCAATTATACCTATCCACCTTAAGTTAATATATGTAGACTTGTTGAAAGAGTAAAATTTAGAAACAGAGGATGTTTCCATACCTTTTATACATCCAAATTATTGATATCAATTGCATTCGAGATAATAAATTCTCTTCTAATGCTAACATCGCTACCCATCAGGGTATGGATGATATCTTGATCTTTTTTTTGATCTTTTGAATATTTGACTTGTAAGAGATTTCTCTTGTCTGGATCTAGAGTTGTGCTCCATAGTTCTTCTGGATTCATCTCTCCTAATCCTTTAAACCTTTGAATATTTAATCTAGATTTCTCATCAGATAAAATTTCTTCGTAAGCCTTTGTATTTTTTTTAACCTTTTTTAAATTTTTAGAATTATTAGTTAGGAAATTGTCCAATTCTTTTTCATCTTTTATATAATAACTTTTTCCAGATTTATTTAATTTAAATAATGGTGGTTGCGCTAAATAAATATGACCATTCTCTATTAACTTATTAAAAGGTTTATTATTGAAAAAAGTCAGTAGTAATGCCCTAATATGAGATCCATCGACGTCGGCGTCAGTCATAATTATTATTTTTCCATACCTTAAGTCTTCTAAGTCAATTTCCTCAGACTTAGGATCTAGACCTAACGCATTGATAAGAGTGACAATTTCATTAGAAGAAATCATTTTAGTTAGTGCTTTAGTTCTTAAATCAGAATTATTTCCATTTTTTTTTGATCCATTTGCTTCCACATATGTATTAAGAATTTTTCCTCTTAAAGGTAACACTGCCTGAAATTCTCTATTTCTTCCTTGTTTTGCTGAACCTCCTGCTGAGTCTCCCTCTACAATAAATAATTCTGTTCCATCTCTTTTTGAGTTTTGACAATCTGCCAATTTTCCTGGTAATCCGGTTAACTCTAGCGCTCCTTTTCTTCTTACGCTCTCTCGTGCTTTCCTTGCTACATCTCTAGCCTGTGCTGCTTGAATGATTTTAAGAAGAACTATTTTTATCAGAGAAGGATTTTGATCAAACCATATTGAAAGTTTTTCATTTATAAAGGTTTCAACAATATTTCTAATTTCTGAAGACACTAATTTATCTTTTGTCTGAGACGAGAATTTTGGATCTGGCATTTTTATTGATAAAATCGCTGTCAATCCTTCTTTAATATCGTCTCCAGAAATTGATAATTTATTTTTTTTTAAAACATTATTGTCACTCACATACTTATTAACAACTCTAGTTAATGCGCTTCTAAAACCTAATAAATGTGTGCCGCCATCTCTTTGGTAAATATTATTTGTGTAAGCATATACGTCCTCTGAATAAGTTGAATTCCATTCTAAAGAACATTCTATCTCTACACTGTTTTTACCTCCCTCCAAACTTATAGGTTTTTTAAAGAGGTCATTACCATTTTTGTTTTTAAGTTTTTCTTTTTTTTGATTTAAGTAATTAATAAACTCATTTAATCCTCCATCAAATTTATATTCAAATATTTTTTCTTTTTTTTGGGTTTTGTCTATAACAGACAATTTTATTCCCTTATTTAAAAAAGCCAATTCTCTTATTCTTTTTTGGATTATTTGACAAGAAAATTTCGTAGAAGAGAATATTTCAGACGATGGCAAAAAAGTAATTTTTGTCCCAGTCTTAGAAGATTTTCCAACTTGTTTTAATGGACCTTTTGCATCACCATCTTTAAATTCCATAAAATATTTTTTGCTATCTCTATTTATTTCTAGTTCTAATTTTTTAGAAAGAGCGTTTACAACTGATACACCGACTCCATGTAACCCGCCTGAAACTTTATAAGAATTATGGTCAAATTTTCCACCAGCATGTAATTGGGTCATAATTACTTCAGCAGCTGATTTTTTTTCACCTTTATGAATGTCTACAGGTATTCCTCTTCCGTCATCAGAGACAGTAATTGTTCCGTCTGAATTTATTTCTACATTTATATTTTTACAATATCCGGCAAGTGCCTCGTCTATAGAGTTATCTACAACCTCATAAACCATATGATGGAGTCCTGTTCCGTCATCAGTATCACCGATATACATGCCAGGCCTTTTTCTGACCGCTTCTAAACCTTTTAAAACTTTTATCGAGTCTGCTTCGTAACTTCGATTATTTTGAAATTTTACCATATATTTTTTTTTGGAAAAAATTTATACTATCATTTTTTGCTTATTTAATAAAACCACCTAAACTACAAAGATCAAATTAACCTCTAAATTTGCGGTTTATTTAATCAATAATTAATTTTTTTTCTTAAATTTTAAATTTTCAAAAATGAATAAAAAATGACGTAGGTATTGGGATTTGCACCCAAAAAAGAGTTGACTTTAAGAAGCTTTCCAAGCGACCATGTTAAGACTTACTAATTTCAAAAAATAGTATAAGTAATTCTTATGAAAAATTCTCAAGACAAATCAGACTCCCCGGTATCTGACCCCACCGATATCAGTAAGCCTTGGGATAAAGATAACCAAGCTTGGTGGGATTGGTATGTGAGTCTTGCAGATAACAAAAGCACAGAAGATAAAATTATCATAGCAAAACCTTTACCAAATATTACAATTCCCAGTGATGATGAAATTATATCTGAATTAGCTGAAAGTTATCCGTTAACAAATGATCAAATTGTTTTCTTTAGTAGAAATGGTTTTATTAAACTTAAGAAAGTTTTCAAGCCTGGAACTGTGCTAAAACTTCGTGCAGAGTTGATCAAACTATTAAAGAAAGAGTTTAGCATTGATCCCGATAAAGGAGCACACGATAGGTTCCTCAGTCTTGAAATGATCTGGCCTAAAAATAAATTGCTACGCGCATATGTATTATCACCACGTCTAGGACAAATTTCAGCAGATCTACTGAAAGTACCAGCAATTAGGCTTTATCATGATAACGTTTTAGCAAAACAAGCTGGTTGTGGTAGAACACCATGGCACTTCGATGATCATCATTTTCCATTAGATACTAATGATGTAGTTACTGCTTGGATACCCGCACAACCAACTCCAATTGAAATGGGGCCTCTTTCTTTTGCTTACCCACTTAGTGTACATAAACTAGTTAATAGTGTTAAATTTGAAAAGACCGGTTCTAGCTATGACAGAGGAGTGTCTGAAATTTTCTCTAAAAATGGGGTCGCTGTAAATGAAACTCCATTCGAGTTAGGTGAAGTTAGCTTTCACCATAATTTAAGTTTTCATACTGCTTCACGGAATGGTACTAATCGTAGTCGTATCGCCCTTGCCAACACTTATTATAGAGATGGAGCGAGAGTGATTGATTCTCCCACAATGGTATCTGGTGATTGGCAGAAATTTATGCCCAATGTAAAACCAGGTGATGTAGCTGCGAGCCCACTAAATCCAATTTGTTGGCCAGTTGATGACAAATAAAAATATAAATGATCAGAATACTCTCAGCTCACTTTGGACTGATAGCATTGCTAATAATAAACAGCCAGACGGTAAAGCGTTACTTGCCCATCTAAAAATTGTACACCAATATCATACGGGCTTCACTGAGAAGTGCGCAAGCAACTGCCGTGATCAATCTGGACTAAATAGTTACGAGTGGCTAGCTGAGATTGTGCCTGATATTGATGGAATACGTGTACTTGATCTTGCGTGTGGATCGGGGCCATTATTAAAAATTTTATACGATCGAAACAAATACCTTAAATTAACAGGAGTAGATGTGAGTCCTGAAGAATTGGGACTTGCTAAAGAACGTATGTTAGATGGTCCTGTTGATTTATTTGAAATGAAAGCTCAAAATTTGGAAGCAATAAAGGATAATTCACATGATGTGGTGCTGTGCCATTGGGCTTTAACACTAATGGACCCAATTACGCCAGTGTTAAAAGAGATTCGTCGTGTGTTGTCTTCAGGAGGACAGTTTGCAGCTTTGGTAAATGGACCTATGAATGCAGCACCTTTGTATTCTGATGTGCATGATTTAATCTATGGATTTGTGCAAGATAAGTTTCCCAGTTTTGGTAAGATTGACTTAGGTGATCCCAGAATACGTAGCTCAGAAAGCTTAATTAATCTTGCAAGTGAGATCTTTCCACAAGCAAATATAAATATTGAGAATAATTTAGTATCAATGGAAGGGCCAATTAATGAAATTGCAAAAACTGCTGCAGGATTTTTTTATGCATCATTCATTCTACCGCAAGAGCTTAAAATAACAATGATATCAAAACTTTCTAACTTACTAATGATATCAAATCAAAGAGCAGAAAAGGAAAAATGGGGTCGATTTGAAATGCCAATCAGCAGACTAGTGATTAAAAATTAATCTTCATATGAATGGCGGAGAGAGTGGGATTCGAACCCACGAAAGAGTTTCCCCTAAACACGCTTTCCAAGCGTGCGCCTTAAACCACTCGGCCATCTCTCCAAATTCTATTTTTATATTAAACAAATTATTTGAAATTTTTTTCATTATTTTTGGTATTTCCTATAAATCTTCTTTTTAATCTCCTATATGTTTTTTTTTGGCGGTTAAAAAATCTTTTAAAAATACTATATTTTAAATCTCTTTTAGCTAAAATTGGTGAGTGTTTGTTATGTTCCCAAGTCCTTTTATTATCTAAGTAAGCCCAATCACATTCGTAAGCCGAGAATGACTCTAGTTTATGTCTTTTACAAAGTAATGAATAAACACTTTGATCATGTCTATTCTCAATAAATTCTGAATAGTTTTCAATTTTTGAGAAACTATCGTCAATTAAATCAAAATTTTTATCAAAAACCTCAAGCCATTCATTTAGAAAATTAATAGATTTATCTGTTTTTTTAATAAAAAAGCAACCTGCCCAATATTGCGGGCTCGTTATAATATTTTCATTACTATAGTAGCCAAAATAATCAAGTAAATCACCTTTCGTGTATGCTTTCTCCAACCTATCAGGAAATGAGATTTTATTATTTTCGTAATTAAAATTTGAATGATATTGAAACGGCAATATCCATTTGTCATTCATATTGATAAAATTTAAATATTCATTAAATTTTAAAACATTTTCTTTTAAAATATGACAACCTATATCTAAATAATTAATAACATCACCATACTCTAACTCGTCAAAAACTTTTTTTATTAAAAACGGTTTCCATATCCAATAACCGTAGCCCCTTTTTTTATTTATAGACAGCAAATAACTTAATTTACTTGCTAAATCACTTGGTAGATTATTTGAATTAAAAATTTTTATTTCATTATAAAAATTAGACTCTCTTGCCTGGTTTGAAAGTCTATTTATACTTCTCTTAAGATCATTTGAAGCAAATGCCAACAAGACTACTTTTTTAACTTTTAACATTGTTTTTTTTTAATTTTCTTTCCCATTTAATTGAGCTTAAAAGAATTTTTTTAATATCATTATGTTTAGGTTTCCATTTTAAAGTTTTCTTGAATTTTTTTATATTAGAATAAACTTGATCAACATCTCCTGTCCTCCTTTTTACATAAACAACTCTACAATTTTTTTTGATTTTTTTAAAAATGTTGACTATCTCTTGCACTGAATAGCCTATTCCATACCCACAGTTGAGAGTAATAGATTTTTTTTTTTTGTATAAATAATTAATACATTTAATGTGAATACCTGCTAAATCTGAGACATGAATAAAATCCCTAATACATGTACCGTCTTTAGTTTTGTAATTATTGCCATATATTCGAACCACTGGATGTTTTTTCAAAGCTTGAATAGAAATATTTTTAAAAAGATGATCATGTGATTTTTCTATTTCACCGATTTTATTTGAAGGGCTTGCCCCTGCAACATTAAAGTATCTTAAGATTGAATATTTGTAGCCAATTTTTTTTGAATATTTTTTTATGAGATTTTCACCTTTATATTTTGTATAAGCATAATACCCCATTGGATTTGGTTTTTTGTTCTCACTTACTGCTCCTGTAACGTTTCCATAAATTGAACAAGAGGAAGAAAAAATAACATTATTTACATAAGAATTTTTACAAGCTTCTAATAAGTTTTTGGTGCCAATAATATTGTTTTTATAATATTTTTTTTTATTATTCTCAGCCTCACTAACATTAAGATACGCTGCCAAATGAATTATTGTATCGATTTTGTTTTGATAAATTATTTTTTTTAACAATCTTTTATTTTTTAAATCTACTTTAAAAAATTTTGAGTTTTTGTTTATTAACCTCTTAAATCCAGTCACCAAATTATCAAGAATAATTATATTGTTTTTTGTGTTTACCAGCTGTTCAGCAATGTGACTTCCTATGTAACCAGCACCTCCTGTAATCAAAATATTTAAATTTTTCAATTCTTATCCTAAGTAGATTTCTTCAAATTAATTTTTATAATTCTCAAAGTCAAAAAAGGTCCAGGGCCATTGTAAATATTTAGTATTTTTTTTGAACCAAAAAGATAAATACCTTTCAGCCAGATATGCATACAATCTTGTGGTATCATATCCTTGCAAACCTTTAAATCCAAAAATTTTTTCACATTCAAATAACCATTCAAATAGATCTTCGTACCATCTATTCATTATTGAACTTTTGGTTATGAACATTATATGTGGGTTGAAAGAGCAATTCTCATTGACATATTCTCTAAAATCACATCTGTCATTTTTTGATAAAACATCTATTGCTTTATCTAGATTTCCATATCCATGGTGCATATCAAAATGAAATTTTATTGTCCTTTTATTTTCGTTAAAAAATGGCAACGGATTTTTTATTAATGACTTAAAACCTCTTTTTATCATTTTCATTTTTTTAATCTTATTAATTTTAATTGGTTCACATATTATGGCCTCTTTATTTTTCCACTCATCTGCTGGATGATTTAGAATTATTTCTGATATATTGTTATTAATATTAATCTTGTCTTGATTATCTTTTGTCCAGAATCTTCTTTTCTGGCAAAAACCAACCCAATTCTTATTATTAAGATCCAATTCATTTTTCCAATACCAATATTGAAAAGTAAGTTCAGAATAGTGTTTTTCTTTAGAAAATATGTTTATTCCATTATCGCATCTCAAATAATTTTCAGGTGGTTTTTCCTGACCGACCCAACCAAGTTTATATGACGAACTCTCTAAAAAATTAACACGTTTATTTGTGATACAAAATAATTCTAAATTTATATTTTTATTTTCCATTTTAATAAAAAACTTTTTATTATAAATATTATTAGTTGTAATAAAACCAATAAATTCATTTTACTTTTACCAGATTTTCTAGAATCAAAAAATATATCACAATCCAAAATTTTTAATTTTTCAGGACAAGTATAAATAATATCGGCCAAAATCTTATATCCTTGTCCAAATAGTTTTTTTTTATATTTTTTGTAAATTTTTTTTTTAAAAATAAAGAATCCACTTAAAGGGTCAGTAGTCTTATTATCTAATAAAAAATTAATTATATATATTATAAACAAAGAGCTTATATATCTAAAAAAATTTAGTCCCGGTCCTCTTTTTTTAAAGAGATTCCTGCTACCAATTACAACATCAGCTTTATTCTTAAAAAAAACTTTTAGTAGTTTTTTAATATATCTGGGTGGGTGCTGAAGGTCACCGTCCATGACAACAATGTTTTCATGTAAAGACCTATTGAACCCAATAAAGAGTGATTGGGTTAAATCTCTTCTTTTTTTTTTCCTGATAAAATATTTAATAAATTTTTTTTTACTTTTTATATTATCTAAAATTTCACGGGTATTATCTGTTGAATTGTCATCGACTAAGATTATTTCGAAATTATTTAGATTCATTTGTTTTTTTACATCCTCAATTTCTTTTATTAATCGAATTAAATTTTTTTCTTCATTTAAAATAGGTATTACGATTGAAATATTATTAATTTTCATTAAACGTCTTTGATTTTTATATTATTAATACAAAATAAATCATGATAATAGATCATGATATAAGATTATGACAAAAAAAAAATTTGATTATGAAGAAATAGATGTGGGCTTTTATGATCATATTTACCAAAAAAAAGAGGGTGTTAGAAGTGCTTGGCATCATATCAAATTTAATTTTGTTAGAGAAAAAATAGGCAATCAGAATCATCATTTAGATATTGGTTGTGGAAGTGGTACTTTTTTATCAATATTAAATAATAAATTCTCAGCTGGAATTGATATTTCTGAAAAACAAATCAGTTATGCTAATAAAAGATATAGTACAGACAGTAAGAAATTTTTGCAATTTGATAAAATAATTCCATTTGAGGACAATAGTTTTGACTCAGTTTCAATGATTGAATTAATTGAACATTTATCTGATGATGAAATTACAAGTATATTACAACAAATACATAGGGTTCTTAAGACAGGTGGAAAAATTTATATAACCACTCCTAATTATTTGTCATTATGGCCCGTTTTAGAATTTTTTTTAAATAAAGTTTCAAAGGTTTCGTATGAACATCAGCATATAAGTAAATTTAATTTTTTAAATATAAATAAAATTATAGATAAAAATAAATTTAATATAATAAAAAAAAATTCATTTATTTATTTAAGTCCATTTACAGCTTTTTTTTCATTCAAATTTTCAATTTTTTTTTCAAAAGTTGAAAGGATACTGTTAAAATTTTTACCTGGTTTTTTGTTATTTATAGAAATTGAAAAAAAATGAAAACACTAGAAATATCGTTAGTTAGTCTAGTTATACTTATTTCTTTTGGTTTAAATTTTTACTTTGGTCACCAGGGCTTGATGCCACTAGATGACCTGCAAAATTTTAACTCTGGATTTAGAGTATTAAACGGTGATTTTCCATTTAGAGATTATTATTCTATAACTGGTCCAATTTTAGATATATGGCAGGGAAATATATATAAAATATTTGGTGTTAGTTGGCAATCATTCTTACTTCAGGCCTCAATTATGAATTGCCTTTATTCATTAACTATTTTTTCATTCTTGAAATGTCTTAAATTCAGTTCAATTAACTGTTTCTACTATTCACTAAGCGCTGGTTTACTCATGTATCCAACAGCTGGTAATCCCACAGTAGAACATAACTCATTAATATTAAGTGTAATTGCTACATTAATTTTTTTTACAGCTCTAATACAAAATAAAAAAAAATATATTTTTGTTAGTATTTTAATTTTTTTTATTGCCTTTTTTACTAAACAAGTTCCTACGAGTTATTTTATTATTTTTTGTATTTTAATTTATATATTTAGAATATTTTCTAATTACGACATATTAACCTTGTTCCACACTTTTATTTATACATTAATTATATCAATAATTTTTATGATTTATTTTAATTTAAACAATGTATCTTTTGAAAATATTTATGATCAATATATAACAATTGCTACAAATTTGGGTGAGAATAGATTAGCAGATTTAAATTTTAATTTTGTATATGAAAATATTTCAAAACTTTTTTTTTTATTATTTTTACTTATTCCATCATTTTACTTATCATTCATTACAAGAAAATTGGATATTTCAATAATTTTAATTAGTTTAAGTTTAATAATCATATTTTATGAAATACATTCAAACAATCAACCTATTACATTTTCTTTACTACCTTTATATGTATCATTGTTCTACTATTTCTATTCTAAAGAAAATTTAGAATTAAAATTTGTTAAATATTTTTTATACTTAATAATAGTATATGCTTTTTATAGGATTTTGAGATATGAAACTTTTTATATCTTTATTTTTATTTCATTATTTTTAATTATTTACTTTAAAAAAAAAGGATCGATAAATAATCTCTTATTGGTTTATCTTTTTGTTACAACATGTTTATATTTTGAAAAATATATAAAAATAAGAGCATGGGATGATTTGAGTAAAAACCAGTTAAGCAAAAGTTTTGATGCGGGTTTAATTGACGCAAAATTTAAGTATTTAAAATGGAAAACTGTTTATTATGAAGATGCAGAAGATGAGAAAAAACTAATTTTTTCTACATTAAATTATTTAAAGAATTTAGATAAAAACGTTAATTATATACTGATTAGTGATTATCAAATATATAATGCAGTATTAAATAAAAAAGATTTTTCTCCAGTTAAATATTGGTTCGAAAATGCCACTTATCCATCAAAAAATCATAGACTAAGGGAAAAATTTGAGGTGTTTTTTAAATCAAAAATAACAAAAAACAATGTTTCTCAAATTATTATTGATAATACTGCAAAATTTAAGTCCGAGGAATTACTTGAGTTTAGATGGCTTTATAATTGCTTAGAAAAAAAAAATAATTTTGCTCAAGATGAAATTATTGATGTTTTTTTGATTAAGAATAATTGTATAAAATAGCTTTATTTGATCCAATCTTTATATTTATCTTTATTTTTAGTCAAATATTTCGGAAAATTAAAATCTATATCTACTCTATAATACTCATGATCTCTACCAATTAAATCCCTTCCTAAATCAATATTTTTTTTTATCTCACTTTCATTTAAATATTTTGGATCAATTTTTTCATTAAAAACATATTGATCATTGGTTTCACAAAGATTTTTATATTTATATAATAAGTTTTTAGCATCTTTTAAGTTACAAAAATGCCAACCACCATCTTCTAGAATATTATTCAAACTTTTTTTATCAAACCTCCACCATGGTCTTTTTTTGAATTTGAGTTGGCGTAACCACTGAGGTGAATTCAAATACTTTTTTAAACATATCCTGCTTCCATACCAAAATGGATGATTTTTAGATCGTAAATTGAATTTATAATAAAAATGCATTTGTTTAAAAACTGCATATTTCATATTTGGTTTAAAATTTTTTATAACTTCAGGATTAGGTATTTCATCTAGATCAGAAATAATAATTAAATCATCCTCATTAGCGTTTCTTAATCCTCTAGAAATACAATTTCTCTGAAAGTTTTCCCTAATATATGGATTATCGCCATCTGGCATATCAGTAACGGGTATGTAAATAATTTTATTTTTAAATTTGTTGAAATTATTGATATTTAACTTTAAATCCTTTTTATTATTTTGCCACGTTTTATTTCCCTCTACAATTACAAAATGATCCACAAATTCATTTAAAATATTTAGACGTAAATCTAATAAAAGGTCTTCATCCCAATAGGAAAAGCAATCGTAAATCATTTATCTTTCTTTATTTATTTTTAACACACCAATAAACGCTTCTTGTGGTATTTCAACTTTTCCAAATTGTTTTGCTTTAGATTTACCCTTTTTTTGTTTTTCAAGAAGTTTTCTTTTTCTATCTAATGCTCCACCTCCATGTATCTTGGAGAGTACATCTTTTTTAAAACCTTTAATTGTCTCCCTAGCTATAATTTTTCCTCCTATAGCTGCTTGTACAGGTATCATAAAATTGTGCCTAGGTATTAAATCTTTTAATTTTTCGCAAACCTCCCTCCCTATTGTCTGAGCAAAATCTTTGTGAACCATCATAGCGAGAGCGTCTACTTTTTCCGAATTAACCAGTATACCCAGTTTGACTAAATCGCCTTCTCTATGTCCTATAATTTCATAGTCAAAACTAGCATATCCGCTAGTCATTGACTTCAAACGATCATTAAAATCAAATACAACCTCATTTAATGGTATCTCATAGTTAATTACGGCTCTATTACCTGAGTAATTTAGATTTTTTTGAATTCCTCTTTTCCCCTGACACAATTTCATAATGGAGCCTAAATATTGATCGGGACTTATTATTGTTGCTTTAATCCATGGCTCCTCGATCATTTTAATCAAAGTCGGATCTGGTAAGCTCGATGGGTTTTGAAGGTCAACAATTTTACCATTATTTAAATGAACCTTGTAAACAACTCCTGGAGTTGTAGTTAATAAATTAATATCAAATTCTCTCTCTAATCTTTCTGTGATTATCTCTAAATGTAAAAGACCAAGGAATCCACATCTAAAACCTAATCCTAATGCAGATGATGACTCTGGATCGTATGAAAAGCTAGCATCATTTAATTTTAATTTAGCGAGACCATCCTTTAATTTTTGATATTCTGAGCTATCAACAGGAAATAAGCCACAAAATACAACTGGTTTACTAGGTTTAAAACCAGGCAAAGCTTCTTTAATAGGATTTAAAGAGTCACAAATAGTATCTCCTACTTTTGTCTCTGATAGATTTTTTATACCTGTTATAATAAACCCAATTTCTCCTGAATTTAACTCATCAATATCTGTTGGTTTGGGGGTAAATACTCCAACTTTTTCAACTGTGTATTCTCTGTTTGAGGACATCATTTTTATCCTCATATTCTTTTTGATTTTGCCGTCAATAACTCTTACTAAAATAATTACCCCTAAATATGAGTCATACCAACTGTCAACTAACAGACATTTCAAATTTTGATTTTTGTCTCCCTTAGGAGGTGGTAAAACAGATATGATCTTTTCTAATATTTCTCCAATACCCTCTCCAGTTTTACCAGAACAAGGCACTGAGTTTGAGGTTTCAATACCAATAACATCCTCAATTTGTTTTCTTGATCTCTCAAGGTCTGATGCAGGTAAATCGATTTTGTTCAAAATAGGAATAATTTCATGATTTATATCTAAAGCTTGATATACATTTGCTAAAGTTTGTGCTTCAACACCTTGTGTACTATCAACAATTAATATAGATCCCTCACAAGCATAAAGTGATCTACTTACTTCATAACTAAAATCTACATGTCCAGGAGTATCAATTATATTTAAAATATAATCCTTGCCATCTTTAGATTTATATTTAAGTTTAACGGTTTGAGCTTTAATAGTTATACCCCTTTCTCTTTCAATATCCATTGAGTCTAAAACTTGTTCTTTCATTTCTCGCTCAGTTAATCCACCACATAATTGAATTATTCTATCTGCAATAGTTGATTTGCCGTGATCTATGTGTGCGATAATTGCAAAATTTCTAATGTTATCAAGAGTAGACATTTATGATCTTAATTTTGCACCAATTTTTTCTTCAACAGAATTAACAATTTTTTTTGATATATCTGTTAAATCATTTTCATTTAACGTTTTGTGATCGGATTGTATTGTTACTTTTAAAGCAATGGATTTTTTTTCAGGTGGAATATTATCACCTTCATATACATCAAAGATTTTAATATCTTTTATTAAAGATTTATCAATGTCTGAGATTACATCTGTTAAATTTTGTGCATTAATATGTTTATCTACTACAAATGCAAAGTCTCTGTCTGATTTTTGGTATTCTGAAAAACTTAGACTTTCTTTAACTTTATTTGTTCTGCTTTTATATTCTACTATATTTTCCAGAAGAATTTCAAAACCAAATGTTTTTTTTATAATTTTAGGGTGTAGCTCACCAAAATGTCCAAGAAGAAGATTGTATCTTTTTGAATAAATAGATCCAGATATTCCAGGGTGATAATAGCTTGGAGTTTTAGCTTCAATTTTAAACTCATCTTTATCAATCCCTAATTCTATTAATGTTTGGACTAAATCCTTTTTTATTTCAAATACATCAATTTGTTCGTGTTGGTTGTCACTACAACTTTGTCTTTTTAAGCCGCACACAACTGTAATTTGTTCACCTGGTTTTTTTCCTGTAAAAACTGGTCCAATTTCAAAAAGTGACTGATCATCAAAACCTCTTTTAGAATTTTTTTCCATATAAAACATTAAATTTGGATATAATGAATTTCTAAGGACATTTAGATCAGAACTGATTGGATTAACTATTTTTATTGTATCTATTTCCTCCTTGAAATTATCATTTAAATTTTCATCAGTGAATGACCAGGTGACTGTTTCAAAATAACCTTTGGATGCAACTGATCTTTGGGCAAAATGAAAATGTTTTTGATAAAAATTAAGAGTTGGTTTAATTCTGGTTTTTTCAGGTTCAATTGATTTAATATTGTCTAATCCCATAATTCTAACAACCTCCTCAACTAAATCAATTTCACCAAATATATCTGGTCTCCATGTTGGAACCTTTACAGAAAATATCTTTCCCTTTTTTTTCAAATTAAAACCTAATTTTGTTAAGATTTTCAAAATTTGATTTGATTTAACTTTTATCCCTATTGTTTTGGTTACTATACTTGGGTCGAAATTGACTTCTAATGGTTTAATTTTTTTATTTTGTTGCACATCAAATTTAGAAACTTCACCACCACAAATACTTGTTATTAGATCAGTTGCTGCTTCAAGCCCTAACTCAATTGAATTAGGATCTATACCTCTTTCAAATCTAAACTTAGCATCACTATTTAAATCCAATTTTTTAGCAGTTTTTCTGGTTATTTCTGAGTCAAAATAGGCTGACTCAATCAAAATGTTTTTAGTATCTATCTCTGTGCCAGATCTAGTGCCACCAATTATACCACCTAATCCTAGTGGTCCCTCTTCATCAGCTATAACGCACATATTTTCCTCTAAAGTATAATTGTTATTATCTAATGCTTTTAAAATTTCACTTTTTTTGGAATTTCTTACAATGATTCTATTTTTAATTTTATCTAAATCATAAGCGTGGAGGGGTCTATTTAAATCAAACATCACATAGTTTGTAACGTCAACGACTGCGGATATTGGCCTTAAACCTAATGCTAAAATTCTATTTTTTAACCAGCCTGGACTCTCTGTATTTTTGATATTTCTAATTATGCAACTGCCAAATGCATAACAAGCTTGATTTTTATCTTTTTCAATTTTTACTTTTAAATTATGTTTAAATTTTTTGTTTATTTTTTTTTTTTTTAACTCTTTTAAATCACCAAAATCACATGCTGCTAGATCTCTAGCTATACCTCTCACTCCCAAACAATCTGGTCTATTTGGAGTAATCGATAATTCAATTACATTATTTTTATTAGAATTGCTAAAATAAGGTTTACCAATTTTATTATTATTACTATTTAGCTCGATTATTCCCTCGCTTTTATCTGATAATTTTAGTTCAGACTCAGAACAAAGCATTCCGTAAGATGTTTCGCCTCTTATTTTTGAAATTTCTAACTTCATTCCATTTTTTGGAATTATAGATCCTGGAGGAGCATATATTGTAAAAAGACCATCTTTTGCATTTGGTGCTCCACACACAACTTTCACAACTTTATTTTCACCAATATCAACTTCACATAATTTTAATCTATCCGCATTGGGATGCTTGTTGGCCTTAATAATTTTTGCAACTATAAAATCACTTAATTCATTTTTTATTGGTTCTATTTTTTCTACCTCTAAACCAATGTTATTTAATTTATCTATAATTTGAGATTCCTTTTTTTTTGATTTTAGGTGAATATCTAACCAATCCTTTGTAAATTTCATCTACTTAGACCTCTATAATTTGTAGGAACATCTAGAGGATCAAAACCGTAGTAATTCAACCATCTATAATCACATTCAAAAAAAGATCGAAGATCATTAATTCCATACTTAAGCATTGCCAATCTATCAATTCCTATTCCAAAAGCAAAACCTTGATATATATTTGAATCAACTTTGCAATTTTTTAAAACATTTGGATGGACCATTCCGCAACCTAAAATTTCAAGCCATTTATCTCCCTCGCCTATTATTATTTTATTGTTTTCAATTCTGTAGCCAATATCAACTTCTGCTGAGGGTTCAGTGAATGGGAAATGGCTTGGTCTAAACCTCATTTTAATTTTATTGACCTCAAAAAATTCCTTTATAAAATAATTTAGGCAGCCTTTTAAATGACCCATATTTATATCTTTATCAATATGTAATCCCTCTAATTGATGAAACATTGGAGTATGGGTTTGGTCACTATCACTTCTATATGTTCTTCCGGGAGCAATAATTTTAAAAGGAGGTTTGCCCTTTAACATAGTTCTGACTTGAACTGGAGAAGTGTGAGTTCTTAATAATGTTTTCATATTTTTATCAAGATAAAATGTATCATGCATATCTTTTGCGGGATGATTTTCAGGTGTATTTAATGCTGTAAAATTATTGTAGTCATTTTCAACATCAGGGCCTTCCTCAACGGAAAAACCAATTTCTGAAAATATACAAGAGATTTCGTCTATTACTTGTGAAACAGGATGAATTTTACCAA
>MDTB01230247.1_pt1 | contig 22517 bp, 22 predicted proteins | sample 811161 | NCBI WGS metagenome assembly MDTB01 (sample SAMN05326650, study PRJNA326480) | marine metagenome | isolation source: seawater | place: Mediterranean Sea | collected 2009 | reverse complement strand
GACCCTCCAGAACTCCCTGATCCTCCAGAACTCCCAGATCCTCCTCCGGCGGTTGCGATAGAGTTCAGATACGCCGTGATCTCACTGCTCGACCCGCGAGCGCCCAACGAGTCCGTTGCACTTTGTGTTAGTGCATCGCCTGTAAATCCAAAAAGATGCCGGATGATCAGCAAACCGTCGGTCAATGGGGCCGCCACACCGTTCTGATCAATATCCAAGGCCCCAAGGTTATCTTCTAGGTAGCGCATTATGGATGACGCATCTTTACGAGCGCCGCTGCTACTGACTGCCCCCTGGGTTAATGGATCACCGGTAAAGCCAAAAAGATAACGGATAACCAATAAACCATCGGTCAAAGGGGTTTGCTCACCGTCACCGTCGACATCAAGCGTAAATGCCTCCTCGGCCGACCCCTGAAGCGGCATCACCATTGCAAGCAAGAAAAGGCTCATTACCCTAAGCGCCTTTTTGCAGACCTTCATTTCCTGCACCTCTTCAGTTCCTCAATGGCTTCACTGTTTAGACATCTACTCTTTCTGGACATCTACACTTTCTGGACATCGGCATTTACAGAATAGCTACGTTTTCACAGCAGCACTGTGTCCAGAGTCGCTTCATGTCCAAGACGCCTTAACCTCTAAACCCACGGCATTCGCCTTTCTGGACCGCCTGATCACTCGCTAAGGCGAAAGCGATCGTCTTCCAACTCCTCTACTCTATTTTCGATGCGCCTGGACCAACGTCTAGTGGATCGTTTTTAAAATCAAGAGGTCGGTAATAGTCTCTGCCGCTACTGACGTACTCACCCATCATTGCCCTAAACTGATCCCCAGCCGAACCCTCTTCAGTCAGAGTTAGGTTTTGACGAATAAAATTCACGCTGTCTGGGTTTAAGTCTCTGGCCATTTGCCAATAATAATCAGCTTTTTCGTTCTGGCCATGACGTCGAAATAGGTTACCCAGGCGAAACGCAGCGTCAGCCTTTTGCTGGTCACCAGAGTGCTGACGAATATGGCCCGCCACCGTCTCTGCAGGTTGCACGTGCCGGCTGGCTGCACCCTTGAGGACCCAATCTTTAAGCGCAGGCTCGTAAACATCGTTACCAAAAGCAATCGCTTCTTCGCCCTCACCAAAGGTATGAATCATCGAGTAAGTCCCTTCATCAATGCGAACAATTCGGCCGTCTTCATCTATCCATGCAGCCGAGGGCACATTCACAAAATTAAATGCACTGCTCACTAGATGATTCTCATCGATGACTTGGATATAGGTCGGTTTGGCCGCATCAAAGATCGGACCGGCAACCGCCTCGCCGCCGACATCTTCAGCAACACAAATCAGCACGAAATTGGGATCATTGATGTCTTCATAGATACGTTGCCACACGGGCACGTCAAGAAAGCAGCCTCACCAAGAGGACCAGGTCACAATCAGCGCTTTCTTACCTTTAAGATCCGCCATTCGAACGACTTGGCCCTCACGGTCGGTCAGTTCAAGTTCGGGCGCCATCGCGCTTACCATCATATTTTCGCGTTTTGCAGGAATCTCAGCAAAGCTCCAGACCCCCGCCTCCAGATCCGCCACAAAGGGCTGCTCCAGCAGCGCTGCCAAAGCCGTGAGGCTGAACCACTTCCTTCCAGCTTGCTCAACCATCAGCGCAGCATCTAAAGGTATACAGAGATCTCCGTAGCAGACCCCCTCGGGCTTAATTTCAAATCCGTTAATTGATTGAAGGTCGCCTGGATCAATGAGCAGTCCCTCGCCCTCGCCAGTGCTGTCAAGCTTAATCGTTCTGCCTTGGTACAAGACCGTCGCGCTGCTTTCAGCATTCACTGCGCCGGCTTTAAAGGGATTTCGAAGTTCAGGGTAGGCCATAAAGGCTTCAGCCATAGCATAGCTCCACAGGGTATAAACGAACCCCAATATTACCTGATATTAATGCGGCTGTCGCAATGCTCATTCATTGTAAGGGGCATCACCGAGACCCCAGCGACAAACCCAATCCGGCGATGGCCAACGCTGGATGATAGACCTAAAAATTCTTCGGCAACGGCGGGGGGCGAACTAACCGCTTAAGGAAGTCACGAGACGTTGACCTTGGTCTGATCAAGCTCTCCTCCAGGATATAAAGTTCCGGTCAGGTTCGGCCCGAAATCACACGACGAATCCTTGAATGCTCTGCTTCGGAGAGATCATAGAAACTGGCTGCAAGCACCGTAACCCCGATCATCACGAGCACGCCAGGGCCCATCGCTAAGGCCAGTGTCTGGAGTGATTCGGGGTTAATGGTCTCAACGGTTGCACTGCGCTGTATGCCAGCGACATCAACCACCACCCCTGAGATGACGATTCCAAAACCGCCAATCGCCTTAGACGCAAACGAGGATGCGGCAAAGTAAATCCCTTCGCTGCGATCGCCATGTTTCTCCTCGTGTTGGTCCGTGATATCCGAAATCATCGAACCGATCATGACCGTTAAAACACCAATTCCCATGCTGCAAATAGCATTAGAAGTCATCACCAGATAAAACAGCGACGGCGCGCCTGGTTTCGGAAACAATCCCAGCAAGCTCAAAATAATCGGTAACGTATTCCAGAACGCATACCAAATGAGCCCACCCATCAGCAACGTCTTCTTTTCTTTAAAGTAACGACCCAGAGGTGTGGCTAGACCTGCGCCGACAAAACTCCCAAAGACCGAAGCCGGAAAACTTAGCCCAATCAGCTCAAGGCTAAACTGAAAGTAGAGCGTACCCAGATAAATGGATAAGGCCGATACCATTCCCATCGTCATTCCAAAAAGCACTGCAGTCAGCACCACCGACCGAAACGATCGAAGATCAAAGGCTCGGGCGGCTTCACGAACCACTTGTCCAAGGCTGAATCGCTGCCGGACTGCACTGCCCTGGGGCAAATGAGGAATATGACTATGCGTTCCGTAGGCCGTCAGGACCACCCCAACGAAAATGATCAAACCAAACATCAAAGCAAATTTTGGATAAGCCGCAGGATTGAGTTGGCCGTTTGGGTACTCTGGGGTGGCGCCGAAGAAAATCTGTAGCCCAATCAAAAAAACCATCAGCATCCCGACAGACTGCAAGATCGATCGCAAGGAAGATAGCAATGTCCGCTCTTGGTAATCTGTGGATAATTCCGCGGTCAAGGAAGTGTGGGGAATTGAATAAACCGATTGCGTGGTGCGGGTCAAAACAGAGAATACTACCAACCAAACAAAGACTTCTGTTTCGCTGAGGCCAGCCGGTGGTGCAAACAGAAAATAAAAGCAAATCGCAAACGGCGCTGCAGCCGCGTACATGAAGGGATGCCGACGGCCCCAACGATGACGAAACCCATCAGACCAAGACCCAATCACGGGATCACTCACGGCATCCACCAATAGCGCAACGACAATGGCAAGACTTGCAAAAAATCCAGAAAGACCGAGAACCTGATTGTAGAAAAACAGTAGAAAAAACCCAAACGATGTCGATTGAACACCCTCTGGAATTTGTCCCACTGCGAACATGAAACGGACACGCCAAGAAAGGACACTTTTATTCTCTTCGGTCAAAATCGTACCCTTTTGCTGTTTTAGAATTTTGCTCGGTGCGCTTCTGGGTCAATCATCACTATGGACCAACCCGGCGGTGAAGGCTCACGCTACAGCGCGTCATGCTTCTCATAAGCCTTACAGCTACCAACCATCATTTTTGATGCTCGGACCAATGGCGAGGCAAGAGCCGCCGGGCCCATCAGGACTGACTTAATTCAATCAAAAGCGCCGCAACCTTTTCAGGTTGATTGGCAAACGGAGAATGGCCAACCTCCCACTCAATGGCCGTGCCAGCGGCCTGGGCCATTTGCCGCTGAGCCGCAGCGGGGATGGCCCTATCTTTTGAGCAAATCACGTAGGTTGAAGGTTTTGTCTTCCACGCCGCTTTTGAATCTGTGACCGCTTCCTGGTGGCTTTGAGCTCGCAAATGGGCGTTTGCCCATGCGAAATCATCTTCGCTACAGTCGTTGTAAAAAACTGCCATCCCCAACTCGGGACTTACCCGAGAAGAACCGTCCGCTTCAAAAACTAGTGCCCCTGGAAGCTCTTTAGATACCAGGGAGGTCATCGGTATGTCGTCTCCTGCAAGAAAGGCCGCCAGGTAGACCAGATGACCAACCCGGCTATGCACTCCAGCCTCGGAGATCACACGCCCGCCGCGAGAATGTCCTAATAAAACTGCGGGCGCATCACCAGGAAGCGCATCCAATACCGCCAAAACGGCAAGCACATCATCTTTATCTGAGGCCCCAGACTTGGCGACTGCCGCACTCGGCAGGTCAACGGCCCTCCACTGGACGCCTGCGGCATCTAACAGCGGCGTCACACGGTCCCAGCACCAAGGGCCATGCCAGGCGCCATGAACCAACACGATTGGCTTACTCATCATTTAAGGCTCCTATGATGTCTCACTGTATCCGCTTTGCTTTGGAGCAGACTTTGGGTCGAACCCAATCATTGATCAACGCACCCATCAGAACCTAAGGAGCATCAGAGGGTGATCAAACTAAGCCCGACTTTTGGCACTGAAATGATCAGCAGTGATCCGATTCAGACCTAAATATTAATTTTCCTCGGCCCGGGCGGACGCTCAAGTATCTTGGGCGCATTATCAGGCGGCGTCTGGGTCGGAGTACAGCACAATTGCTTGATCTCCGCCGCAACGCTCGAAGGCAGATTCGTCGCCATATCCGAGCCAATATACACCGCCTCCCCTGGCCGTTTATCCACCATTGGGCGAACCCAATTGGGGCAAACAGCATTTAAAATCGCCAACCGGTCCATACCGCTAACATTGAGTTCCGGGCAGGCTCGGTGCCAAATACGCGAGTCATAGATCAATGCCGCGCCCTCAGGCGCGACCATTTGCGCGACGGTCTCATGGGGCGGCGTCCCCATTCGAGTGCCTCCTCGATTCATTTCGATAGGCGGGAAGCATTGCTTAAGGTGTGATTGCGGGACAAATTGGGTTGCTGCATTATCTTGCCGAAAGGCGTCAATACAGATATTGAACTGAACCCCATAAATCGCAGCATCGGTCCAGCGATCGTCGGGATAAACATCGGGGTGATAGGGGTAATCGCTGTGCCAACCCGATTCAGGATGGTGACCGATCAGTTCTTTAGCAGGACGCAATACCGTCATTGCAGGCTGGTGACAAAAATGAATGTCGGTGGTCTCCAGGTAAGATCGAATCACCCAAAGTGCCCCAGGGTGCGTCACCGCCCGGCAAATATCTCGGCTCCAAGCAATGCCATTAGGGACACCAAACCGGTCATCAAAATCCGGCGGCGCCTCTGCTAAAGCCTTTGAAGCGTCTAGGGTGGCCTCACGAATACGGCCTAAAGCGGCCGAATCAACCACACCATCGAGGACCGTATAGCCGTGTTCGCGCAATTCAGCGAGGTAGGCCTCAAGCGGCCGGGATGTTTGTTGATCCTCCGGCAATTGCGGTTGGGTTAGATCCACTCTGTTTTCCTCTTATTTACCGCGAACATTAACCGCGAACTAGTCATTCATTGACGCTGAGAGACGCTACAGCCTCTATTGTTTCAACAGCCTCTACCGATTCAACAGCCGCTACTGATTCACACCCGTCGACTGCATCGCCAACGGGTCATTATCCAGCGCTAACCCCTGATTGATTGAAAGCTGATTGATTGAAGACTCATCGATCGAAGGCTTATCGCCGAAACCATGATTGCACATCATCAATCAATCTACATCAAGCCGTCTGTTGAAGCCATCACAGGGAGTCTCGAAAAGCTCAGTCGATCATCATCTGGCAAAGAAAACCAGAACGGTGGTTTCGGTAAGCCTGCGTTTACCACACGGGGCTCAACCCAGTAGCGCCCATCCCTGGTTTTCGGGAGCGACTAAGTACGTTATGGTGTCACCCCATTACTCATCAATTTTTTCGGAGCATTTGTCCATGTCAGAAGAACCAGCCATTCTCATCGAACGCCGTAATCGCGTCATGATCATTACCCTGAATCGCCCTGATGCGATGAACGCAATCAACGGCGCCCTCTCCAACAGTTTGTGGGCTGCCATCCAAGAACTTGATGCTGATGATGGTCTAACTGCAGGCGTCATCACAGGCAACGGTCGAGCCTTTTGTGCGGGCATGGATTTAAAAGCCTTTGCACGAGGGGAAGACATTGGCCCCCTTAACGAATTCGTAAGAACCGGTGCCTCTAAACCACTGATCGGCGCGATCAATGGTTTCGCGTTAGCAGGGGGCTGCGAGATTGCGCTGACCTGTGACCTCTTGGTGGCCGCCAAAGGCGCCAAAATTGGTATTCGAGAAGTCAAAGTCGGGTTGTTTGCAGCCGCGGGTGGCGTTTTTAGATTGCCTGCCTGGGTTGGCTACTCCAAGGCAATGGAAATGGCGCTCACTGGTGAGCCGATCACAGCCGAAGAAGCCATGGACGCAGGCATGCTCAGTGCCTTGACCGAACCAGAAGATGTGCTCACCGCGGCGGTCGAACTGGCTGAGCGAATCGCAGAGAATGCCCCGCTGGCCGTGGCCGCGTCGAAGGCCTTGGTTCGCGCCGCAGCATCGGGTGTCGAGGAGGATAGACTTTGGGAAATGCAAATTCCCCTACAAAAGAAAGTGTTCAGCTCTAACGATGCCAAAGAAGGCCCAGTGGCCTTTGCGGAGAAGCGCGCGCCCAACTGGACGGGCAGCTAGACGATCACTCGCCAGTAGGAAATCAAAGGATCGATCCAATCATCGGGTGACGTCCTTTGAAATCCGCGGTTTCACGGCAATGCGCCTCGCCTCGCGCAAAACCCCGGGTGAGTTCCGGGCTTGCCTCAAAGCTTCGAAAATTCCCTAGGACTGACGCTGGATTTTAGTCTAGAACTTCCACTTCTACTGGGCCAATCGGCACGAAGCTAAATTTCTGTCCCCCAACACTGGCTTCGTACATCAGGCCTCCCTTCGCGATCGTGAAGACCGCAGTCCCGTCGCTATAAGCAGAATCAACCGACACGCCTTGCTTGATCAAAACCGCACTTGCCTGCGCGCCAAATTCAAAGTTTCCTTCCATGAAGCGCTCTGTATCGGACGCGCTCTTAAAAAATATAATCTCGCTGAAGGCCTGCCCCCCAAGTTGAAACCCAATCGACAGTTGTTTGAGCGACGTTGAACCAACAAGCAATCCCTGCTGAAACACTTGACCTTTACCCACTGCGCCGCCAACACCAAAACCGCCTTTGGCAACGTTTGGGAAAACCGCATAACCATCCGCCTGCTCAAAAAAGATGGCCAACTCAGGAACCGCCTTGAACTTCTCGACCGCGAGCATCGTCGCGTGTCTCGCACCGCTCACCTCGTCGGTTTTCTGTTTTAAGGGATTCCATGCGGCCTGCAAACTACTCACCCACAATAGATTGAGCAGTAGAATACGGAGTATTAAGGTCATTTTTCCATGATCTCCTTGTTAGCCTGCAAAGGATAGCAATCAAAGTAGCGGCATGGAACCGAGCCTGCATGGAAGCTTTATACAAAGGGCGTTCGTGGCGGGTTCATGACTCCTCTGGGCTTTCATGCTAGTTTTGGAACATTACTCAATGATTCGGATATTTACCTTGACCCAAGCTGATCCAGACCCAAAGACCATCCCATGGGATGTCATCATTCATAGTGCCGCGGGGATCCTCTGCTTGATTTTGGGCGTGCTGATGTTTGCAGACCAATTTGGCTGGGCGCTACATGCCTTCTCAGGGATGATGATCCTCTCGTTCGCAAGTGCGCTGGTGATCAGTATCAAGACCCAGAGTTGGGTGACAGGGCATTATCTTGCGATGCTGCCAGTCATTGGCATCGCTGTAGGCTACGCCGGTTTCGATTGGGGGTTTGGGTTGTCCTACGCGCTCATCTGGCTCGCATTCATCCATTTTATCTGGCGAGGATACCAACTGGGTCAAACGCCGAGTGGCTAGGCTCAAGGCTGTCTCAGAATGGCGCCATTTCAGCGACAACATTAGCCATCCATTGCGAGCTAACTGGGTGACATCACCCACTGACAAACTCTCCAAGAAAAGGAATGTCCGATGCTAGAAAACAAGAGAATCATCGTGACCGGCGCGGCCCGGGGTATGGGTGAGGCCACCGTCCTCGCTTATGTCAGTGCAGGCGCGCAGGTCGTGGCAATGGATATCAACGACGCGGCCGGCGCGGCAGTGGTTGCCGCGGCCAACGACCAAGGACCAGGACAAGCAACTTATCAACACGTCGATATCGCGGACAAGGGCAGTGTGGTTGCCGCCTTCGACGAAGCCGCCGACCATCTCGGAGGCCTCGATGCACTTGCGCATCCAGCGGCCATACAAGCCGGCGCGGATCCCAGCCGCGTGAGCGTCGACGACTGGGATCAAATGTTCGCTGTCAACGTGCGAGGCACCATGCTCACCAATCAGGCCGCCTATCATCATATGAAAACTTCTGGGGGCGGATCCATCATCAACTTCGGTTCGATCTCAGGTCAGCGGGCCGAGCCCGGCGCGGCCGCCTACTCGGCGGCAAAGGGCGCGGTTCATTCTTGGACCCGCAGCTCGGCTGCAGCCTGGGGTCGCGACAAGATTAGAGTCAACGCGATTCTCCCGGCGATGGCCACGCCGATGTACCTTGAAGCGATGGCACTCATGACTGAGGCCCAATCTGATGCTTCCTACTGGATGAATCATCAATCCATCTCACTGGGTGAAAAGTACGGCGATCCCCTGACCGATCTCGGCCCAGTCATGGTCTTTTTTGCTTCAGATGCTTCTCGGTTTATTACAGGCCAGCTCATCCCGGTTGACGGCGGTCAGACCAATACGCGATAGAGTCTGGAACCCTTAGGCCTCCCCTGCACGCAGTACCGCTGATAACGCCAAGCGGTTGACGAAACCTCGAGAGAACAAGGTGCACTCTGGGATCCCTCCACGCGGTAAACTGCCTTCAGCTAGCCCCTGCCAATCAACAATAGGACCGACCCACCACGCTTCGGCAATCCTTGTCCAAAGCCCAAGGGGCGTAATGAAGGCCGACCGGTTAAGAAGGTGCCTTCGCAGCCGCTTGGAGGGAGCGGAAGGCCTCTAAACCCAGCGCAGCGCCTCCACCGATCTGAAGCGCATCAAGCAACACGGCCCACAGGTATTCCATAGCCGAGATATCAGCCAGGAGTAAAAAATTAGGCACAAGACCTAAATCTTGTCGAATCAAAATTACACTCACCTCGTTGAGCAAGGTTTGTGCGATCTGGAGGTCCTCGAACTGATCGGGTCTTAGATCCATGGATATGAGCGACGCCAATGTTTGAGCGGCATCAACACCTAAAATAGCAAGACACCCATGGCTGTCTTGACGCGGCACGTCATAACAACTCTTCGACTCATCCATAGTCCAGGCCCGGCTCGCGGCCCGGGCTGACTTTGAGCTTTGTTCCAACGTATCCAGTAACAAAAACTCATCGAACGACAACTGATTGACCAACAGGCCATCGGAAAGAAGCCGCGCCCGATTTGGACCAGTAGGCACCTCAATAGAAAAGGATTGCAGATAATCTGCGGACCCGGCACCTTTGAAACCCACCCGAGCCTGTAAACACAGATCGACCATTCCGAGCTGAGCGGCTGCAGCGCGATCTGCTGCCTCGGACTCGTAAATCCCAACCCCAGGTCCCAATTCGGTTTCGATCATCGATGCGCCTGCACTCAGGTGCAGTCGATACAAGGGGCTGCGGCGACGCAATAAGGTCTCTAAAACGTTCGAATCTGCAGAGGTCATCATTCGCTCACCTGACGTTGATTCTTGGGATCATAAAAGGGCGTCGGCACAACCTCTGCCGCAATCCGATGCCCGCCATCAACCTTGATGGTTAGGCTCCCGCCTAATTCAGCATGATCCGCTTTGACGTAGGCCAGGCCAATAATTGTATTTAACGTCGGCGACAAAATGCACGAGGTAACACGCCCAATCATTGCTTCTCCATCGAGCACCAAATGACTTTCAAGAGGTATCGGCTGCCCGGCGTCTTTTATCTCAAAACCGACAAGCACCCTACCCAAAGGTTGTTTCTCGAGCTCTTGCAGTGTTCGATGGCCGACAAAAAAGGGTTTCTTTCTAGAAAGCGCCCAATCCATTTGGACCTCAAAAGGGTTCGACATCGCATCCGTGTCTTGGCCAACAATGATATGGCCTTTCTCGAGTCTCAAACCCCTCTGGGCCTCGACGCCGAAGGGCTGAATATCGGCGTCTTTCCCTGCTGCCATCAATTGATCCCAGAGTGCTTCCCCAAACTGATGAGGGCCATGCAGCTCAAAACCAAGCTCCCCAACGAAACCCACTCGAATGAGCCTGATGGGTATTCCTCCAAGGTGTCCAGTCCGAACCCCCATGTAGGGAAAATTCGCCTCGTCTAGCGCGACATCATCAACAACTCGGGATAACACGGCCCGGGCATCAGGGCCCGCAATATTGATTGCGCAAAAAGCGCTTGTCACATTGGCAATATCAAGGTTCAAACGCCACTGAGCATTCCACTTCAACATGTTGCGGTACACAGCATCGACGCCACCGGTTGTTGCCGTCACGTAATAATGATTCGCATGCAGCCGACAGGCGACGCCATCGTCCACAACAACGCCCGCTTCATTGATGAGCAGCGCATAACGCGCCTTGCCGACGGGTTGTTTTTTGAATCCGCCCGTATAGATACGATTCAAAAACTCTGCCGCATCGGGCCCTCGCACCTCAATGCCACCCAAAGTCGATACATCGATCAACCCCACCGACTGTCGCACATGCTGCATTTCAGCCCGGATGCATGCACTTCGATCCGAGACTTCACCATAGAAAGCAGGCCGGAGCCAGGCCCCGGCCTGCAACATGACTGCACCAAGTTCAAGATGGCGATGATGGATGGAACTACGTCGAGCGAGGAAAAAACCTCGACCCGCGGTGTGCGCCAATTGCTCCGCAGCAAAAGGTGGGCGAGCCGTAGTGACGCCGGTATCAGCCACTGATTTTCCCGTTGCGTCCGCAACCAAACGCGCGACCGTCAATGCCGAGTGCCGGCCTTGGGATGGCCCCATCCCTGCAGTCGAATAACGCTTCACCAACTGGATGTGTTCATAACCATCCCGCGTTGCATTGACGATATCAGCGATCTGTAAATCTTCGTCAAAGTCGACGAATTCCTTGCCCTTGGAATGAGTGAAGATGGGCCAAGGGAAATTAATCGCCTCATCCTTTGCGCGACTGGGCTCAACCTCCCCAGTAAACTTCTGATGGGGCAGCGCCTCTTGAGCCGCTCGCACACCGTCGTTGATCACGTCGTCAATGTCCCAAAATCCGTTGACCGATCCTGCGATAAGGCAATTATCAGGTAATTGATCGATGGAAAATATGGCAAAGGCATCGTCATAAGAGAGCTTGCCACCGGCTTGAGCGGCCAGCTGGTAGGTGGGCACATAACCGACAGCCATCACGACAAAATCGCAATGCAAGCGGCTGAGGCTGCGTCGATCCACTGCCCCACAATCGAGCTCGCCGATATCAATCGCCGCAACATGATTTTGATCCCTGGAAGCAATCGCCTGATCAACGCCGTGTTCAAACCAAATCGGAAGCCCGCACTGCATCACCTGGTCAATCAGGGGGTGTCCAGCCTGTGGCCGCGCTCGTAGATCAACAATCCCAACGACACCGACCCCTGCGCGGCAAAGTACCAGAGCAGTTCGATAGCCCTCCCAGTTACCGCTCACAATCACACCGCGACGGCCCGGACGGACACCGTAGAGATGCATGAGCCTCAACACCGCACTGCTCAAGAAAATTCCCGGCAGATCGTTGTTTCTAAAAATCGCGGGTTGCTCTAAGGAACCGGTACAAAAAATCACCTTTCGAGCACGAACTTTGATCAGGGCATGACCCTGAATCACAGGGATCCAATTATCCGCGAACCATCCATTGCAGATCGCCCCTGTCAATGTCTCAATGCGCTTACTGGCATTCACCGCACTGATCAACTCGGCGCGACGTGATGCTTCGGGCCCGGAGGGATCGCCAAACTCCCCGTAATTGAGCGCACCGCCTAGGGAGACGTTTTCGTCTACGAGCAGCACGTCTGCTCCGGTGGATGCCGCCTCTAAGCTTGATGCCAATCCAGCGGGACCACCCCCGACAATCAAAATATCGCAGTGGCGATGGGTTTGGGTATAACGAACCGGCTCAAAAGACTCGTCGATCACGCCGAGCCCAGCCCGTTTTCTAAAAAATCGTGCCCAAAGCTGCCAAATTCCTCGTGGCCGAAAGAACGCCTTATAATAAAACGCCACAGGCAAAAAACGGGCAAGTCGCCCGATTAGAGCGCCGCGATCGCGTTCAAGCGTCCCACTGAAGTTCTGTGGGCTCACCTTAAGCCCCTCTGTAATTGGCACAACATCAGCGAGGGCATTCGGATTTGCTGGTAGCTGAACCAGAGTGTTGGCGTCTTGACCCGCTAGGGTTAAAAATCCTCTAGGGCGATGATACTTAAAAGACCGGCTGAGCAACCATTGATCGTTTGCGGCCAATGCACTCGCAATAGAGTCGCCCTCTAAGCCGGTAAAGGAACGTCCATCAAATGTAAAGTGAACGGATCGATCCCGCTCGATTTGAAGACCAAAAGGCGGCGGAAGCCGAGAATCAGACACCCGCGCCTCCATCAATTTGAGCACTAAACTCTACTCGGTCCGAAAAGATTTCGCTGCTCGGAAGTGTTCGCAGCACCTCATCTGTGATCGTGTTGCGCTCCGCAATAAACCAATAGGATGTCGGACGATGACACCACCACTCGAGAACAAGGCCCGCAGGATTTTTGTCGAAAAACACATGTTCGGCCCAATCCGAAGCCGAACTGTTGCGAGGGTCACTGGGTTCATGAACTTCCCCGCCATACAGAAACTCGGAAATATTTCTGAGACCGTTTAACGGACAAAGGAGCTGCTTCATCGTTGTTCCTTAATGACTCGCGGCGGTGGCACCCGCCTCGTTGACCTGCTCGAACCGATAAAAACGCTCAAGCTCAAACGGCTGGATCAATGGCGGCACCCGGCCGGTTGCTACCAATTCCGCCATCATCTTGCCGCTGATCGGGGTTGCTTTAAATCCCCAGGTCCCCCATCCAGCATCCAAGTAATAGTTCTGAACAGGGCTTAAGCCCATGATTGGGCTGTAATCAGGGGTCATGTCAGTCGTTCCCGCCCATTGCCGCAAAATTCTTGCCTGGGCCAAAAATGGAAAGAGTTCGAGGGTGGCGGCGGACAGGATTTCCTTTTGATCAAGGGTCGCGCGAGTGTGGTAGAGCGGATAAGGGTCTGAGCCGCCGCCAATCACAAACTCGCCTCGGGAGGTCTGATGTACATAAACATGCACATGGGGTGAACTCACATGGGGGTTTAAAATCGGCTTGTAAGGCTGGGTCACCATCGCTTGTAAGGGGAATGAGTGAATAGGAAGCTTGATACCCGCCATCTGCCCTACCACCGAGCTCGCACCCGCCACAGCTTGAACGACAGCGCCACAGCGTATTCGACCGCGATTGGTGCGGACGCCGACAACCCGGCCTGCCTCAATGTCGATGCCCTGCGCCTCGGTGAGCTGATGCAGCTCAACCCCACGCTGACAAGCCCCTCGGGCATAGCCCCAAACCACAGCGTCGTGACGGGCCGTTGCGCCGTCGGTGTGCCATAAGCCGGCTAGAACCGGGAATCGGGCGTCCTCTGATAAATTCAAATTAGGGACAAGGTCCCTGATGGTCTGTCGATCCACTAACTCCGATCTGACACCCAAATGCTGATTGACCTCTGCGCGCCATCGAAAACTACGGATCGCGGCATCGCTGTGGGCCAGAGTCAGCTGGCCGCGGTTCTCCATCATGATGTTGTAACCGAATTCGTTGCTCAGGTTTTGATAGAGCTTGACCGAGTCGCGGTAAAATTTGACGCCAGCTTCAGTCAGATAATTCGATCGAATGACCGCAGTGTTGCGCGCGGTATTCCCCCCGCCGAGATAACCCTTGTCAATCAGTGCGACATTCGTAATGCCATGTTCCTTCGCGAGGTAATAGGCAATGCCGCTGCCGTGTCCCCCGGCGCCAATAATGACGATGTCGTAATGAGGTTTCAGCGGTTTTGTCGGCGTAAAATGATGCGCACTTGGATAGTTTTGACGCAGACCGTATTTTAATAAACCAAAAGCCACACAACGTCCTTAATTTAAAAAATAGCCATCACTGATGGCAATCGCTTGATCAAACCTGACAGAATCTTCGAGTATCAGTCACCCTTGTCTCACAATCTTGATAACGCCTCTGATTACAGCTCAGTCGGTCGCGGATCAGCACCTGCGCCCATTCGTGATTCCACGGTTCCTGCCACCAACATCTCGCGCCCAAGTTCTTGCAGTCCATCCCAAAGCCCCGGATTGATTTCGATGTTTGACTTCGAACTTCGCTCAAAGAGCGCGCGATGCTCATCGCTGTCTCTTCGTTCCCTCAGCTCAAAGCTCGGTTGTATCAAGTCCCGCTCGAAGGATTCAAAGTCTTTTTCTTCTCGCGTAATCAGCACTTTTGCATCGGGCCAAACAGCATCCAGGGACGCCCAGACCCCAGAGCTCACACGAACACTTTCGGTGCCAGATTCCAAACGAACCGTATGCAAGAGATTGACCTCGCCCTCAGTCCACCAATACATCCCAGCACTGCAGCCGCGCTCACACACTTTTATCAGAGACGGCAGAATAAAGGCAGGCTCACGGCAATTTTTAAAACTCGCTTGACCGCCAGCATTTCTCCAACCATTGACATAGAGTCGTTCAATGCACGGCACCAAGCCAAACAGTGCGCTCGACTCAAAACAGTCAATCACCAGGCCGTCCAACACATACGCCACTTGAGGTGCTGGCCTATTTTCAGTCCGTAATCGGGATAATGCCGTCTCCAACAACCTGAGACCTTCAAAGCCCCATCGCTCCAGCGCAAGCACACTCGCTGCAGCGCTCTCATATTCACCTTGACTGACTCCGAACGCCTCAAACGATTGCTTTAACTGCGCCAGCAGCTCGCCGCTCGAGACTCGCATCGTCAGAGCACCGGCGCTACGGGGAAGTACCATGAATCCTCGGCTCGGTCGCAATTGACATCATCAACCAAGGGCGCACCTTGAAACATGGTATTGCGAACCCACAACCTCGACTTGGGGTCAAATTTGCCAACGCCAAAAAACGACAGTTTGGCCCGCAAGAGATGCATCGGTTGGAGATTTTTATCCGAGAGATTGCCGCGTATATCGCCGTAGTGAAGTCCAGATAAGCTTTGAATACGGCGAACAATACCCAGCTGATCAGGAAATACCATCAAGAAATCCACGACCAAACTATCCGGAAAATCTGAGAGATAAGATTCCATCAAATCGCTGCAGGCTCGAACCGCAAAAGCAATCGACATCGGCATTTCCTTCTCAGCGCCGATCTCAAAGAATCGATCACCCAGCCTGGGCTCCATTTTTTCCTCAGACCGGTACCAAAACAACGCGCGATGGTCAGGTTGCTGGAAATCAATATCGAGCGCCCAATCGTAATGATCCCTGATCAACGCCAAGCATTCAGACAGGGGAACATGGGGTTCGAGATCAAGATCCTCATCCACCGCCATCGACTCCTCTAATGGATCGACCAGCTCTGGATAAATTTCGAACAGCAGCACCTGAACCAATTCGTCTGCATCGCGTCCGTAGCGGTCTGCGACGAAGCTCTGCAGAGCGGACCAACCCTCAGATCTTAACCAGGCATCAAAAGCAGGCTGCTCAAGGGCTTCAGTGAGATGCGAGAGGGACATTACCAATGCCTCGTTGCGTTCTTGCTGCTGAGCTTCATCGACCGTGGTTTCCCGCAAGTGCTGAATGACCTGTAGAACCATTGCTTTGAGGCAATTGAGCTTTTGGTCATCACAGTCGGTTTGGCTTAAAACCCGCGCTAGCGCTTTCTCCCGCTGCATCATCCAATGTGCAATCAGCTTAGGGTGCTTGATTAAAAACGGCGCCATACCCAGACCCGTGGCATTGCCAATCCCGATAAAGCGCTTAATTTCTGGCGCGATGGTCACTGCGCGATCAGGGGCTAATACCTTAGCAATATGCTCCACCTGCTCACAGGAGAAGTGACGCAGCAGATAACACGCAAACATTTCTGCAGAAAAAGGCGTTCTAAAACTACGACAGGTGGACTGAACGACCTGCCAATCCGCCATTCCGAATTTGCCGCTCCCATAAACCGCTGTGGTCCGGCAAAGATAGCCGACTTTTTTCAGGCCCTCGACATCAGGCTGTTGACCCGTCGCCAAGCGCTGGATCACCGATTGAAAACTGCGGGAACTCCGATTAGCTCGAGACAGTACCAGAACATGATCATCCACACGCCCTGCTTCCTGCAAGGGCACGTTGATACGCAGGGACTTTAATTGATCCTCGGACAAGTCTCCCTGCACGAGAGCCATTGTAAGGTCCCACTGACTGCTGATCACACGATCGTTTCTCTGATCGTCAGCCAAGGCGCTTGAAAAAACGACAAACCGATAGCGTTCAGAACCCGCCTCTATTCGATAAATCGCCTCGCCATGCCCATTTTCATCCAGCTCAAACCGTTCAGCGTGAATACGCCAAGATTCGTGCGCCATCCTGCGCACTAAGGTGCGCATAAAACTCAACCGGGAGGGCTGCAGCGTGCCAAGCCTCTCCAAATCCATCACCAACGCGGCGGATCGTAAGGGCAATACTTGACCTTCTTCGGACGAAGCCGTGAGATTTAAGGCTTTGGTGACCGTCCTAGGCGTCATGCGTCTCTCTCTTCGCCTGCCTGGCTAGCAGCTCCGAACGATTCATCGAAAAATCGCAACCAGTTATTCCCCATCACTTTCCCGATATCCTCGGCGCTAAAACCGCGCTGCTCGAGGCCTGATTGAATGTTGGGCATATCAGCTGAGCTTTGAAACCATGAAGGTTGATCTGGCCAACGCTGATCGTCAGCACTGCCCTCACCGTGATCTGCAACAAAAGTCCAACGCCCGCTGCGCATCCATTCGAGCGTTTCATAGCCCCAGTTTTGACAGAGATCAGATCCGATGCCGAGATGATCAATTCCAATGACCTCAACCGTTTCTTCGATCATTTGGCAAAAACTCTCAAGGGTACAGGCGGAACCATTCTTAAGATGAAACGGATACAGACTGAGCCCCAACATGCCCTGAGTCTCTCCTAATGCTTTTAGGACAGTGGTTGATTTATTTCTGAGGGCTGGGTGGAAAAATTCCGGATTCGCGTGGGTGATCGCGATCGGCCGATTGGAGAGTTCCATTGCATGCAAGGTTGAGCGTTCTGCGGAATGGGACATGTCAATCACCATCCCTACCCGGTTCATTTCTTGAATGACCTGTCGACCAAAACGCGTGATTCCCGGATCGTCATCTTCGTAACATCCAGTCGCCAAAAGACTTTGGTTGTTGTAAGACAACTGCATAAACCGCGCGCCGAGTTCGTGAAGGATTTGAACCAGGCCAAGATCATCATTAATCGGTGAGCAATTTTGAAATCCAAAAACAATGCCAAGACGGCCGGTGCGTTTGGCTTCTGCCACATCCGCCGCGGTTTTGATGGGTAATATGAGGTCTGCATGATTGATAAAATGACGATGCCAACGACTAATATTGATCAGAGTCTCGCGCAAATCTTCCCAATAAGAGACGGTAACGTGCACTACGTCGACACCGCCATCACGGGTTTTCTGGAACAGATCCCGGTCCCAACGATTGTATTGGAGGCAATCGATAACGACATCGGCACTCATAAGGTTTGCTTCCATTAACCGAGACTTGAATGGGGCCAATTTGGGTCATCCCTGGCAGGCCTGTCAAGCCTTTATGAAGTGATTTTTTGAGCCCCAGAAATGCTCAAAAATGCGCGCTCAGAGTTAGATCAGACGGCCCCGCCAAAGATCACGCTAAAGCTGACTCAGCTGGATAGTTCGGCGATCAAATCAAGCAAACTTTGGGGCACTTCCACGCCATGTTCGGCATGATGCGCGCGCAGATCCCCGCGACGTTCACCTGGGATGCGCACCTCATTATCCGCGGTGAGCGCGCTGAACATTGACTCAAGATGCGTAATGTAATTTTCAGACAAAAACCCTGGATCAATCGCGATGATGGTTTGTCCAACATTCGGCGGGCCGCCTTCCTCATTGGCAAACATCGACGCCTCAAAAGAGCAATTGCTGCCCGTTAAAACCCCTCCCAGCATATCCACCATCAATCCCAGTCCAAATCCCTTGGCTCCACCGACGGGCAATTGCGCACCTTTGAGCGCGGCTGCAGCATCAACAGTCGGCGCTCCGTGCTCGTCAATCGCATGACCTGGATCAAGTGGCCTACCCTCAGCCGCTGCCCGGACAATGTTGACCCGAGCGGTCGAGGCGGTTGCCATATCAAAAACAACCGGCTCACTACGACCTCGGGGAGAACCAAAGGCAAAAGGGTTTGTCCCAAAGAAGGGAACTTTGCCCCCATGGGCCGCCACCGCCTTGGATGAATTCGCGAACATCAAACTCACGAGGCCCTGCTGCGCGAGTCGTCGTACAAACCAGCCCAAAACTCCGGCTGAGGACGAACGCTGGATACCCATGAGGCCAATACCCTGGTCTTTTGCCGATGCCACTAAACGGTCCTCCCCCAGTAGATAAGCGGTGTGGCAGAAACCATGCTCAGCATCAATCAAGGTCGCGGAGGGTGACGTGCGAATGATTTTTGGCTCGGCATCCCCGAGAATCTTTCCGCATTTGAGATGTTTGAGATACAGATGAACATAACCCAGACCAACGTTGCGAATGCCTTCTGCTTCTGCATCCATCAGTTCCAATGCCGCCGCGGACGCCTGATCCTGACTCGCGCCGACTCGGGTCAGCGCATCGAAGCACAGCGTCTGAATCTCCTCTAATCGAAGTACGGGCATGCGGTTTCCTTATGAAGTGGGCTCGAACCCATTGTTGCAAAATCCGTCGGTCTGCGCCAAGACTCAAGAAGCCCCGCGAGAAGCTGCCTGAACCCGCATCATTGGCATTGCATCCATGACCGGCTGGCGGTTCGGCATCGGATCGCCAAACGATCCTTTGCACCTGGCTTTTGCCGCCGCCTAGAGCCTTGTGTCTGCAAAGTCCGTCACCCCGACATCGATCAATGCTGCCCCGCTGCGCTCAACGCTCAAAATAATAGATCAAGCGAGAGCCTCAATCTTTCTCTGGATTGCATCGCAGGGCTGTGGGCCATCGGCAACAGGGTAGACGTCAACTCTTCCAAAGGCGTTTGTTCGAGGACCCAAACATCTCAGACAATTCAACGCGAGTGGGAGTAATCTTCACGGGACAAAAATTTGGATCGTTCCAATCCTTCGCGCCAAAGGCCGTTAAATCGTAATCAATCGCATCCCAGGCGAGCTTTTTACCAGCATCGTCATTAACAAGTTCTGCTTTGCCCCGGACCATAACGTGCACAAAATCCGGTGGCGCCACCTGGTACTGAATATCAACCCACGGGTTTTGGGCAATTTGCGAAGCTTTTGGTGATGTTGGACCCGTGGCAAACCAGAGCACTCTCCCCGCCCAGCAAGGATGCACAATTCGAACCCGGGGTTGCTCGTCTTGGAGCGTCGCGATCGCGCACCAGATCGCTTTTTTGCTCGCTTCATCCACCGCTTTAAAAAAAGCGGTTTCTTCACTGGCTTGTATCCGTGTGTTCATTAGTACTTTCCTCCCGTAGCCACTGACGCTAAGTCTCAGCTGGCATTCGTTCTAAGATGGTTTCAAAATCGACCCGCTCCAGCCTTTTAAACGTCTTGCTAATCCAGCTCTGCATTAACTCAGGCCCACGCGCTTCACCCAGCTCAAGATGATCTTGAACCATTACCGGCGCCACCCGATGCAGCATCGACAGCATACCGACTTCATATTGCCAATTGAGCGCTGCCTCACTGACCGCCACACCGCAGCGTCCAAGCGCGACTCGATAGTATTCAATAAGACCCTCAACATCGCTTTCGGGCGATTCCAAGGGAAGCGCCGCACTTAAAAAATAGGCAAGATCCGTCCCGGCGGATCCCGTCGTCATGGTTTGCCAATCGAGAATCAGCGCATCCCCTGACTGATCGTCAAAACAAAGGTTATCGAGTCTAAAATCACCGTGGAGCAAAGTTCTTGCAACCCCGCGCTGAATTTCTACCAGAGCAATGCCATGATCCTTAATCCAATCAATCAAGGCCAATTGATGCCAGCTGAGCGTCGTGCTTTCTGACTTTTTATAGCGCTCGATCGATTGAAGGTACATCAAATGAATCAGCTTGCCCGTCATTTCTGCAGGCACAATCCAGCGAAGCGCATCGAGGGCTTCACTGTTCCAAAACTGTGCATGTAGGGTCGCCATCGCGGTCAACGCGCACTTCGCATCCTCCCTTGAGCATCCTGCGAGTTGGTCACCCATCCGGTAGTGACTCAGATCTTCGATTAACAGCACATAATGCCTAGGAAAAAGTCCCACCCAAAGATTCCAAGCCAGCGCGACCACTGCAACAAGCAACATGGGCAATCGATTTATCCGAGCAAGCCGGACCAACACTTCCTCCGGGTCATCAAATGCATCCAAAGCGCTGTAGTAGTGCGCAGGCGTACGCACGTTAAGGATTGGCTTCAGATCGCGATAGAAACGAATTTCTTTTTCATAGACACCCAGCGACTGTCCGAGCTTACGGTTTTTGAGCGGTGTCGGAATTTTAAGAATCAAAGAGCCAGGGGCACCCGGCTCAGGGCTGGAGTAGGTCGGCGTCAGGATCGCGACCAATCCCAGAAATCCTGTTTCCTCGCCAATCACACGAGCGTCCAAGCAGGTAACCTTTGCTGACGTCAATAGGCCCTGGCTCGCTAGAGCGTCAGTCAGCCAGCTTGGCGTTATATCTTCAAGCGCGAACGGAACATCGGTTTGAATGCGCATGCATCAAATCCTCGTATGAATTGAAAACTTAGCACTCGGAATCTTTCGGCACAAATCGAACCTATTGCCCCGGGGCTATTGATTGTGTCTGTTGCGTTTCCAGTGTCTCGGCGAGTCGCACTCAGCTCGGTTGCGCTTTCTTAATGCGGTCTCTGGAAAGACTTCGGCGAGCATTGTTGGATTAGAAAGTTTCAGGTCAGAGCGTGTGCGAGCTACTACACTGATGTCCGGAGCCTTTTCATCCCATCTGCTTTGCCGATAGACTGACTTCGAGCAGAGGCGCAGCATTAACCCGAGGGCCGATCTCAAACATTCACCTTCTTCCGGTACAGGAGCAACCATCATGACCCTAATTATTTCTGGCTATTTTGACTTTGAAGACAACGAGGATGTGCCCTCAATTTTAAAATCTGCGATGCCGCTTATTGAAGGCGCACTTACAGAAACGGGTTGCGTTGCCTACGCTTGGACCCAGGATCACACCGTTAACAACCGAGTTTGGGTTTATGAGGAGTGGACAACCTCAGAAGCCTTAGCAGACCATTTAAACAGCCACTGGTACCGTGATATGGGCGCGCATCTGCGCAAATTTTCCCGCAAGCCCCAGGAAAAGCCGATCAAGAAATTCAGAGTTGACCATGAAGAGCCGGTCTACGACAAAACTGGAACCCCTCGGGCGGATTTTTTTACGCTGCCCCAATAAGCGAAGAACGCTGATGATCGATTCTGATCCCCTGACCATCGAGGTGCTAACAACACCTTCGGCCGCTTGGTTGAGCCTGCGAGGAGCACTATGGCCACACGATCCTCGAGCCAGTCATCAACAAGAAGTGCGGCAGTTTTTAGCCGAACCCGCTCGCTTCCATCATCTCATGGCGGTTGACCCCAGCGGTCAAGCCTTAGGCTTCATCGAGGGCTCAATTCGCTCGGATTATGTCAATGGCACAACCAGTTCCCCTGTGGGCTACATTGAAGGGCTCTACGTGATCAAAACACACCGACGTCTGGGCGTTGCCAGACGACTGATTGACGCCCTCAGCGTCTGGTTTACAGCGCATCATTGCACTGAGATCGCCTCAGATACAGCGCCGTCAAATCTACCCAGCATTGCGACTCATCTTGCATTGGGCTTTGAGGAGACAGAAAGAAGCGTTTTCTTCAAAAAGCGCATAGCCCACTGACACGCAGCGATTCGATTACTGAACGACCGCTATTGACGGCCAAAAAACCCTTACAAGCCAGTAATAGCGCACAAAATTCGATTTCTATGTGACCTCTCACGACCACTGGATTTTGCTCCACAGATGGCACAGCCCTCTATATAGGCGCAATAGGCGCACTAAAAACCAGCCCGGGCCGGCACCACCAACCCGCCCTCGCGGTCACCCGGCGAAATTCTCTCCAAT
>MDTB01039509.1_pt1 | contig 22519 bp, 23 predicted proteins | sample 811161 | NCBI WGS metagenome assembly MDTB01 (sample SAMN05326650, study PRJNA326480) | marine metagenome | isolation source: seawater | place: Mediterranean Sea | collected 2009 | reverse complement strand
TCGGTATTATCGCCGTAATCGTTGGCATTGTGTTTTCAGCGCTCGGCGACATGCCGACCGGTCCGGTTCTGGTGTTCGCTTTCGCACTGGCCGCCATAATCTGCCGCGTAACTTTCGCCGTGTTCGCGAAGCCACGTAAAATAGCAGATCTTTAGATACGCCCCGGTGGGTTTGGACTGACAGCGGCCTCTCCTGAATGATACCGTTGAACTGTGATGTGTGCTGGCTCTTAATTTTTTGCCGACCGTTGTTTCCCAGAGGAAGCAGCAGGAACCCCGGCGCAATATCTAAAACCAAGACACTGGTCTTATTGGCAGCCGATACAATCGAATTTTCACCATTATGTCACAGGGACTTGTAACGCCTCACGGTCACGGGCATAAATTAGGTTACATGGAGGAGTGGATATGACTCAAAACGTACAGAATTCGGCTGCAGCTGCCGACGCTCGCGTAACGGTGCTCACACCGGCAGTACTCGCTTTGCTGCTCGGCGCTTTTCTGGTGCTCGGCACGGGATTTGCGCATTCTGATACGATCCATAATGCCGCGCATGACACCCGGCATTCTTTCGCCTTTCCCTGTCACTAAGCAAAGATTTTAGAATGTTTAGGCGGATCTTTTTCACCGCCCTTGTCGCTGGTTTACTCGGCGGCGTGGGGATTTCTGTAATTCAAGAATTCACGACTACCCCGATCATTCTACATGCCGAAGAGTTTGAAAGCTCCGGCAGCAGCGACACGCACAAGCACAGCCAGTATAAAAACGGCATCTCATTCATCGCGTCGGCCCATGCGCATGGCCCCGCAACGGCGGATGGCGACCAAGGCTCGGGTCCGGGCGACAGGCTTGAGCGCTTGCTCTTCACCATGCTGGCCAACGTCCTCACCGCCGTCGGTTACGCCCTGATTCTGACCGCCTGCTATGCCCTATCGGGACGCCCGGTCAACGGACAGACCGGCGTGCTATGGGGATTCGCCGGTTTCGGGATCGCTAGCCTCGCCCCCGCTCTTGGCCTGCCGCCAGAAGTACCCGGTGCCATGGCAGCGGACCTTGCGAACCGCCAGATATGGTGGTTCTTATGCGTTGCAGCGACGGCCGCCGGTATATGGGCGATGGTCTTTCGCAGCGGTACCACTTGGATGATCGCCGGCATTGTCGCAATAGCGCTGCCGCACCTGATCGGCGCCCCCCAGCCGGAAAGTATCGGCGGCAATGTTCCGCCCGAGATCGCGGCGCACTTCGTCGCCGCATCGCTAGTAACTGCGGCCATTTTCTGGTGTGCAATCGGCTGGCTGGCAGGCACGTTCTGGGAGCGTTCTTCGCCGGCTGAAGCTGGGGAAGCCTAAGACCCTGCGTGTCCGCTAACGGCGGCCTCTTCGAAAGTCGCCATACCGTTATGAGCCGCAAGGGCGCATCGGAGAATGCCGAGCGCGACCGCCGCCCCTGACGCTTCTCCCAGCCGCATGCCGAGATCCAGCAAAGGATCCTTGCCAAGCTTTTCGAGTAATTTGCGGTGGCCGGGCTCGCCTGATACGTGGCCGGCCACACAATGGTCGAGTGCGCCGGCCACCGTTTTCTCAAGAACTGCCACTGCCGACGTAGTTACGAATCCATCGAGGATCACAGGGACACGCTTGTGCCGGGCCGCCAGAACGGCGCCGGCCATTGCGGCTAGTTCGCGTCCGCCGACGCAGCGCAGGGCGGCTAAAGGGTCGCCGATATCTGCGCCATGCAGGTCCATCGCCGCCGCCACGGCACGTGTTTTTAGCGCAATACCGGCAGAGTCCAGTCCTGTTCCCGGCCCTGTCCAGTCCGCGGCATCACCGCCAAACAATGCGCAGGAAAGCGCTGCCGCCGTGGTCGTATTGCCGATGCCCATTTCGCCGACGATCAGGGCATCCAGATCACCGCTAACGGCATCGAACCCCGCCGTAAAGGCCGCAGCGCATTCGTCCTCTCTCATCGCTGGAGCGACCGTGAAATCAGTCGTCGGCGCATCGAGATCAAGCGGCATCACCTTAAGGTCGGAATCCTGCACAGCCGCCAACTGATTGATCGCCGCACCACCAGACGCAAAATTCGCCACCATCTGATCAGTGACCTCCGGCGGAAACGCGGACACACCCTGAGCGGTGATGCCGTGGTTCCCAGCAAAAACCAGTATCAGCACCTTGTCGAGGGCAGCGGGGTGGCGGCCCTGCCAGGCCGCACACCAAGCCGACAGCTCTTCGAGCCTTCCCAGTGAACCCGACGGTTTGGTCAGGTTACTTTCGCGCGATGATGCAGCATCTATAGCCTCCGCATACGCCTCGGGGAGATTTTCAAACTGTTTTGCGATATCATGGTAGTTCACGGTTTTCTCCTGTGTAAGCAACAGAGATAACATTTAGGGAACCCAATGGCAGCTTTGGATCTATCGGACGACAAATTTAATTTTCTCAAAGATATCTATCTCAGCTTTGTGTTCCTCACACGCCTGCCCGCACCGGGCTGGACCGATGCCGCTTCCCGCACATTATCAACCGGCATGTGGGCGTTTCCAATCGTCGGAGTTCTGGTCGCGACAATTGCCGGACTGGTTTTCGCGGTGGGCGATGCGACCGGGCTACCGGTCTATATTTCAGCCCTTTTCGCCCTTGTCGCGATGATCATCACGACTGGTGGCCTGCATGAAGATGGATTATCAGATCTGGCGGATGGTGCATGGGGCGGAGCCGATCCGGCGCAGCGACTGGAAATCATGTCCGACAGCCGCATCGGCGCCTACGGCGCGATTGCCCTGATCGTCTCCCTCGCCGGGCGCACAGCCGCGATTGCGACCATCGCAGAACCTCTGTTCGTGCTGGGCGCGCTGGTCGCATCAGCAGCCGTCAGCCGTGCCATAATGCCAGCGATGATGGCTTTCGGTAAGCCGGCAAAGTCGTCTGGGCTTGGCGCGGGTGCTGGGACGCCCGATGGCGCGACGTGCTGCATCTCGTTGCTTGTCGCCGCTGTAATCGCGGCTATCGCCGCACCTGCCGGTTGGCTGATCTGCCTGGCCGCGGCGATCGCAGCGGCCGTCCTTATCGCCTGGTTCGCGCGGTGTAATCTCGGTGGTTATACCGGCGACGTACTCGGCGCCGGCCAGCAGGTCGCAGAACTGCTCGCCCTGACGATGATCGCTGGCGTTATCGCGGAGGCCGGTTAACGAAACCGACACGCCACTTATCCGGGCCAAGATAGTCGCAGCGGGTAATCGACAAGGTGTCGACCATATAGGACAACGATTGGACCGGTGCACCGCCCATCGCGGTGGATAGGAAACTGCGGATGCTGCCGGAATGCAGAACGGCAACCACTTGTCGCCCGGCAAATTTCTCAGACCGGCTTACCGCCGCGGCCCCCACACGGGCGGCGACTTCGGAAAAGGTCTCACCGCCGGGCGGGCGGATATCGGCAGGCCAAGTTTGTTCCGTATCCCGAATCTCAGCCCAGACCTCAGCGCTGGGGCGTCCTTCCCAATCTCCGAAATGCTGCTCGGCGAAGGCAGATTCAACATGAATTTTTCCCGGCGTCACCTCGCGAGCAGCAAGAATGCCATCGAGCGTCTTGCGGGTGCGCGACAGGTTGGAAACCATCCAGACTGGGTCCTCGGGTAGAACCCCGGACAATGACGCAAACTCTTCCTCCCTCGGCACATGTATATCGAGATCAAGGGAACCATAGACGATGTTACCGGGGTTCACGGTCGGCGCGTGCCGCACGAGCCACCATTCGGTTGTCTGGTCGTTCATGACAGCATCGCTTTTTCCAGTCGGGTCCAATGAGCAGCACTACCCGGCAGCCCGAAACGCAGCCATTCGGGGTTGTCGGGGAAACGACGCACATATACGCCGGTGCGACCGAGCTGTTCATAAAGCGCCATAGCATCCTTACGTGAGCATAGCCGGTAGAGATTGGTACCGCCCAAGATATCGAATCCTGCCCCCATCAAAATATTGTCAAGCCGCTGCACGGCATCTGCCAGCCACAGCCGGGTGTCGTCCTGCCAGGCCCGGTCGGCAAGCGCTACCGCGCCAATATCGGCCGCCAGCGACGATACCGGCCAGGGCCCAAGCGCTCCGGCAATGGTCGCAGCGGTTTCTGGGTCACACAACGCAAAACCCAGCCGTAACCCCGGAAGGCCGTAAAACTTGCCGAAGCTCCGCAACGCGACCAGCCCTTCGGGTGCTTCGGCAGCGACGGAAGCGATGGGATCGAGATCGGCGAATGCTTCATCGACGATCAGCACACCACCCCTCGACGCCAAATCACGGGCGAGGGCAGCTATATCGCTGCGGTCGGGCGCACGGCCGTCAGGATTATTCGGCCGGGTCAGGACCACGACGTCGAAATCAGCACGATCTGGAAGATCGCCGACCTCCACCACATCATGCCCAGCAAGCCCCCAAGCCGCCGCATATTCGCCATAGGTCGGCGACACAATCGCCGTGCGACCGGCCGGGCGCAGACGCGGCAGCCACTGGATCAGGGCCTGGGTCCCGGGCGCCGCAACCACCCGGTCAGGTGCGGTCACGCCATAGGCCTTAGCAGCCGCATCCAGCAGGGAATTCAGCCGAGCGCCGTTAGGCAGCGCCCGCAGCCCTTCCAAGAAACCGGACGGCACCGGCCAAGACCGGGGGTTGATGCCAGTGCTCAGGTCGACCCAGCCAGCCGCCGGTTCACCGAACAGGTCCGAAGCTTTTGACAGATCGCCACCGTGGAACACCGCGGTCAATCGAGTTCCCCCTTCAGGATTAAGGGCAGACCTGCCGCAACGAACACCACCCGGTCAGCGACGCCAGACACCGCCTGGTTTAGCGTACCATGGAGATTTCGGAACGATCTCGACAGCGGATTATCCGGCACGATCCCAAGACCCACCTCATTGGCCACCATCACAACTTGCCCTTGCAGACTATCCAGGGCATCGACCAGATCCGCGATTTCCGACGCGATATCTCGGTGATCCGCCATCAGATTGTTCAACCAAATTGTTAGGCAATCGACCAGAAGCACCGCGTCGGGTGCATCCGCACGGCTAATTGCCCCAGCCAGATCGATCGGTTCCTCAATATTCGTCCAGACCGCGCCGCGCCGCGCCTTATGAATCGCGATCTTGTCAGTCATCTCAGCATCGAGGGCCTCTGCCGTTGCGATATATATCGGTCGGCCAGGCTGACCCAAAACCAGGTTTTCAGCGAACGTGCTTTTACCGGACGCCGCGCCGCCAAGGACAAGCGTTGAGAGGAACTTGCCCACAGCAGACTAGGCCCCCTGCGCCGCCACGGTGTGCGCCCTGTACCAGTTCCAAGCGGTCGACACGATATTATCAAGAGATGAATGCTCCGGCTGCCAGCCAAGGCTCTGCTGCGCATGAGAAATATTAGCAACAAGCCGCGCGGGGTCACCCGCGCGGCGGGCGTCGTCGATCACATCAACTGGGATGCCTACAACGCGCCCGACGGCATCAATCACTTCGCGCACAGAATATCCGGCGCCCGCCCCCAGATTGAAGATGTCCGACTTACCGCCATCAAGCATTCGACCGACCGCCCGCACATGAGCATTCGCCAGATCGGTCACATGGACATAATCGCGGACACAGGTACCGTCAGCTGTTGGGTAATCGGTGCCAAAAATCTTTAAGCATTCTCGGTCGCCTGTGGCGGCAGCGATTGCAAGCGGGATCAAATGAGTTTCGGGATCGTGCACTTCGCCAATCTCACAGTCAGCATCGCAACCCGCAGCATTGAAATATCGCAGCACGGTATTCCGCATACCGTTGGCGACCTCGTAATCGGCGAGCATTATTTCGATGGCGCGCTTAGTATTTCCATAAGGATTAATTGGAGCTACCGGTTCCGCCTCGTTGATGAACGGGGCTTTCGTTAACCCGTAGACCGTGCAGCTGCTAGAAAACACGATCGCATCAGTCTCTGCGGCGGCAAGTGCATCGCACAGATTTATCGCGCCGGTAACATTGTTACGCCAGTACTTACCTGGGTCCGTCACGGATTCCCCAACATAGGCGAGGCTTGCGAAATGAATCGCCCCCGCGGGTTTGTGAGCGGCGACGACCTCGTTGATACGCTCTCGGTCTAGCAAGTCGCCCACTTCCAGCACACCCCACTTGACCGCCCAGTCATGACCAGCGCAAAGATTATCGAACACAACGGGCTCGTAACCGGCCGCTGCAAGCGCCTTGCAGGCATGACTGCCTACATAGCCCGCCCCGCCAGTCACGAGGATTTTAGTCATCTGTAGGAGTCACTCATCATTGGCCGCCATTATCCATTGGTTGGGGCTGCGCGCAACCACCCTGGCCTGGTGCAGGTCTCATACGCCATAATGAACTCGAAAATAGGGAGAATTCGTATATGCCACATGCGACCGCAAGGGACAGCGTAAAGCTCTATTACGAGGAGGCCGGCGAAGGCCCCCCGATTCTGTTCATCCACGAATTTGCTGGCGACTGGCGCGCCTGGGACCCGCAGGTCAGCCATTTCAGCCGGCGGCGGCGTTGTATCGTCTATTCCGCCCGCGGATATCCCGGATCGGACGTCCCGGAAGACATCGAAAGCTATTCTCAAGACATCGCCCGGACCGACGCGCTTGCCGTGCTCGATCATTTAGGAATCGAGCAAGCACATATCGTGGGACTCTCGATGGGCGGGTTTGCCACGCTGCATTTCGGCATGACCACTCCCGACCGGGCACTGTCGCTGACAGTTTGCGGCTGCGGATACGGCGCCGAACCCGATACCCGCGAGGAATTTCGCCACCTATCGCTTGCCGTCGCGGACAATTTCGAGACCCGCGGCGCTGCCGATTATGCCGAGGAATACGTAACCGTTCCGGGCCGGCTGACGTTTCGCGACAAGGATCCGCGCGGCTGGGCCGCGTTCGTCGGCCGGCTCGCCGAGCATCCCGATCTCGGCGCTGCATTGACCCAACGCGGCGTGCAGGCATCGCGCCCCGGCCTATGGGATCTGGCCGATCAGATCAGCGCCATAACGGTGCCGACGATGATCGTCACCGGTGACGACGACCAGCGTTGCCTCGGCCCCGGCCTGTTCATGAAAAACCTGGTCGACCGGGCCAGGCTTTTCGTGATGCCGAATACCGGTCACGTCCTGAACCTCGAGGAACCAGCGCTGTTCAATACCGTGCTGGACGAATTTCTGTCCGAAGTTGACGCTGGGAACGGATAAAAAAGTCGGGGTCCGGAGCGGTTATGCCGTCGGCAGCTTGTAATCCTGAAAGCTGTCGCGCAGGTCCATTTTGAGCAGCTTGCCGGTCGCCGTATGCGGCAGCTCGTCGACAAACGTGACATCGTCCGGGATCCACCACTTCGCGACCTTGCCTTCGTAATAGGCGAGAAGATCCTCCCGCGTGACGTTGCTTCCCTCGTTGCGAACGACCACGAGAAGCGGGCGTTCGTCCCATTTCGGATGGGCCACGCCAACGACTGCTGCTTCGAAGACATCAGGATGGCCGACCGCGACGTTTTCCAGTTCGATCGAGCTGATCCATTCACCACCGGATTTGATCACGTCCTTCGACCGGTCAGTCATGTGCATGTAACCGTCTGCATCGATGGTCGAAACGTCACCGGTAGAGAACCAGCCATCTGCGTCGTGGCCTTCGCCCTCGGCCCGGTAATATGCGCTGCACACCCAGAACCCGCGAGCTTTAAGCTCGCCGAATGCTTCCCCGTCTTCCGGCAGCGACTCATTGGCATCGTTCACGATTTTCAAGTTGACGCCGTAACAGGGCCGGCCCTGTTTAACCTCGCGGTCGAGTCGCTCGGCATCGGTCTCATCCTCCATACCGTGCTTCGGCCAGTTCACCGTACCCAGTGGCGACATCTCGGTCATGCCCCAGGCGTGCAGCACGTTGACACCGTATTCTTCCTGCAGTTTGACAATCATTGCCCGCGGCGTGGCGGACCCGCCGATGACGCAACGCTCAAAACTGTTTAGCCGTTTGCCGCTGCGTTCGAGATAATCTAGAAGCCCGAGCCACACGGTCGGCACGCCGGCAGAGAACGTAACCCCTTCTTGGTCGATCAACTGATACACGCTTTCGCCATCCATGGCGGCACCAGGCATTACCAGCTTGGCGCCGACCATAGTCGACGCATAGGGCAACCCCCAAGCGTTCACGTGGAACATAGGCACAACGGGCATCACGGCATCGCGGGCGGCAAGTCCCAACATGTCGGGCGTCGTCGACGCCCAGGCATGGAGCACAGTGGAGCGGTGAGAATACAGCACGCCTTTTGGATTACCGGTTGTGCCGGAGCTATAGCACATGGACGAAGCCGTCATCTCGTCGAACTGCGGCCACTCATAATCGCCATCCTGCACGTCGAGCAAAGTCTCGTAGCAATAGACATTGGGCAGCGATATTTCCGGCATGTTGGCTTCATCAGTCATAATCACAAATCCCTTTACCGAGCCGGCCTCGGGGGCGACATCCTCAAGCATCGACACAAATGTCAGGTCGACGAAAACTAGCATGTCTTCGGCATGGTTCATGATATAGGAGATCTGCCTGGCAAAGAGACGCGGGTTGATCATGTGGCAGACCGCCCCCATACCCGAGACACCATAATAAAGCTCGTAATGGCGGAAGCCGTTCCAGGCCAGCGTGGCAACCCGATCGCCCTCGCCGACCCCAAGCGCCTGAAGCGCCTTCGCGAGCTTCTTGGCGCGCAGTTCCGCGTCCGAATAGGTGTAACGGTGGATCGGCCCTTCCACTGTTCTCGAGACGATTTCCGTGCCGCCATGATAACGCGCTGCGTAATCGAGCAGCGAGGATATCAGAAGCGGCTTGTCCATCATGAGGCCAAGCATGCAACCCTCCCTTTGATTGTACGTTCTTTTGCGGTTAAACCGAAACTATAGTCGAGAACGACATATGACAATCGTGGGAAAGGCCTGAATGTGATGTACGAAACACTGTCATTCGACGTAGACGCGGGCGTCGCACGAATCGGGCTCAATCGCCCAGACGCTGCAAACGCGTTCAACCCTGCGCTTTGCCGCGATCTCTTCGATGCCGCGATTGCCTGTGACGAGCGCGATGATATCCGTGCGGTGTTACTGACCGGCGAGGGGTCGATGTTCTCAGCAGGAGGCGATATAAAATTTTTTGAGTCTCAGGGCGTCGAACTAGGGGCGGTGCTGAAGAAAATCACCGGTCTTTTACATGCCGCCATCGGCCGCATGTCGCATATGGATGCGCCGGTCGTCGGCGCAATCAACGGCATGGCGGCGGGCGCAGGGTTCAGCCTGGCCGCGGCCTGCGATATCGCAATTGCCGGCAGGTCAGCACAGTTCACCATGGCCTACACTGCGGCGGGCCTGTCGCCCGACGGATCGTCGACCTGGTTCTTGCCTCGGCTGATCGGGCTACGACGCGCCCGCGAACTCATGCTGACCAACCGGATCCTGAGCGCCGAAGAAGCGCAGCAGATGGGGATTATCGACCGGGTCGTCACCGATAGCGACTTGGAGACCGAAGCCATGGCACAGGCGAAAGCCTTCGCAGCGGGCCCGACGAGAGCCTTTGGGGCGACCAAGCGATTGCTTCAGGATACTTGGACCAGCGGGCTCGAAACCCAGATGGATCGCGAAACCCGATCGATCAGCGACCTCACCCGCACCTGCGATGCCCGCGAGGGAATACATGCATTCGTGAACAAGCGGAAACCCTCTTTCAAAGGCGCATGAGATGGGCTGGATCGACAAGAAGACTGCGACGATCTGGGGCAGAACGATGGCGTGGGCCGAAATTGGGACGGGCGATCCAATCGTGTTCCTGCACGGGAATCCTACATCGTCCTATCTGTGGCGCAACGTCATGCCGCATCTGGAAAACCTCGGGCGCTGCATCGCGCCCGACCTGATCGGCATGGGCGATTCGGAGAAGCTTGAGAACTCTGGGCCTGACAGCTACCATTTTGTCGAGCACCGCTACTATCTCGACGAACTGCTTACCCGTATCGGTGTGTTAGAGAATGTCACGCTGGTCGTCCATGACTGGGGTTCGGCGCTTGGATTCGACTGGGCCAACCGAAATCGCGACGCGGTTTTAGGCATCGCCTACATGGAGGGGATCGTCAGACCAATCGGCTGGGATGACTGGCCCGAACAATCCCGCCCCGTGTTCGACGGGCTACGCTCGCCCGCCGGCGAGAAACTGGCGCTAGAAAAGAACATTTTTGTCGAGCGTATCCTGCCCGGATCAATCATCAGGAACCTGACGGATAATGAGATGGCCGAATACCGGCGGCCGTTCGACGTGCCCGGCGAAGATCGCCGCCCGACGCTGACATGGCCAAGACAAATCCCGATCGCAGGGGAGCCAGCAAACGTTGTCGAAATCGTGCAATCTTACGCCGACTGGATGAATACCTGCGACATTCCCAAACTGTTTATCAATGCCGAACCCGGCGCCATTCTTGTCGGCGACCAACGGGAATTTTGCCGGGGCTGGCTCAACCAAACGGAGGTGACCGTGCCCGGCATCCACTTTATTCAGGAAGATGCGCCCGATGAGATCGGCATCGCCATCGCCAATTGGCTGATGAGCCTTACATGACCGCTAATTTTTCCCTCGCCAAACAGGTCGCGCTGGTCACGGGTGCCTCTTCGGGTCTTGGCGAGGCATTTGCTGGGTTCCTCGCCGATGCCGGGGCGCAGGTCGTCCTCGGCGCGCGCCGCGCCGACAGATGTGCCGAGGCAGCGGCCAAGATCGGCGAAAACGCCGCCTCGGTCATGCTCGACGTGACCAATTCCGACAGTATCGAGGCGGGCCTGGATGCGGCAGAAGCCGCGTTCGGGACCGTGGACATCGTGATCAACAATGCCGGAACTGTGACCAACAGAGCGCTGGTGGATATGCCACCCGAGGAATGGCGACAGGTCATCGACACTAATCTGACCGGGTGTTTTCTTGTCACCCAAGCGGTAGCAAGGCGGATGATCGCGGCAGAAACCGGCGGGCGGATCGTCAACGTCTCGTCTATGCTCGGCGAAACACCGGCGGGTCAGGTCCACGCCTATTCGGCATCCAAGGCGGGGATTAACCAGTTGACACGTACATCTGCGATGGAACTGGCACGTCATAACATATCGGTGAACGCGTTGGCGCCAGGCTATATTCAGACGGATCTAAATACGAATTTCCTCAACGGTCCGGCCGGCGAGCGCATCATCAAACGTGTCCCGCAGCGCCGGTTCGGTCAAATCTCCGATCTGGAGGGACTGTTGCTGTTGCTGACCTCGCCCGCGGGCGGTTATATGACCGGCGAAATAGTTACCATCGATGGCGGCCTGAGCCTCAGTGGCATGTAAGGAACAAAATGGAATTCTCACTTTCGCCCGAGATTGAAGATTACCGCGCCCGCATTCGTGCGCTCGTCGAGACCCTTATCATCCCGCTCGAAGCGGACCGGGTGAATTACGATGAACATGAAAATATTCGCCCCGACGTGCTCGAAGATGTACGCGTCAAAGTGAAAGAAGCAGGCCTTTGGGCCCTGCAGATGCCGAAGGACCGAGGCGGTCAAGGTCTGAACGTCGCCGGCATCACGCCCTGCTACGAAGAAATGAACCGCTCAATCTTTGGCCCGGTCTGTTTTAACTGCGCCGCCCCTGATGACGGCAACATGACGGTGCTCAACAAGGTCGCGACCGACGCACAGAAGGAGCGCTGGCTACAGCCAATAATCGACGGCAATGTGCGCTCGTCCTTCGCGATGACTGAACCATCGCCCGGGTCAGGGTCCGATCCATCGGCAATGATGACCACCGCTGAGAAAAAAGGCGATACCTGGATCGTGAACGGTCAAAAATGGTTTATTACGGGAGCCGGCGAAGCTCAACATTTCATTCTAATCGCACGTACGTCAGACGACCCTCGGAAGGGGCTTTCCGCCTTTCTCTTCGACGCCGACCAGCCGGGCTGGGAAATACTGCGGCGTATTCCAATCATGGGGCCGGAAGAACATGGGGGTCATTGCGAGATAGGCTTCTCCGGGCTGGAAATCCCCGACGGAAACAGACTGATGGATGTCGGCGACGGGCTCAAGCTAGCGCAGATCCGCCTCGGCACCGCGCGGCTCACCCATTGCATGCGCTGGACCGGCATGGCCAAGCGCGCGCTAGAGGAAACCTTCGACTATGTCAGTGAGCGCAAGGCGTTCGGAGACACGCTGGCCGATCATGAAGGTGTGCAATGGCTGCTTGGCGAGGCGGCAATGCAAATCGAGATCGGCCGTCTGCTGACCATGCGCGCGGCGGTGAAGCTAGATGCCGGCGACTTCGCTCGCAAAGAGGTATCAATGGCCAAGGTCATGGTATCGGAAACGCTGCACAAGGCAATCGATACCGCAATACAGCTGCGCGGGGCGCGGGGCTATTCGAAAGACACCCCGCTTGAATGGATGTACCGATATGCACGCCAGGCGCGCCTAGTCGACGGCTCGTCGGAGACCCATAAAATGGTGTTGTCACGTTATCTGCTGAACGAGGGGCTCGATTTCTGGAGCTGGGACTGACATGCACCTCGTCTCATTTATCCGCGATGTCGCAGGCGCAGACACTGTCACTATCGAAGACGGCGACCTGCTGACAGGTGGGGCAATCCAGGAGAACCGGGCGCTAACCGTGACGATCCAGGGCGGCGAGTTCGACGGCAGCCACTATCTGGTTCTCCGCACCGCAGCTAAAGCGGCGATTGCAGAAAGCCGGCCGCTGGAACAGCAATTCGCGTTGCTCAAAGCGGCCGAGGCCGCAGGTGTTACGATACCGAAGCCGCTATGGCATTGCAGCGATGCAAGCGTTACGGGAAAACCCTTCTATCTGATGGCGCGCATACCGGGCACAGCGCTTGGTAACCAGATCACCCGCATCGGCGCCCAGCCGGCGCTTGCAGAAACGCTGGCGAAAGAGCTCACACGCATACATTCGATCAGACCGCCCCTTCCGGATCTCGATTTTCTCGGCGCTATCCGGCTGACGCCGGCAATGGACGCCATCGCGACCTACCGCGCCTATCTTGATGAAATGCCAGAGCCGCACCCGGTCCTGGAATGGACCCTCCGATGGCTAGAAACCAATGCGCCGCCGATCGGTGAAACGGTTCTGTGTCACCGAGACTTTCGCACCGGCAATTATATGGTCGATGACGGGGTGCTGACCGGCGTGCTCGACTGGGAATTCGCCGGTTGGGGCGACCCACACGAAGATATCGCCTGGTTCTGCGCGCGCTGCTGGCGTTTTGCCGGTGCACGGCTTGAAGCCGGCGGCATTGCAGCCCGGGATATATTCTATCGCGCCTACGAGCAGGCTTGCGGGCGGGTGATAGATCCGAAGCTCGTGCATTACTGGGAAACCATGGCGCATGTGCGATGGGCTGTGATTGCCATACAGCAGGCGATGCGTCACCGCTCCGGCGACGAACCAAGCCTCGAACTGGCACTGATCGGCCGCCGGCTGGCCGAGATCGAATATGAATGCTTGAACCTGACGGGAGCCTTGACATGAGAAGCCACCCGGATGCACGGGAACTGCTCAACATTGCCGAGCACACGCTGGCCAGCCAAGTCGCACCCGATCTATCGAGCGGGCAACGCTACAACGTGGCGCTGATCACCGCCGCCATCGGCATCGCACGCCGCGAGCTTGCTGGTGGCGCGACGGCCTGGCCGGATGAACTTGCGGCGCTATACGCACTGTACGGCAACGACGGGCTTGAATCAGACGATCAGGCCCTGCACCGTCTTAACCAGAAATTTGCGGCAGACCTACGCGCCGGTAACCATGAAAAATCAGGTGCCAACCGCAAAAACGTCGCGAAGCTGCTGCGCGAAGACGTCCTTGCCCGGCTGGCAGAAGATAATCCGCGCTACGAAAAATAAACCTACCTGATAGTATACCCAGCGGTTTGACGGAAACCTGCGCGACCTCCCTTTGGGTTAGTCGCCCAATCCTGTAGCCCGATATTAAACCCCGCTTTCTGTTATCCCTGGCAGTCGCGACCAAGGACGACGCTATGTAGGTGCAGATAATTCATCCGCAACGAGGGCTTAAAAGCCATAGAGACAGCAAGCAGGGTGAGGCTCTGAACGCATAGCGCGAGGTATCGCCGAGCGGTATCCTGCTCTATCCCGGGGGCAAGAGCGGAAAGCAACATTCGGCGCGTCTTATGCCGATGATGGCCCGCCAAAAAACATTCATACCGAGAGGTTGGCCGACAAGAGCACCATTCCCAATGCGTCGGTGATCGGCAATATAGTATCGGCGGCAAGCTACATCACAAAAGACATTATTAAAATTAATGTCTGGCTCGAAGACTTATCCAATCGGTCGGCGCTACATTCGGAGTGGACGGCAATGTTTCCGAATCCGGAAGACCGTCCCGCGCGGCAAGCCTTCGTGCTGGAGACGGACTCGATCGTCTTGGTCTACTGCAATTTCATGGCGGCCCTTGAAAACTGATCGAACAACGGCCGAACGGACAACACCCCACCCACCCCGAACGCTAGAACACTGGCCGATCCTGTCAGTCTTAAAAGTTATGTATAGCTAATATTTTTAGTGTAATATTATATTCTTAGTTATTGCGAAAAAAACGCGCGGGCATGTGGGTTCGCGGGGGACAATGCGGCACTATCAGCGGGACGTATGAACAAGAGTTTCAGAATCGGATGGACGGGCATGTGCGCCACGATCTTCCTGATAGCGATTTGGACCACCCGGCCCGCCCTTGCCGGGGCGAAAGCCGAAACACGCAAAAACGTCGTCGCCACCATCGCGCAGATTGGCCAGCCCCTGTTGGAAATTGCCGGCGGAAAGGCCCATGTCATCACCCTGATAGGCGACGGTGTCGATCCGCATCTTTACCGCCTGACCCGCTCGGATGTAGCTAAGATCAATCGCGCCGATATCGTTTTCTACAACGGTCTGCATTTCGAGGCGCAAATGCTCGACATGCTCCGGCGATTTGCCGCGCACAAACCCGTTCTCGGCATCGCCGATACGCTTAAGGGCAAAAATCTTCTGCTATGGGACGGCAAGACCCACGACCCCCATGTCTGGATGGACCCGTCATTATGGGCCCGAGCCCTGCAGGCGGCGGTTAACACCTTGGCAAAACACGACCCAGAAAATGCTGACACCTATCGGGTAAATGCCGCAGCCTATTTCGGCAAACTCCACGCCCTCGATGCCTACACGCGGACGGCGGTTGGCAGCATCCCGGCAGCGTCTCGCGCGCTGGTCTCCGCGCATGACGCATTTGGCTATTTCGGAAGAGCCTATGCGATCGACGTTTTAGCGATCCAGGGAATCAGCACCGAAAGCAAAGCTGGCATCCGCAAGATCGAGGCACTGGTCGATACGCTGGTTCAGCGCCGGGTTTCCGCCGTTTTTGTCGAGACCACTGTATCGCCGCGAAATGTCCGCGCATTGATCAAAGGGGCGTCGGCGCGCGGCCACACCGTGCGCATCGGCGGCGCACTGTTTTCCGACGCGATGGGCGCGCGTGACAGTTATAAAGGTACCTATCTCGGCATGTTCAATCACAATGTGACCACGATCGTGCACGCCCTCGGCGGCACGACCCTGGCAAAGGACTTCGGTGAAAAAACGTCGGCAGAGGTTAATTAGACCATGAATCCGCCCCGCCTAATTCCGTTCGAGCCCAGTCAGCCGCGAAACGATATTTCGCCTTCGCCGTTATCGGTGCGCGGCCTAACGGTCGCTTATGATGATAAACCCGCAGTTTGGGACCTCGATTACGATGCACCCGACCGGCGGCTGATCGCCATCATCGGACCCAACGGTGCCGGCAAGTCGACAATGATCAAGGCCATCCTCGGCCTAGTCCCATCCCTAGCCGGCCATGTGCGCATATTCGGCACCACCCTGCGCCAGGCGCGGCGGCGCATCGCATATATTCCGCAACGTACCAGCGTCGATTGGGATTTTCCGGCCTCGGCCGAAGACGTGGTCGCCATGGGTCTCTATGGCAAAATTGGCTGGTTTCGGCCGGTGCGGCGCCGTCATCGCGCCCTCGCCCGGGAGCATCTGGAGCGGGTCGGCATGGAGGACTTCGCCGGGCGCCAGATCGGCCGGCTTTCGGGTGGTCAGCAACAGCGGGTCTTTCTTGCCCGCGCACTCGCCCAGAAAGCCGATCTGTACCTGATGGACGAGCCTTTCGCCGGAGTAGACGCAGCAACCGAACGAGCCATCGTCAACGTGATGCGTGAAGTCCGCACGGCAGGGTCGACCGTTCTATGTGTTCATCACGACCTGCAGACGGTCGGCGATTATTTCGATCACGCCCTGGTCCTGAATATCCGCAAGATCACGGATGGGACGGTTGACGAGGTTCTGACCGGGGATATTCTGCAGCGCGCCTATGGCGGTCGCCTTGCGGAGACCGAAATCCACGCTATCGCCCACACCACCTAAAACAGATGCCGGACGAGTTCTTCGCGATCCTGACATTTCAGGGCGGATACAATACATCCATCGTGCTCGTTGGTGTCATCGCGCTCGGCATTGGGGGTGGCATTATCGGTGTGTTTTCATTCTTGCGAAAACGTGCGCTGATCTCCGATGCGATCAGCCATGCCACCCTGCCGGGGGTCGCCAGCGCCTTTCTGCTTGGGACCACGCTGGGTGGCTCAGGCCAGAATCTGGCTCTGCTGATTGCCGGTGCGGCGGCGACCGGCGCGCTAGGGGTGTTATGCGTCCAGTGGATCCGCGATCACACCCGCCTGCCCGAAGACACCGCGATTGGCACCGTCCTCAGCGTTTTCTTCGGCCTGGGCATCGTCCTGCTCAGCCATATCCAGACCCTGCAGGCATCGGGCCAGGCCGGGCTGAACAGTTTCCTACTCGGCTCCACCGCGGCGCTGATGGCGGGCGAAGCCCAGCTGGTCGGTGGCGCGGCGCTGATCGCAATCCTGATCGCCCTGCTGCTACTTAAAGAGTTCGGCGCCGTCGCATTCGACGAAGAGTTTGCCGCCACGCTGGGCTGGCCCGTTGCCCAGCTGGATCTCGCCATGATCGGGCTGTTGTTGGCCATCGTCACCATTGGACTTAAGACTGTCGGTCTGGTGCTGATCATCGCCCTAGTGATCATCCCCCCTGTCGCCGCCCATTTCTGGACGATAAAGCTCAGCCGCTTGGTTGTCCTGGCGGGCGTGTTCGGCGGCCTGGCCGGGTGGATCGGCGGCGGCCTGTCAGCGCTCCTGCCGGATATGCCTGCCGGTGCCGTGATCGTACTGACCGCCGCAGCTATTTTCGTGTTCAGCCTGCTCTTCGCGCCGCGGCGCGGGGTAATTGCTTGGGTGATGCGGCAGCTGCACCTGCGTATTCGGGCGGCATCTGTGCGCGGCCTGCTGGCGATGGCCGCGGGATACCTACCACCGGATAACCTATCCTACCGCGTGGTGCGCCTGCGCGGCTATCTAGACGGCGATGCGCGGATCACGGAAAGCGGTGCGAGGGCGGCGGGAAAAATGCGCCGCCAGAATCAGCTCTGGCAGGTATACCGCAATCGTCACCCCGATGCCGCCCTGGCATTCAGCCCGCTGGCGGCCAAGCCGATTGAAGACGTGCTCCCGCCGGACATCATTGCCGCGCTGGAGAGCGAGATCCGATGATGGCATCGGAATTCCTGTCGATCGACCTGCCGGCGATCCTAGTAGCTGTGCTCTCGGCCACGAGCTGTGGGCTGCTCGGGAATTTTCTGGTACTTCGTCGCCAAGCGCTCATCGGCGATGCGATTGCCCACGTCACGCTGCCCGGCATCGTCGCAGGCTTCCTAATCGCCGGCACCATCGCCACCATACCCTTGATGATCGGTGCCATGGCTGCCGCGATCATTGCCGCGGGACTGATCGAAATCATCCGCCAGGCCGGCCGGCTGGAGTCCGGCGCGGCCATGGGTGTCGTATTCACCACCATGTTCGCGATTGGCATTGTATTGCTGGAACAGACCGACGCCTCGAACGCCCATATCGATGCCGAGCATGCACTTTACGGCAATTTGGAATCGACGCTTTGGCTCGGCGTTACGAACTGGAACGATGTGCTGAGCCGAGAAGCGCTGTCGAAACTGCCGCGCCAGCTCGTCACCCTAGCCGGGGTCACAGCCGCGATCGCAATCCTTATCACGGCATTTTTTAAGGAACTGAAAGTATCTACCTTTGATCCGGGACTTGCCGCCAGCCTGGGCTTGCCAGTGAAGACAATCTCCACCGCGCTGATCGTCGTCGTCGCCCTAGCGGCGGTCGCGGCATTTGAAGCCGTAGGATCGATCCTGGTCATCGCGATGTTTATCTGCCCGGCGGCCACCGCACGGATGCTGACCGACAACCTAGCGCGCCAGCTCTGGCTCAGCGTAGTAGTCGCGACGATCGCGGGGATTGGCGGCTACGGACTCGCGGCGTTCGGGCCGCAATTATGGGGCGATTCGCATTCGCTGAGCGCCGGCGGGATGATTGCCGTGGTCGCGGGCTTGCTGCAGACCGTTGCCATGGTGGCGGCGCCCCGATACGGCATCTTTTGCCGCGCACGGCGCCGTCGGGCTGGATAATTAGACCTGCTAGCCTGATCCCCTGTATGATGCCCACATGACAGGACCTCTTCACGGATTTCGCATCGTCGACCTTACGTCTATGGTGTCGGGCCCCTCGGCGACGATGATGCTCGCCGATCAGGGCGCAGACGTTATAAAGGTGGAAAATCCTGGCGGCGGCGACCACACGCGGACCTCTGCCAATACGCAGAACGGGTTTTCTGCTAATTTCCTCAACAACAACCGGAACAAACGCTCGGTCGCGCTGAACCTGAAGGATCCCAACGCCAAGCAGGCTTTGCTCAGGCTCTGCAAAGGCGCGGATGTTTTCGTTCAGAACTTCCGGCCGGGCGTGGTCGACCGCATGGGGGTCGGCGAGGCCAATATTCGCGCCGTCGCGCCGGATATCGTGTACGTGTCGATCAGCGGTTTTGGTGAAACCGGCCCCTATGCCGGTAAGCCGGTCTACGACCCCCTGATCCAAGCGCTGTCTGGCCTAGCGACCGTGCAGGCCGGCTCGGACAAGGAAAGGCCCCGGCTAGTAAGAACCATTTTGCCCGACAAACTGACCGGTATCGTGGCGGCCCAGGCAATCACGGCAGCACTGCTGTCGCGAGCGCGCACGGGCGAAGGCCAGCATATTCGGCTGTCGATGCTGGATGCAATCATCGCCTTCCTGTGGGGCTCGGACATGGGCAGCCAGACGTTTATCGATAACCCGTTCCCGCAACAGGATGCGGCGAGCTTCATCGACCTGATTTACGAAACGGCCGATGGCCATATCAGCGTTGCCGTGCAGAGCAACAAGGAATGGGCGGGGCTAAGCCGCGCCTTCGAGATGCCAGAGCTGCTCGAGGACGAGCGTTTCACTACACCAGCCCTGCGCCAGAAAAATATCGATGAGCGCCTGAACCTGACACAGAACGTGTTGCGGACCCGTTTGGCGACGGAGTGGATTAGCCGGCTGGAAGCCGAGGACGTCCCCTGCGCGCCGGTGCTTACGCGGAGTGAAGCAATAGAACATCCACAGGTTGTTGCAAACGGAATCGCAGTTGAGACATACCATCACCTTGCGGGCGGTGTTCGCCAGGCACGCCTCGCCGCTCGGTTTTCGGGAACCCCGGCGGAATACCGGCTCGGAGGCCCGGGACTGGGCGAACACACGGCCGAAATATTGGGCGAGGCTGGTTATTCGGCAGACGAGATTGCAGCGCTGAACGGCGAAAATAAGGATGCAGCAGAATGATTGATTTCTATTACTGGCCGACACCCAACGGCTGGAAGGTTTCGATCATGCTCGAGGAATGCGGCATCGATTACCAGATGATTCCGCTGAATATCTCCAAGGGCGAACAGTTCGCACCTGACTTCCTGGCAATCAGCCCCAATAACCGCATGCCGGCAATTGTCGATGGCGACCCGCCAGCCGAATACAACGGCCACCCGTTAACGATCTTCGAATCAGGGGCTATCCTCATCCATCTTGCAACTAAGACCAACAAATTCATGGCGACCGACCCGGTGGCTAAAAAGGAAACGCTGGAATGGCTGTTCTGGCAGATAGGCAACCTTGGTCCTATGGCCGGACAGATCAGCCATTTCATCAATTACGCACAAGGGGAAAACGATTATTCGAAAACCCGGTACGCGAATGAATATAACCGATGCATCGGCGTGCTGGAGCGCCGCCTTGCCGATCGCGAATGGCTGGCGGGAGACGCCTATTCCATCGCCGATATGGCGAGCTGGCCTTGGGTCCTGATCTCGAAAGCGCTTGGCCAGACGCTCGATGACTTCCCGCATGTCGCCCGTTGGCGGAAAGCCATTAAAAACCGGCCCGCAGTACAGAAAGGCGTCGATCTCGGCAAGGATTTGCGCCGCACCGCACCGCCCACAGACGAGGAGCGTGAACTGCTCTATCACCAGACTGCCAAAACCATCACAGCGATATCAGATCGCGATACCTAATGCCCAATGAAAGGTCTTTTATAGTTTGTGGTGCCCGCAAATGCCTATTATCGATGCGGTGCCCCAATTGCTTAGCATTCGCCATAATCATCCGACCGGTAGCGGTGTCTTGATGGGACGCGGAATATACTTTCCGCCGGAGCTTCGTGCTCCGGTCGCGCCGCTTTGCCACCAAAACGGGTACGCATCAAAACCGGAACGTGCCGTTATTCAAGTTTGATCTGCACATCAGACCAATGCCGGCCCATCGGTCAATTCGCTCGGCCTGATGCAGCTTATTCCTATCACCACAGAACGGTTGAATGCTCTACAGACGACGTGACCGAAACCGTCGCGATACCCAATGCCGGTCTTTTGCCTCAACTGGAGACCCAAAACCACATGAAGAAAATACATCGGCTGTACCGCAAAAGTGCGCTACCCGATTTAAACTGGATAAAACTGTATCAACCGGAGGATGCCTGAATGCTGCGGCGGATTAGCCTGCCCTATATGTTTGTTCTTGCTGCCATCGTCACGATGATCTTGGCCTCGGGCGGCGTGTGGCAGTTCGCCGCGCCGATGAGCGAAATGCTTCGGGCACTGGTCCCGACCTGGGTCGGGATTACCTGCGTGTTCTGGATGCTTTGGCGCCAAGTGCCACTGGCCGACGTGGCAAATACCGCACATAACCCGGCAACGAGCGGCGTGGCCGATTTCGAACCATTAAAGCTCGGCCGCCGCTATACCGATCTTACCGGGCTACCACTTGCGGCGCTGGACTATGTCGCAATCGTTGCCCGGACTATGTCCCCCTACACAGATGGTGGTTCCGATAACGATGCAATCGTGCGGATTGAGGCCGTCCGAATTAGAGATGGCAAGATAGTCGGCGACGATTCATTCACGCAGCTAGTCGACCCTAGCCAACCCATCGCAGGCGCGGCAGCTCGCTTTCACAACATCACGGACGACACGGTAGCAGGCGCCCAGGCGATAGACAGCGTACTTAGCGAGTTTCGCAATTATGCGGGGAAAGCCGTGCTCGTGGGACATAATTTTTCCCGGAACTTAGCGCTGATTCGCAATGTCGATGAAATCTCAAACCCAGTGCTCGATACCATGCTCCTTTCCATGGGTGCGTTCGAGGCGCGCGGTGATCACACGCTAGGTGCTCTAGCCAAATATTTCGGCGAGGAAGTGCAGGCGCGGTACACGGCTGCAAGCGATGCGGAACTAACCGCGCGGGTTTTCCTTCGGCTGCTGCCGGAGCTTGATCGAGTAGGCGCGCGCCAATTCGGAGATGCCCAGGATCTTTGCGCCCACTCAGCAGAGCGCGTAAACGATCTCGATCGGAACGGCAAATTCTAACGCCCTAGCCCGAATGCGCGGCTCGGACCACCGCGACGACGGGCGTTATTTCCTGCAGCCGAGAGTCGGCAAAGATGTCGCGCAGGCTCATCTGCTAATTCTTTTGCGTTGGGGTTAGGAAGATTCTCACGAGGGTGTCTAGGTGTTCCCTCGAAGGTGGTCTTAATCTGCGGGGTTAAGGGTCTGGAACCAATTCACCCCATTCTTTATACCCATTCCGAATATACCCTGTCAGATTACCCATATGAACAGATTACTAATCCTTGCTGTCCTGCTCTTAACCCTCTCTGTGGAAACCCCTGCGTTCTCAGCTGATTTCCTAAAGGGTCTAAACGCATACAGGGTTGGGGACTACACAACTGCTATGCATCAGTGGAAACCTCTCGCAGAAAACAGGGGTTTTTCATCATACTTTTATTCAAAAAGAGATGTAATAAATGCCCAGTATAATCTGGGTGTAATGTACGCCAACGGGCGAGGGGTTCCAAAAGACGATGAGACTGCGGTGAAATGGTACACCCTTGCCGCAAAACAGGGCCTTACCTCAGCGCAGTATAATCTGGGTGTGATGTACG